>Ga0209465_10000310_pt1 | contig 23080 bp, 24 predicted proteins | sample PanSoiPlot1MoBio_FD_188321 | JGI IMG/M metagenome (GOLD analysis project Ga0209465, IMG submission 188321) | Tropical forest soil microbial communities from Panama analyzed to predict greenhouse gas emissions - Panama Soil Plot 1 MoBio (SPAdes)... | ecosystem: Environmental > Terrestrial > Soil...
CCGTCAAATGCGATTGCCCTGCGCAAACGGGGAAGGGAAACATGGTTCCTCAAATCAAGCATCCAACCGCTTGAGAACGATCGAAGCATTGGTTCCGCCGAAGCCAAACGAGTTTGACAGCACGCATCCAACCGCCATATTGTCGCGGCGCTCGCGCACGATCGGCATATCGGCGAACTCTGGATCGAGGTGTTCTATATTGGCGCTTTCGCAGATGAAGCCGTTGTTCATCATCAGCAATGAGTAGATGGCTTCTTGTACACCGGCGGCGCCGAGTGAATGGCCGGTGAGCGATTTGGTGGCCGAGATCGGCGGACAGTTCGACCCGAACACCTCCCGCAGCGCCTCGATTTCCTTTACGTCGCCAATCGGGGTGGCGGTTGCGTGTGGATTGATATAATCGACTGGCGCCTTGACGGTCGAGAGCGCCATCCGCATGCACCGCACCGCTCCTTCGCCCGACGGTGCCACCATGTCGTAGCCGTCCGAGGTTGCCCCGTAGCCAGCAATTTCCCCGCAGATCCTGGCGCCGCGTGCTCTGGCGTGCTCAAGCTCCTCAAGCACCAGCACGCCGGCGCCCCCTGCGATCACGAATCCGTCGCGAGCCACATCGTAGGCTCGCGAGGCTTTTTCCGGCGTATCATTGAACTTTGACGACATCGCCCCCATGGCGTCGAACAGCACTGACATGGTCCAGTCGAGATCCTCGCAGCCGCCGGCGAAGATCATGTCCTGCTTGCCGATCTGGATGATCTCGGCCGCATTGCCGATGCAATGATTGGAGGTCGCACAGGCCGACGAAATCGAATAATTCACGCCTTTGATCTTGAACCAAGTGGCGAGCGTCGCGGAGGCCGTGGACGACATCGCCTTCGGCACCGCGAACGGGCCAACGCGCTTTGGACCTTTGGTTCGGGTGAGGTCGGCGGCCTCGACGAGGGTGCGGGTCGAAGGGCCGCCCGACCCCATGATGATGCCGGTGCGCTCGTTGGATATCTGGCTTTCCTCCAAACCGGCGTCGCGCAGCGCCTGTTCCATGGCGACATGATTCCACGCGGCACCGGTCCCTAGAAAACGCATCGCCCGCCGGTCGACGGATTCCTGGGGATCGAGCTTTGGAGCGCCGTGGACCTGGCAGCGGAAGCCAAGCTCAGCGTATTTCTCGGCCCGCGAAATGCCCGGTTTCGCTTCCCGCAGGCTCGCCAGCACTTCCTGCGTGTTGTTGCCGATGGACGAGACGATGCCCATCCCGGTGACGACGACCCGCCTCATGATTTTCCTTCTCGCCCAAGACCCACAAATGCCCGATCAGGACGCGGCCGGCGCCAATCCCGCAATGTCGCGAAACAATCCGACCTTGAGATCGAATGCGCGGTAGATAATCGAACCATCCGCCGAGAGCCAACCATCGGCGATCCCGAGCACAAGCTTGGAGCGCATGATCCGCTTGATGTCGATGCCGTACACCAATTTCTTGACGGTCGGGACAACCTGCCCGGAAAACTTGACTTCACCGAGCCCGAGCGCGCGTCCCTTGCCCTCGGCCCCGGCCCAGCCGAGGAAAAATCCGACAAGCTGCCATAACGCGTCAAGCCCGAGACAGCCGGGCATGACGGGATCCCCCTTGAAATGACAAGGGAAAAACCACAGATCGGGCTTCACATCGAGTTCCGCGCGCGCAAGGCCTCGCCCATGTTCGCCGCCTTGTTCTGAAATTTCGCTGATTCGCTCGAACATCAGCATGGGTGGCAACGGCAATTGCGGACCACCAGCAAACATTTCGCCGCGGCCGCAGGCGAGCAAGTCCTCGAATTCAAAGCTCGAACGTCGTTTTTGCATTCCGACTTGGTCCTCGCCGCCGTGTATGCGCTCTTGCATGGCTGCATTTCCCTAACATAGGCTACCCATTGGGCAAAGCTGGGCCGGACGCTATCATCCGAACACGTCGAAGCCCGCCAGAGCAGGATGTAAGCGGGATGTAAGTTGTTGCGAAGCGCTTGCAACAAGTCCAAGCAGTGGATATAATTGCGAGTGAAACAATCGTCTGAGGGCATTTCCCAAGAAGCATGACGTGACCCATGGAGTTTCGTCCCCAGATAACATTCAATCATGCCTCGGCAGGGCATGCGGCCGCGCGCGACGCTTCGATCGAGAGCCGTAATGGGTGTCCGTGGCACGACGTTCTGGCGCTTCTGCGCCAAGTGGGGCTGCGTCCGACTCGCCAACGCATAGCACTGGGCTGGCTCCTGTTTGCAAAGGGCGATCGGCACCTCACGGCGGAAATGCTCTATGAAGAGGCCAATCGTGCCAAGATCGCAGTTTCGCTGGCCACGGTTTACAACACCCTTCACCAATTCACAGATGCCGGGTTGCTGCGGGAAGTGACGGTCAACGGCTCCAAGACCTACTTCGACACCAATGTCTCGGACCATCATCACTTCTTTATCGAGAGCGAGCACAATCTCGTCGATATTCCTCATGCCGACTCAATTGTTGGCGAATTACCGCAAGTGCCGGAAGGTTATGAAATCAGCCGTGTCGACGTGGTGGTAAGGCTCAGGCCGAAAAAGCGCTGACCAAAATCAAGCCCTCGTCGAGGCGAACCGGTTGGCGTTTCAGCATCGCCGGTTGCGCCCTTTCATTCGATCTTCTCGTTAGGATAAACGCCCCAAAGGCGGTCCTGTTCAATCCATCCGTCAAAGCCATTGCCGGTGAACCGGCACCATTGTCCGTTGCAACGTTTGACATTGCCGAGCACCCCGGGCTCAAGCATCGCGCGCAAGGGGCTCATGCGATCCGCGGATTCGTGCAGCAGCACGAAATCTGCGCGGGTTTTTGGCTTCGCCACGTAGGCGGTGCGCTTGCCCGACAGAAGCGAATGGTACACCCAGCCCTCGGCGCCATCGCGATCGCGAATGCGCCGCCAATTCTCGTATTCGGCCGTAATTTCCACCGGCAGTGCGGGGCGGGTATACACCCAGGCCACCTCATGATCCTTGTTCGGGCCGCCGCGCACATTGACGTGGTCGGATTTCAGGCTGACGAACCGCGGCAACGGCAGGCCGCTGCCTTCGCTCTGGTCGTTGGCGGCCTGGGCCGAATGGACGATCGGCACTGCCGCGGCGGCGGCCACTTGGGCCATTATCAGCGGACGCATGAAACGACGCAACAGACTCGCCCACATCATGATTCGTTGAAATGCTCTTCCAATTTGGACTCCACTTGAAAAACGTCGGCGGAGCAGGCAAGCGTTGCTGCCAACCCGGCTGCGAACCTCCGGCCACGAATGCTTTGTCTTGATCCCGCCATCTGATAGAGAAGGATCGCGCCACCCACACCTGCGCTCGTCGCGATGCGGCAGTGTCGGCGATGAGGGTTAAGGAGGATTAAACAAAGGCGCGCAGGTCCAGCAGCGACCCGACCGGGATCGCTATGGACCATGAGGGGCTCACAAAGGGCTGACTTATGGCGAATCGCCGAAAACCGCTCGTTGTTGTCACACGCAAGCTCCCCGAAAAGGTCGAGACGCGGATGTGCGAATTGTTCGACACCCGTCTTCATGTCAATGAACTTCCGATGACCCACGCCGAACTGGTCGAAGCGGTGAAAGTAGCCGATATCCTGGTGCCCACCGTGACCGATCGCATCGACTCCGCCCTGCTGAGCCAGGCCGGCCAGCAACTACGGCTGATCGCCAATTTCGGCAATGGTGTCGACCATATCGATCTAGCAACCGCCGTCCAGCGCGGTATCACGGTCACCAATACGCCTGGAGTTCTCACGGAAGACACTGCCGACATGACCATGGCGCTCATTCTCGCGGTTCCGCGGCGTCTCGCCGAAGGTGCCGGGGTGATGACCGGAGAGAAAGAGTGGCATGGCTGGGCGCCGACCTGGATGCTCGGCCACCGCATCGGCGGCAAGCGCCTCGGCATCATCGGCATGGGACGGATCGGCCAGGCGGTCGCCCGCCGCGCGCGCCCGTTCGGTCTGCAAATTCACTATCACAATCGCCGCCGCGTCTCGCCCAAGATCGAAAACGAGCTGGAGGCTACCTACTGGGAAAGCCTCGACCAGATGCTGGCGCGGATGGACATCATTTCGGTCAATTGCCCGCATACACCGGCCACCTATCACCTGCTGTCGGCGCGCCGGCTTAAGCTGCTGCGGGCGGACGCCTATGTGGTCAACACCGCCCGCGGCGAGGTGATCGATGAAAACGCGCTCACGCGCATGATCGAGGCCGGAGAGATCGGTGGCGCGGGATTGGACGTGTTCGAGCATGAGCCGGCGGTCAATCCAAAGCTCGTGCGCCTCGCTCGTGCAGGCAAGGTGGTGCTGTTGCCTCACCTCGGTTCGGCCACCATCGAAGGTCGTGCCGAGATGGGTGCCAAAGTAATCATCAACATCCAAGCTTTCATGGACGGCCACCGGCCTCCCGACCGCGTGCTGCCATCAATGCTATAGCGTGAGGGCTCGTTTGCGGATTTTCCGATGTGCCGGCGCAGGGGCAGCGCTGCTAACGCTATCCGGTTGCTGGGATGCGACCCCGCCGCCCGCCGGGCAGCCCATGAGCGGAGATGATTTTCGTCGCGAACTCGTCGACGTGCCGTTGTGCGGCACGCCGACCACCGGCCCGGTCGCCGGAAAGCCGATGTGTACGGTGCACTTCGCCGATGGCACCGCAACGCTCGCTGGCGCCGGCATCGTGGCGCGCGGCCTTTGGGAGGTCGAAGGCAACACCATCTGCCGGCGCGATATCCGGGAACCGGCAGACCAACGACGCTGCGTCAGCTATATGCGGCTGTCGAACGGCCAGTACCGCAATAGCGACGGCGTCGAATTCTGCCTCGGTCCCTGCGAGCAACCGCTGCCCTGACCGGCTCGGCGGTCCCTGCAATCACACGACCGCGACAAACTCGATATTTTTCCAGTGAAAATCGCGTATGATGTTGTTGTTTCCTTGATTCAGCTGAGGAGATTGCAATGCGTGTGTGGATTGTTGGTGTTCTGGTCTGCGCCGTCCTGCCGTCGGGCGCCGCGACGGCCGCTACCAAGCTCGCGCCAGCTGAAATTCAATCAACGTTTTTCGACGGATCCGAGTTTACGGCAGCAACGCCTTCCGGGGTAACGTTCAAGATGACGTTCACGGCTGATGGCAAAGCCAAGCGCGTGCCGGTCGGCAAAGGCGGTGCCAAGGGCGAGGGCACCTGGAAGCTCGACGAAAACGGCTATTGCACCACCTGGAAAGGCGGCAAGGCCAACTGTTTCACGGTGGTCGCGGGCGACAAGAACAAATGGTCCGTGATGAAGGGCCCAGCCGTCATTGCGACCTGGAGCAAGTGACGGCCGGGGGGTGGTTACATCAGCATTGGTAGCCCGAATGAAGCAGTAGCCCGGATTACGCAACCGCTCTTGGCGGCTGCGTAACCCGGGAGCAGCCGTGCCGCATTCTTGCGACAGTGCCAAGCTTGCGAAGCCATTCCGGGATTACGCTTGCGATTCATCCGGACTACACCTCTCAGGCGGCTGCATGCACCGAGAGGTCGCGGATGCTTGGGGCAGCGCCCGACAATGGATTGTCCGGGTCCCATCCATAGGACAGGCTTTCGAAGCGCATCGCACGGGCGTCGAACATCATAAGCCGGCCTACCAGGCCCTCGCCGAAGCCGACGATTTCGCGGATCGCCTCGAGCGCCATCATGGAACCAATCACCCCGGTGAGCGCGCCCAGAATGCCGGCTTCCGCGCAGGCCGGGACGGTGCCGGGCGGCGGCGGCTCCGGAAACAGACAACGATAGGTGGGATTGGGCGTGCCGTCGTGCGCCGTCTCGTGCGCCCTGATGGTCGTGAGTGTGCCGTCGAATACTCCGACGGCCGCGGTCACGAGCGGTTTTTTTCCAAAGTAGCAGGCGTCCGAAACCAGGTAGCGGGTGCTGAAATTATCGGAACCATCGACCACAAGGCCATAGCGAGACACGAGATCGAGGGCGTTTGCGGCGGTGAGGCGTACGCCGTGCGGCTCGACCGCAACGTGGGGGTTGAGGCGCGCCACTGCAGCTTTCGCACTGTCGACCTTGGGGCGCCCGACATCGTCGGTAGCGTGGATGACCTGACGCTGCAGGTTTGACAGCGACACCGCGTCATCGTCGACTACGCCAAGCGTGCCAACGCCGGCTGCCGCCAGATAAAGCAGGGCCGGGGCACCAAGCCCACCGGCGCCGATCACCAGGACACGCGCGCGCTTAAGCGCTGCCTGGCCGGGTCCGCCGACCTCGTGGAGAACGAGGTGGCGGGCATAGCGTTCGATTTCGTCTGCATTCAGCATCTGGGAATTCAGGATGATGGCTTGGTATCGCGGTCCGCATGAGGCTCGTCTGCGTCATTTATATTCACCACGCGCCGGGTCCAAGCCCAGGTCAAGCGCGAACAAGCCTACCGATTCCTGAACTGCGCCGGCCGCTTCTCCACGAAGGCCGCCATGCCCTCCTTCTGATCCTCGGTCGCAAACAGCGCGTGGAACACGCGCCGTTCGAACGCGACGCCTTCGGCAAGCGACACCTCGAACGCGCGGTTTACCGCCTCCTTGGCCGCCATCACGGACGGCAGCGACAGCGCCGCGATGGTGTCCGCCGCCTTCATGGCCTCGTGCATCAGCTCGGCCAGCGGTACAACCCGCGCGACCAGGCCGCAGCGCTCGGCTTCGGCCGCATCCATCATGCGGCCGGTGAGGATCAGGTCCATGGCCTTGGCCTTGCCGACCGCGCGGGTGAGGCGCTGGGTTCCGCCAATGCCCGGAATGACGCCGAGCTTGATCTCCGGCTGGCCGAACCGCGCGTTGTCGGCTGCAATGATGAGATCGCACTGCATGGCAAGCTCGCAACCGCCGCCGAGCGCAAAACCCGCGACCGCGGCGATTACCGGTTTTCGTGCATGGGCGACGCGATCCCACGAGGCGGCGAAATTGCCCATGAAGACGTCCATATAGGATTTCCCCATCATCTCCTTGATGTCGGCCCCGGCCGCAAACGTCTTTTCGGAGCCTGTGATCACTACGCAGCCGATCCCTACATCAGCGTCGAAGCTGCCGATGGCAGCCGACAGTTCCGACATCAGTGCCGCATTGAGAGCATTGAGCGCCTGGGGCCGGTTGAGCCGGATGATGCCGACCCGGCCCTTGGTTTCGACGATGAGGTGCTGGCAGGTCATTTAGCCAATCTGAAAGAATTGGAGCATCGACCAAGTTATAACGTTGGAGCGGCCGCACAAGCGGGGTTCTTCAACATCGCCCCACTGATGGGGCGACCCTTGTGGTCGCCCCATCTGTCGCATCCGGCACCGGGGCGACCACAAGGGTCGCCCCTACATCATCCTTTCGTCATCCTTTTGTCGGCACGAGTTCCCGTTCGGGCGTAAACCGCCGAACTAAAAGCCCTGTCGGCGGAAAAAAATCACCGCGCCTCGGCCGCCTGCTTCGGATTCGGCGGGAAAGCCGGATTGGTCGCGGTGCCCCGGAGCAAGCCCAGCGCTGTTTGCAGGGCCTTATCGTCCTTCGCATCGGCCGGAACGTAGGCTTGCGAGCCGGTCTGTTCGTCGCCTTCCGCCTTGAGATGTCCGGGCAGGTTCGCTTCGCTGCGCCCTTGCGCCTGCACCAATTCCTTCGGCACGTCCTGGAGCGCCTCGATGTCCGGTGCGATACCCTGCGCCTGAATCGAACGCCCGGACGGGGTGTAGTAGCGCGCGGTGGTTAGCCGCAGCGCGCCGTTGCCCTCGCCCAGCGGAATGATGGTTTGCACCGATGCCTTGCCGAACGTTCGTGAGCCGACGATGGTAGCGCGCTTATGATCCTGCAGGGCGCCGGCGACGATTTCCGAAGCCGACGCCGAGCCGCCATTGATCAGCACAATCAGCGGCTTTCCCTCGATGAGGTCGCCCGGCACAGCGTTGAAACGCTGGACCTGATCGGGATCGCGACCTCGGATGGAGACGATTTCGCCGCTGATCAGAAACGCGCCCGCGACCCGAACCGCCTGATCAAGCAGGCCACCCGGATCGTTGCGCAGGTCGAGAATGTAGCCCTTGAGATGCTCCGCCGGAACTTTGGTCGTAATGGTCTGGACCGCCTGCTTAAGCTCGTCCGCGACGCGGCTGTTGAACTGAGTGATGCGAACATACCCGACGTCATCCCCTTCGACCCGCTGGCGTATCGCGCTGACCTTGATGATTTCACGGGTCAGCGTGAGATTGAGCGGAGCCGCCTGATTCTTGCGCGTGATTTCCAGCCGAACCATGGTGCCCGGCACACCACGCATTTTCTCCACCGCCTGGGTAAGGGTCAGACCTTTGACCGGAGTGCCGTCGACCTCACTAATGACGTCGCCCGCCAAAATTCCGGCCCTTGAGGCCGGGGTGTCGTCGATCGGCGATATCACCTTGAGGACTCCGTCCTCCATGGTGACCTGCATGCCGAGACCGCCGAACTGGCCGCTGGTCGTCGCCTGCATGTCGCGATAACTCTTCGCATCCATATAGCTCGAATGCGGATCAAGGGACTTGATAATGCCCTCAATAGCGGCGGTGACGAGCTTCCCATCGTCCCGCTTGTCCACATAGTCGGAACGCACGATGCTCAGCACCTTGCCGAGCAATTCGAGTTGGCGATTGACTTCGACGTTGGGCGTTGTGGTTCCACTCGGCGCGGGCTGGGTATGCCCCAAATCGAGGCCAAACACGAACAGGGCGGCACCTGCTGCCGCCCCGGTGACAACTTTGCGGAACCACATGGCGTCCTTCCTTGCTGGTGATTGGAGCGCGAGACCCCCTACCCATCGCTTACGAACCAATCCGGATCGTTTCATTCCAATTCAAATATGCGCTCGCATCAATTGGGGCAAACTTGTCCATGCTTCACGATGTCGTGTTTTGCGCCCGCGGCTGCTCCCCCCTCTTGCCTCCCCTGCTTGCGGGCGAATGAAAGCTGGTGCGACCTCTCCCGGCAAGCGGCGTGCAAGCCGCTGCAATTTCTCGTCGAAACGCGTCAAGGTCGCCGGAGCGACATAGCAGCCCGGGCGTTGACCCAATCGAAACATGCCCTTCCCTGCGATCAGCCGTCGAAACCGTGACCAAGCCGTGCTAAGAGCCCGCGCGGAAACCCATGACCAGCACGCTATCCAATGACATTCACACCCGGGCCGACAGTCTGGTCGCCGCTTTTGCACGCGCCGGTTATGAGCGGGTGGCGCCCGCAATCCTGCAGCCGGCGGAGCCGTTCCTCGATCTATCGGGCGAGGACATGCGCCGGAATATGTTTCTTGTCACCGACGCGGCGGGACGCGAACTCTGTCTGCGACCAGATCTCACTATCCCGGTGGCACGTCATTACCTCGCCTCTGCAGCGGCCATGCAGCCGGCAGGCTTTTGCTATCTCGGGGCGGTATTTCGCGACCGCGGCGCGGCCTCGGGAGAGTTCCTTCAGGCCGGCATCGAATCCTTCGGCCACGCCGACAAGGCCGCTGCTGATGCGGAAGCGCTGGCCCTTGGCATCGCGACCACCGCCCATTACGGACTGGCCAGCCCTCGAATCGTGATGGGTGATGTTGAATTATTCGCAGCGCTGATCGCCGCGCTTGATCTGGCACCCGCCTGGAAGCGCCGCCTGCTCAAGGACTTCAACCGAAAGACAACGCTGGCGCAGGACCTCGAACGGTTGACCCTGGCGAGCCGGCAGAAGCGCAGCGAATATCAGGGCGTCCTCGCCGCCCTTGCCAATGCCAATCCGAAGGCCGCCCACGCACTCGTTACGGACCTTCTGTCGATTGCCGGCAAGAGCGCGGTCGGGGGCCGCAGTATCGGGGAAATTGCCGACCGGTTTGTCGAGCAAGCCGAACTTGGCGCATCAAGCGCGTTGCCGTCGGAAACCTGCACCCTGATCGGGCGTTTTCTCGCCATCGTCGGCGCGCCGCCCGATGCGGCAAGGGCCCTGGACGCGCTGGCCGCGGAAGCACGTATTTCGCTCAACCCCGCCCTCGACCTGTTCGAAAACCGGATACGGCTCCTGGTCGCGCGCGGCGTCGATGTGGACAGCATCCGGTTTGCTACCGCGTTCGGGCGGAGGGTCGACTACTATAGCGGTTTCGTATTCGAATTGTACGATCCGGCCGCTCGGGTCGAAGGCCAATTGGTGGCGGGGGGGCGCTATGACGTCCTCCTCTCCAGGCTTGGCAGCCCCCAGCCGGTTGCGGCGGTCGGGTTTGCAGCATGGATCGAACGGCTGGAAGCGCTCGCCGCCGACACCGGGGCAAAACCATGAGCGTTCTCGTGCTCGCAGTGCCGGCCAAAGGTCGCTTGCAGCAAAACGCCGAGGCCTTCTTCGATCGTGCCGGGCTGGAACTCGTCAAACCGCGCGGAGCGCGCGACTATCGGGGTGCGATCGCGCGCCTTGACGGTGTCGAGGTGGCATTTCTGTCGGCATCGGAAATCACCGAGCAGCTTGCCGCCGGCGCGGTGCATTTCGGTATTACGGGCGAAGATTTGGTGCGGGAGATGATACCCGCCGCGGACGACAAAGTGGTGCTGCTGGAGAAACTGGGCTTCGGCCACGCCAACGTTGTGGCGGCGGTGCCCGAGGCCTGGATCGACGTGCGCGACATGGCGGACCTCGATGACGTAGCAATCTCGTTCCGCGGCAAGCATGACCGCCGGCTGCGCGTCGCCACCAAATACATCAACCTGACGCGCGGCTTTTTCTCCCACCACGGCATCATCGACTATCGCATCGTCGAGAGCACGGGGGCGACTGAGGGCGCGCCAGCGGCCGCCACCGCCGAGCTGATCGTCGACATTACCACCACAGGCGCGACACTTGCGGCCAACGGCCTCAAGGTGATTGAGGATGGCGTGATATTGCGGTCGCAAGCGAACCTGGTGGCTGCACGCGGCGCCGCCTGGAGCAAGACGGAGCTTGAGACCGCGCGGCTCATCCTTGACCGCATCGCTGCGCAGGCGCGGGCGCGGATGTTCCGCGAAGTGCGGACGCAGTTCGCAGGCTGCAATGACGCCCTGCTTACCCTCGCCAGGGAAAGGTTCGGCGTGACAACGCCCTTCGGCAGACCGACATCATCCGAATTGCTCACGCTGCACTGCCCTCCCGACGCGGTTCACGGGCTCGCGAGCTTTCTGCGCCAACACGGTGCTGACACTGTCACCGTGGCGCCGATCGACTATGTGTTCACCCGCGAGAATCCGCTATTCGCCAAGTTGACGGCGGCCCTGTGATGTCGTCGGACCGTTATGTTTCCCGCCGCCCATGGTTTGGAACAAACGTCAACCGGAGGAGTTTGACCGACTGCGTGGACAGAGCGCGTAAGGCCATTTTGGGTAAAGAGAATGACCCTGTTCCTCACAGCCTTGATCGTTTCGCTGACGGTTTTGCCGGCAACCGTACTTGGGGAACAAGTTCGGGCGGATCGCGTCGAACCACACCGAATTGCGGTTAAAGAAGAGGGTCACTTGGGCACGCCCCAGCAACAGCGTGCATGTCGGCCGGACGTGCTGCGGCATTGCCGTAGCATGAGCGATGATTATGCAATGGCCGATTGCCTGAAAGCGAACGAACAGAAGTTGAGTGCCGCATGCCGCCGGGCGCTTGAGACAAAATAGCGGCCGCGGAACGGCGCGTTGTCATCGTTCGATCGTGCCGGTACGACGGACCTTGCGCTGTAGCAGCAGAACGCCATAGAGCAGCGCTTCAGCGGTCGGCGGACAACCCGGAACATAAATATCGACCGGCACGATGCGATCACAACCGCGCACGACCGAATACGAATAATGGTAATAGCCTCCACCGTTGGCGCACGAACCCATCGAGATGACGTATCTCGGTTCCGGCATCTGGTCGTAGACTTTACGTAACGCCGGAGCCATCTTGTTGCAGAGCGTCCCCGCGACGATCATCACGTCGGCCTGCCGCGGCGACGCGCGCGGGGCAAACCCGAAGCGCTCGGCATCGTAGCGCGGCATCGCCATCTGCATCATTTCAATCGCGCAACAGGCGAGTCCGAAGGTCATCCACATCAGAGAGCCCGTGCGTGCCCAGGTTATCAGGTTGTCCGCAGAGGCGACCAGAAAACCGCGATCATCGAGTTCGTTTCTGATACCGGCAAAGATCTGATCGTCCGACCCGATTGGCCGTCCGCTGCGGGGATCAATCAGTCCGGCCGGGGCGGCGGTGTCATCGGTGCGAAGCGAGCGGATGATGCGATTCACCGGTCGATCTCCCCGAAAACGATGTCGAGCGAACCGATTATGGCCGCTACGTCGGCCAATAGATGCCCGCGCGACAGGAAGTCTATCGCCTGCAGATGCGCGAACGACGGAGCGCGAATTTTGCACTTGTATGGTTGATTGGTTCCATCAGAGACGAGATAGACCCCGAATTCGCCCTTCGGCGCTTCTACGGCGGCATAGACTTCGCCTGGGGGCACGCGAAAGCCCTCGGTGTAAAGCTTGAAATGCTCGATCATGGCTTCCATGGATCGCTTCATTTCGGCGCGCCGGGGCGCGATGACCTTGTTGTTGTTGACGGCGACTCGCCCTTGCGCATCCGGCAGTCCAAGTTTTTCGATGCATCGCTTCATGATCCTAACCGACTGGCGCATCTCCTCCATGCGCACGAGGTAGCGATCATAGCAGTCGCCGTTTCGACCAACCGGGATGTCGAAATCAAATTCGGAATAACATTCATAGGGCTGAGCTTTCCGCAGGTCCCAGGCGGCGCCGGAGCCGCGCACCATCACGCCGGAAAACCCCCATGCCCAAGCATCCGCGAGCTTCACGGCGCCGATACCGACATTGCGTTGTTTGAATATGCGGTTTTCCGTCAGCAGTTCTTCAAGATCGTCACAGACCTTGAGGAAGGGATCGCAAAACGCCCAGATGTCGTCGAGCAGCGATGGCGGCAGGTCCTGATGCACGCCGCCGATGCGGAAATAATTGGCATGCATGCGCGCACCGGAAGCGCGCTCGTAAAACACCATCAGTTTCTCGCGTTCTTCGAAGCCCCATAACGGCGGCGTCAAGGCTCCGACATCCAGCGCCTGGGTCGTGATGTTGAGCAGATGCGACAGCAGTCGGCCGATCTCGCAATAAAGCACCCGGATGAGCTGACCGCGTCGTGGTACCTGCAGGCCGAGCAGCCGTTCGGCGGCAAGGCAGAACGGATGCTCTTGATTCATCGGCGCGACGTAGTCGAGCCGATCGAAATAGGGCAGCGCCTGCAAATAGGTCTTGTGTTCGATCAGCTTCTCGGTACCGCGATGGAGCAACCCGATGTGCGGATCGGCGCGCTCCACCACTTCTCCGTCAAGATCCAGCACAAGGCGGAGCACCCCGTGCGCCGAAGGGTGCTGCGGTCCAAAATTGAGCGTGAAATTGCGTACGGATGCCTCACCCATTGGGTGGCTCGATGATCAAGGCTTCTGCCGCATTCTCGGCATTCCTGTCCGGCCCGGGCACAGCCGCACCTTCGCGCCCGGCATGGTACGAAGGTGACAGCCCGCAGAGGCCTTAGCGAAGGGCCATTCTTTCAACCGTCGTCGGCGACACCCGTTCCTCGCTGGCCGGCTCCTTGCTCTCGGAAGAAACCGGTAATTGCAGCACCGTCGCATGCTGACCGGGGCTAAGGTTGGTCAACAGGACCACCTCACCGCCCGGAAACTCGAGGGCATCGTGATGCTCATGCATCCGGTCTAGGTTTATTTTCCGGAAACGGGCCAAATTCCTCTCCATTTTTCGCGTCCCGAGAAACCCGATGAGGCGATCGCATTCGACTTCGCGGTCGAATGCCAGTTCAGTGCCGGGTAGCAAGCATACCGCCACGTTCGTATTCTCGATATCGGCAAAGCCCCTTGTGATGCTATTTGTGAAGGCCGTTGAAACGACGCGGTCACCAACTTTGGCTGGTCGACTCGCGGTGTGGTCCAAGCTGTAGTCGCACATGTTTGCTCCTGTCATGTACCCACGCCGTTCTGGAAAATCGCTGGATTGGAATTCGTTCCATCTGTAATTCAGGGGTTCTACCCAAGAATGTCGCAAAGGCCGCGCCCGCAGCGCTCCGCCGGTTGAAGCGCCTCTGGTTGGAGACGTTTAACCTGCGGCTGCCGTCTCCGCCCGCAGGCGGTTGGGTAATCGATTTCAATGAAGTACGATCTATCGCACATCCGTTGGGCGCAGCGCTCCGGGAGCGTTCCCGGCTGCCTTGCGTCGCGGACGAAACACCACGAAGTGTGACATCGAGAAATTGACCACGAAGGCCGCCAGAATGGCGCAACCCTTGGCGGGCAGCACCGGCATGAAATGCGCCGCGACGACCAGGGCGATGGTGCTTGCGATGGCGCCCAGGACCCCCGACGCAACAAAGGTTGCGTAATCCCGCCAGCGCAGCCGACGACCCGACTCCGCCGCAAAAGTAATAAAAGAATTCATCATATAGGAGCCCGACACCGCCACCACCCACGAGATGACGTTGGAAGCCACCAAAAGCAGCGTGTCGCGGGTGGCACAGGCGCACCATTGCGCCAACGCGTCGAGCGGACGCAGCTCCGTTCCATGCGATCTAAAGTACGAATAAACAAGCAGAAAAACGCTGGTGTCGACGGCGACATTGACGACGCCGATCAGCGCAAAGCTGATTGCCTTGCGCATCATGTCGAAATGTGGCTCGACCAGCGCGACGGCGCGGGGGACATGGGCCCTGAGGCGATCAATCGGAAGCTTCGATATCGGGATCATGGGCTTCGCTTAGCACGTCCGGCGGCGCCCGCCGAGCCCGGTCTTGTTGCCCACTTGGTACCACGACATCGGCCGACCTATCGGTTATGATGATGGATCGATAGACCGCGAGACGACATAAAGCCATGGTGTCCGATCAATGCGCTCCGCAGGGAAGAGATCCCGTGGCAACCACACCACGCAGCAGCCTCGCCGGGAACGCGGAGGCTGGGCTGTCGATCGTCGTACCGGTGTACAACGAGGCCCCCGGCCTGCCTCAGCTTCATGGGCGGATCAGTGCAGTTGCCGGTGAGCTGCGCGCAAGGTGGGGGCTTTCCTGTGAAGTCGTCTATGTGGACGACGGCAGCCGCGACGCATCGCTCGATGTGGCGCACAGTCTGCCGGCTGACGCTGTCGATGTTCAGGTGGTGTCGCTATCGCGCAATTTTGGCAAGGAGGCGGCGCTGCTTGCCGGGCTCGAGTATGCCCGCCGCGGCGCCGTCCTGTTCATAGATGGCGACGGTCAGCATCCGCCCGCGTTGATCGAGAAGCTGGTCGGTCACTGGCTCGATGACGGTTATGATGTCGTTTACACTGCCAAGGCGCACCGGGAAAACGAGCCGACCCTGCTGCGCCTCGCCGTCAAAGCATTCTATTCGCTCATCAACTGGGGCGCGCGCCAGAAAATCCCGGAAAACGCCGGCGATTTCCGCCTGCTGTCGCCGCGCGCTGCTGCAGCGTTGCGCCAGATGCCTGAGCGCAACCGCTTCTTCAAGGGCCTCGCCAGTTGGATTGGATTCCGCCAATTCCGCGTCGATTACGAGCCCGCCGCCCGCCTGCACGGACGCACCAGTTGGAGCCTGGGCTCGCTGATCGGCTTGTCAGTTGAGGGCTTGACCTCTTTCTCAGTGGCGCCGCTGCGGCTTGCAAGCCTGCTTGGCACCCTGCTCGCCATCAGCGCACTCGTGTTCAGCGTCTGGACTTTGATCGAGACCTTCGTCTATGAGCGGACCGTGCCTGGCTATCCGTCGCTCATCATCGGCATCATGGTGATCGGCGGCGTGCAGCTCCTCGTGATCGGCGTAATGGGTGAATACATCGGCAAGGTGCTTTCCGAGATTAAACATCGGCCGGTCTATTTCGTCGCCGAACACACCGTCAAGCTCGCACAGAATGAGAGCCGCGAGGCCGACGACGCAACGCGCGACGCTGCGGAATAGCTTCGTGGCCGAAGCCGCCACGCGCCAGGCTTTGCATCCTGCCCCGTTCGGCAAGGGGGCGCCCCCGCATTTGCGAAAACTTTGGTTATGCGCGGACGACTACGGCATCTCGCCGGGGGTCAACCGTGCCATCCGGGATCTGATCGCACGCGGCCGAATCAACGCCACATCCGTCATGGTGATCGCGCCGAGCTTTCCGGCTGCCGAGGCGTCGGCGCTTTGCACTGCCGGCGGGCCCGATCACCACGTCGCAATCGGGTTGCACCTCACCCTGACAGCGCCGTTCCGGCCAGCAGCAGCTAATTATCGGCCGACCGACCGCGATGGCGCATTCCTGAGCCTCACACACACGATGGCGAGCGGATTGATGCGCCGGCTCGATCCCGACGCGCTGGAGGCCGAAACCGCAAACCAGTTCGCGGCGTTCCGGCAGGCTTTTGGGCGGGCGCCGGACTTCGTCGACGGACACCAGCACGTCCACCTGTTGCCGCAGGTCAGCGATGCACTGCTCGCCGTCATGAAGCGGGTGGTGCCGGGTGCCTGGATCCGACAATGCGGACGAACCGTGCCGGTGCGACAGCGATGGCGCGACCCCAAAGGCCTCCTGCTCGATGTCCTGAGCGCCCGCCTGCGCGCGCGCAGCGTCGCGTGCGGAATTCGGAGCAATCCGGCGTTCGCCGGCACCTACAATTACATGCGTGCCGCCGCGTTCGAGGCGGTGTTCGGGGCGTTCCTGCAAGGTCTGCCGGATGGCGGCCTCGTAATGTGCCATCCGGGATTTGTAGATACGGAGCTGCAACGGCTCGACAAGCTCACTGCCATGCGCGAGCAGGAATACGCATTTTTTGCTGGCGAGCGGTTTCCGGCGGTGCTGGCGGCGCATGACATGGCGCTCGCCTGATTTTGCGGCAACCGGGGACGTCAATCGGATACAAAAGCCACAATCCACAACTCGCTGGACCGTCAATGATGCACTTTGGTGCGGCGGCCTGTCTCACCTGAAATCGGCCATTTGCGGGCATCATAAGGTTCCCCATATGAGGGGCGACCGGGCGCCATCCGGCAGAGGAGAGGAACGATGACCCCGCAGGAACAGCAGCTTGTTGCGGATCTGTTCGACCGTCTTGCGTCGCTGGAAGGCCAGCGTCGCGACCTCGATGCCGAAAGGCTGATTCGCGAAGGGCTCGGCCGCGCCCCCAATGCGGTCTACGCGTTGGTGCAGTCGGTGCTGGTGCAGGACGAAGCGCTCAAGCGCGCCAATGCCCGCATCGAGGAACTTGAACGAGCGATTGCGACTGCTTCCGAAAGCAGCGGCGGGTTTCTGGACAGCATGCGTAACGCGGTCCTGGGACGCGACCAGCCGCGGGGCTCGGTCCCGTCGGTGCGGCCAGGCGGACAGGGGTCGAGCGGCGTGTGGGGCCCACGGCCCGATGCGAGCCAACCCCAGGCTTATCCACAGGGGTATCAGCAAGCAGGCTATTCGCCCGGCGTCCCCATGGGGAGCCCCGGGATGGGGGGCGGCTCGTTTCTCGGCACCGCGGCCGCAACGGTCGCGGGTGTGGTTGGCGGGGCCATGCTGCTCAACGGCATCCGCTCGATGATGGGCGGCCACCAGGGCTTTGCGGGAGATTATGACCGCGTAAGCTCCGGGGCCTCGCACGCCGCTTCGCCAGGGGACAGCGGTGGCGGCGATCTGGCGCGCGATGCGGGGCTTGAAGACATTGGTGGCGGCCACCGGACGGCCGCCTATGATGATTCCAGCCGCAGCGGCTTCTTCAGCAGCGATGCCGACGATCAGCCGAGCGATCAGCCCGACGATGATATCGATACCGGAGATTCGGGCGACGGTGGCGATTTCGACTCGGCCTGAGAGGGGGCCGGTCCCTGTCCGCAAAAATCCTGAACTGTCATTCTTGGTCCGCCGCGAAGCGGCTTTCCAGCATTTTTATACCATCCATAGCGGTCCGCTAGCGTCCGTAAAAGGCTAATCCCCTCAATCGGTTTGCTCCGTTGCGCACCGATATCGTCTTATGCCATGGTATACCATGACTTAGGACAAAACTAGGGGACGACGGTAATAGCATGGCGCGTCATATCTGGAACCGCGATCTACAAACCCGCTCGGCAAGGCTGGCTCTGCCACCTCGAAAGCGGCACTACAATCTTCGCCTTGGTGGCGGGATCAATCAACAATATTGGCGTGGCGCACGCGGGGGGACATGGTTCATGGCGCTTGCTGACGGCAAGGGCAAACAGAAGATCACCCGCATCGGCCGCGCCGACGATTACGCCGAAGCCAACAACAGCGACGTGTTGACTTTCCAGCAGGCGCAAAATTTGATTTTGCGGTTGGCACATGGGCACACGACTACCGCCCCGGTGACACTCTCCGCGGCGCTTGACAACTACGCAACGCATTTGCGAACCGAAGCCCACGACGTCGGCAATGCACGCCGTGTGAGGAAGCATCTGCCGAAACGATTGCTCGATCGAACGGTGCTGTCCTTAACGACGCAGGACTTCAGGGACTTGCGCGCCGCAACCGCGGCCAAGGTGGAGACGCCGCGAACGGCAACACGCATTTTTAACGGCCTCAAGGCGGCGCTTAACCAATGCGCCAGGGCCGATAGGCGCCTTGACCCGACCGTGTGGACCGATGCGCTGAAACCGCTCGGCTCCGCACGCGGCATCCCGAACAATGTGGTGCTTCCGGCCGCGACGATCGCCAAGATCGTTAAGGCAGCCTACGCCGAAAGCACCGAATTCGGGCTGTTGGTCGAATTGCTGGCGTGCAGCGGGAACAGGCCAAGCCAAATCAAAAACGTCCTGGTGCGGGACCTCCAGGCCGATCGAATTATGGTCCCGGTTTCTGCCAAGGGCAACGGACTCAAGTCGCGCACGCACACGGCCGTCCCGATCCCGCCAACGCTCGCCAAACGATTGCGCCTCAACGCTCGCGGCCGTGCGTCGAATTCTCCGTTGCTACTTCAACCGGACGGCCGCGCCTGGGACGCAAAGAGCCACGCCCAGCCTTTCGAAAGCGCACTTATCCGTGCCGGGATTGATCCTCGCAAACCGCGAAGGCTCACGGCGTACGTTTTGCGGCACTCTTTCGTCACGGCCGCATTGCTAAAAAACACACCGCTGGCGTCCCTCGCGCAGCAGCTCGACACGTCGCCCAAAGAGCTGACCCGAACCTACGCCGCCTTCATCGCTGATCACAGTGACAGCGTTATGCGTGCCGTCATGCCCGATTTTGGCGATAGTGAAGCAGCCGACGACGTTGTGGTACCGCTGAACCGCAGCCCATAATAAGCAGGCCGCTCGGCGCTGAGAACGCCGGAGCGGCCTTTAACCCAAGCCAAGGACGCAACCCATGGCAGGGGCCGCTGATCGACTTACCATTGTCCGTCCGATTTTCCTATGCGAGGCGCTCGACAAATTCACCAAGGCGCTCGGCAAAGATCGTGCCGCCCGTCGACTCAAGGACTTCCTGCGGGACGGCGCACTCCTCTTCGAAGGCGAAAGCGAAGACGGCAGCGTGACGTACACAAAGCTGCCGGAGCCCTTCACCTGGGATGATGCGCTGCTACGTGCCGACGACAACGAGATCATTTGCGAAAAACAACCACAGGACCCTCGCGGATATGTCGGGTGGTGGCCACCGCCTCAACCACCGCGCTTGGTGATCTGTGCTGTCAAAGTGTGGACGCCACGGGCGAGCCAAACAGTGCAGGCCGGTGCAATTTTGGCTGGCGCGGGCTCTCTAACTGCACAAGCCGAATTTCTGCCGCCTCAATCCAACAAGGAATTCATCATCAACAAATTCAAGGAACTTACCCAGGCGACACCCGACATCGGTATCACGCGAGCGTCGGAAGCGATCCTAGCCGCACTCAATGAGGCGGCCCAAAAAAACGAACGCCTGACGCGGATGAAAAATCCGCGGTCGGTCGAAAACGCCCTACGTCGCTACGATCTCTGGCCACCATCTTCGTAATTTTCGAAGGCGCATCATCGCACGCATCACGACGCATCATTATGCGTTTGCTTGTGCGTCCGCTGCTGGCTGATGCTTCGCGTATCGTAACGGACGCAAGCATATGCCAGCGCTATCACCACCCGCGACAAACAAAGAAGCCGGCGACGCCATCAGGCGCGCCAACCGTAGCGCCACCGCGCGCAATCGAGACATCACCGTCAGCGCAAATCAGCCGCGCGGACCACCGCTGAGCGAATTGCTGCAGTGGTCCATCCCGCAATTCTGTCAGCTGCACGGTTGGTCAGTCTCGGAATTTTACGAAAAGCGCAAGCAAGGATTGACCCCCGAGGAACTACGCATCGGCAACCGCGTGTGGATCACAAAAGAAGCTGCCGCGGCGTGGCGCAAGGCGCGCACCGAAGCGACAGAACAATTCCGGCCGCTTTTGCCGGCTGTCGCGTTGCCCTGAAAATGAAGCCGGCGGCGCGCCGGACAACGCGCCGGCCGGCATACCTTGTCACCCTGCGAAAGATGAAAGGCAGAACACCATGTCAAATAGCAAAGCACTTCGAAGACGACAAGCCCACCTCACCGTATCGGCCGAATTCATTGAAGCGCTCGGCCGCGCCGCGGCCAAGTACGGCAACCGGCGTTCGGTGGATCACGTCCGCGACGAACTTGGCGACATCTGCAAAGGCAATTCGGTTTGCGCCGGCCTGACCGACGATGCCGCGAAGCACCGCGCGGTGGCGGCCGTTTTTCCACATCTTTACCCGGAGCGTGGTCATGCCTGACACCACCGACGACGATCTGTACATCCGCCTAGCCAACGCAACCGCACAAACCAGAAGGAAAACCACCATGTACGATTTTTCGAATGCGAAGCCGCAAACCAAGAAAATGCTGCTTGCCTCCGGTATCTATCATATGAAAACCGATATCCGATTTGGCGGAGTCGGCCCTGATGGCGCTTATAAGCTTGGAAAGGATGGAAACCGTTACCTTCTCGAAATCGGATTAGTCGTTCTCGATGAAGGCGAATATAAGGGAACCACATTTTCAATCTATCCGATCCTCGGCCGTGAGGACGACGGTTACGATCCTTCACCGGCACTGCTACAACAAATTGGCTGGGGCGAAGACACGATTAGAGCGATCATCGACTCACATTTTGGGTTGGCCCCTGAAGACCGGAGCGATCAGGCCAACGCGCGCCGTCGCTTCGAGAGTTATCGCGACATCAACGATATCGATCTTTGGGCGCAAATTGGGGTTAAGAGCAGCCAAGAATTCGGCGAGCAAAACAAGCTGATCAGGGTTTTGGTGATCGGTGACAAAGGTTACGGCGGGAAGCCGTACGGCAACGGGCACGATCGGACGCCACGAAATTCCGCACCAGCACTGGCGCCGAAACCGCCGCCTGAAAATGATTTCTACAGCGATGACATGCCGCCGTTTTGATCCGGCTTAACGAGCATTGCCATGCCGGCCGGCGACCACCACGAGACGATTGCACGCTTTGTCCAAGCGATGCAACGCCGCGACTTGGTGCCGCCGGCCCGGCTGATTGCGGACGGTCGACTCCACCGCTGCGACGCAGCTGGCAAGCGTGGCAAGCGCGACGGCGCCTATCTGCTACATCTCAACGGCGCCGTACCGGCCGGCGGACTTCAAAACTTCCGCGACGATATTGGCTGGCAAACCTGGAGCGACGCCGGCAACCGCAAGATCAGCGACAGCGAACGACGCGAGATCGAGCGGCGGCACAAGGAAGCCAAGGCACAGCGCGACGCCGCCACAGCAGCCGACGCGAGGCGGGCCGCCGACAAGGCGCAACGGATCTGGGCGAGCGCACCGCCTGCACCCAAGTCGCATCCTTATTTGGCACGCAAGCAGGTAGAGCCGCACGGGCTTCGTATCAAATACGGTTGCCTGATCGCGCCGATCCGCGACGTCACCGCGACCATGCACGGTCTGCAATTCATAGACGCGCACGGTGCCAAGCGATTTCTCAAAGGCGGCCGCGTCAAGGGCGGGCACTTTCGCATTGCCGGTGACAGCAAGCGCACCGTGCTTGTCGAGGGTTTTGCCACAGGCGCCAGCGTCCGCGAAGCGACCGGCCACACCACGTTGATAGCTTTCAATTCGGCCAATCTTCTCGCGGTGGCAGAAGCAATACACGAAGCTTTCCCGACGTTGACGGTGGTCATTGCCGCCGACGACGATCACCGCACCAATGGCAACCCAGGGCTGATATGGGCGATCAGGGCCGCACGCGTCGCCGACGCGCTTGTGGCAGTGCCGGATTTCGGGCCGTCCCGACGCGACAGTGACACCGATTTCAACGACGTCGCGATTGCGATTGGTGCCGGTGCAATTCGGCGAGCACTCGACGAAGCGGTAACGCCAGACGTGTTGTTGACAAAGATATTGCTGGCGGATCCGCACTCAGCGCACGCGCCAGGCTTTGTCGAAGAACTGGCGGCACTCAAGGCACGCGATAGTGCCGCCTTCGAGAAGCTACGCGATCAATTGAAACAATCCGGTGTGCGTGTCGGCACCCTGGACCGTGAGATCGCACGCGTTGCGTCACGTGAGATCCAGACCACCGAAACCGCCGACGATTTATTATTTCCACATTGGGAAATTCAGCCGTGGCCGGATCCGATAGACACCACCATCCTGCTCGACACCATTACCGCTCGTATCAGGCGCCACGTCGTACTGACCGGCGATCAGGCCGCCGTCGTCGTCTTGTGGATACTCCTGACCTGGGTTCACGACGAAGTGGCCGTGCATAGTCCCATTCTGGCGGCAACATCAGCCGAACCTGACAGCGGAAAGTCCACGCTGTGCGGCGTCGTCAGCTTTGTGGTGAAGCGCTCGCTGTTAACCGTGTCGGTATCTGGCGCAGCGTTGTTTCGCGCGGTTGAGAAGTGGCATCCCACCATTGTTGCAGATGAAGCCGACAAGGCGCTTCTCAACGATGATCTTGCGTCGGTGATCAATTCAGGCTGGACACGTGGCCAGGGCGCACTGCGCTGTCATCCTGAAACACTTGAGCCGGTGGTGTTCTCAACTTTCGCGCCGAAGATGATCTCCGGTAAACGCT
>Ga0209465_10000311_pt1 | contig 23053 bp, 18 predicted proteins | sample PanSoiPlot1MoBio_FD_188321 | JGI IMG/M metagenome (GOLD analysis project Ga0209465, IMG submission 188321) | Tropical forest soil microbial communities from Panama analyzed to predict greenhouse gas emissions - Panama Soil Plot 1 MoBio (SPAdes)... | ecosystem: Environmental > Terrestrial > Soil...
TACTCCTTCGGAATGCCGACCTTCATGCCTTTGACGGATCGCGTCAGCGCCGCCTCGTAATCGGGCACCGGGATATCGACCGAAGTGGTGTCCCGCGGATCGTGGCCGGCCATCGAGCCCAGCAGAATGGCGGCGTCGCGCACCGTGCGAGCGAACGGGCCCGCCTGGTCGAGCGAGGACGCATAGGCCACGATGCCCCAGCGGGAACAGCGGCCATAGGTGGGCTTGATGCCGACGATACCGGTGAGAGCAGCGGGCTGCCGGATCGAGCCGCCGGTATCGGTGCCGACGGCGCCGAGGCAGATATTCGCGGCGACGGCCGCGGCCGAACCGCCTGACGAACCGCCCGGAACAAGCGGCGTGTTCGCGCCCTTGCGACGCCACGGCGAGATCACCGGGCCGAAATACGAGCTCTCGTTGGACGAGCCCATCGCGAACTCATCGTTGTTGAGCTTGCCCAGCATCACGGCGCCGTGGCGCCACAGGTTGGCGGTGACCGTCGATTCGTAGGTCGGCACGAAGGTGTCGAGGATGTGCGAGCACGCGGTGGTGCGTACGCCCCTCGTCGCGAACATGTCCTTGACGCCGAGCGGCACGCCAGCAAGCAACCCGCCCTCGCCTTTGGCGAGAGCCACATCGGCGCGCGCGGCCATCTCATGCGCCCGTTCCGGCGTTTCCAGCACGAACGCGTTGAGTGCGCGGGCCTCCGTGAGGGCCGCCACGTGGGCCTTGGTCAGTTCGACCGCGGAGAACTCTCGCTTGCGCAGGAAATCACGCGCCTGCGAAAGAGTGAGCGAGGTGAGTTGGCTCATTGCGAGCGCGTCTCCTCGCAGATGAAGGGAGCTTTCACCTCTCCACTTTGGGGAGGGGTGGGTGAGGGGCTCTCGCCCTTACCATGATCCGAGAGCCCCTCACCCGCCGTCTCGCTTACGCTCGCCGACGACCTCTCCCTTGCGGGGAGAGGTGAAGAAGCACGCACCGCCGCTTCCATTTCCGCAAACCACAGCGCGTCCATTTCACAGGCGAGGCACATCAGGCGACACCTTCCTCTTCCTGCGCCGGCAGGGTTTTCTGTGCGGGCTGGGGCTCATCGCAAATGAAGTGTCGTACTTCGCGGACTAAGGCCGGCACCGGCTCGGCCGGACGAATGTCGATCGCCCATGGCCGGGTCGCGGCCTTCTGCGCGGGGCGCCACAGCTTGCCGCCCGCTTTGTTGAAATAGGCCACGTACTGGACGGGGAATTCTTCACATTCGTCGCACATCTGCTGGCTCGTTCGACTATTCGACCACCTTGGGCACCAGAAAGAAATGATCCTGGGTGGCCGGTGCATTGCTTACGATATCATCCGCAATCTCGCCATCGGTCACCACGTCCGGGCGTTTCTTCATGACCATCGGGGTAACGGACGTCATCGGCTCGACCGCCGCAACATCCAACCCCGATAGCTGCTCCACGAAGGCCAGCATGGCATTGAGTTCGCCCTTGAGGTGCTCGATCTCCTCTTCCTTGACCGCAATGCGCGCCAGATGCGCGATGCGCCGGACGGTCGCGCTATCGACTGACATGATTTACGGTTCCCGACGTTGCGGCTTTATCGTTCTTTCTCGGTCAGTGTCATTCCGGGGCGCGGCGAGCCCGGAATCCATAGCCACCGATCCGAGGATAGGAATTCCCGGCTCCCTCGCTGGGCTCGGGACCCGGAATGACGCATGAGAATACCATGAGCCCGCCAGCCTATAGCAGACGCCGATTTGGCGCCGCAACCGTCGAAACCCGCGGCTGCCGGGAACCCGGAATGTCTTTATGGGTTGTTATCACGACCGGCTGACGGGCTAATTTGGAATGTCCATTGCTGAAACCGCCTTCGCGCCATTCATTCGGCGAGGGTCTCATGTCCCTTCTGATCAGTGTCCTCATCACATTTCTCGTTGTCATCCTGGTTCTCTATCTGGTCAACCTCCGGCCGATCGATGGCCGCGCCAGGCAGATCGTGCGCGCGATCGTGATCGTCATCGGAGTCTTGTCGCCGCTGCGGTACCTCTCGGTCTATTGATCTATTGAACGGCTAAAGCGGATATCGATCGCTATCAATGACAACAGCGTCGTCGCCGGACTTGTCCCGGCGACTCGAATTTTCAAGGCATCGAGCAAAAACAGTCGGGAGGCCGGGACAAGCCCGGCGACGCGGAGAGATGGCGAGGGCTCCAACCGGACTGGCATCCCCCTAAACAAGAGCACGAGCATTGCGCGCCTCGGTCGTATGGCAGTATTGCAGAAGCAGATCTGGGACCGCCATGCCCCGCAACTCGCGCTTTGATCGCTTCAAAACCCCCGCCGACCTCCTGGGCTATGAGATCATCCAGGAGCAGGCTTCGGCGCTCGGCCGTTTGGGTCGGGCACTCGAAGCGGCGCTCGCGAAGCTGCGCCAATTCGATGCCCTGCATCCGCCGTCTAATGCAAGGCCAGCCGAACAGCAGGCGCGGCGCAGGTTGGTGGCCGAGGCCGGCCTTGCGCTGTGGATGTTGGTCGTCCAGCGCGAAGCCTGCGGCCTGCGAAACAGCCGAACTTTAATGCGCGATTACAACGTGCCCCCAGAGGTTCAGGACCGGATGGGCGTATTTCCGGCGAGGCGATCGTAGGCTGGGCATCGCGCGCGACCGTGCCGCTTGTTCATACTCGGCCTTACGGCCGCAATGCCTGCGCGGTCCGGCCGCGCCGTCCGGCCGCGTGGGCAAAATCGTCGGCGATGATTGCGTAACTCGCCCCGCCGGAGTAGGCGATTTTGCGCGCCCTACGACGAACACGCCTGCGCCTCGACCGCCGCAACGGCCGTCATGTTAACGATGCCCCGTGCCGTGACCGACGGCGTGAGCACATGGACGGGGCACGCCGCGCCGATCAGGATCGGGCCGACCGGCAGCGCATCGGCCAATACCTTTATGGCCTCATAGGCAATGTTGGCGGCGTCAAGGTTCGGGAAGATCAGCACATTGGCCTGCCCCTTGAGACGGGAATGCGGATAGGTGCGCTCGCGCTGAACCGGGTCGAGCGCGGCGTCCGCGTTCATCTCGCCGTCAACCTCGAAATCGACCTTCATATCTCTCAGCATTGCGGTGGCGCGCCGCATCTTGCGTGCCGATGGTGAATCGAAGCTGCCGAAATTCGAATGGGATACGAGGGCAATTTTGGGCTTCAGGCCAAACCGGCGCACATGGGCGGCGGCCAGCACCGCCATTTCGGCGATCTCCTCGGCAGTCGGATCGCAGCGCACCTGGGTATCGGCGAGGAAGAAGTGCCCCTTGCCGGAGATGATCAGCGACAGCGCCGCGAAATCTTCAACTCCCGGCGCATATCCTATGACATCACGAATGTGCCGCAGATGGCTCATGTAGCCACCCTCGACCCCGCAGATGGCGGCATCGGCGTCGCCCGCACGGATCATGCAGGTCGCGATGACGGTGGCATTGGTGCGCATCACGGTGCGAGCCGCATCAACCGTCACCCCGCTGCGGCCGGCGGCCATGACATAGAGATCAACGAACTGGCGATAGCGCGGATCATCCTGCGGATTGACGATCATAAAATCGCGGTCTGGACGGATGGCAAGCCCGAAGCGCTTGAGCCGCGCCTCGATGACGCTGGGCCGGCCGATCAGAATGGGCTTTGCCAGCCCCTCCTCAACCACAACCTGGGTGGCCCGCAACACCCGCTCGTCCTCGCCCTCGGCATAGACCACCCGCCTGGGATCGGTCTTGGCCTTCGTGAACAGTGGCTTCATGATGAAACCGGAGCGGAACACGAAGGCGTTGAGGCGCTCGCGGTAACGGTCGATGTCGGCGATCGGGCGCGTGGCGACACCCGACTTCATCGCCGCCTCGGCGAGCGCCGGCGCAATGCGCAGGATGAGCCGCGGATCGAACGGGTTGGGAATCAGCGACCCTGCCCCGAAGATCGGCGCCTCGCCGCCGTAGGCGCGCGCCGCGACCTCTGAGGGCGTCTCCCGCGCGAGTGCCGCGATGGCATCGGCGGCCGCGATCTTCATCGCCTCATTGATCGAGGTGGCGCCGACGTCGAGCGCACCGCGAAATATGTAGGGAAAACAGAGGACATTGTTGACCTGGTTCGGGAAGTCGGAGCGCCCTGTGCAGATCAGCGCGTCGGGCTTTGCTCTAAGCGCCTCGTCGGGCATGATTTCCGGCGTTGGATTGGCAAGCGCCATGATGAGCGGGCGTGCCGCCATGCGGGCTGCCATCTCCGGCTTGAGCACGCCAGGCGCCGACAACCCGAGAAATACGTCGGCGTCAACGATCACGTCGGCAAGTTTGCGCTTGTCGGTCTTCTGCGCATACACGCTTTTCCAGCGATCCATCAGGACCGTGCGGCCCTTATAGACGACCCCTTCGATGTCCGTGACCCAGATATTTTCGCGCTGCACGCCCAGCGAAACCAAGAGATTGAGGCAGGCAAGCGCTGCGGCGCCGGCACCGGAGGTCACGATTTTGACTTGGTCGATGCTCTTGCCCGTAAGAAACAGCGCGTTTTTTACGGCGGCGGCGACGATGATGGCGGTGCCATGCTGGTCATCATGGAAGACCGGAATCTTCATGCGCTGCTGGAGCCGCGCCTCGACCTCGAAGCATTCCGGGGCCTTGATGTCCTCCAGGTTGATGCCGCCGAAAGTAGGTTCGAGCGCCGCCACCACGTCAACGATACGATCAACGTCCTTGGCCTCGATCTCGATGTCGAACACATCAATGCCGGCAAACTTCTTGAACAGGACCGCTTTGCCCTCCATCACGGGCTTGCCGGCCAGCGGGCCGATATTGCCGAGCCCCAGCACCGCCGTGCCGTTGGTGACCACAGCGACGAGGTTCGCCCGTCCCGTCAGTGTTGCGGCTTCCGCCGGCTCGGCCGCGATCGCCTCACAGGCAACCGCTACGCCCGGCGTATAGGCAAGCGCGAGATCGTGCTGGGTCGCGAGCGGCTTGGTCGCCTCGATTGTGAGTTTCCCGGGCCTGGGCGTGCGATGATAAGCAAGCGCGCTGGCCTTGAGATCGTCCGACACATTGTTGGCCACGCCGAATCCTCCCCGCTTTGACACGTTCCCTGGCAGCAACGGTCGCAACGGTAGCCCGGATTGAGCGCAGCGAAATCCGGGACCGCCCTCGCAATACGGCAACGCCGCCTCGGATTTCGCTCCGTTCAATCCGCGCTACAAGCAAACCGGCTCAACCCTTGACAAGCGCGCAGCCGCCTTCGGCAAGAGGACGGAACGCCTGATCGGCCGGAACCGTGGAAATCAGCTTGAAGTAATCCCACTCGCCCTTCGATTCCGAAGGCTTCTTGGTCTCATAAAGATGGACCGCATGAATCTTCCGTCCGTCGGGGCGGATCGTGCCTTCGCCAAAGAGGGGATCGTTGGTGGGCAGTTCCTTCATTTTTGCCACCACGGCTTTTCCGTCGCGGCCGTCCTTGAGAGCCGCCACGGCCTTGAGGTAGTGCACGGTCGCCGCGTAGACGCCGGCCTGCATGTCGTTCGGCATGATCTTGCGCGGATGCTTATCCTGGAAGCGCCTGGCAAAGGCGCGGCTCGCATCGTTCTGGTCCCAATAGAACGGCATAAAGCCAAGTACGCCCTGGCTCGCGCTCAGGCCGAGCGCCTGGACATTGTTGATCTGGAACACAAAGCCCGGCATTCGCACCTTGCCGACAAGGCCGAACTCGGCCGCCTGCTTGAGCGCATTGGACAGATCGCCGCCCGCATTGGCGAAAGCGATGGTATCGGCGCCCGAGGCCTGGGCGCGCAGCAGGTACGACGAGAAATCCGCATTGCCGATCGGCGCGCGCACTGCGCCCAGTACCTGGCCACCCAGCGCCGTGATCTCGTCCGACGCATTGCTTTCCAGGTCCTTGCCGAACGCATAGTCGGCCGAGATGAAGAACCACTTCTTGCCGCCGCGCGCAAAGATCGCCTTGGCGAAACCGTGGCCGAGCTCCCAGGTGTCATAAGTCCAGTGAATCGTGTTGGGCGTGCACGACTTGCCGGTCAATTCCGCGGTCCCGGCCCCCGATCCGATCAGCACCTTGTTGAGATCGCGCGCCAGCACGTTCACGGCGAGCGCTATTGCCGAATTCGGCAGATCCATGATCGCGTCGACGCCCTGGACCTCGTACCAGTTGCGCGCAATGGTCGCGCCAATATCGACTTTGTTCTGGTGGTCAGCCGAAACGACCTCCGCCTTCAGGCCGAGCGTACCGGCGTAGTCGTCGACCGCGAACTGAGCCGCGATCACGGATCCAATACCCTGGCTGTCGGAATAGACGGTTGACTGATCGTTCAGAACCCCGATCTTGACCGTCGGCGTCTGCGCCAAGGCAAGCGACGGCAGGCACGAGAGCAGCAACGCCCCGCATAAGGTCCTCGTTGTCATCGTCTCCTCCCTTCTGCTGCGTATTGGCATGGCAATGCGGCAGCGCTCCAGTGTACCGATAGAACTGTACCGGCAGAAAGCCCGCTCGGATATGCCGCTGGCCCCTGGGAGATCGCTTCAGCCAAGCTGATGGGAGTGGGGCATCGATAGTGGGGCATCGATCAAGTTCTAATGTTGGAGCAGCCGCACAAGCGGCGTCCTCCCACATCGCCCGCTGTAGAGGCACAGCACAGCGTAAGTTAGCGCAAATGAGGGTCGCCCCTACATCCTTCCCTCGGACCAGTCCATTGTTATCGCTTCCACGACGATCCGATCACTTCAGATTGGCTGAAGCGAGCGACTATTTCAGATGCTATCCGCCGCTCTGATGCCAGCCGTCTGGTCAATTGTTATCCTCCATGTTCACGACCTGCACGCGGCGGTTTTCCGGACCGAACGGATCATTTTCGTTCTTGAGCCTGGTCTTGCCATAACCGACGGCCACCAGGGTCGTCGGCGACAGCTTGAAGTGATCCACGAGGTAGCGCTTCACTATGTCGACTCGTTTTTCCGAGAGGTCCTGGTTGTAAGGGACGCTGCCCTTGCCGTCGGTGTGTCCCGCGAGAATGATCGTTGTGCCCTTGAGGTCCTCACGCGAAAGCGCCTTGCCGAGAGTATTGATGACTGCTGTCGCCGAACGGCTGATCTTGGCCGACCGGTAATCGAAGTTGATCTCGATATCGATGCTCGGCTTGGCGGCGGCGGCGGCCGCGATTTGCTCGCGCTCGCTGGGCGTCAGCGAATGGGCCGGACGGTTCCTTACGGAATCGAGGAGCTTCTTTTCCACCGTGCCGCCAGCATCCGCAGGCGTCAGCGTGAGACTGCGGGTCCGTATCGGGGTCAAGGCCTTGACGATCTGCTCTTCCGTGGGCGGGTCAGCCGCAGACGCGGGAGCACACTCGGCGAAAGACACGGCCAGCACGGCTGCCGCCAAAGCTGCGGGGCACTTTAATAGTTTACGCGTTTCCATCATCGGGGCTCTCCGTGTAGAGCGCGTTATGGTGAGCTTGACGTAATGGTTCCTTCACCTCTCCCCGCTTGCAGGGACCCTCTCCCCGCAAGCGGGGAGGGGGAGTAACCAGTGCGCGACCAGCGACCATTCCGATCCCTTCTGCGCTGATTCTTATCATCATCCTACCGTGCGGTGGGTATTCATCCCAGGATCGGGGGCCATCCTGGCCACGTCGCCGGCAGACACGCACGGCAATTTGTGCTTGATTGGGGCGGGTCGGTTCAACGTCCGCCGTAGCTTGAGTTCGGTGAGGTAGCGGAATGCAGAGGGCGTTGCTCAGTGCCGCGATTGCGTTGATCCTGGTGCTGGTAACGGCGTTGGTCGGGCCCCTTTTTATTGATTGGGGACGTTATCGCGGCGCCTTCGAGACTGAGATTTCACGTCTCACCCGATTGGATGTGCGAATTGGCGGTCCGATCGATTTGCGCCTGCTGCCGACTCCAACATTGAAGCTGCAGCATATCGCACTGGGCCGGCCTGACGGACCGACCGAAGTTCGGGCCAAGGCGCTGCGAGTCGAACTGGCATTGGGCGCGCTTATGCGTGGCCAGCTCCTGGTATCCGACGTGGGGCTCGAAGCGCCCGAGATTTCAGTCGGATTCGGCGGCGGCGAGCGTCTCGAATTACCGGCTCCCTTGTTCGCCCTCGATCCGGACGCGGTCTCGATTGCGCACTTCGCGGTTGAGAAGGGGCGCATCATTCTTGCCGATGCGCCGGGTCATTCGCTCGTTCTCGACAAGCTGGAATTCAATGGCGAGGTTCGCTCTCTCCTCGGCCCCGCGAAGGGCGAGGGCTTCGTCGCGGTCGGCGGCGAGAACTATGAGTTTCGCATCGCGGCGGATCGCGCAACCGCTGACGGCGCCGTCAAAGTGCGGCTCCTCGTCGATACTGTCGATCATGTCGGTGTCGGCGAAGTGGATAGCGCCGTCTGGATCGAGCGCGGCATGCCGCATTTCGCTGGCAACCTGCAATGGTCGCAGACCGCCGGACGGGCAACACCAGGCTTCAACGAGCCATGGCGCGTCAGCGCGAGAATGCGCGGCAACTGGGAGGCTGTGCTCCTGGAGGGCATCAATCTTCAGTACGGATCGGAGGAGCGGTCCGTCCAGCTTCGCGGCCGTGCCAACCTGGTCTTTGGAGCACAGCCGGAACTGGACGTGACGCTCGCGGCCACCCGGATCGATCTCGATCGCCTGCTCGGTTTACCAGGGCCGGGACGACGCCGACCGCTGGTCGCACTGCGTGCCATGGCCGATAATTTCGGCGCGGCGAACCTGCCGCCGGTCCGCGTGAATTTTGGCATCAGGGCCGATGTGGTGACCCTTGCGGATGCGCCACTGCAAGAGGTGAGCGCCAATTTGCGCGGTGATGGTGGTGTATGGAGCCTGGATTCGCTGGAATTGCGTGCGCCTGGCGGAACGCAACTGCGGCTGCGCGGCCGTCCGGACCCGGCGGCGCGCGGCGCCCCTTTTGCGGGCCAGGGTCGCATCGAAACCAGAGACTCGCGCGCGCTCGTCTCCTGGCTTACAGCCAGCAGCGCGGACGGCTTCACGGGTTCGTTCCGCGCGGAGGGCGATATCCGCCTGGGCGGGGAAAGCATCGTATTCGACCGCTTCAAGGCCGAATACGACCGCGACGCGCTGGAAGGCAATTTCACCTATTTCGAGCCGACCGCGGATCGCGCCGCGCAGATATCGGGCACGCTCCACGCCTCCACTCTCGACCTCCCACGCGTTTATGCGCTTGTGCAGCACATCTCTGCCGACCCCACTCTGCCGCATCAAGGATCACTCTCGCTCAATGTCGGACGGGTGGCAATCGCCGGCGTCGAGGCCAAGGGCACGGACATGCGCTTGCGGTTCGATGAGCGGGCGCTGACGGTGGAACGGCTGGCCATTGACGATTTCGCAGGAACGCGCGTTGCGGCGGCCGGCAGCGTCGATATCCGCACGCTCGCCCCACGCGGCGCGATTACGCTTGATCTCGATGTGCCGACATCGGATGCCGCGGCGGCGCTGCTGGAGAAGTTTTACGCGCCGGCCGCCGCCGAACTGCGCCGCACCGGCTCGCGCTTGCTTCCTGCCCAGCTGCACGGGTCGCTCAGCAGCGATGCTCAGGCTGCGCGCGAGGCGGGAATGCCTGCCGGCGCCGGCTTCAAGGTCGACGGCAGCACCGGCGCGTTCGCATTTGGCTTGCAGGGGGTCGTCGAGGCGGCGAGCGACGGTTCGCTGCTCGCCACTTTCACCCAACCCGGTGCCGCCAAAATCGCCCTTGCGGGTCGCATGGATGCCCGCGACGGCCGCACCCTGGTGGAGGCAATAGGGCTCGACAAGTTGGTGAGCGTTGATGATCAGGCAGGCAGGCTTGAGTTCAAGACCTCCGGGCGCCTTGACAGTCCCATGCCGGCGACAGCGCAGGTCACGGCCGGCGGCCTCGATGTGTCGATGAGCGGGACGCTGCAGACGGCTCAAAACCAGGTGGCGGCCGCGAATCTCGCGCTTTCGGTTGTGCAGGCCAATGTGCGGGTCCCGCGCACCGGCATACTACCGACCACGTTGACGGCGCGCTTGAATTATGCGGACGGCGTCGTTGCACTCGACCAGATGACCGGCACGGTCGCCGGCAGCGACATCGCGGGCCGCCTCGCGATCACTCTGTCGCCAACGGTGGGCCTCGATGGCGATATCAGACTCGGTGCTGTGGATCTTCCGGCGGTGATTGCGGCGGCGGTTGGGGTACCGGAAAAGCGCGGCAACGGGTGGCCTGCTGATCCATTTGCGGGCGGCATTCTCGGCCAGGTCACGGGGCGGATCGCGATGGCGTCCGCGCGAACCACGTTGACGACACAGCTGGTCACGCAGAATCTGCATGGTGCGCTGATTTTTGGACCAGCCGGCGTTGCGCTCGACGATCTCGAAGCCGACATGGCGGGCGGGCGCGTTTCCGGCCGCCTCGCATTCGAACGCAATGGCGACGAACTCAGCGCGAGGAGTCGGATCAAGCTGACGAAGGCTGATGTGGCGGCGCTGTTTCCTGGTAATCGCCCGCCGATATCCGGCAGGCTGAACCTGGAAGCTGAGATCGAGGCCCGCGGGCGAAGTCCGGTTGCGCTCATCGGATCGCTGCAGGGCAAGGGCACCTTCAGCATCGAGGACGGCAAGCTTGCGCAACTCGATCCGTCCGCATTCGAGGCGGTGATCCGCAGCGTCGACGAAGGTTTGCCGATCGAGGGGAGGCTGATCCGGGAGCGCATGGAGGCGGCGCTCGCCGGCGGTGCACTCTCGTTTCAGGGCAACGGCTCGATCGCGGCCACGGCCGGCCGCGCGAGCCTCACCGGCATCAGGCTTCGCGCTGAAGGCGCCGATATGGCAATTTCCGCACGATACGACCTCGTCCCGCAGACACTCGACGCAAGGCTCAATCTGGTTGGGCCCGTCGGCATCGGCGGCGTAGATAATGGCCACCCGGAAATTGCGATCAAGCTTGAGGGGTCGATCGATTCACCCAGGCGCACGCTCGATATTGGAGCGCTGTCCAAATGGCTTTCCGCACGAGCCAAGGCGCAAAATGCCAAGCGCCTCGCGGCGGCCGCCCTTGATGCGCGTCCGATCGAATCGCCGCAGACTTCGGCCGCAGCGCCCCGGCCTGCAGGCCCGGCCAGTTCAGCTGCCGCCGACAAAACGCCGCCGCCTTCCGATGAGCTGAAAACGGGCGCCTCATCCGTCCCGCCCGATAGCGCGAAACCTCAACCGGAGGCCGGGGCGGCTGGCGCCGCGACGCCTGCCGAGGCACAGGCCAGTCCGTCTTCAGCCGTGAAGACTGAGGCGCCCGCCAGTCCTCCCTCGGCCGCGAATCCGGCGGCCGATGCGCTCGCGGCGATAAAACCACCAACCGATCCGCAGCCCGCGGCGCGCGACACCGCAGCCGAAATGCCGCGCGAGGCAAATGTCGCGCCTGCGGAATCGCCCGTCGATCCAGCCATCGCCGAGCTCAATCGCACGATCGCGGTCAATCCCAACGACAGCGCAGCCGTTGCCCGGCGCGGCCAGATGTTCGCGGTCCGCGGCAATTACACGCTTGCCATCAAGGATTTCAATGAGGTGATCCGGCTGCGGCCGCGCGATGCCGAGGCCTTCAATAACCGCTGTTGGGCGCGCGCCGTCATCGGCGATCTGGAGTCCGCGCTCAGGGATTGCAACGCGGCTCTGCAGATTCGTCCGCGGTATGCGGATGCGTTCGACAGCCGCGGAATGATAAACCTGAAATCCGGGCAATTGAGCAAAGCCATTGCCGATTATGACGCGGCGCTGCAAATCAATCCGAAATTGGCCTCCTCGCTGTATGGGCGCGGCATTGCCAAGATCAAGACCGACAATTTCACCGGGGGCAACCTTGACATTGTCGAGGCAAAATCGATTCAGGCGAACATCGCCGAGGAATTCGCCGGCTATGATATTCGCTGAACGTCGCCCTTCGATTTCGTAATGAGATTTCAATAGCCTGCTCGCCGATTCATTTCAGCCGGCCGGCTCACCGCAGCTTGCGAATTGGTCGCAGCAGACTGCCCTCAGGATAACACGATTTTGATCGCACCTTTGCTCCCCCGATGGGGAACGCCCGCACTGGCGGAAAGGTTTTCTCCAATCCGTCTCAGAAGGAGGAGGCCCCCATGAACAGCCGTCTTGTTTACGGAACAATCGTGTTTGCGCTCGTTTGCGGTATCGGCCCGGTTTCGGCGCAGGTCGGGCAATCGCCGACCCCGAGCGCCGCCCAAATTCACCTCGACGGGGCGCAAAAAGCCGCGATCGTCACGGCGGTTCGTGATATCAAAAACCCCCCGCCGGGCCATAGTTTCAACATATCGGTGGGGGCCCAGGTGCCGCCTTCGATCGAACTCTACTATTTGCCAGTTGCGGCCCTGTCGCAGGCGCCCGAGGCGCGGGCACTGAAATACACAATGGTACAGAGCCAGGTCGTGCTGGTCGACCCGACGAACATGCGCATCGTCGACGTCATTCGCCCTGGGCAGTAAAACACGTTCAGTGTTGTAGGGTGGGTTGAGCGGAAGCGAAACCCACCGCGGCTGTGGATCAGGCACCGCCGCGATGGGTTTCGCTGCGCTCAACCCATCCTACGAGCTACTACGAGCTACGAGCGTATCGCGTCTCTCGAGTTTGATCCACCGTCACCCGCGGGCGTGGACCCGCCGGTCCGGATGAAACATCAGCGAAACCCACTCTACCCCGCCACTGTGCCCCAATTCTTCGCCAGGTGCTCCGCGCCGCGCATCGACAGCGCAAAGATCGTGTAGGTCGGGTTGGAAGCCCCGGCGGTGGCGAAAATGCCGGGTCCGGCGCAGTAGAGGTTCGGGATCTCGTGGGTCTGGCCGAAGCTGTCGACCACCGAGTTCGCTGCGCCGCTGCCCATGATGGTGCCGCCCATCAGATGGATGGTCGGCATGGCGGCCCGCCCCTGCCACACGTCCTTGGCGTCGGTGGCTCTGGCGATCCGCAGCCCCTCCTCGAAATTGGCGTTCCACAGCGCGGCGTCGTTGTCGTCGTAGCTGTGGATGATGCGGCCAAGCGGCATGCCGAACTCGTCCTTCTCGCTCGTCATTTCCAGGCGATTCTCGATCTTGGGCTGCTCCTCGCCGAATGCATTCATGCGGGCAAGGTTCTTGATGGCGCGCTTCATGAAGGCGTGCAGGTCGGCGCCGAACAGTTCGGGCCGCGTGTTGGCAAGGCCGCCAAGGCCGCTGAGCTTGATGGACGAACCTGCGACGATAAAGGTCGAGCCGAACGCGCCTTTGTGGGAGGTCTTGCCGTAGCGCTCATAGGACATGTACTGGGCCCCCAGCGTGCCCATGTGGTTTTCCACGTCCGCGTCGAACATCGCGTTGGTGCCCGACGCAAAGTGCGTCATGAGGTATTTGCCGACCAGCCCGTTGCGATTGGCGAGGCCCTTCTCGTGCTTGTCGGTCGCCGAGTTGAGGAGAAGGCGCGGATTCTGCGCTGCCCATGCGGCGAGCACCACCACGCTCGCAGGCTGAACCTGTTTCTCGCCGTTGCGATCGTGATACTCGACGCCGGTCACTTTGTTGCCAGAGGCATCGGTGAGAACCCGCGTTACCGTGCTCCACGCCCTCACCTCCGCGCCGGCCTTGCGGGCGTCGCCGAGGAACGTGACCAGCGGGTTGGCCAGCGCCCCGATCGGGCAACCGACATGGCACCAGCCATCATAGATGCAGGCGGCGCGGCCCTTGAACTCGGTCGAGTTCATGCCGACTGCGGCCGGCACGATGCGGATGCCGTTCGCCTCGAAGCCCTTGAGCCATACCTGGCCGTTGCGGAAGGTCTTCATCGGCGGCATCGGATAGGGCTGGCCCTTGGGCCGCCACAGCTCCTCTGCCTTGGCATCGCCGGATACGCCGATTTCCTGCGCGACCTTGTCGTAGTAGGGCGCGACTTCATCGTACGAAATCGGCCAGTCATGAGCGCGGTTGTGCTCGCTCCTGATACGGAAATCGTTCGGCAGGAGGCGGGGGAAATTGGCGAAGTAGTGCAGCGCTGCGCCGCCCACGCCCCAGCCGCCCTGGGCGCCCATGCTCACCGGGTGCTTGCCTTCAAGGATGAATGGGGCGCCAGCCGGTTTTACGCGGCGGCCCCAGATATCGGACGAGATGAGGTCGGAGGTCTGCCAATCCGGCCCATTGTCCATCACCGTGACTTTCTTACCCGCCTTGGCGAGCACCGCCGCATAGACCGAGCCCGACGCGCCGGCGCCGACGATGACGACATCGACTTTTTCCTGCGTAGCCATGTCACCACCTCTTTTCCGGCGCGATATGCGGCATGTAGGGAACGCCCAGCGACTCGTAGCCTTCCATGGTGCCGTAGACGACGTCGACCGCATCGCTGCGCATGACCAGATAGACGAAGCCGCCGGCCGGGCCTTGCCAGCCGTCGATCTTGTTCTGCCGCATGGCATCGACGAAATCGCGCTGCTCGGCGGTGGAGAGCGCGGCGAAGCGACGCCCGCTGCGCGCTTCGGCGGCCTTGTCGACGGCGCCAATGGCGGCACGATAGAAGTTGATGAAGGGCGGCTTGACGTTGAGCTGGCGCGCCTCGAGCAACGCCTCGCCCGGCGAAACCGACACCTGCTGATCGACGAAATGCGCAACACCGGCGCGTTGCGCGCCCGGCACCAGCGTCTCGCCCATCGCCTCGATGGTCTCGGCCTCGTGCGCCTTGAGCAGGCGGAACGGCACCCCTTGTGCCCGCGCCTGCCGCGGCGTCATCAACACCTCGGCGCCGCCCACCGTAAAGGCGAGCATGCCCATTCCCGCGCCCTTGAGAAAGACGCGTCGTTCCATGGTGTCCATGGTTTCCTCCGTGATGCGACCGGCGCAACGACGCCGGTTGTTTCGTTGGGGCGAGTGAACGATAAAGATGCGGTGGAATCAAGCGGCGGACGTAGCGCGATTTCAGGAGCGCGTAGGGCGGATTAGCGTCAGCGTAATCCGCCGCACCGACGACCGCCGGCGGGTTACGCCTTCGGCTAACCCGCCCGACCACTGCCACATCGCCTCACCGTTTCGGTGCGCGAAATCGCCGCCGGTAGACGCCGGTCTCCTCCGACACGGCCCTGGACAATTCCTGGAGCAGGCCCACGGCATCCCCCTCGATGACCCCGAAGCGCGCTGCCCAGCTGTCGCGCTTGACTGGCACGCATTGCGCCACGGGTGTGCCTTTCGGCAATATGCCGTTGAAGCCGGTATCGTGCCAGTGCGCCGGGAAGTTGATGAAATTGTCCCGGTAACGATCCGCATCAACCAGCCCCGTCAGGGTGACGAACGGCAGGTCGTGCCGATTGAACGGATGCGTGACGAGCAGCGAATAGCCCGCCGGCAGCTCGAAGGTCCAGAAATTGGCGAATTTGATGAGGAAGCGATCCTCCTCGTAGAATGGCGTTCCCATCACCTGATTGTTGTCGTGAAAGTCGATCGGGGAGCGTGAGTAATTCGTCAGCGCACCCGCCGGAACGTCCCGGTCCCAGGTGAGCGTTCCGCCCTCGACACGAACATCCGCGATGAGCGGAATGAGAAACCCATAGGTCATGGCGTCGATGAAAGGGGGGCACTTCTTGACCGTCATCTGTTCCGTTTGCAGGACCGTGCTGAAGGTCTTCTGTGGCATCGTCTTGAACCAGTCCGGCAGCCCGAGCACCGCGGGCAGCGGCCGCGGCAAGACCGGCTCCAGTTCCGGCGGGCAGCGGAATGTGATCGTCATGGGGCTGATGTCGTCCATTGTGGTTCCCATCAGGTTGAAGCACCCGAAATCTTTCGCGCATCCCGGCAAAGCCCGTCGACATGCGCACTAAGCCCGCCGCCCCCATCCGCCCTCCCGCTTATGGAGCACGGGCATCGCACGTGGCCACCCTTCCCCGGAGGGCAGGGGTCGGACTGCCGAAGGCCGTCCGAGGTGGCATGATACCAACACGACAAATGCCGAGAGGCCGGCCCCCAGCCGACGACCTCCTCTCCAGGGAGAGGCAACCGCCGCCGTGCGCAAGTCCAAAGCGATCGAAAATCCGCTTTCGTTACCTCACGGTCGACCGCGAACCAAGACCACGCATCGCACTACTTATAGATGTATATCCCGCATATTCTCTTTTTTCTTTCAGCGGCTCTCCTAATAGAGGAATTTCGCGATCGCGCTTTCGCCATCCGGCCGCCGCAACGCGTAGGATTCTTGGGAATCATTGTCGGATTGCTCAGAATCGTCCCAGGGAATCACCCGGGCGCGGCGGGCTGAAACCAGAGTGCAGCCCCTTTTGCAGGTTGTCAGCACTGTTCCGCGGCAATTCGGAGCACCAATTGGCCCCGGCATCGGCTTATCCGGCGCCCCTGCTGTCCGAGGTCCGGCTGACTGCAAGTTGTGCCCACGAAATGGCCACATCTGGAAGATCGCTGCAGTTGCGTGAACCGCAGGGGCTTGCGCTTTAACCTCCGGCCCGGCCGTGTTTTTTTTGCAACACCGCCCGAAAATCAGACATTGCCGCGATGAAAACACTTGGCCCCGCATTGCCGGCTGCGGTCAAACTTTATACAAGTTAATCAGCGCAGGTCTCCGTGGCGGGGATTTGCGAATTGCGGGTTACGAAACTGAGGTGGGGTTCGTCCGCAGTTCACATCTGAGGCAATCACCCAGTCATTGGGAGGGGATATATGGGACCAGTGAAACGCGTACTTTTGGGCTCGACGGCCGGCATTTTCGCCGTAGCGGGAGCTCAGGCAGCCGATCTTCCGGTAAAGGCCGCCCCGGTCGAATACGTGAGGATCTGCAGTCTCTATGGGGCGGGTTTCTGGTACGTCCCCGGCACTGACACGTGCATCAAGATCGGCTCCTACGTCAAGTTGCAAACGGAATACAACGCCACCAACGGCCCGTTCATGCTGGGCATCTCGAATGTCCTCACAGGGGATACGGGCGGCCGATTTACTCGCACCGACACCGCGCCCTTCACGTTTAATAATCGCGGCATGATGTCCTTCGACATACGGACGCAGACCGAGTATGGCACGCTGCGTTCGTACTTCGATATCGGTGCGCAAACGCAGGGCGCCGACACCGTGGCGGGCAGCGGTGCCCAGGGGGCGGCAGTGGCCCTGGTCAGCACGCGCGCCTTCATTCAGTTTGCCGGCTTCACGGTCGGCCGCATTCGGTCGTTCTTCGACATCTATTTCCAGGGCGTTTACGCCTTCGCTGCCCAGCGATTTAACGCCGACACATCGGCTAACGGCATTGTCGGCGCCGCGTACACATGGCAGTTCGGCGGCGGGCTGTCGGCGAGCTTCTCGCTCGAAGACAACTCTGAAGGCAATAGCTCTCGTAGCCGCTCTACGGTAAATGCCAATAACAACACCTTTGGGCTTAACACGGTCACGACCGACTTCAAGGGCAACGAGTTCTTCGACCCGGTCTTTAATCTGCGCCTCGACCAGGCATGGGGCTTGGTGGGTGTGTCGGCCGCGCTGCATGACGCCAGTGGTGGGTATTACACGAACCTACCAGGCTTGGCGGGCTGTCCCCTCAACAACAACGTTGAGGGATGCGGCCATCCAGGCGACAAGTTCGGCTGGGCCGTAACAGCGGGCACGGTGTTGAACAACGTGTTCGGCTTGCAGGGCGATTCGTTCGGTGCACAGGCCGCGTATTCGAAGGGGGCTGCTGGCTATGCCGCTCCGCAGATCGGAGGCAGTGCGGTATTTGGCCCCGGCTTGAATCTGGGACTTGGGTGGCTGGTCGAGGGTGTCTACACTAATGGCAGCAACGTAGAGCTCACGACCGTATGGTCCGCCAATGCCGGCTATGAGCATCGGTGGGATCCGAAGTGGAGGACGTCGATTTATGGTGGCATCGTCGGCGTGCAATACGACGACGCTGCGAAGAACATGATCTGTAACAGCAACGCTGTTGGCGGTCTCGCCGGCGGCAGCACTATCCGCGCCGCCTTTGGCGGCGCCTGCGACCCCAATTTTAGCCTCACCGAAGTGGGATCGCGAACCCTGTGGAACCCGGTTCCTGACCTTGACGTCGGCGTTGACGTGGTGTGGTGGCATCTCAATACGTCGTTTAACGGTGCGGTTGCTGCCTTGGCCCAAAACGGTGCGAAACCGGCTGGCAACAACTACAGCGTGTCAAATCAGGATGCCGTGGCTGCGATCTTCCGCATCCAACGCAACTTCCTGTACTGATCCTCAGGCCTGGACGGACCATTTTCCCCCTCCGGCAGCAATGCCGGAGGGTTTTTTGTCGCTCCGCAGAGAACTCCACCAACGTGCCGCTATAGGGACGACCCTTGTGGTCGCCCCGTTTGCGATCATCCATTGCGTGCGCCCGCAACAGGGCGACCACAAGGATCGCCCCTACATCACCAAAACCTGCTTAGGCCCCGTCCGGGAATTATTGCTGCAAGGCGAGGACTTTCGGGCTGATCGTATAGTTCCACTCGCCATGGGCTGACTGAGCGACCAGCAAAGGCCTCTCGTGACCCCATTCCGGACTATTCACCAGTGATGGTTGCAAATTGCACCGATCGCCGTTGCCGTAATAGGATGCTAGCAATAGGCCGCACCATCGCCCGCCCGTGAAATGCAAATCCAACACTCAAATCCGCCCGCTTTTGCGGGCATCGGCTTCCCCGACACGTTCAGAGCGACTCTCTGCCTCGCTTCGAGTGCCCGTAGTTGAGGGTTAAGACGATGAATATTCGCGAGAACGCGACGCGGCAAATCGAGCAGGCTAAGTTGCTCCATCGACAAGGCCGCCTAGCCGAGGCCATGACGATTTATGGCGCCGTTCTGGCACGCGATCCTCGTTGGTTCGAGCCGCACTATCTGCTTGCCCTCGCCAACTACCAGCAAAGCAATGCCGCCGAGGCTTATCGGCTTGTTTCGCGTGCACTGGAGCTTAAGCCGCGTGCGGCCGAGGCACTCGCCCTGCTGGCCGGCGCATTGCTCACGCTAAATCGTCCGACGGAAGCGCTCGCGACCTGCGACCGCATCTTGGCGTTCTCTCCGAATGATGTGGAGGCGGCGTACAATCGCGCAGTCATCCTGGCGCAACTCGATCGCATTGACGAGGCGATTGAGCAGTACGGCGTGGTACTTGCGCGTCGCCCCGACCTGGTGGCGGCCCGGTTCAACCGCGGAACCTTGCTTGCGCGCCTGGCACGCTATGAGGATGCGCTGGCAGATTTCAATCGGGTCCTGGCATCCGCTCCCGGCCATCTCGATGCGCTTAAAAATCGCGGCAACGTCCTGGTTCAACTCGACCGGCGACCGGAGGCACTGGTGAGCTATGATCGGATCCTTGCGGTCCGACCCGACGATGTCGATGCCCTTAGCAATCGCGGCGCGACCCTGCGATCGCTCGATCGCGACGCCGAAGCACTTGCGAGCTACGAGAAAGCGCTGGTCGCAAACCCGCGTCACGCCAATACGCTCTTGAACTACGGTAACCTGCTCTTTGACATGCGTCGCTTTGAGGCGGCACTCAATCTCTACGATCGGCTACTTGAACTCGACCAGAACGACATCGACGCGTTTATGGCACGCATCGGCGCCTTGCTTCGGCTTAATCGTCATGTGGAGACGCTCGCGACTCTTGACAGGTCGCTTGCCGTAAAGCAGCAGGACGCTGACGCGCTGTACTATCGAGGCGTCGTGCTTAGTCAGATGAACCGCGGCGACGAAGCGGCCGCGTGCTACGCCGAGGCCCTCGCCGTTCGTCCAGATGACGCCAAGGTCAAGTTCGGCCGCTGCATGTCAGCGCTGAGCATACTCTACATGGACGAGCGGGAGATCGCGTGTCGGCGGCAGGAGTACGCGCAACGTCTCGATGCATTGCGCCTCGACGTCGAGCAAGCGCCTGCTGCATTTGCGGGCGTGGTCGGAGCCCACCAGCCGTTTTTTCTCGCGTATCAGGGCCGGAACGATCGTGACTTGCAGGCCATCTATGGAGCCACGATTTGCAATATCATGGCGGCGCGCTATCCGCCTGCCCCGTTAGCGCCGCCAGCCCAACCGGGCGAACTCGTCAGGGTCGGCATCGTCAGCGGCTACTTTCACAAGCATTCCAACTGGAAGATCCCAATCAAAGGCTGGATCAGCCGCCTCGACCGCTGTCGCTTCCGCGTATTCGGCTACGACACGGGCGCGTACGTGGACACCGAAACGAAATTGGCCGAAGGGTTATGCGAGCGCTTCGTGCGCGGCCGCCCGTCGGTTGAGGCGTGGCGCCGGACGATCATCGCCGATGCGCCCCACGTCCTGATTTATCCGGAAGTCGGCATGGACAACATCTCGGTCCAGCTCGCCGCCCAGCGGTTGGCACGAGTGCAATGCACCTCCTGGGGCCATCCCGAAACCAGTGGATTTCCGACCCTCGACTACTTTCTTAGCAGCGACCTGATGGAGCCACCCGACGGTCAGCATCACTACACCGAATGCTTGGTGCGGTTGCCAAACCTTTCGATTTACTACGAGCCGCTGACGACATCCGTCCGGTCGATCGATCGTCGAGAGCTTGGACTGCAGCTTGGGTTGCCGCCGAGCGGGACGCGCTTCTGGTGTGGCCAGTCTCTGTTCAAGTACCTGCCGCAACACGACGCCGTCTTTCCCCGGATTGCCCGCGAGCTCGGCGACTGCCAATTCATCTTCATCTGCCATCAAGACGCCGAGCGCATCACCGACCTCTTTCTCGAACGGCTCGAGCGTGTGTTTGCGGTGCATGATTTGTCTGCCAGCGACTACTGCACGCTGCTGCCGCGTCTCGACTTCGAGAGCTTCTCCACTGCGATGGGCTGCTGCGACATCGTTCTCGATAGCATCGGATGGTCGGGCTGCAACTCAACATTGGAAAGCCTTGTGCACGATCTGCCCATTGTGACCGTCGCCGGCCCTCTCATGCGCGGCCGTCACACCTCAGCCATACTGACCATGATGGGCGTGACCGATACGATCGCCGGCACGATCGACACCTACGTGGCGATCGCCGTGCGGCTTGCCCGTGACCGCGCCTGGTACGCCGAGATCAGAGCTCATATGGCGGCCAACAAGCACCGCGTCTATCACGATGGCGCTTGTATTGCGGCGCTGGAGGAGTTCCTCGGCCGCGTTGCGCGCGACCCAGAAAGCACGACGCGCAAGGCCGGCTGAAGTCCGCTTTTGGCGGCTCCGTTCGAGCCGCTCGTCAAAGACGTCGTCTTCACCCGCATTCCAGCCGGCAATTGCACGAATCCGGCCTTCCGTCAGCACTGCACCGGCACGTTCAGCCAGGGACTCACAACTGTTGTCGTGCAGAACAACGATGGACAACTCACGCTGAGCCGACCCACAAACTCCATCCCTACCAGAGCCGAACCTTCGTCATCGACGAGCTTGAGAGCTTCCGGGTGGTGATGGAACCGGCCTACTACACGACCGAATCCACCGCGCCTCGGGAAGATTCGCGATGCTGCGGGTTATTGGGGCACTGTCGCGTAGAGGTCCCGCTTATTGGATCCCGCCGCTTGAAGCCGGCAGCGAGAGGCTGAGAGCCGGATTGGCACGCCTGCCCGCCATATGCGTCATCAGCCAGGCGTCGATCTGGTCCGGCGGCACATCGGCCGGAATTTTGGCAGCGTGCCAAGTTCGGCCCGCGGGTGTGTCCTGCGCCCCGACCCAGATCTGTTCACCAAGCTCCACCTCACCGAAGTCGACATCCTTGTCGGGCAAAATCACGATCACGCGCTTGTTGACATACACGACGATTTGCTGCCGGGCTTCGACGGCCACGCGCGACCATTGTTTGAGCTGACCGTAATAGGGCTCCCGCCGCCAGGCGTTCGGGTGGCCTGGCTCGACGCGAACGCACAGTCGGCTTCCGGCGTTCTCGAAGTACAGGATCATCTTGCACGTCAGCGGATACCACTCCGGCCCCAGCCTGGCGTCCAGGATCCAGGCGCAGAACCAGTTGCGGCACACGGGCGGTCGCGTCTCGTAGATGGTGCATCCGCCGCGCCCCGGCGCGCAATGCCGGCACCACACGCCGGCGGGCTTATCGAGTTCGTCGACCTGCGCGAGCTTGCAGCATAGCGAGCACGCGCCGCAACTGCGGCCCGGTACGGGGGCTGGCGCTTTCGCTTCACTGCTCATGACGGACACCGATGTATCATATGGCGTACGGCGACGTCACGACGCGATTTCTCCGATCCAGTGCTTTACGCCAAAGCCTGGCGCCCTGTACCGGAATGCGCCTTCATATCTTCGCGCGTAGGATGTATATTGGTTGAAGTTTCGCAGTGCGCCGCTCGGCTTGGTGCTCACAACGCACCGACCAGGGCAGATGTCGGTCGGCAAACCCGGCCACGACCGCGGGAAAGGGAGAGGTTTAAGCTGCCCAGTCGCTCCAGTCGCTCGCTTCAGCCAATCTGAAGTGATCGGATCGTTGTGAAAGCGACAACAATGGACTCGTGCTGACGAAAGGATGATGCAGGGGCGACCCTTGTGGTCGCCCTGTTGCCGGGATGCGACGAATGGGGCGACCACAAGGGTCGCCCCTACAGCGGGCGATGCAGGAGGATGCGACTTGTGCGGCCCCCAGCGTTATGACTTTGTCGACGCCCCAATCCCATCAGATCGGCTGAAGCGATCGACTGGAACGCACGCGCACCAAGAAACACACTGACACAACAGGAGGAACTGATGCTGGCAAAAACGATCTTGGCCATACTGGCGCTGGCAACCATCATGCTGATCCAGCCCCGCTCCACGGAAGCAGCACCTTACTGGCCCTGGTGCTCCCGGTACGATAACCGGGACGCCCCCTCTCACTCATGCGCGTTCAGCAGCTGGGAGCAGTGCATGGAGACGGTGCGCGGCATCGGCGGCTATTGCTACACCAATCCATACGGGCCGCCGCCGCCACCGCCATATGCCCGGGCCGCGAAATCAAGCCGCCATGCCGGGCGGTATTGACGGATCGGGAATAATTCCCCGGCGCGTGAGCGGACAAACTGCGTACCGC
>Ga0209465_10000314_pt1 | contig 22929 bp, 10 predicted proteins | sample PanSoiPlot1MoBio_FD_188321 | JGI IMG/M metagenome (GOLD analysis project Ga0209465, IMG submission 188321) | Tropical forest soil microbial communities from Panama analyzed to predict greenhouse gas emissions - Panama Soil Plot 1 MoBio (SPAdes)... | ecosystem: Environmental > Terrestrial > Soil...
GTACTTCTTGTAGAAGCAACAGGGGGAACGTGATGCCATCTCGATCCATTGATCTTCCGCAGGGCACGCTCGACCTGCTCATCCTCCGCACTCTGTCGCTTGAGCCACTCCACGGCTGGGCCGTTTCTGAACGTATCCAGCAGATCTCCAGCGACGTCCTGCGCGTGCAGCAGGGCTCACTCTATCCCGCGCTGCACCGCCTGGAGCGCCGCGGCTGGATCAAGGCCCGCTGGGGTACATCAGAGAACAATCGCAAAGCGAAGTTCTACGAGATCACCCGAGCCGGACGGCGGCAACTCGAGATCGAGCAGGACGCCTGGCAGAAGCTGACGGCAGCTGTGAGCCAGATCCTCGAAACTGCCTAGGAGGTGGCGTGTGCTGCACGACTTACTCTTCCGGCTGCGTACCTTGACGCGGCGCCGTGCCGCAGAGAACGAACTCGATGACGAGCTGCGTTTTCACCTGGAGCAACAGGTCGACAAATACGTGCAGTCGGGAATGACTGAAGCCGAGGCCATGCGTCGCGCCCGGCTGGAGTTTGGCGGACTCGATCAGGTTAAAGATGAGTGCCGTGAGGCTCGCGGCATCAGTTTTGTTGAGTCGATGGTGCAAGACTTGCATTACAGCGTTCGCACTCTGCTTCACTCGCCCGCGTTTACCGCTTGCGCTGTCCTGACGCTGGCCCTCGGGATCGGAGCCAACACGGCGATCTTTAGCGTGGTCAATCGGGTTCTACTGAATCCGCTCCCATATCCCAACCCGCAGGAGTTGCTGGCTGCTCGGCAAAACGACTCGCCTCCCAACCTTAGAGACATGCAGCGCCAGACCCACGCGTTTGCCAGCAGCGGTGGAGTCAATATTTCGCCTATGGACTTCACGGGCAATGGTGAGCCGGTGCGTGTGCACGGCGCCTATATTGATGCGGGCCTGTTGGCGACACTCGGCGTGCAGCCGATGTTGGGCCGTTGGATCTCCGCCGACGAAGATGTGAAAGGCGGCCCGCGGAATGTCGTACTGAGTTATCCATTCTGGCGCGACTTCATGGGCGCCGATCCGCATGTGCTGGGCAGAGCGATCCGGCTGAGCGACAAAACTTACACCGTGATCGGCGTGATGCCTAGGAATTTCACTCTGCCCAGGGAGCTTGCGGATGTCTTCATTTCTTTGTGGGTGGGATATCCCGAGGCCGCTCCCGATCGCGGCGTGCATTTCATGCACACCTACTGGCGGCTGAAGCCGGGCGTGCCGCTCACCCAAGCGCAAGCAGAGATCGCACAGGCGGACCACCGGCTTGCCGAGGCGTTTCCCGACACTGAGCGGGAGCGCGCCACCGTACTGATGCCGCTGCATGAGTTATTGGTGGGGGATGTCCGCCCCGCGCTCTTGATTCTGGTCGGAGCCGTCGGGCTGGTTCTGCTGATTGCCTGTGCCAATTTTGCGATGCTGCTGATGGCCCGCGCCGTAACACGCCAGCGCGAGCTGATGATTCGCGCCTCGCTCGGCGCACGGAATGGCCGCCTGATTCGTCAAAGGCTCACAGAGAGCACCCTGTTGGCGCTGGTCGGCGGAGCCGCAGGACTGCTGGCTGCGAAGGTAGGCACCACCTTGTTGCTGGCATTGAGACCGGCGGAGCTGCGTCGCTTGGACGCAATTCCCATGGACGCGCGCGTCTTCCTGTTCGTATTCGCCATCTCGCTGCTGACAGGGCTGCTGTTCGGACTCCTTCCGGCGTGGTCCGCGTCTCGCGGCGATATCGCGGAAGCGTTGCGGGAAAACGAACGTACCACCGCCACGGGCGTTTCGCGCAGTCCCTTGCGCAGTTTCCTGGTGACCGCGGAGCTTGCCCTGGCGCTCATTTTGCTCGCGGGTGCGGGATTGCTGATCAAGGGTTTTTTGCGCCTGCGATCCGTCGATCCGGGATTCAATCCCGCGAACGTCATCACCATGTATCTTCAGCTGCCGGGAACTCGCTATCCGCAGATTCCCTTGCAGACGAATTTCCGCCGCGAGTTGCTCGCGCGGATTAACTCCTTTCCCGGGGTGGAAGCAGCCATGATCACCGACCTTCCCTTGGCCGGAAATTATGTGGGCCATCGCGTCGTGATCGACGGACAGCCCACGCGTGCCGTGGGTTCCGAACCGGAAGTGCAAACGCTATCGGTCATGGGCAATTATTTCGGCGTCATGCAGATTCCCATTCGCGCCGGACGCGACTTCCACTCAATGGACCGCGAACAACAACCGCTCGTGGCGATCGTCAACGAAACGTTCGTGCGGCAACTTCTTCCCGGCCAGAACCCGATTGGACTCCGCATTGACTGGGCCGGTAACGAACCCCACGAGTGGATGACGATCATTGGCGTTGCAGGAGACGTGAAGGATTCCGGCCTCAACCAGCCAGTGGATCCCGGCGTCTACGCTCCGTTCAGCCAGAATGACGAGGCGTGGCGGAAATGGATGACGCTGGTAATCCGCACGCGACTTACCGTAGCCGGCCTGGTCGAGGACGTAAAAAAGCAGGTTTGGAGCTTGGACAGCCAGATTCCAGTAAGCGGCATTCAATCCATGGACGATCTGTTGGCGCTCTCGGTAGCGCAGCAGCGCTTCAACATGTTGTTGCTCGGAAGCTTTGCCGCCCTGGCGGTGGCACTGGCCGGAGTGGGTACCTACGGTATGGTTGCGTATCGCGTCAATCAGCGAACCCACGAAATCGGAGTCTACGTCGCCTTGGGCGCGCAGCAGCGCGATGTCCTGCGGCTGGTAATGAAGGATGGAGTGAAGCTCGGGCTGCTGGGCATCGTGCTCGGACTTGCCGGTGCAATCGCGCGTACGCGGGTGATGGCCAGCCTCCTCTTCGAAGTGAAGCCCACCGATCCCGCAACCCTGATTGGTGTGGCGTTGTTGCTTGCGGCAGTCGCGATGCTGGCGTGTTACATGCCGGCACGGCGTGCCTTGAGCATCCATCCTATGACCGCCTTGCGCCGCGAATAACCAGCCCCTCACTCGGCAACTTCAGGTGATCTGCAGATCCATTGGTCAGTTGCCGCCAACTCGGAACTAACCGTCTTGTAGTTGGCGTAACACGGCGCAAGCTTGTGCCAACGCCTGCCTGGTCAATCGCACATGTGTGCCACTCGAAATCCGGCATGCCGCTCTAGGCGCGAGTTTTGCCGGATTACGGCTACTTGCTAGCATTTTTGGGGATTGACCCCACTCTGACGGGGAATATCATTCGCAGTACTTGCTTGGGGCCGAGCCCGCGATCCGGGAATCATTCCCTGTGCGGCAAAGGCGGGGAGTGTTCGCCTGTGCCCGGCCCCTCTATAAGAGCGGGACCGAATTCGGGGGAAGGCGGTCCCGCTTTTTCTCACCCCGAGATCGGTGCAAGCTTAGATTAGCTTGCCGCATTACCGAAACGCCAACTTACGCCACCGTAGCGCACATTGCAGACCGCCGGACCTTGCCGGTGCCCACTCAACGCGCCTTTCGCTAAGTGAGATTCCCTCGTACCGATATCGTGAGTCTTGGTTCTCCAGCCTGGTCACGAGCGGGCGATGTCCGGTTCCAGTCCCGGCCCATCGCCAACGAGCGCTCGCAGCGCTCCCAGCCACGGTTCATATCTTCGCCAGCGCGCGACCGAAGTACGATAGATCGGCTGACGAGTCTGCCACTTGCTCGGTGTCTTCACCGCCCGCTTATTCGACTCAGGCCGCAAACACCCATCATGCCACTGCAAGCCGCACGCCGCGATCATCCGTCGAATGACAGGTTCGGGTGCGCGCGTCAATTCTTCGTAATCGACTTCGATGAAGCAACCCGCCGGCAGCACGCTCCTCCAATGGTTCATCATTCGCTGGTAGCTACGGAAGTACGCGACCAGTTCGTCACCTCCAGTCGGAAACGCTAGGCCCGGATGGAAATGAGTTTGATGGATCGACAGCGCTGTGTCGATCGCAGCGCGCCGGCAATGAATAATGATCGCGCGCGGGAACGCCATGTGAATCAGCCCGGCCCATAGGAAGTTGAACGGCATTTTGTCGGTCACTCGCGTCGCCGTCGCCGAAATCCCGCGTAGCACCCGAAGATAGTCTGCCGCCGCCTTGGCGAGGAACTCCCCTTCATCTCGAGTCGCGTCGGAGCGGTGCCACACCGCCCCGCGCTCGTTCCAGAAATTCAACTCGTCGCCGGCACCGACCTCCGGATGCATGGAAACAATTTGCTCAACAAGAGTTGTGCCGGATCGCGGCATGCCAATGATCAGCACCGGCGTCACATCGCGATTGCCGAGTTCGGGTGCCCGCGCGATCAATTCTGGTGTGCAGCGGGCAATCAGGCGCTCTGTCTCGGTCGAGAACGCAGCCGAGTCGAATGACGCAAAGCTCCGGCGCACACCATCTGCGGCATCGAAATGCTGCATGGCCAGGCAGTAGTCGCCAAGATCGTCTGCCGCCTTGCCGATCGCGAGATGGAGGCGCAGTCGTTGCCCCGCTTCTAGTTCCGGCGTGGCCAGAGCGGTTTGCATCTCTTGAAGCAGTCCATCGTCATTGCTTGTGACCGGACGACACCGGACCAGGTCGTAATAACTTCCCGCGAGCATCGGAGCAATCGCGATCGCGCGCTCGAAGCATGCACGAGCCTCATCGAAACGGCCGACCTCCGCGAGCAGATTGCCCAACAAGTCATACGCCATGGCGTTTGTCGGATCGGCCACCAGCGTCTCTCGCAATACCTGTTCTGCTTCCTGGTCGCGGTCCTCGATCAGGAGCGCTCGCGCCTTTCCAAGTCGTCCGAAGCTTGTCTTGCCTCCGGTCGCTGCCGCGCGCCGAAAACAGCGGATCGCCTGATCGCGATTGCTCAGTGTGTAAGCCAGTGCCCCGCCACGGAACCACGCCTCGGTCAACGATGGAAGCAGCTTGGTGGCGCGATCGTACGCAACCATGGCTCCGCCAATGTCGCCCTGCTTTTCCAACGCGATTCCTAGCCGGAAATATGCATCCGTGTAGCGCGGGTTGCTGGCGACGGCCCCTTGCAACGCTGCCACTGCTTCCGGTACACGGCCAACTTCAAGGCATGCGAGTCCTAGATCGTGCAGGATGACCGGATTCGACGGCTGCAGGCGCGCCGCATTGTGCAATGGCGCGATCGCATCCCCGGGTCGCCCGGCCCTCAGAAAGTTAGCGGCCAACGCGAGCAGAGGCGCCACCTGCTGCGGCGCGGCTGGATTCGGAAATTGGGACATGCGCAGCCCTGGTATGGAAGCTATCGCGCGGCCATCGGAGTCGCCAAGCGCAAGTGCACCCTACCACAACTATGAGACAGGAACGTTACAAGCCCTCGTGCGGGCCGGGCATTCCTGCCCTCCTCTTCTGCAACACCACCGGATACATCCTTAATTCAGCCAAGAGCTTTCTTAGCTCCTCGTGTGGGGCGGGCATTCCTGCCCGCCTCTTCCGCAACATCAACGGATACATCCTCCAATTCGGCCAAGAACTTTCTTAGCTCCTGGTGTGGGGCGGGCATTCGCCTTTTGTAGGGCGGGCATTCCTGCCCGCCTCCTCCGCAACACCACCGGATACATCCTTTAATTCAGCCAAGAGCTTTCTCGGCTGCGTGACGGCCGAATGCTGAGTGCTGAGTGCTGAGTGCTGAACACTCAGTGCTCCGGCCTTTACGGACATTTTATGAAGGTTTTATTCGAAATTTACGGGCGACCTTATCCAATCAGTTAGGCGATTCCGCCGGGAGCGTTCCATGCCGGATGAGCGGGGTGCGTAGAAGATGCTGACAACAGCCATCGCGATATTTCTCACAGCCGCGAGTGGCTTTTACGTCTGTTTCTTCGTAGCGCTCTGCAAGGATTGCAAGCCGAAAGCCGCTAATTTTCGGATGTTTTTACATCTCAAATCACCGGAAAGGACGGTTGTTGCGCTCGCCCCTCGCTCCGAGGAGGAATCGCGGGCCGCATAACGGCTCATTGCAGAAAGGACATTTCTCGATGTCGATTCAGGAAGTATCTCCCGAACAACTGGCAGAACTTTTCCATCATTATCATCAAGTATTGGCGCCCGATTTTGGATGTGCCAAGGACGACCCCGAAGCGCTTGCCTGGAACGAGGTCTCGGCGGCAGAGCGGCATCGCTTGATTGCCGCAGCGCGCCTGGCCTTGACCGAACTCGCGGCCACATCACCAAAACACGAAGAGCGCCGCCGTTACTTTGCCAAGCCCGGAGAAGCAGAGTGGGGATGCTAGCCCGCATAGCTCGCCCCAGGTTCGCGCTCTCTGGTTTTTTGGGCGCTGACCTGGGACCCTCTACAATCTGCCCTCTTACCTCTGCAAGCCTCAGCGTCCTCCGCGCCCTCTGCGGTTCAAGGTGTTGGTGTGCTTTTCCCTTCACTGGCAACTGACAACTAGCAACTGATTCCTGGTGTGCTTTTTGCCTTCACTGGCAACTGGCACCCGGTTCCTCGCAGCTCACTCCACTACCTGGTGTATGTTCCCGCTGCGCTTGCTATAAGTCGGATCACCCGCGTAAGTCGCGCGGATAACATGCGTCCGGACCTCCGTCAGCGCAGTCGTCGTAATGCTCGCCGTCGCATTCACCAGCGGCACCACTCCCAAGGTTGTCCTCGTGGACACGTCCACGAACGTCACCAGTTCGCCGTCAGGGATCGTCCCCCAGTCATTGGTAACAGTCGCCGTAAACGTCACCGCCTGTCCTGGATGCGACGGATTAACCGAACTCGTCACGTGCACCTGTGTCGGCACCGGGAACGGCTTTGCGTTCTCGATCCATGTCGGCGAAACGCTGCTTAGATTGTTATAGTCGCCGGAATAAACGGCGCTGATTTCCTTATGCCCGCCACTAATGAACGTCCATTGGAAGATCGCTTCTCCATTCGACAGCGGCTCCACGCCCATTTTCTTTCCACGATTCCAGAAGGTCACAGTTCCGCTCACGATTCTTCCACTCGCACTTGTTACCGTGGATGTGAACGTCACCGTATCTCCCAGGTTGCACGGATTCTTGTCTCCCACCAACGTCGTCTGCGTCTCAGCCCTCGGTGGAATGTTGTTCAGCAGGATGGCCACGTTACCCGACGCATTCGCCACGACCGCATCGTTCTTGTTATCTCCATCCATGTCGGCCGCGCCGACCGACCAGGCTTCGTTCCCGCCCGTGCCCAACACCAGTGCCGGCTGCAAACTGCCATCGCGGTTTCCAAAGAAGACGCTGATCTGTCCCGGACCGCCATCCGGACACGGCCCATGCGCGCAGATGCTCGTCACGAGCACATCCGGATTCCCGTCGTGATTGATCTCCGCCACCGCCACCGACGTCGCCGACTGCGCGCCCGTCGAATACACTGCCGGCGGACGGAACGTCCCATCGCCCTTCCCGAAATACACCGACAGCGTGCTTTGGCCATAGCTCGCCACCAGCAGATCGGTTTTGCCGTCCTGGTTCATATCCGTCGTCGTCACGAAACTGCCGCCCGCGCCAATGACCTGTTTATCCTGAAACGTCCCGTTCCCATTTCCCAATCGGACAAACAGGGAGTCGCCCGCGACCACCAGGTCGGGATTGCCATCGCCGTTGAAGTCCGCTACCGCGATCGAATTGCCACCCGTTTCATATGTGACCGGCGCCCGGAACCGTCCATCGCCGCGGCCCAATATCACCGCGACATTGTTGCTGTTTGCCACCAGGATGTCGTGAAAACCATCATGGTTAACGTCATACCCCACGCTCACGGACTTGGCGCCCAGCCCGCCCGAGTCCAGCACCACCGGCTTCTCGAACGTTCCGTTGCGCTTCCCCTTCAGCACTCCAATCGAGCCTTCGACATCGTCCAGCGGTGACTCTTCATTCGCCACCAACACATCCAGGTTTCCATCGTGGTTCACGTCCGCGAACGCGATCGTCCGCGGATACGCTCCACCCGTAGGATATCTGCCCTGCGAGGAATGAAACGTTCCATCGCCTTTGCCCCACATCACGTCGATCATGCCGCAGCTCTTCGAGCCACAGTAGTTCGCCACCAGCACGTCTTGCGCTCCGTCCTGGTTCACGTCTCCCACCAGGACCGACATTGGATTCCAGCCTAGAAAGTGAGTCATCGGCGGCAGAAGAACAGGATCGTCCGCGCTTGCCCGTTGCAATGGCACGACGCTCATCGCCAGCGCCATCGCGATTGCAACCAGCACAATCAGTATCGAAAGAGAATGAATCCTGTAACTCGGAAGGCGGGTCATTGACATCTCCTTTGCATATCCAATCCGGGGCCTAAGTCGATGGACCTAAGTCGATGGCCTAGGTCAATGAAGGCATGCCCGTGTACTACGTCTATTCAGACGCTAAGCCGGCACCGCGTGATGAGATCACATAAGTTGATCGGGAATTCAGTCAACGACAGGAGGACTTACATCTCGATTCCACGGGCGGCGATGCAAGGCTCGCAGCGATGCTGCTGCCTGGTGTGGTACCGTCTGGCTTCATCTCTTGCTCAGCCAGTTCTTGCCCACCCACACGCTGCCGGCCCGATCCATACGGACGGAGAGGAAATGGATACGGCGTTCGATCCAGCTCGATGCCCCGCCCAATGGACGAGTGCGTTCTCGATCAACGTCCCGCCGTGGAGCCGTTCCAGCACGCCCCGCGGCTCGCCCAACTTCTAGCCCCAACCCTCGGACGCGACAAGGTCACCCGTCACCAACCGCTGTGACTGCGTATCGCCACAAGGTTTTCCTGACGGCTGATGGCTGATGGCTGACGGCTGTTTTGCTGAGAACCGCACTTCTGCAATCTGCTTGGTGCCCCAGGTTCGCGCCCGCTCTTGTTTTTGGGCGCTAACCTGGGACCCACTGACCTTTGCGATGACGCAGCGATCAGATTCCTCTGTGTCCTCTGTGCCTCTGTGGTGAGAGACTTTTCTTCACGGCTGATGGCTAACGGCTGGTGTTGTCTACTAACTGAGCACTGCCCACCGGCCACTGCCCACTGGATTTTTACTTCTTCAATCTGACTTCGTACCTCGACAATCCTCTTTCTGACCTCTCACCTCTGCAATCGCAAGGGTGCCCCATTCAAGCCCGATTTTGGCTTGAGCGGGCAAGTTGCTTGTCCAGCCACTGACCACTGACTTCTCCGATTCCCCGCTAACCTCTGCGATCCCTGCGTCCTCTGCGGTGAGAAGGTTTTCCTGACGGCTGACGGCTGTTTTACTTCATCTGCCACGTACTCAGATGAAGGTGGACCAGCTTGGCCTTTCCTTCTTCGTCGCTCATGGACTCGACCTTCGTACGCGCTTTCATCAAACCCATCCGGACATGTTGCTGGACGTAGTAAGTCTTTCCCGCCTCCACCGTCAGCTTCATGACGCTGGGATTCTCCGCCGCCGAACAGAAGTAATGATCTCCCGGATCGAGCATGAAGAAGAAATAGTTGTCGCCCCGGTTCACTCCCTTCCAGTCGCCGTCAACCGCCAGCTTGGTTGGACCTTGTTGCCCATCATCGAAGGACGGAGCACATAGACCAGCGCCTTGTCCGCGGGCTGCGCCGGAGTTGGATGGCTGCTCTTGTCCGTATCGGCGGAGTAGTTGACCTCTTTATCCTTGTCGCCACAACAAACTACCGATTACGTGATGGCTGACAGCTAGCTGCATCCACTCGTGCTGCCGCAGCTCATGCACTTATAACAGCTTCCGTTTCTCACCATGATCGACCCGCACACGTGACAACTGGGCGCGTCACCCAGATCGATCAGGCCTGCGAGCGCGTCCGCCGCATGCACCGAACCGGTCCGCGCGTCGCGCGACTCCGCTCTCGGCTCCGCAACCGCGTTCAGGTCCGTCGCCTCCGCCGGCGGCGCCAGCGACTTCGGACGCAGGTTCTCGAACAGCAACTGCTGCTGTCCGCTCAGGAAGCGCAGCTGCAGCCAGCGGAAGATGTAATCCATGATTGACTTGGCGAAGCCGATATCCGGATTGTTCGACCAGCCGCTCGGCTCGAAGCGCGTGTGCGCGAACTTCTCGCACAGCACCCGCAGCGGCACGCCGTGCTGCAGCGCCAGTGACGCGGCCAGCGCGAAGCTGTCCATCAGGCCCGAGACGGTCGAGCCCTCCTTCGCCATTTTGATGAAGAGTTCGCCCGGTTCGCCGTTCGGATACAGGCCGACGGTGATGTAGCCCTCGTGGCCGGCGATATTGAATTTGTGCGTCACCGACATGCGCTCTTCTTTCAGCTTGTGACGCACGGCGCGCGGAGGCGCGTTGAGATCAACCTCTTCGACCGCGATCGGCACCGCTTGTGCGGAGCGGGCGCCCTCGCCCGCGTTGCCGGCCTGTGCGGTCTTCGTGCCCGCGGCCGAAAGCGGCTGCGACTGCTTGCATCCGTCGCGATAAATCGCGACCGCCTTCAGGCCGAGCTTCCACGCCTGGATGTAGGCCTCCATGATGTCTTCCACCGTGGCCGAGTTCGGAAGATTGACGGTCTTCGATATTGCGCCCGAGATGAACGGCTGCGCCGCAGCCATCATCTTCAGGTGTCCCATGTAATGGATGGAGCGCGTGCCCTTGGCCGGCTTGAACGAGCAATCGAAGACAGCGAGATGATCTTCTTTGATATGTGGAGCGCCTTCGATCGTTCCAGTCGCGTCGATGTAGTTGACGATCGCGTCGGCCTGCTCGTGCGTGTATCCGAGCTTGAAGAGCGCGCCCGGCACGGTGTTGTTCACGATCTTGATCATGCCGCCGCCGACCAGCTTCTTGTACTTGATCAGCGCCAGGTCCGGCTCGATCCCCGTCGTATCGCAATCCATCATAAACCCAATAGTTCCTGTGGGGGCGAGGACGGTGACTTGGGAGTTGCGGTAGCCGAAGCGCTCGCCATGGGCGAGCGCTTCGTCCCAGCAGGTCTTCGAGGCCTCGAAGAGGGTGGCTGGGACGTTCGACTTATTGATGTTATTCACGGATGCGCGGTGCATACGGATCACATCGAGAAACGGCTCGCGGTTGATATAGAAGCCGGGGCAGGCGGCGCCGGGCATATCTTCGGACTTAGTAACTCCGAGGCGAGTCTGGACCGTTTCGGTTACCGGAGCGAGAGGCTCGCAGAGTTCGGCGATGCGACTCGATTGCAAGTAAGCTTCGCCACACATGATGGCGGTAACGCAGGCGGCGTAATCGCGTCCTGCATCGGAGTCGTAGGGCAGACCGGCGGCCATGAGCAGAGCACCGAGGTTCGCGTAGCCGAGACCGAGCGGACGATACTCGTGCGAATTCTTGCCGATCGTCTCGGTCGGGTAGCCGGCGTTGTCGACGAGAATTTCCTGCGCCGTGATGATGATGTCGACCGCGTGACGATACGCTTCCACGTCAAACGTACCGTTGGGCGCGAACTTCAGCAGGTTGAGACTGGCGAGATTGCAGGCTGAATCGTCGAGGAACATGTACTCGGAGCAGGGATTCGAGGCATTGATCCGAGCCGTATTTTTCGAAGTGTGCCAGCGATTGACGGTCGAGTCGTACTGCATTCCGGGATCACCGCACTGCCAGGTGGCGTCGGAGATCTTGTAAAGAATGTCTTTCGCTTTGTAGGTAGAGATCACACGGCCGTCGACGATGGCACGGGTAGAGAAATCGGTGTCGCGAAGAACGGCGACCATGAAGTCATCGGTGACGCGAACAGAGTTGTTGGCGTTCTGAAAGAAGATAGAAGAGTAGGCATCGGAGTCGGGATGCGAGCCGTCGTATCCCATCGCGACAAGCGCGTGAGCCTTGGCTTCCTCTTTCGATTTGCACTCGATGAAATCGAGAATATCGGGATGATCCGCGTTGAGGATGACCATCTTGGCGGCGCGGCGGGTCTTGCCGCCGGACTTGATGACGCCGGCAAAAGCGTCGAAGCCCTTCATGAAGCTGAGTGGACCGCTGGCAGTGCCACCGCCGGAGAGCTGCTCGGTGGACGAGCGCAGAGGAGATAGATTGGTGCCGGTGCCCGAACCCCACTTGAAAAGCATGCCCTCGGTCTTGGCGAGAGTCAGAATCGAGTCGAGTGAGTCTTTCACCGAATTGATGAAGCAGGCGGAGCATTGCGGGCGCGTGTATCCAGTGACGCCAAATTCGACCTGTCCAGTGACAGCGTTCCAATGCCAATTGGTAGCGTCGGAGTTGGGTTCGATGCGATCGCATCCGACGTTGAACCAGACCGGCGAATTGAAAGCCGCATATTGGCGGACGAGAAGATGCACGAGTTCATCGTGAAAGGTAGCGGCATCTTCGGAAGTGCGGAAGTAGCCGTCGTTCATGCCCCAATCGCGGATGGTTTCGGCGACACGGGCGACGAGTTGACGGACCCCGGTCTCGCGGTCGCTGGTGCCGATGCGCCCGTGAAGATATTTTGAGGCGACGATATTGGTCGCAGTCATGGACCAGTCTTTGGGGACCTCAACGTCCTTCTGCTCGAAGATCACGCCGCCGTGGGCGTCAGTGATCTGAGCAGTGCGGAGTTCCCATTCGATCTCGTCGTACGGGGACACGCCGGGCTTGGTGAAGAGGCGCCGGAAACCGAGGCCAGCAGCCTTCTTCTTGTTGGGGGTGGTCGCGGATTGTGTTTTAACTTGTTCGCGCACTTCGGGCATCTCGCTCTCCTAATTAGATGATGGCGGTGATGAAACGGTCTTGCATCAAGTTGTTGCTAAAACCCCTCAAAATCTGTTCGTAATTGGCACGACTAAAGTCGTGCCCTAGCGTATTGATTCATTTCGTTCGGCATCGCTAAAGCGATGCCCTGATACAAATTCAGCGCAAAATACAGCTCGTTCGGCATTGCTAAAGCGATGACCTCATATTTTTTGTGCCGTCCCTACGGGACTTGCTTCCGTTTGCGCCTCCGACCCACGGCTTGCGCCGTGGGCTTGATTCTCTCGCCGCTTCGCAGCTGATCAGGATCCGAGTTGCGCCATTCGTGTTTGATAGATGTCAGGTCCGTCACGCCTAGTGCCTCCTCGCGCTGCTATCGGCAGACGCTGTTCGCTGCGGATGATTCACAGAGAAGCAAGAAGCGACAGAAATTCCTTTCAGTTTTCAAGGAGCCGACCGCATGGGCTCAAAGAGCCCGGTGATGCAGACAGCGAAGCTCACTGCGGAAGAAAGTCCCGCCGAAACAAGCGAGCCTTGATCGCGAATCCTGGTTGCAAACCAAGGCGCGGCAACCGATCACACCGGCGTCGCGGGATCGGTCTCGGACTTCTTTCGGTAGTTATGTTCGAGGAGCGCCTCGGAGGCGGGGGCTTGAGTCGGCCGAAGGGTTGCGTCAACGGGATGCGAGCTGGGCTGCCGATCGGCAGCGGGCTCGACGTCGAGGCCGTGGCGGACGAACGATTCGGCAACGAGTCGAATCAGACCTTCCATCGTGGGGGCTCCAAGTTTCTCGCCCGCGGCTGCCTGGTCGGAGGACAGCAAGCCGGCGTAGTTTGCAACGCTACCTTAATTATGTGAGTCCCCCCGAGGGGATGTCTGGCCGAGCCAGACCGGGGGAAGTCACCGCAAATCCATCCATTCCGGAGGGATGGAACTCCGCAAAAGGGGGAGGATTCGGAGTCACCTCAACTCAGATCGCCCCTAGTTTTGTGTCTTGGCTCCGTACGAACCGGAGTCTCGAAAAAGCCTATGGGATGCTTAACGTACTCCCGCCTGTTGTACGTGTCAAGAGAATACCTCAACATATAGTGGCTCGAAAGTGCCAAAGGTATTAAGGGAAAACTCCTAGCTCTTTAAGCTCCTCGTTTTAGCTTCCAGCTCTCAGTCTTTTTGGTTCAGCCGCAGGGAGGCCCGATCCGCGGCGACATTATCCGGTCCAGGCTCGCGCGGAGTGGCCGAGGGTGCGATGGCTATGGAGGTCAGGTGCAATGGCTCGCGTCAGCGCTCCTTCCGGACGGCGCGCCGGAGACGGCGGCTGGGTCTCCATCGGGACGTAGACGTCTTCGAAAATCATGCGAGGAGCGATGCGGCGAAACCCGTCAGAAGATTCGACCAAGTAATCGCCGGGCAGACCGCGATGCTCGCGGCCGAGCGGGTCGGTGAAAAAAAGAGGTTCCGTAAGTTGACGAGCTCGCACGAGGAAGCGAGTACGGTATGTGGTCCAAGGACTATCTGCGTTCATATTCTTTCACCCTTCGGGGGAGGGCTGCCTACTTCTGTTACTGGTTTTAGTTTCTTGTTTCAGAGTGCGAGTGGCTCATTAGTCGTTACTAGTTCTTCACGGTACGTGAAAAAGTGCGAACAAGAAATTGCGGCCGTGACGGGCCGCGCATCACTTCATTTTTGTGTGGCGAAGTGAAGTGAATGTACGCGCGGATTTGGGTGGGGTCAATACACAAGAGTTGTGCAACGACAAAATTCCTGTGCAGGAAACTGCACTGCGACGCGAGGGCGAAGGATGAGTTGAAGCGAGCGCGACTTGTAGCGAGAGGAGCGGGGTTTGGAAGAGAGAACGGATGATTGGGGAAAGTTCTGCTACACTCGTCAGCCGGAATTTGCACAGAGAGTGCACAGGAATTGCAGAGCGATCGCGAAGCGATTGCAGAGGTCAGAGCTATCACTATCGGTCGGAAACAACTTCACTGGAGAGAAGCAACTTCCCCACTCAAGCCAAAATCGGGCTTGAATGGGGCACCCTTGCGTTCACAACGAAGGTAGGAAGGTGCACGAAGGAAGCAGGAGGGGATCTGATGTTCAGGATTGCGAGGTATCATTTCGTTCTATTTCTCGTCTCGATCGGTGCAATCGCCCAAAATTCATCGACGCGTCTTGTCGTGATCCGTTGCGGATCATTTTTCGATGGCAAGAGCGAAGCGCTTCGAAAGAATGTTTCGATTATTTTCGCCAACGACAAGATCTTGGAAATCGCAGCGGGCGCCGTCACCGCTCCAGTTTGCCGCGAAGTCAAAGTCAACGACAAGATGACTCGAGTCTGCGCAGGTTCCGATCAGACGATCGATCTTTCGAAGGAGACTTGCCTCCCAGGACTGATCGATACGCACACGCATGTGCTGCTGCAGGGAGACATCACGGCAGCGGACTATGATGCGCAACTACTCAAACAGTCACCGGAGTACCGGACGATCCTGGCGACGGTGAATGCGCGGCAAGCTCTCGAGTATGGCTTTACGACGATCCGCGACCTCGAGACGGAGGGCGCGGGCTATGCCGATGTCGATGTGAAGAAGGCAATCGAGAATGGAGTCGTGCCTGGACCGCGCATGCAGGTTGCGACACGCGCGATGGATGTGACCGGGGCGTATCCACTGCAGGGATACGCACCGAATGTCGAAGTACCCCATGGCGTGCAGGTTGTCGACGGAGTAGAGAACGTTCGAAAGGCGGTGCGCGAGCAGATCAGCCACGGCGCGGACTGGATCAAGGTCTATTCTGACCGAGGATATCGATTGCGCGACGATGGAGTGCTCGACGACATTCCGACGTTCACGCTTGACGAATTACGGGCGATTGTCGATGAAGCGCACCGCGAACGGCACAAAGTTGCATCGCACGCGATGGCGCTCAATGGCGTGCACAATTCGGTGGAGGCGGGAGTGGATTCGATCGAACACGGGAATTACATTGCCGATGAAGACCTGAAGACGATGGCGGCGCGCGGCATCTGGTATGTCCCGACGATTTACGTTGGGGAGTACGTGGCAGAGGGCCGGGCGAAGGAAGGGAATCCGGTGTGGGTGAAGATGATCCAAGTACATGAAGAGACGTTCCGGCGCGCGATGAAGGCGGGAGTGAAGATTGCGTTTGGCACGGACGCGGGCGGATTTGACTGGAAAGTGAATCCGGCGAAGGAATTTGGCTCGATGGTGAAGTTCGGGATGACGCCAGCGCAGGCGATTCGGTCGGCGACTTCGGCGGCAGCGGAGTTGCTGGGGATGCAGGATAAGGTTGGGACAATCGAAACGGGAAAGCTGGCGGATATCGTCGCGGTGCCGGGCGATCCGCTGGCGGATGTGACGGTGATGGAGAAAGTGGATTTCGTGATGAAGGGGGGAGAGGTGGTTCGATTGCAGAAGTGAAAATGCAGTGGCTAGTGGGCAGTGGTCAGGACCAGTTGCCAGTTGCCAGTTGCCAGTAAAACCAGCCATCAGCCGTCAGCCGTCGGGAAAATCTTCTTACCGCAGAGGACGCAGAGATCGCAGAGGTTAGCGGGAGAAGTCAGTGGGCAGTGGCCGGTGGGCAGTGGTCAGTGCATTGACGATCAGCTGTCAGCCGTCGGGAAAATCTTCTCACCCAGAAGACGCAGGGATCGCAGAGGTTAGCGGGGAATCGGAGAAGTCAGTGGGCAGTGAGAAGCTATCGCGGACAGGAATGTCCACGCCACAAATCTCAGAGTTACAGACGAAAAACTCGCGGGCAAGAATGCCCGCCCCACACAAATCATTTCTTTCGCGGGTAGGAATGCCCGCCCCACACGAAACCAAAACGCGGGCGAGGGCGTCCGCCCCACACAAGACCGCGCCACAAACTACTGAATCAGGCCACCGCCATTGGTGTTCTCTTCTTCCGGCGCGATGACAACCGCGGCGGCGACACGATCACCCGGTTCGAGCGAGAGCAGGCGGACGCCTTGGGCGGCGCGCCCGGACTCACGAATCGTGCTCGAATCCATGCGAATGATCTTGCCGTACTGGCTGATCAGCATCACTTGAGAGTCTTCGTCGACCTGAGCGATGCCCACAACCTTGCCGTTGCGCTCGGTGGTCTTCACATTGATCACGCCTGATCCGCCGCGTCCCTGGAGACGGTACTCATCGGCAGGAGTGCGCTTGCCGTAGCCATTCTCGGTCACAGAGAGAATGAGCGTACCTTTGATCGGCAGAGTTTCATCGGTGGCGGTGGCTTCAACACCGGCCTCGGCTTTCACTTTTTCGGCGGTGGCTTCGGCCTGTCTTACATCCTTCGGCGTGACGGCCATGCCGACGATGTAATCCTTGTCGTCGAGATTCATGCCACGGACACCGTAGGCGGGACGGCCCATAGAACGTACGTCGGACTCGTCGAAACGGATGGCCTGTCCGTCATGGGAGGCGAGGAAGACGATCTGGTTGCCATCGGTCAGGGTGACAGCTACGAGTTCGTCGCCCTTGTCGATGCCGATGGCGATGATTCCGCGCGACATGACGTGCGAGAAATCCCTGAGCTCGGTCTTCTTGACAGTTCCGTTGCGGGTAGCGAAGAAGATGTAGCGGCCTTCCTCTTCGAGATTGCGCACGGCGACCAGGGTGCGAACGGTCTCGCCGGGCTGGAGCGAGACGAGGTTCGAGACGTGCTTGCCTTTTCCGGCGGCGCTCAAGTCGGGAATCTCGTAGACCTTGAGCCAATAGACACGTCCGGTGTTGGTGAAGATAAGAATATAGGCGTGGGTGGAAGCGATGAAGAGATGCTCGACGAAATCCTCGTCGCGCGTCTTCATGCCGGTCCGTCCAGTGCCACCGCGGCGCTGCATGCGGTAGGTGGAGATCGGCGTGCGCTTCATGTAGCCGGAGTGGCTGACGGTGACGGCGACCTGCTCGTCGGCGATGAGATCTTCGAGAACGATTTCGGCGGCTTCGTCTTCGATCTGCGTACGGCGCTCGTCACCGTACTGCTTCTTGATCTCTTCGAGTTCCTTGACGATAACGCCGCGGAGCTTCTTTTCAGAACCGAGAATCGACTGGTATTCGGCGATCGACTCGCGAACATGCTTCAACTCGTTGGAAATCTCGTCGATCGAGAGTCTCGTGAGGCGATGCAACTGGAGTTCGAGAATGGCATCGGCCTGCTTGGAAGTGAATGGCTTTTCCGCATTCACTTTGGGGGCGCGGCCGGTGGTGTTGATGTCGATCTTTTTGCCGCCAAAGTAGGCGACTAAGTTGTCACGGGCCTCAGCGCGGTTCGCGCTGGCGCGAATGATGGTGATGACGTTGTCGAGATGATCGAGGGCGGTCAGATAGCCTTCGAGGATGTGCTCGCGGTCCTGCGCCTTGGCGAGGAGGTAAGCGGTACGGCGGCGCACGACCTCGACGCGGTGATCGATAAAGTGCTGGATAGCCTTGATGAGGCCCATCTCGCGCGGCTGTCCGTGCACGATGGCGAGCAGGATCATGCTGAAGCTCTCCTGCATCTGCGTGTGCTTGAAGAGCTGGTTGAGCACGATCTGGGGCTCGGCTCCGCGTTTGAGCTCGATGACGATGCGCATGCCTTCGCGGCTCGATTCGTCGCGGATGTCGGCGATGTCTTCGGTGGTCTTGTCGTTGACGAGGTCAGCGATGCGCTCGACGAGTTTCGACTTGTTCACCTGGTAAGGGATCTCGGTGACGATGATCGCCTGCTTGTCCTTGGTGAGGTTCTCGATCGCAGCCTTAGCCCGCATCATGAAGCGGCCGCGCCCGGTCTTGTAGGCGTCGAGAATGCCAGCCTTGCCGTGAATGATGCCGGCGGTCGGGAAGTCGGGGCCCTGGACGAACTTTAGAATCTCGGGCAACGTCGAGCTCGGATTGTTGATGAGCGTGATGGTGGCATCGACGATCTCGGTGAGGTTGTGTGGCGGGATGTTGGTCGCCATCCCGACGGCGATGCCGTTCGCACCATTGATGAGCAAGTTTGGAACACGCGCAGGGAGAACGACCGGCTCGACGGTGACTTCGTCGAAGTTGGGAACGAAGTCGACGGCGTCTTTATCGATATCGACGAGCATCTCTTCCGCGATGCGGGTCATGCGGCATTCGGTGTAACGGTAAGCCGCGGGAGGATCGCCGTCGACGGAGCCGAAGTTGCCCTGGCCGTCGATCAGGGGATAACGCATGCTCCAGGGCTGAGCGAGGCGGACAAGCGCGTCGTAGACAGCACCGTCACCGTGCGGGTGATATTTCTTCAGCAACTCGCCAACGACGCCGGCGCACTTTGAGTGCTTGCGGTTATGCAGCAGTCCCATGTCGTGCATGGCGTAGAGAATGCGGCGATGCACGGGCTTGAGTCCGTCACGGACGTCGGGCAGGGCGCGGCCGATGATGACCGACATCGAGTAGTCGAGATACGACCGGCGCATCTCCTCTTCAATGTTGACGGGCTGAATGTTGAGGGCGCCGGGACCTTGTCCGTCGCCACCCGGAGGAGGAGTTAATGGAAGTTCGGGATTCTGATCGTCAGCCATGAAAGTCAGTTCTCAGTTGCGAGTTGCCGGTTGCACGTAAACAGTTTTCAGTTAGCCTGATGAAGCGATGGCACGGCGCGGGCCGGGGCCAGTTTTTCGCTCGAGAAACAGGCGTAAGGTACTGTATCTAAAGGCATTTATCTGTCTTGCTTTATGTGTGAATTATACCACAAGCGAGCCTGCTCTGGGCTTGGATACGCAGTCGCGCGGGTGACGATCTCGGCACGCTAACTCCAGCAGAAAATGGAAACGCGAGGCGCGTCAGGTTGTGGACGAGTGCCTTCACGCCTGAGCTTTTTAACACGGTGCGGGAGCTGTGTCAGTGAGTGGACGTCGCGTCGGGTGGTCCCGCAATTGGAGCTATACTTTTCGCAAGGGAAAGACTGCAGGAGTCGAGGGAATCATGAGCGCTGAAGCTGGCCCCATCCGCATTTCGCCGGCGGAACGTGGACCTGTGGGGGGTATGGCTTCAGGCTTAGCTCTCGCTGGCAGCAAGCCGCGCCACCTTCTTCTGCTCTGGAGGAAGGCGGCCACGCTCGCAACCGGCAGCGTTGCGTTGGTCTCTTGCTGCATTTTCCTAGGTGGTTGTTATTCGCAAAAGAATGCACAAGGACCATCGATTGAATTCACGAAGATTCCGCCAGCGGCGGAGGGCGGAAGAGAACGATTCGACACGATAGCTGGGCGGGTCAAGGGATCCCGCCCTGGAGATCGAATTGTCATTTATGCCCACAGTGGGGCGTGGTGGGTCCAGCCTCGTGTGGAAACGCCCTTTACTCCAATTCATCCTGATTCAACCTGGAGCGCGGAAATTCACCTGGGCCACGAGTACGCTGCCCTCCTCGTCGATGCCGACTACCAGCCACCCGCAACGATGGATATGCCGCCGGGCGCGGGAGGGCCAATCATCACGGTCAAAACCGCTACGGGGGAGGGATCTCTTCCCGCGCTTCCCACCAAAGCGCTTCGCTTTAGTGGATACGATTGGACTGCAAGGATGACCTCGGCAGCTCGCGGCGGGGTAGACAATTTGTATGACGCAGACAACGCTTGGGTCGATCCGCAGGGAGCGCTGCATTTGCGGATCAGCAAGAAGGGTGGAAAGTGGACCTGTGCGTTAGTTTCGCAGACCCGCAGTCTCGGATATGGAACTTATATTTTCACGGTGCACGATGTTTCTCAGCTCGAACCCGCAGCGCTTCTCAGCGCTCACACCTATGATGAGTCGGGAGGCGACCAACACTACCGCGAAATGGATGTTGAAATCAGTCGCTGGGGCAATGCAGGAAGCAGGGACAACGTTCGGTATGGCATCGTGCCTCTTTACCTTCCAGCAAACACGGCGAGCTTTTATGAGCCTGCAGGAGTCTTTACATACTCGATGCTCTGGGAGCCGGGACGAATCACCTTCAAGACCTTCCGAGGATCGTCATCTGGGCATCCCGACGGTCCCGCCTTGCACGAGCATGTTTTCACATCAGGAGTACCGTCCCCCGGAAAAGAGTTATTCGTTTTCATGTTTTATTTAGTTCCTAGCGATAAGAGCCCGCTCACAAGAGACAATGAACTGGTTATCGACAAGTTTGACTACCTGCCCTGAGCGTCGGGAAATCCGCTGGTGGTTCGTTCGCGTTGTCCTACTCATCACCGCATTATGTTCAGTTTCATCAGGGCAAGAGCTGAACCTCAACCGCACAATATCGCAGTACGCCCGGGAGAGATGGGGAGAGAAGCAGGGCTTTCCTGGCGACGAGGTAACCGCATTCGCGCAAACTGCAGATGGTTACCTCTGGATTGGCACAAAGAAGGGCTTGATTCGTTTTGACGGATTGGAGTTCAAAGTTTATGCACAAGCTGTCCCGGAAAACGTTCAGATCGGTGCAGTGCGGGCGTTAACGACCGACTCACGGGGAAATCTGTGGATCCTCCTGGAAGGCTCGCAGGTCCTACGGTTCCACAACGGTAGATTCGAGTCGGGCCGGGAGGGAGCGGAATTGGGCGTCTCGGCGATCGGGGCGCGAAAAGACGGCACCACACTATTTGCCTCGCTCACCGGACTCGGCACGATTGCTTTCGACGGACAAAAGTTCGAGGTTCTGGCTCCGCAAGCGAACAACTTGCCGACCCGGGACGCTATGGTCGCTGTGCAAGGCGATGACGACCTTTTTGCACGCTTCAACTGGGCAGTTGGGGTAGCCGAAGGCCGGGTGGCCGGCTCCGCTGTCGTCGCACTCGCAGAAACGAGCGACGGGAAGATCTGGAGAGCCACAGCAGATCACGGTTACTCGTATCTGTTTAATGGACATATTTTTCAGGTTGAAAGAGGAACGATCGGCGGCAGGACCACTTGTTTACTTCCCCTGAATGATGGAGAGATGTGGATAGGAACTGACAAAGGCGTTCTGCGGTGGGACGGCACCAAACTGACGCAGCTAGGAATACCGGCTGCCCTGCGACGAGCCGATGTTCACGCCCTTCTTCGCGGCCGCGACTCGAATATCTGGATCGGCACCACCAACGGACTTTTTCGCGTTAACAAAGGTGGGCTTTCGCATGATGCGGATAGCGGAACGATCGAGGCGCTCTTTGAAGACCGAGAAGGCAATATTTGGGCAGGAAAGTCGGGAAGCATCGAGCGATTGCGCGAGAGTCTTTTTGTCACTTATCCGGTAGCAGCCGACCGGTCAGACAGCAGCGGCCCTATTTACATTGACGAGGACGGACGCGCTTGGTTTGCACCATTGGAGGGCAGCCTGCACTGGCTCAAGGGGACGGAGACCGGCGCGATTACGTACGATTCGCTGGCCAACGATGTTGTGTACTCGATTGCCGGACAGAAGCATGAGCTCTGGATTGGGAGACAGCGTGGAGGTTTGACGCGATTGCTTGTTACACCCGACACAGTCAGCAGCCGGACCTACACAGAAAACGACGGACTCGCGCAGAACACCGTCTATGCCGTCTACGAGAGTCAGGACGGCACGGTGTGGTCCGGTACGCTGAGTCGAGGTGTGAGCAAACTGAAGGACGGTCACTTTACCAACTACACCACTAGCGATGGTCTCGCTTCCAACACGATTTCTGCGATTGCCGAGGGAACGGACGGAAGAATGTGGTTTGGTACGCCAAAAGGCCTCAGCGAACTCTCGAAAGATGGATGGCGAAACCATGCGGTCCCCGGCGGGCTATCCAACGAGATCGACTGCTTATTACGAGATTCGGGCGGCGTTCTATGGATTGGCACTGCCGGGGGCTTGGCTTTTTTTCGTGATGGGCAGGTTCAAGTACCGCAGGGCACGCAAGCGTGGCTTCGCGAGCCGATTCTCGGAATGGCGGACGACCAGAACGGATGGCTTTGGGTGGCAACGAGTACGCGTGTGCTAAGGGCCAAGCGAGACAGTTTAATGAGTGGGCAGTCACTTAAAGATTCGGATCTTCGTGTGTACGGGCGGGACGAGGGCCTGGGCGGGACCGAAGGTGTCAAGCGCTTTCGTTCCGTAGTCAAGGACTCTCAAGGAAACGTCTGGTTTTCGACAAGCCACGGGCTCTCGGTTGTAAATCCCAATCAAGGCACTGTTAATTCACTTTCGGCCTTGCTTCGCGTTAAAGGTGTAGTAGTGGACGGCAGCGAGGTGAATCTGGGACAAGCGATCCGGGTTCCACCGGGCAAGCAGAGAATCGTGTTTCATTATCTGGGGTTGAGCCTCGCCAAGCCTGAGCGGGTCCGTTACCGTTA
>Ga0209465_10000316_pt1 | contig 22913 bp, 21 predicted proteins | sample PanSoiPlot1MoBio_FD_188321 | JGI IMG/M metagenome (GOLD analysis project Ga0209465, IMG submission 188321) | Tropical forest soil microbial communities from Panama analyzed to predict greenhouse gas emissions - Panama Soil Plot 1 MoBio (SPAdes)... | ecosystem: Environmental > Terrestrial > Soil...
TCGAGATCGCTGTGCATGTTGGTGAGGATTGCGCGTTTTGGCTTGATGCGGTCGATCCACCGGAGTGTCAGGTCGAGATGGAAATGGCTCGGATGCGTCCGGTACCACAGGGCATCCACGATCCACAGCTTAATGCCGCGCAGCGCCTCGATGGCGGCGTCGGGCATATCGACAAGGTCGGGCGAGTAAGCCATGGCGCCGAAGCGGAATCCGAGTGCAGTGATGTCGCCGTGATCGAGCAAGATCGGCATGGCGGTAACGGCGCCGCCGGCGCCGGAAATCGTCACCGGCGTGCCGGCGGCGAGCGGGTGGCGGGTCAGGTACGGCGGATAGCTGCTGCCCGGCGGGGTCACGAAGCTGTAGCCGAACCGGAGCGTCAATATGCGCCAGGTCGGCTCGTCGGCATAGACGTCCACGCGTTTGCGATGCGCGATGAACAGCGCGCGCAGGTCGTCGATGCCGTGAATGTGATCTGCATGTTCATGAGTGTAGAGCACACCGTCGAGGTGATTGACGCCGGCATCAAGCAGCTGCTCGCGCAGATCCGGCGAGGTATCGACCAGCACGCGGGTCTGGCCGCCGTCGGGGGCCGTGCGATCAACCAGAATCGAGCACCGCCGCCGCCGGTTCTTGGGATTGTTGGGGTCGCAAGCGCCCCACCCTGTTCCGGGCCGCGGCACGCCGCCGGAAAAGCCGCATCCGAGAATGGTGACCGCAAGCGTCATGCGGCCGCGGCAGAAATCTGCGGTACTTTGTTGAAGAGCCGAAAAAAGTTTTCCGTCGTCTGGCGCGCGATATGGTCGAACGAGACGCCGCGGACCGCGGCCAGCGCTTTAGCGGTTTCCGTTACGTAAGCGGGCTCATTGCGCTTACCGCGGAACTTGCCCGGGGCGAGATAAGGCGCGTCGGTTTCGACCAGAATGCGGTCTGCCGGCAGTTCCGCTGCGATGGCACGCAGTTCGTCGGATTTCTTGAAGGTCAAAATGCCGGTGAATCCGATGTAGAACCCAAGGTCGACGGCCCGCAGGGCAAGCGTCCGGCTGCCAGTGAAACAGTGCAGCACCGCCGGGAAGGCCCCCTTCCCTGTTTCCTCCGCTAGAATGCGAGCGATATCAGCATCAGCTTCACGAGCGTGCACAACGAGCGGCAACGCAGTCGCCCGCGCTGCAGCGATGTGGCGTCGAAAGCCGATCTCCTGGGCATCGCGTGGGCTGAAATCGTAGTGATAATCGAGCCCCGCCTCACCTATGGCGACCACCTTGGGATGTGGTGCGCGCTCGACCAGCTCTTCGACCGTCACGTCAGGTTCTTCATGCGCATAGTGCGGATGCGTTCCTACTGAGCAGTAGACATTTGGAAATTGCTCCACGATGGCCAGCAATTTGTCGAACCGGCGCACACGCGTGGAGATCGACACGATACGACCAATGCCCGCCATCGCGGCGCGCTCCACGATCGCGTCGAGCTCGGCGGCGAAATCGGGAAAGTCCAGGTGACAATGGCTGTCGACCAATACGCTCATGCGCTCGGCTCCGGTTCGACATAGCGCGGGAATACCGGCGCAGGCGGCGGCAAGGCGCTGCCAGGAGCGAGGCGCCCCCCGGCGCCCAGCATCGTGAATTCGCGCCGATCAGGTGGGACCGCGATGAGATCGAGGAGCCGCGCGGCCGCCTGCGGCATGACGGGCTGCACCACGATGGCGATCTGCCGGATCACCTCGGCAGTCGTATAGAGCACCGTGCCTTGACGCACCGGATCGGTCTTGGCGAGCGCCCACGGGGCTTCGCCCGCAAAGTAGCGGTTCGCGTCGGCGACCACCGCCCAGGCCGCATTGAGCACCTGGTGCAGTTGCTGCGTTTTCATCGCTTCGCGTGCCTTGTCGATGAGCGTATCCGCCGCCGCAAGGATTGTCTTGTCGGTTTCGCTCAACGCGCCTGGCGTCGGCAGGATTCCGTCGCGGTTCTTGGCGATGATCGACAGCGAGCGCTGCGCCAGGTTGCCGAGATCGTTGGCCAAGTCCGCATTGATACGCGCCACGATGGCTTCGTGGCTGTAAGTGCCGTCCTGGCCGAACGGCACTTCGCGCAAGAGGAAATAGCGAAGCTGGTCAACCCCGTAGGCGTCCGCCAGCGCGAACGGATCGACCACGTTGCCGACCGATTTCGACATTTTCTCGCCGCGGTTGAACAGAAAGCCATGACTGAATAAGCGCCGCGGCACCGCGATGCCGGCCGACATCAGGAATGCCGGCCAGTACACGGCGTGAAAGCGTACGATATCCTTGCCGATCACATGCAGGTCCGCCGGCCAGTAGCGGCGGAATTTCGCGGACTCGGTATCGGGATAGCCGACAGCCGTGATGTAATTCGTCAGCGCATCCATCCACACATACATGATGTGCCTGGGATCGTCCGGAACCGGGATGCCCCAGGTGAAGGTGGTGCGTGAGATCGACAGGTCTCTCAGCCCGCCGCGTACGAAGCTCGAAACTTCGTTGAAGCGCTCGCGCGGCCGCACGAAATCCGGTACGCGACGATAGAGGTCGAGCAGCTTGTCCTGGTAGGCCGAGAGGCGGAAGAAATAGCTCTCCTCCTCGACCCACTCAACGGGTGTCCCTTGCGGGCCGATGCGCTTGCCGTCCTCGGCAAGCTTCGTCTCGTCCTCGTCGTAATAGGCTTCATCGCGCACCGAATACCATCCGGAATATTTCGACAGATAGATATCGCCGGCCGCCTTCATGCGTTCCCAGATCGCTTGCGAGGCGCGGTAATGCCGCTCCTCCGTGGTACGGATGAAATCGTCATTGGAGCAGTTCATCCGCTCCACCATGGCGCGGAAGCGCCGCACATTGCGATCGCTCAGTTCGCGCGCCGATACACCTTCCCGATTGGCGGTCTGCAGCATCTTGATGCCGTGCTCGTCGGTGCCGGTGAGGAAAAAGACGTCGTAGCCGTCGAGCCGCATGAAGCGCGCGATCGCGTCGGTCGCAATCGCCTCGTAGGCATGGCCGATATGCGGAAGGCCGTTAGGATAGGAAATGGCTGTCGTGATGTAGAATCGAGGCTTGTCTGCCATGTACCGGAAACCCTGCAGCTCGTTGCGGCATCGAGCGGATTCCGGCCCATATGGAACGGTAGTCGTAGGGTGGCAAAGCGAAGCGTGCCCACCCGACCGAGCCGGTGGGCACGACGCGCAAAGAGCGCGCCTTTGCCCACCCTACAAATGGATTCCAGCCGATCGAAATCTGCTCCAAGCTTGCGATACCTATCAACCGCGGGACGCCTCGGCAAGCAGACCGAAAACGGCGAAAACCAGAGGCTTGCGTTCGAGATTGTAGATTTCGACGTCGCGGGCGGATCGATCGAGGCGATCCCACAGCTCGGCCACCCGAGCAAGTTGCTCGGGGTTGGTTGCCGCGTCGAGGCGGGCTGACAGCCAGTCGCGGATCGCGCCGACGAAAACGTCCAGGAGGCCGCGATCGCGGTCGAGTTGGTCGCCGATGGCGTGCAGTGCCTGAGGATCGGTCGAAGGGAGCGCCGTCAGGAGTTCCCCCACCTTCTCCCGGAGCACCAGCATCGGCCCTCCCACCAACGCGATCGCGCGGGAAACGCTCCCTCGCGCCGCGGCAGCCGCCTTCACGATTGCGGGATCGTCAGCCTCAGTTTCAAGCGCGGTAGCGGCAGCGCTTGCGACATCGCCCTGCCCCAGCGGCTTGAGGGTCAGCCGCCGACAGCGCGACCGGATGGTCGGCAGGAGTCGCCCCGGCGCGTGGCTCACTAGCAGTAACAAGGACCGTGGCGGCGGTTCCTCCAGTACTTTCAGCAGGGCATTGGCGCCCTCCGGATATTTGAGCTCGTCGGCGCTGTCGGCGATGCAGACGCGCCAGCCCCCCTCGCCTGCTGTCGAACCGAAAAAAGCCGCCAGGCGCCGCACCTGGTCCACCGTGATAACGGTGCGCATCTTGCCGTTATCACCGACGGTGCGCTCCAGCGCCAGCAGGTCGGGATGGGCATTGACGGCCACGCGCCGCACGGTCGGATGGGCCGGATCGAGCGCGAGCGAGGTGGCGGTCGGAACACGCGATGGATCCGGATAGGCGAGCACGAATCTGGCTATTCGGTAGGCAAGCGTCGCCTTGCCGATGCCCCGCTCACCTCCGATCAACCAGGCATGAGGGACACGCCCGGACCGATAGGCGATAAGAAACTCCCGCTCGGCGTCAGCATGGCCAAACAGGGCGGTAGTCTCCCGCGGTGGCGGCGGATCGCTGTCCTCATCTTCGCTCTGCGTCATCGGGCAATTTCTTCAAAGCGCAACGGCGTTGCTTCAGGGTTCAATCGATTGCATACGGTCCGCCAAATCTCAGTCGCTATGTGTTCCTGCGACGGAGCTGCGTTGATCAGGATGCACCGCTGTTTCTCCTCTGCCGCGACCGCGCGAAATGCCGCGTTGAGAGCCTGATGATAGGCGAGATCCTCGCCCTCGAACCGATCCGCGGCCGCCTCGCCTCGCCGTCCGCGCGCCCTTGCAAGACCGATCTCCGCCGGTAGATCGAGAATGAACGTGAGGTCAGGTTTTGCGTCTCCGACGGTGAGCTTTTCAAGGCCTTTGATGAACGGCAGGCCGACCTGGCCGACAATCCCCTGGTAGACCCTCGTCGAATCGAGAAAACGGTCGCAGATGGCCCATTGCCCTGATCGCAGTGCCGGCTTGATGGCAGTCTCCAGATGGTCGTCGCGCGCCGCGGCAAACAACAAGGTCTCCGCATCCGAGCCGAGGCGCTTAGCGGCGCCGGACAACAGGACATGGCGAATGATCTCAGCGCCGGGTGAGCCACCAGGCTCCCGGGTGAGCAGGACGCGGATACCGACGTCCGATAACTTCTTTGCCAGGAGCCCCGCCTGCGTGGACTTGCCGGTACCTTCGCCGCCTTCAAACGTGATGAATTTCCCGGCCATCGCATCGCTTTGTGGTCGCTTCGATGAGTATCGCGGTGTGGTAGCCCGGATTGAGCGAAGCGAAATCCGGGGCCGACCCGCCCGGATTTCGCTTCGCTCAATCCGGGCTACCAGTTCCGGCACTATATCTTCTTCGACCCAGTCCGGAACAAGCCGATGACCAGTTCGGAGGCTGCATCGAAGGCACGCTGCGGAAGGCTGCCGCGCCCGACGCCCTCAGCGGCGAACAGCGGGACTTCGGCCACCACGCGCTCGCCGCGATAGACGTTGAGATTGCCGATCGGCTGCCCTTGCCTGACCGGCGCCGGTACCGGACCCGAATAGACGATCTTTGCGCTAACCCGCTCGGTCGCGTTCTTTGGCATCAGTACGCTGATGGGCCCCTCACCTACCAGCGCCACGGATCCTGAAGCGCCGCCGAACAGTTTGGCATAGCCGACGACTTGACTGGCCGCGAACAGTGGCTTTGATTCGAAACCGCGGTAGCCGAATTCAAGGATTTTCTTGGCCTCGTCCGCGCGCTCCTTTGCTGTTCTCAGGCCGTTGACAACGACGATCAGGCGCATGCCGTTCTGCATGGCCGAGCCAACGAGGCCATAGCCGCCATCTTGTGTGTATCCGGTCTTCAGGCCGTCGGCGCCGATATTCAGGGTCAGCAGCGGATTGCGGTTCTGCTGGCGGATTTTGTTCCAGGTGAATTCGTGCTCGCCGTAGATGCCATAGAAATTCGGGTAGGTGCGGATGATGTGACGGGCCAGCCGCGCAAGTTCGCGCACCGTCATTTTCTGAGCTGGATCGGGTAAACCGGTCGAGTTGGTGAAGTAGGACTTGGTCAATCGGAGTTCGCGCGCCCGATTGTTCATCATCCCGACAAAGGCTGGCTCGTTGCCGGCGATGCCCTCGGCGAGGGTGATACAGGCATCGTTGCCGGACATTATGATCGCGCCCCGGAGCAGATCTTCGACCCGTACCCGGCTGTGGATCGGGGCGAACATGCTGGAGGTATGCGATGGCGCTCCGCCACGCCGCCAGGCATCCTCACTCACAAGGTATTCGTCATCGAGTTTGATGCGGCCCCGCTTGAGTTCATTGAATACGACTTCCACGGTCATCAGCTTCGCCATGCTGGACGGCGGTGTCGGCACATCAGCGCCCTTCTCAAACAATACGGTGCCGCTATCGAAATCGACGAGGATGGCGTGGGGCGCCGTGGTCTGAAAATCATCCTTCTTGGAGCCGACGAGCCCGATGGCACTCGGGGCTGCAGCGGCCGATGCGACAAAACCCGCGACTGCGAGCGTAACAAAGCCACGCTGCGCCCATGCGCATTTCCCGACTAACGCCGACATGGTTGAATTCACGGCTCCAGCGTCGCCAAATGCGGCGCCTCCTTGGTCTGCATGTCTTGCTTCAGGTCTCTCCGTTCAATAGCAAGCCGGGGGAGACGAAACAATCGTGCCGCGCCGGTCGGAACGTGGAAAACCGGCCTGAACCCGATAGACTTTCAATAAACGTAAATTGCACATGTTAGTTGCGTCACGGGAACGGGCGAAAGATGAGTGCCCTCTATTGCGATCGTGCGCGTGCAGGTACGAAACTCTCCGACATCCTGGACGACATGGTCCGAATTCATCACCGCCGGTCCGCCATCGTCGGAGCCGAAGGTTCGAACGCGCCTGCTCCTTCTCCAAGCCCATACGGCCGGTCCGGAGGAACGGGCACATTGCGGGTAGCGGTGTACGCTGCGAGTTCGGGAATGAAGGGCTTCGTCGATGCGACACGTATCAGGGATGGTGCCGGCGCCTGTTCGCCCTGGCGCAACGTCGCGATCAACATGTTGTCGTCAGAACCCTCCAGCGGCGCCGTGCCGACATATTCTACCCGCACCGGTGCAACGCCACTACCATAGAAACCGAGCAATATGGCCGCCTTTACCGTAACATCGATAATACGATCGGAACGGTAAGGTCCACGGTCGTTGACCCGCAGGATCACTGAGCGGTTGTTGGAAAGATTCGTCACCCGCACATGGGAAGGCATCGGCAAGGTGGTATGGGCCGCCGACATCGAATTCATGTCGTAGATTTCGCCATTCGCGGTGAGACGACCGTGGAAGTCTTCGCCGTACCACGACGCGAGGCCATCGGCGCGATAGCGTGGATTTTCGGCCGGCACATAGGTTTGCCCGCTGATTGAATACGGAGCCCCGACTCGGTAGACGCCGCCTCCTTTAGGTACCGGCTGACCAGGCGCCACCAGGCGCGCGCTTGAAGCGACGCCGTAGCGGGGATCGACGGTGCCGAATTTGTCGGCACCAGAACAGCCGGCCAGGAAGCATGCCGTCACGAGTGCACATAAGTGCCTACTGGCAAAGCCTTTTTTCCCTAACCCTTTCGGCGCCAGTGACCACGAATTAGCCGCCGCAGGTTGCGAATTCGCCCGTACCACCACCCCAATCTCCCGAGCGCATGCTGCGCCGCAGCGATGAGCTTCTCGTGCGTTTGGTCGCGGCGGAAAGCGCATCAGACGCGTTACTAGGTTGGCTCGGTAAATAAAGCGAAAAGAAGACGTTGGAGCGGCCGCACGTTGTACAGCCGTCAACCTCGAACTCGGTCCGCGAAGCATCCCTATCGACTAAAAGGGAGCGACGTGTTGTCTCATTTTGCGTCGTCGATTTGAGAATGCAAGACTTATTGCAATGGTTTAGAGTTATATCAGTCTGGATGAGTGGTCCGCGTCTCCGCTCCCCCCATGAGCCTCCCCGCGTGGACCCCATTCAGACAAATTAAAAAAGAGTCCTATCGATCAACTCGGCCGCCTTCGGGTGGTCTTATTTTTTTCGGGTTCGCCAAATGCACTGGCGCGCTCGATCCGTCAAGGCACCTTCCGAGCTATCGCGGTATTATAGCGGGGATCGACCAGACGTTGCACTGCTCAAGGCTTGTGCGCGGCCGTTTCGGTATGCCCGTGACACCGCGGCTCGTGGTCTGATCTCTTACGGAGTGCATTGTCTCCGTCGAGCCACGTGTCGCCGAGGACGACCGGTTGAAACTTACAGTCAAGTTCCGGTTCGGCCTTGCGCGACGGGCCCGTCTGAGGCTGAACCCGGGCCTCCGCGCGCAGTCTGGCCGGGGTAGCGTTGGTCAGTCGGGCGGCCGCAGTCGTGCCGGGTGCGCATCCGGCCATAGAATAGGCGCAAAAGACAACCGCAAGTGTGCAGACGAACGCTCGGGCATATTGACGTTTCTGAATTCGTGTAAGCACCAAGCCACTGGCGGTTATGGTCCCGGGGGCGGATACAAACCGCGCCATGACGACGAGTTGATCGTATCATTCAATGCTGCGACGTTTCCGCTGGTCTACCCCGAGCGTGTACCTAGGGTTTCACACTGACAATACCGTGGTGCGGACGCCCTGTATGATGTGCCGCATATTGGAGCGTACTGCGCGACACGCCATGATGGATAGCAGAAAACGCCGTTTTGGAGGGAACGATCGCCGTGCACTCGAAGTGCTTGCTGCCTCGGGACGGCATGGCTGTACTGATTCCACGTTGCTAACCCACGGGTTTACGGTCGAACTGCTTGGCCTCATACGCGATGGGTTCGCAAAGGCGCAGTCAGAAACAGCGTGGGTCGACGGCCAAATGATCGAGGTAGCCCGCGTGCGACTTACCAGTGCAGGACGGCAGGCCCTCAAAGCATCGAGGGGGCGTAGGTCCCCCATAGCCATCGCCGGCTCGACCTGCCGGTCACCCGGGTAGGGTCGTGTCCCCGATGCTGCTCGCTACAAACTCGGTACGAATTTGCGCGAAAAGATTGTGCGGGTCGAAGAGAGTGCCAAACCAGCCTGCCGCTGGCGGAAGGGGATCCTACTATGGATGTTGATATTGCTTATTAATTCTTTCTCTCGGAGCAGTTACCCACAATTCGATTCCCTTTGCCTGAACGAACTCTCTTAGGCCCCTCCAGGCATGGCTTCACCAAGAACGGTTATCCGATTTGCTTAGCCCGCGGAATGGGCGGACGATGGCGGGTCGCGCTTCTGGGACTCATCGCAGGACGAATAAGCCCCCTCCCCTGATGCCGCAACTCAAAGCCCCCGCCCGACGAGCGACTGGTAAGGCACGCTTATCGGCGTGCGCCTTCAGCCGCCAGAGCTGGCACTATTGGATCATCGGATTGCAGGACAGGAGGACAGCCCCTCGCGTCCCGAGGTGATTCGCCGTCATTTCGTGCGCAGTCTTGCGGCCCCATCGAAGCCGGTCAAGTAGCCGAGCGACTCGCCAGCCGAGGCGGCCGGTGGTCTGATGCGCCTGTGCCCGCAAAGTCAGGCCCCGCGCCTGGAAACCGGACGCGGGGCCGTATTCCACCTGCCACTACTTCGCACTGCTCAGATGGTGCGCAGATTTTCCGCCGAGGACTTGCCCGTCTTTCGATTAGCAACAACATCGAAAGAGACCTTTTGTCCCTCGTTCAGGCTCGGCAACCCCGCGCGTTCAACCGCGCTGATGTGCACGAAAACGTCTTTGCCGCCGTCATCCGGTTGGATGAAGCCGAAGCCTTTTTGGCCATTGAACCACTTCACGGTTCCTTGCGTCATGTAGCTCTTCTTTCAGTGGGTGTAATGAGGCTGCGCGTCAACGCAGCCGGTTCGATTCGTTCGAGATTTGGAGGAAACTCATCAGTCCGACGCGGGTGCGGCGAGGCCAAGTCGTTCGGCCGAAGCTCGATTGGTGCAATGTGGAGCATTAAGGTTTGGGCCGCAAGGTTCGCCCCAAGAAAAAAAGCTGGTTATTCGCATGACCAGCCCCCATCTTAACCTTGCAGGGGGGGAACGGCTAATCACCGTCGGCGATGGCGATCGTTCGCCAATCAGTGAGCGTCATGCACTGTGCCTCTCAGAGCGCCGAAGTTGACGGCATCGCATCGGGCGCTTACGCCCCGGCTGCTTGCCGGTCGAAACCGTGACCAATGCGCTTTGAACGCCGCCGGAGCAGAACTTATGCAGGTCCTCGTCCGTGACAACAACGTCGATCAGGCTCTGCGCGTCCTGAAGAAGAAAATGCAACGCGAGGGCGTATTCCGCGAAATGAAGCGCCGGCGCTTTTATGAGAAGCCGTCTGAGAAGGCGACGCGAGAAAAGGCCGAGGCGGCACGCCGTGCCCGCAAGCTTGCCCGCAAGCAGGCGGTCCGGGACGGACTGATCGCCGCTCCTAAAAAACGTCAAGCACAGACTGGCAAAGCCGCGGCGATTCAGGCGCGCGTGATTGGCCCGACAGATCGGAGTGCGAGGTGACCGCGTGCGAATCTACATCTTCAAATCAGATGCAAACGTCGGCTTGCGGGCTTTCGCGAGCGATGCAGCAGGCAGCTCTCTGCCGGAGCGGTTTGGCCCCTGGCATGCGATTGGAGTGGTCGCACCCGCGAGCGCTCCTCCTTACAACCTTTCCCGCGATAGGATCGAAAAGGCCGTCGGCACCCATGGCTTTCAGCTCTGGCGCGTCAAACCAAAGATCGCGAAGCCTGGCTGAGCCCGCAGACCTCCGCATGGGCAGAAATCAGAGCGGGTGCCTCGTCTTCGGAACAATTCTCGTCATAGGCAGTTGAAGTGTACACCCCACATCGAACAGCAGCGCGCGATGATTTCCCGTCCCGCCCATGCGCTCACGACAACGCCGATGCACTTACTAGAACAAGGAGGTTTCATGACCTCTCAGGAACAGGCCGAACTTCTCTTTAAGCGCAAACAGGAGCGATTGGCTGACGGCAAACTCGCGACGGCAGAATATGAACAACGTGCGCGCGCGGAGCGCGAAAAGACCGCCAGACTTAGAGCGTTACGATTGGCGCGCGACGCAAAATCGCCTCCGCCGTCTCGTCCAAGTTGATCACCGGCGAGGCGGCGTCATTGCGGTATTGAGACGAAATCCAAGCTTCTCCGCGGCGTATGCATCGGCCGGCGCGTCCACAAAAAGATCACCGACCAGCGCAAGTACTTCGGGTAAAATTACCCGTATGAGGCGGTCGCTATTCACGAGCAAGATCGAGCGGAATGCCTTTCACGTCGTCGATCGTGCCGCCGCGCGCGTCTAAATCCCGATGTCAGGCCGCTTATGCCGATTTTTTCAGGTTATTTCGGACGTCCGCGGACGCTTGGAGGAGGGGTGCTGGCGGGAAGGGGTGTCCGCTGTCCTATTTGAAATCACGTCTCTTTTTATTGATTGTGGCGGGTACCCCCCTCCCCTACCCGCACGGTTCAAGCCGCAGCCTAACCGGCCATTCCGGCACGATCATCAACAAAGGAGTTTCGCCGTTCCCGGTAATGAAGCCGGGAAATAGCGGCCGCACCGCGGGTGGTCAGACCCACGGCGCAGCCTGACCCCGAACATGGGAGTAATCCATGTCCAAGGCTACCCAAGACAGTAGCAACACGGAGTACTTTGTCTCAATTGAAGCCGGATGAAATGCGCGGGCTCGCAGATCGACTGCGGACCCATGCTCAAACCGTGCTCCTCCGGCACCAGCCCGAACGACACCGCGATCTCGTTACCGCGGTCGCCCTAATCGACCAATTCGCCAACCTCAGTACGAAGATCTTGTCGTCCGCGGCGGTGATCGATCGCCTGCTGCGCCTGCTTGGCATGATCGGGGGCGTCTAACATGCCGGTCGCGCCCACCTCAATGAAGGCCGCCGATATTAAACGGCTCGCCGATCAGATGACCGCCGGCGCCAAGGGCAACTTGGTTGAACAAGTCGCCGTTGTCGTCGAGCGAGAGCAGCCGGCGGTTGGAGATGGCGACACGATGAGTGTAGCGCGCGAGATAGCGCAATACTTCTGCGGAGCGCTACCCTGGCGGTCAGCGCGACGCGATCAGAAGTGAAGCAGGCATGCTTGTCCAGCCGGCCTTCCTGTCGTGCCCGACCCATTTACCGGCGAGATTCGGCGCGGCTTATGGGATTACCTCGTCGGCACCCAGTAGGAACGCGCTAGCACGTCAAGACCGAGCGCTTTCGCGGTAGAAGGAAAGTTGAAAGTCATTGGCAGCACGGAAAAAAGAGTGTAGTTTTTTATTTCCAATTAATGCGTTCAACGCCACCACACGCGCGAGAGAGCGATGTTTCGAACCGGAGCAGCGCGGCGTGCAATTGGGTTGGTGCTGCGATCCTCCGTTATTCGCGAGGTGGTGCACGACGCGCGCTCGGGCGAGCGTCGTCGGTTATCCAGCGTTCTCGGTATCGTCAAAACCAAGCCGATCCACTGATTCAAACGAGAGGAGCATAAGCAATGGTTATTACGGGGAAATTCGTAGACCGGCGTACGTTCCTGCGCGGCACCGGCGCAGCCCTTGCGCTGCCAATGCTGGACGCGATGACACCGGCCTTGGCCGCTGACACGGCGCGGCCGATCCGCATGGGGTTCGTCCAAGTCCCGAACGGGATCATGAACTTGAAGAACGAGTTTGCACCCGCGGGCGGGGGCGGGCCGCTCACGGAGTTGCCGCGCATTCTCCAACCGCTCGCGGATTTCAAGGACCGCATGCTGGTATTCTCGGGGCTCGATAACCAGCAAGCCGCGGGCCTCGGATATGAATTAGGCGGCGATCATCCGCGGGCTTGCACCGCCTGGCTGACGGGAACGCACGCTAAGATGACCGCCGGCGCCGACTTGCGTGCCGGCGTCTCCGTCGATCAGATCGCAGCGAAGGAGTTCGGCAAAGAGACTCAGCTCGCCTCGCTCGAGGTCAGCTTGGAGTCGGCGGATGTGGTGGGCTCCTGCGAGAACGCCTATAGCTGCGCTTATTACAATACGATCTCGTGGCGCGACGACACCACGCCGATGCCGATGGAGAGCCGCCCCCGTGCGCTGTTCGAGCGTCTGTTCGGCTCCACGACCGATCCGAAGGCACGTGCGATCGTGAGGCAGGAGGATCGCAGCATCCTTGATGCCATCAACGAGGACGCCAAGCGGCTGCGCATAAAGCTCGGCGCACCGGACCGCGGCAAGATCGACCAGTACCTGGACGCGGTGCGTGACGTTGAGCGGCGCATCCAGCGCGCGGAGGCGCAGAGCAAGGACCACGTTCTGCCAGAGATGGCCGGCCCCAAGGGTACCCCGTCGTCCTGGTCCGAGTACTATAAATTGATGACGGATCTCATGGTTCTCGCCTGGCAGACCGACATGACGCGCGTCTGCGCGTTCCAGATCGGTCACGAGACAAGCCCGCGCGCCTACCCCGAACTCGGATTTGGCGACTCCCACCATTCCGTGACGCATCACCACGGCGAACAGGACAAGATCGCGAAGGTCATCCAGATCAACACCTTCCACACGAAGATGCTGTCCTACTATCTGGACAAGCTGCGCTCCACGCCGGACGGCGACGGCTCGCTGCTCGATCACTCAATGATCCTGTACGGGGCAGCGCTCAGCGACGCCAACCTGCACCTCTACACAGATCTGCCGCTCATGCTGGTCGCCGGCGGCGTTAACGGCATCAAGGGGGGACAACATATCCGCTATCCCAACCGCACGCCGATGTCCAATTTGCTCCTCACGATGCTGGACAAGGCAGGCGTGCCCAACGTGACCAAGCTGGGCGACAGCACCGGGAAGCTCGAATTGGTGGCGTCCGCCCCAAGGTCGGCGGATGTGACTCCGGCGCAGCGCAAGACGCTCTAGAGCAGATTCCGGTCACGTTCGACCGCCTCTCCTGCATGGCCGGGCTCGTCCCGGCCATGCTTGTTGAGTGGGAAGGGAGGCTGAAAATGATGACGCATCTTCAATCCGAACACATTGAAGCAGGCTTGGAAGCACGATTGAGCCGCCGCAGTCTGGTTCAGGTGTTGGCAGCGGGCGCGGCGGCGAGCGTCGCCACGCCGGCACTAGCGGAACAGACCGCCTTCGTAGCTGAAGCTACGCCTGCCGATTATGCCCGCGATCCGACGCGTTGGGGCACCGCCGAAGTCGCGGCGCTATTTCCCGGATTCAAGCATCTCGACATGCGCACGAAGGGCGCCATCATCCGCGTCCGCCATGGCGGTTCCGGCCCACCCTTGCTCCTCCTTCACGGCTATCCGAACAATCACGTCTTGTGGTACGCGGTCGCGGCGCGGCTTGCGGAACGCTACCACGTGGTGCTCGCCGATCTGCGCGGCTACGGCGACAGCTCGCTGCCCGAGCCGGGCCCCAATCTCATCAATTACAGCTTTCGGGTCATGGCGGAGGATATGATCGAGGTGATGGAGAGCCTCGGCCACCAGCGTTTCTTTCTTGCTGGCCACGATCGCGGTGCGCGCCTGAGCCATCGCCTGTGCCTCGATCACCCAGACCGGGTCATGAAGCTCTGTCTCTTGGACATGCTGCCAAATTATTACGCGTGGACGACCGTAAACAAAAATCGGGCCATCGGCGCCTGGCACTGGATGTTCATGGCGCAACCGGAGCCATTTCCCGAAACGATGATCAGCGCCGTTCCGGCTGAATGGTTTCTGAAAGGCCGCGGCAACGCTAGGAACCCTCCCAAGCTCGTGTACGAGGAATACATTCGCTGCTTCACCAAGAAAACAATCACTGGTGCGTGCCACGACTACCGGGCCTTCGCCACGATCGATTTCGAGATGGATTCGGCCGACAAGGACCGGCAAATCGGGATGCCGCTTTTGATATTGTGGGGAACGCGGGGAGCACCGCCGACCCAGGAATATCCGACGGTGTGGCGGAAGTTCGCGAGCAATCTCGTCGATGCGCAACCACTCCCGACCGGCCACTACCTGCAAGAGGAAGCGCCTGATCAGGTCGTCGATCATTTTATCAAATTCTTCACGACGTGAACGGCGGAGCACGCGCATTCACGCTGTTGCGGGCGGGGGCAAGCGTAGCTGGATTGCCCGGTTGTGGCCCGATGCTGCTGACTTGGGCGGTGCAGCAAGTCGGGCAGCTATCTGGGGTACAGCGGCCGTGGCGCTAACGCATTCGGGAAGACAAGCCCGTGACCCATAGTTACCTGCTTATCTCCACCCACCTCCGCCGTTCACATAAACCGTGTCAGCGGTCATGAACGGGCAGGCGTCAGAGCACATAAACAGCACGAGCTCGCCGATCTCTTCGGGCTCGCCGAAGCGCTTCATCGGTATGTCGTCGAGAAAGCGCTCAATCAGTTCGGGTGAGCTCTCCGCCGCCGCCTGGAATGGCGTCTTCACGGGCCCGGGCGAAATCGACAGTGCACGGATGCCTTGTGTCGCGTATTCGCGCGCGACGCCCATGGTCATGCTCACCACTGCACCCTTGGCCGCTGCGTAGTGGATCGATGAGCCTGGGCCGCCGCGCCGGTGTGCCATGCTTGCCATGTTGACAATGACACCGTGGCCATTCTTGAGCATGTGCGGCAAGATGGCTTGCATGCCGTATAACGTACCCTTGACGTTAAGCTCGAAGGTTTTTTCCAACAGTGCGTCGTCGATCTCCAAAAATTTTGCACGACGGATCGCAGCACCGGCCGAATTGAACAAGAATTGCACGCTGCCAAACGCGTCAATCGCCCGCTCGGCCATGTCGTTAAGCTGTTTGCGCACGGTCACGTCCACTTTCAGTGCGAGCGCCTGGCTGCCCTTGACGTTCACCTGCGCGGCCGTCTCGCGCGCACCGACCTCGTGGATGTCGGCGCACACGACGTTAGCATGCTCGCGCGCGAAGATGAGCGCGGTTGCGCGGCCGATGCCACTGGCGGCGCCGGTGATGATAACCGTCTTTCCAACGAAATAGTCGAGTGTCTTTGGCACGGGACTTTCCTAAGGTGTGCTCCAGCCGATACAGACAGCACTGAGATGATGGGAGCGTTTTTCCTAACCTCACTCGGACCGACAAACGCCGGAGCAATGGATTTAAAAGTTAGCGGCAGGCAGCATGCTTCAAAGTCAGCGACCGGTGGCTTTCGCGCTGTGCGTCGCCCCGAGCAAGATGTCAATGTTCTTGCCTCCGGCCATCTGCGGATTAGAAGAAACCAAGCCGTAACGCATTTCGCGACGGCTGACCAGCCCGCGCGCCGTGACAAACGCGCTCTCTAGATCAGTGGCTTGACGGAGCGCTTTGTTGAAGAAGGCGTCGCCGAAATAGGTCCATTTAACCTTGTCGCGGCAGCCGAACGATGAGTGATTAGAATCGGCTGCGGTGATCACCAGCGTGTCATCGCTGGCAAGTGGACCAAGGAAAACGCCTGAATAGCAAGCCGAAATAACCACGACGCGGTGCCGCACGCCAGCGCGGTTCAGCAGACCCGCCAGAGCGACTGGCGAGAGAATTTCTACCCGCCTGCCAGCCTGCACCGTAACTCCTGCCTGTGAACCATGTGAGGTCAGTATCAGGAATATGACATCGTTTTCGCGGTCCATTCGTTCGGCAGCAGACTGCAATGCGTCCCCGATCGATGCGATGGTTACATCTCTGCGGGTTTTTGTATTGGCGCGTACGACGACCGTGTTCGCTTCCAGGCGTTGCGCGACGATGCCGGCGGCGCCCCTCGCTTCGCTCTCGAATACGCTCTGTGCTCCGAACAATCCAAAGGCTAGGACCGTGACGTTCGGCTGCGCTCCTGCCGAAATCGACACCGAAGCAAAGAACACTATCGAAGCAAGAACCCTCGCGGGCATGGTTTTGATGAGCTTAATCATGGACCATTATCCCTCGTTCGCCCGGAGCGAAATTACAAAATCCACAGAACGTTGTTGCCAAGGTCTCAGCCGTGTCCACGAGGTGATCAAGTAGCGGATTGCGGCACAATGGCATCGACGCGCGGTTCTGGGCGCGACCGTCAGGACCCTAGGCTTGCATCGGCTGCGGAATATTTTGCACGCCTCGACCCAGGACGACCATCCGGTGCGGCAAAGCTCGCCTTCAGCTCTCGCGAGCTCTCGCGCGATCGTCGTTCGCACGATGCGACGGTAGAAACCTGCGTTGCAGAACTCGGGGCAGTCCGACTTGCAATTTTGTCGCGAATAATTCGGATCATTCCGATGGGTCAATTTGCGGAACCAGTAATGCTACGCGCCGCCGCAAAGACCCCAGCAATGCAACGACAGCAATGGACCCCGGCTGCCACCTTTTTCTTGTGCATTGCGCTATATGGCAGCCGAGGTGGTGCGGCTGCCCGTTCCTCCCGTTCCACTGCTCGCAGCCGCGCTTAATTGCTCAACCCTCAGAGCCGCGTCGGGTTCCCGACATTTCGGCGCGCCGTCGTGCTGCTCCCGGCGCCGGTATTTGGTAACCCCAAACGAAGGCGGCTCATGGTATAGTCAACCATTCCGGGAGGATCGGTCGCGCACGACAGGACGACACGATGACACCTCCGGCGTCGCTGCGGCCGGCGATACATTACTTGCCGTCATGCCCCGAACACGATCCGACGCGGACCGATCGCCTTGCGCTCTACATGCGCGCCCGTACGGCTGAGAAGGCGGCACGTGACGAGGCGGTGCGCGTCATTGAACGATGGAACACCACGTTATCGGCCGGGCATGGCGCGCTGTGGTCGCCGACCACATGCCGTGGCTTGACGTGTAATGTCCCGGCTGTCGGACAAGCCGTGCCATTGACATTCGCACCATCGATCGCCATCCGCTCGCGTCGGTCGGAAGCTTTCAGCCTTCAAGGATCGGGAACATTGCGGCAGCGTTGCGCGGTCACTGTGAATGGCAGCCTGGCGGAAGCGTCCTGCCGAGATAGACGGCGACCGGCCCGGTCAGCGCCATGCCGCCCAACTCACTTGGCGATATCAGCCGTGCGGCGACGATCTCGCGGTTGTCGACCTGTAACTCGGGCAGCCGATCTAGTCGTAATTCAAAGAAATGCACTTTATCTCTTCGCCCGTCCCAGAGGCCGCAGGCGTCGCCCACAGCGACCAGCGGGTATGCTCCGGCGAGGCCGATCTCCTCTGCCAGCTCGCGCCGGGCCGCTACTTCAGGCGTCTCACCGTGCCGGACAGTACCGCCGGGGAAGTTCCACTCGATCCGATACGACGAGCGCACCAGCAGTACCGCCCGACCGACGTAGACAGCCACAAGCGCCCCCTCATGCTGCTGGTGCCGCAGTCGCCACCAGATGCGGGCAAGCGGGAAACCGAGGCGGTATGCTGTCCGCCAGGCAGCGTCGAGAAGCGTGGAACGTCGAGCTTGCCCAAGGTCTGACATGGACCAACCTCTACTACCTTTGCCGGTAAGAGGGACAGCTTTTCGCCGGCACCGGGTCTCGGGCTATTGTCCCAGCTACAGCTTGTGGTGCCTCCTGAAGCCGAGCCGTCGACATTCGAACGATCGATCGCCAAACGCTCGCGTCGGTCGGCAGCCTTGTGCTCGGCTTGCGGTGCACGTGGTGCCAAGGCGATGCGCCGATGCCGGTGCTCACCGGCCTGCACGCGCTGCGGCCGGCCGCAAGGCAGAGCGAGTCGATCGGGTAGCGCCTCTATGGCAAAGCCAAAATCACCGACTCCGGAAAACATCGCGGATGACCTCACGGCGCGGGAGCGCGTGATCCTTTTTTGCGCCGCAATGAACATCGATCACGTCGCTGTCGGGATCCTCGCGAGTGCAATGCAATCCATGGAAATCCGTGGTCTGATCGAGCGCGATCAAAAGCACCTCGCGGTATGTGCTCACGGATACCGGCCGCGCCGTGTTTCGCGTCCTGCCCAAACAGGCGGGCTTCTCGATCTAGGGTGCGGCATGTGCGGACGGTTCATACAGCGCTACACGTGGCGAGAAATCGCCGACCTGTACGGTCTCACGGGCGCCGCTCGAATCTGCAGGCCCACTACAACATTGCCCCGACCGACACGTTGAACGTGGTGAGGCTGGCAAATGGCGCCAGTGAGCTTGTGCCGATGCACTGGAGGCTCATTCCCTACCGGTGGAAAAAGCCGCTCACGCAGCTGCCCGCGACCTTCAACGCGAGAGCCGAGAGCGTCGCCGACAAGCCGATATTCCGCGACGCATTCAAGCGCCATCGCTGCATCATTCCGGCAAGCGGCTACTATGAATGGATCACGAAGCCGGACGGCAAGCAGCCCTACTACATCAACGCGGCGGACGGCACCATGCTGAGCTTTGCGGGCTTGTGGGACCGATGGCGAGACCTCGCAACGAGCGAGCCCGTCGCGTCGTGCACGATCATCGTGACGGACGCTAACGCGCTGACGCGCCCGATTCACGACCGCATGCCGGTGGTGCTCGACACAAGGCGGATGTCGGGGCGTGGCTGGCCGGTGCGGCTGGCACCGAGGTTCTAAGGCCGGCGAGTAAGGACCGCCTTCGCATGTGGCCGGTATCCAGGCGGGTCAACAAGACCGGCATCGGCGATGACAATCCAACGCTCCTCGATGAGGTGGCGGGGTAATGCTAATCAAGCCCCGCTTCGGCGAAGATAACAATAATGTGAATCAAAGGTCATAAACCGGACACGAGGCCACAACGTTCAATATGAGGGTCGATGCGATGGGCGGGGCATCGATCCACGTCATGGGACGGAATCATGAGACGAGTGAGTGCGACTGCATTCGTGGTCGCGGCTCTATTGGCCTCGGTACCGACGGCGGCGAGCGCTGGGGAGCGGCTATTCGACGGCGCGCTCGGCGCAGCTTCTGGCGCCCTTTTATTCGGCGCGCCAGGCTTCGTCGCTGGCGGGGTGATCGGCTACGTGGCTGGTCCCCGCATCTCTCGCGGCCTGGGTTTTCACCGAAACTATCGTTACGGCTATAGTCGCTACGGCTATAGTCGCTACGGCTATTACAGTCGCTGCTGGGATCGCGCCTGCTGGTAGCTCGGGCGTTCCGGGTCCAGATGCAGCGCCACGGCGAGGAATGAACCACCGCAGCACCACCTCGTCGGCTTGGCCGAACAGGGTGGCAAGATATTTCACCGGACCAAGCTCGGCCTCTACCGTGGGCCGCTCGCCCTCCACAGCGGCCCACTCGATCTTCAAATCGGCGAGGACCTTTGCCTCGACCATGAGCTTGTCGGCAAGGTTGTTGCGCTCGGCCTGCCGTCGCGGCGCGGAGCTTGGCGACTGCGGCAAGTGCTGCCGCTTGGCCGCTGATGCAAGTCGGCAGCTATCTTGGGGTACACGGGTCGTGATGCCGTCGTAGTCGCGAGGGCAGCCCTGACCCATATCGGTCACGGGCGCCTAATCAAGATTGCGAATCGGTCGCGGGCAAAATCGTAAGTTCCGGCCACCGCGCTTTCCAGGTAGCAGCCTTTGCCTCGTAAAGGTCGGCCCGAAAATTGGGGCAGCGATTGGGCCTGATGGTGAGCATCGAGACATCGTCAAGACCGTGCGGTGCGTAGACCTCATAGCCTCGTTCCGCTGGCCGGATTCCGACCTGTGCTGCCCACGTTAGAAAGCGGTCAATTCCCTCTGTGGCGCGTTGCAAAGGTGAATAGGCGATTCCGAACTTATTAGAATACCAGAGATGGACACGTGCCTGATTGCGTGGCTCGACCGAAACACCAATGTCGGAAACCGCTGCGGCTACGCGGTGAATAACCGCATCCTCGGCCTCCCAGGAGGTGTCTGCATCGAAATAGAAGATATCGTAGTCCTTGATGCCGTAGTCGGGCGCACGCCGACTCAAGGGTATTTGCGGGTGGTGCCCGCCGGCATGGCCGCGACGATCTGCGCCATCGTTTGAGGTTCGTCGGTGTCGAGTAGATGGTCGAGGATCACCAGGCGCAGCGGCCCTATCGGGTGCTCGATCTCGGGCAGAACACGCTCGACGGTAGGCGCCTCGGCCTCCGGTGGCGCGACGGCGGCCCCAACTGCGGATGCGGTTTCTTAATCGGTCGGCGTCTCGCCGGCGTCGGTGTCGGTCATGTCACGTCCCCTCCTTGGCGAGCTGGTCGAGCACCATGCCGAACGGCCCAGACGGCTTGCCCTGGCTATCCCGCATCAAAGCGCGTCGCAGCGTCTCGACCGGAACGCCATGCTGCAAGGCGATCGAGCAGAGCACCGCGGAGTCGCTGGCCATCCGAACTCGTGTTGATGCGCTGGGGTCTCATTCCCTACTGGCGGAAGAAATCGCTGACGCATCTTCAATCGCGTGTCCACTCCTGCGCGCTCGCGCCGGCGAGCGCCTGAACGCGTGCCTCATCCGCGGCCAGTTCGGAGGCCGGTCCGGAATGGACGATGATGCCGTCGTCCAGCACATAGGCGTGGTCGGCTACTTCGAGGCTCATGCGTGCGTTCTGTTCGACCAAGAGCACCGAGATGCCTTCGGCGCGCATTTGCGCCACGATGTGGAACACCTCCCGCACGATCAGCGGCGCAAGTCCTTGGGACGGCTCATCGAGGATCAGGAGCTTGGGATTGAGCAGGAGTGCGCGACCTATCGACAGCATTTCCTGCTCGCCACCCGAAAGCTGGCGGCCGCGACTGCGCTTACGCTCGGCGAGGCGGGGAAATAATGCATAGATCCGTGCAATGGTCCAAGGTCCTGGCCGCTCACGTGGTACCTTCAGATTTTCCTCGACGCTCAGATTAGGGAAGACGCGGCGACCTTCGGGCACGTAGCCGACGCCGCTACTGGCAATCCGGTAGGCCGGCCAACGGGTGGTCTCGGTTCCGAAAATTGTGACCCTCCCCTGTCGCGGCGGCGTCAGGCCGACGAGGCTACGCAAGGTGGTGGTCTTGCCGGCGCCGTTGCGGCCAAGCAGAGCGGTGATCTTGCCTTCAGCGACCTCAAGCCCGACGCCATGGAGGATGTGGCTCTTGCCATAATAGGTGTGGAGACCTTCGGCTCGCAGGGCTGCGGTCATGCGGTCTTTCCCAGATACGCGGCCTGCACGGCATTGTTCGCGGCGATCTCCTCTGGATTGCCCTCGGCGAGCAGCATGCCCTGATCCAACACCGTGATACGGTCGGCGAGATGGAACACGACCTGCATATCGTGCTCGATGAGCACGATGGTGCAGTTCTTTTCGCGATGAAGCCGGCGCACCAACTGGGTGATCTGGTGGGTTTCCTGGTCACCCATGCCGGCGGTCGGCTCGTCGAGGAGCAATAGCCGCGGCTCGAGCGAGAGTGCTATGGCGATCTCAGCGGCCCGTTGGTCGCCATGGGCGAGCTCGCCCACCAACCTGTCGGCCTTCGCTTCCAGGCCGACAAGCTTGAGCGTGTCTTCGACCCGGCCTCGGACTTTCGTGGTTCCCGGGCGGCCGATGTAGGGGCGCATACCGTATCCGGCCGTCACCTCGGTGCCGATGCGCACGTTCTCGAACACCGTGAGCTCGGGAAATATCTCGGTGATTTGGAACGTACGTGCGATGCCAAGCGCGACGCGCCGGTGCGCCGGCAAGCGGGTGATGTCGCGGCCGCCGAAAAAAATCGTCCCCATGGTCGGCGGAAACAATCCGCTGATCAGGTTGAAGAATGTGGTCTTGCCGGCGCCGTTTGGGCCGATGATGGCGCGCAATTCTCCTTGCGCGACAGTGAGCGAGACATCGCGGACCGCCACGAGGCTGCCGAACCGCTTCGTGACATTGCGGATCTCCAGAATACTCATACTTGCGGCCTGTGCCGGACGAAGCCCAATAGGCCGCGCGGGAAGAACAGCACCACCAGCACAAACAGCAGTCCGACGAACGACATCCAGTTGATGGTGACGCTGGAGAGATAGTCCTGCACCACCACGAACATGGCGGCGCCGAGCAGCGGTCCCCAGAACGTCCTCATGCCACCCATCACCGCCATCATGACGAAATCGCCGGACTGGCTGTAGTGCAGCCCGCGCGGATCAGCGAAATTATTGGTGAGCGCGTAAAGCGCGCCGGCAACCCCGATGAAAAAGCAGGACAGCGTGAAAGCGATCCAGATGTGCTGTTCCACCGCGATGCCGAGAAAGCGCGCGCGGCGCTCGTTCTCGCGAATCGCCAGCATTGTACGGCCGAACGGCGAACGCAGGATCAGCGCCA
>Ga0209465_10000318_pt1 | contig 22846 bp, 14 predicted proteins | sample PanSoiPlot1MoBio_FD_188321 | JGI IMG/M metagenome (GOLD analysis project Ga0209465, IMG submission 188321) | Tropical forest soil microbial communities from Panama analyzed to predict greenhouse gas emissions - Panama Soil Plot 1 MoBio (SPAdes)... | ecosystem: Environmental > Terrestrial > Soil...
AGTATCTGCTCGCGCTGCTCGTCTTCGACAAGTCCCTTCTCGATTTCTCGTTTTTCGTTTTCAAACTCCGCGCGTAATTCGGCAATTCTGGCCTCGAGGTTTTTGCGTTTGACTTCGAGGGTGCGTCGTGTGCTCGACGCTTCTTGCTCGCGCTTCACGAACTCGGCTTTTTCCTGCGCTTCCTGAGTCTTGCGGGCGGTTCCGGTCAAGACACCCCCAGGCCCTATGTAAACATCGACGAGGTCGACGCCCTGGTCGGTGAGCAAGAATTCGCGGATCTGATTCGAATGAGCTGTGCCGCGGGATTTGAGGATGTACAAGCCACGGTTGCGTTCGCCACCGATCTCGATATCGCGTAGAAACAACCAGCTGTCCATGAGCGATGAAATACCGACTTCCGTTTGTTCGAGGCCGCTCCCTTGGGCCGTCGAAGTCAGGCTCGTGAACATCGCCGTAATCTGTTTCATCTTCAAGAAGTCGATCAGCCTTGTAAGCATGGCTTTGACTTCCAGTTCATCGCCTTCGCTGGTGAACGTCGTAACCGGATCCATGACGAAAATTTGCGGCTTAAAATGGTTGACCAACTTGTGCAGGATAGCGAGATGCATCTCCAGGCTATAAAAGCCGGCCCGGACCGCGTGAAAACTTAGCAGGCCCTTTTGCACCCAAGGCTCGAGATCGATCCCGATGGAGCGCATGTTGCGGGCAATCTGCTGGGGAGATTCTTCGGATGCAACATACAGACAACGTTCGCGACGGCGGCAAGCGGCATCGACAAAATGAGCGGCAAGAGTGCTCTTGCCGGTCCCGGCGGTTCCCGAAACCAAAATGCTGCTGCCGCGATAGTACCCTTTGCCCCCCAGCATCGTATCTAGCCGCTCGATACCGCTCGAGACGCGCCGGTTGGTCACCTCGTGATTCAAGCCGATGGAAGTTGCCGGGAGCACCGAGATACCGTCATTATCAATGAGAAAAGGGTATTCATTGGTGCCGTGAATAGAGCCGCGATATTTTATTATCCGTAGACGGCGGGTGGAGATCTGGTTGATCGTGCGGTGATCGACGAGAATGACGCAATCCGAGACGTATTCTTCCAGTCCGTGGCGCGTTAGCGTCCCGTCAGCGCGCTCGGCGGTTACGACAGAGGTAACCCTTCTGTCTTTGAGCCAGCGAAAAAGTCGACGCAATTCGTTGCGCAGAATAAAAGTATTGCTGAAAGAGGAAAATATCGCTTCAAGTGTATCGAGAACCACTCGTTTGGCCCCGATAGACTCGATCGCATACCTCAGGCGAACAAATAATCCCTCCAGGTCATATTCTCCGGTTTCCTGGATTTCACTTCTTTCCAGGTGAATGTAGTCGATGATGATTTTTTTGCGTTTGATGAGATTGTCGAGATCGAATCCGAGCGACGCAACGTTCTTAGCTAACTCTTCGGCGGTCTCTTCAAAGGCTATGAATACGCCCGGTTCATTGTACTGAAGGGCTCCGCGTATAAGGAACTCCAAGGAGAGCAAGGTCTTGCCGCAACCGGCGCTGCCGCAGACAAGCGTCGTGCGGCCGCGCGGCAGCCCGCCGAACGTTATTTCATCGAGGCCCTGAATCCCAGTAGGAGACTTGGGAAGGGTCCGGTTATTCCCCTTCGTAGACTTCATCAAAATTCCATGCAATGCCAAATAAATTTATGGTCGCTGTTTAGCTAAGTCAAGGGAAATTTGTAGGTGTTTCAACTACACCACAGGTTCGCACTAAGACTCTCATCAAGTTGAGTTTGCGACCTGTACGAAGAGAGTGAGATGGTCTAAGAAAAGAATGTTACGAATCCCGGCAAGAAAATTTATGCGCTGATCCAAATTGTGTCAAGCGGGTTATCGCAGTCGCTCGGAACGCGAAAAAATTTTCTAAAAATGCGCGATTGTAAAAACCAGTGAGTTGCCCGTTGGAAGAACGGTTAGTACTTCAGCCTAATTCTTCGGAAGTCACTGGCCCCTAATGCTTAACAGGATTCGAAGCCGCTAGGCGAAGCCATGGTCCGTTAATAACTTTATGGGTGGCGCCCATGCTTCCAGCGAAGGCGAGCCAATGCAGTTCGTAACCGCAGCGCCAGCAATACCCATCGATCACTCGATCAATTGTCTTCTCTGTATGCGAAAGAATTAAAATTCTGAAGCGATCTTTGCATCGGGGACAGGCGCGGGTCAGATATTTTATCATGTGGTCTTCATTCCCCTGCTGTTACCAAGCTCAGTGGCTGGCAGCCATGACGACTTGACTGGGTATTACCTGTTGCACGAATCCCGAACCCGGAATTTCCGCCTTCAGTGCGGTGATTTGCAGCGACCAATCCGGCTGTTGGTCGAGCCAGCTTTCCGCCACCTCAAGAAAATTTAGCGCCGCTTGGTAGTGGCCGAGCTGATAATGAACTTGCGACAGATAGAAATAAACATACGGATTGGCTTCCAGACCGAGGGCCTTCTCCAGTGTCGAAAGAGCCTTTTTTTGTTCCCCCGCCTTTAATAAATTTCGCGCTTTTTCGATGAAACGCATAGCGGTTAGCCCTTTAGCGGAAGTGCTGCGCGTCACCGCTAGCAGGGAGCGATCGGGTGAAGGAACGGGTAAATCCTGATTTGGTTGATATTCGTCCGGACTGCGGTTTAATTCTTCATGGTTCGGCTGCCCCTGGAGCTCAGCTCTTGGTTGCTCCAGCAACTTGCTTGCATCTGCATTGGTGATTACCCGGGGCGGGGACTCCAACACGATAACCGCGTTTGAGGTTTGGCTATTTGCCACACCGTCCGCTTCAGCACGGATCAGTAGTGGCGACAAGAACACGAGAGTCAACCCTCCAGCGAGGACTATACTGGTTGTGTAACTTTGCGTTGCGAGCTTCATCTTAAACGCTTGCAGTTTAGTTGTCCTCTCTTCTGCTCATGCACGGTGCAACCGCTATGCCACAGATATTTTCGATCGCGCTTACATATTGAGCCCGGGAGATTCGACTGCTACTAGGAAAAATTGCGCGCGATAAAATGCCGGGATAAGTTTACTGTCCCAATTGTAAGGCTTTTACCTACGAGGATTCCCAGAAAACAGACAGTCAGCGAAACCGCGACAAAAAACGACACGGTTTAGAAGTTGAAAAAAAATGTGGAAAACTAGTTAGCTAAGAACCGAGGGTTAAACCGATCGGAAGCTGAACTCGCCGAGTGCTGGTCTATTGGACTTTGCTCAGAAAAGTGTCTCTACGTACGACACATCCAGGGGCTTGGTGATAAAGTGATCGAAATCCACCGGCGAGTCCTTATCTTGGATGTCTTCGCGTGCAAGACCCGAAACCGCGAAGAACTTGGCGTTTTGTAAGCTTGTCAATTTTTTCAGTTCTTTCAGAAGTTCGTAACCGGTGGTATCGGGAAGCCTAAAATCCAACATCACAATGTCAGCGTCGAAATTTTGAGCTATGTGCAAGGCGGACTTGCCGTCGAACGCCATCCGAACGCGATGACCCGAACTCTCCAAAAGTCTCCCAATAGCGGTGCAGGCCGTCCGGCTATCATCCACCAAAAGAATTTTCAGGCCTGGCTTCCCCACACCGCGTTCAGAATTTGTAGCGGACTCGTTCTGACTGCGACTAGTGTAGCGCGCGACCATTTCCAGAAGCGTTTCCCGCTCAATGGGCTTGCTGAGATAATCATCGCATCCGGCTTCCAGACATTTTTCCCGATTCCCTTTCATGGCGTCAGCCGTCAACGCGATAACCGGTCGCCTGAAACCCTGGACACGAAGTTGCCGTGTCGCCTCGTATCCATCCAATCCGGGCATCTGCATGTCCATCAACACTATGTCGAAGGGTTGGTTTTCTTGAGCCGCGCTTTGGACCGCTTCGAAGCTGGAGTGACCGTCGCCCACAGTGTATGCCCGCCCGCCGGCTTCCTCGATAAATTGTCTCACCAGATAACGGATTTCCCGCCTGTCATCGACAACAAGGACGCGGCAATCGAGCGGAGAATTGGCTATCCACGGCTGTGACGGCGTTAGAGGCCCGGGCAGTCTGATCGCCGTCGCATCTAGGGCATGGGTCGGAATAGCAACACGGAAAGCGGTCCCCTTATTTACTTGGGTCGCGAAAGCGATCGTGCCACCCATCATATCGACCAAGCGCTTGGTAATTGCCAATCCCAGCCCGGTGCCCCCATACTCGCGGGTTGTGGACGTGTCGGCCTGGGCGAAGGGCTCAAACAGGTGTTGCTGTATCTCCTTTCCAATGCCGATGCCGGTGTCAAGAACTTCAAATTCGAGCGCCGAGGTCTCCGGAACAAATCTGCCCACGATCTGCACACTGCCGTGCTCGGTAAACTTGATTGCGTTACTCACCAGGTTGATAAGGATCTGGCGCAATCGGACACGGTCGCTCACAATACTTTCCGGAAGCGCGCCATCGTATCGCAGAATCAAGGCAAGGCCCTTCTCTTTAGCGCGGACGATCATCAGGTTATAAATTTCTGCAAGCAGCGTCGGTAGCGATATAGCGTGATGATTGACCTTCAATTCGCCGGATTCGATCTTTGATAAATCGAGAATGTCATTGATGATTTCAAGCAGGTAGTTTCCGCTTTGCTTGATCGTCTGGACGCATTCGATGTCATCGGGATCTTTCAGGTGAGATAAGAGAATATCCGCGTAACCCAGAATGCTGGTCATCGGGGTACGGATCTCATGGCTCATATTCGCCAGGAATTCATTCTTGCGCCGATCGGTCTCTTTCAACACCTCCTCGGCTCGCTTTTGATCTGAAATATCGATGGCCACGCCAGTGACAATACCCGCTGATCCGTGATGGCCATGGACAAAGCGCCCTTGCTCGCGCAGCCATTGCACTGTTCCGTCTTTTCGCAGCAGGCGAAACTCAGCCGCATAAACTCCTTTGGATTCAATGGCCCGTCGCCAGGCAGCAACAGCCGCGGGCCGGTCGTCGGGGTGGACCGTCTGAAAGCGGTCGTCGATGGGTTGAGCCGTTTCGACCGCTTCACCACCAAGGATGCTGTTCAGGTTGGCATCGCGCATGGCGAGACCGGTGTTCAAGTTAGCTCGCCAACTCCCCATGTTCGCCGCGGTTACAGCCGTGCGGATTTTCTCTTCGTTTTCTTGCAATGTCCAAATATTGTCCCGGATTTGATATTGTCGCCCGCGCGCCTTCAACGCCGCGTGGGCCCCGCTTATTAAGGTGAGAATTCGAAGCGGCCGCTCGAGGAGGGTGTAATTTGCGACTTGATTTAAAGCTCTAAGGATGCTGAATTGAGAATCCTTGCTGTCGCTAGGTGTTAAAATCATGAGAGGAAAATCCGACCAGGCCGGCTGTTTGGAGAGTGTGTTGACGAGCTTTTCAAGCGCAGAAGCGCTTAACGACTCCTGGGCGATCACCGCTGCGCCGGCTCCCTCCTCGATCCCCTGGCATAGATCCTCTATGTCACGGCATGGCTCCGCAAGAAATCCTTCTTTGATAAGAATCTCGCACGCGAGCGGCGCATCCCGACCGGTGGGCGCAAGGACCAAAATCCGTTCCGAACGGTGCTGTGAGTTAGCCTTCTCATCCATTCTCGGAGCCCTTTGGATCCTGTATCGCGACTCCTGTCATGCTGCCGCGAAGTTCTCTCATCGGTTTATCGCCACTGCTGCTCTCGGCGGTTTATCTGTTTTTTGTGATCGTGATCGATTCTTGTTGATAAGTCCCTTGCATTCCACACCACGCATAGAGGATGCCAAAAACATCGTTGTGATCAAATTTGCAACGTTTTTAAGGAGATGAATTGTTCTGCGAATGTGATGGAGCTATAAGTGTCCCATTGCTGAGACTTGCAGATTCCATCTCTTGCTAGAACAAGATTCGGACAGATTGCGATCCGAGGCTGCGGCGGGTCATTCTGCTATTCGTAACGTGGCTGGGTTAAAGAGCGACTTTTTAGAATCGTCCGACAAGCGTACATTCAAGAGAAAGGCAGCTATTAAGATCATGCTCAGATATGTTTTCGGAACGGTTATGAACAAGCCAATTCATCTTATCAGCGTGATCCTGCTCGAGCTGTATTGTTTGATTGCTGCGCCGATGATGGAGGCCGGCGAGCCCCTCGACTTGATGCAGTCGACCCTCGATCGGAGCCTGGAACTGTTCAAAGATCCGACGCTCCAGTCCAAAGACAAGGAAAAAGAACGCGCCGAGCGCATCCGTGAAGTCGTTAGTTCCATCGTGGATTTTCAGGAAATGACCAAGCTCGCCCTTGGACCGCAATGGCCGCGCATAACGCCTACCGAACAAGAGGAGGTAGTTCGACTCTTTCGTCCTTTACTGGAAGAAATTACCTCGGATTGGAACCCGGAAAAAATGACGCTGGGACGGGAGACGATTGAGCGGGACTTCGCCCAAGTGGAGTCCAGCGAAATCAATTCCCACGGCTACCCAATTCCGGTTGTTTACAAGCTAAGACGCGTGGACGGCACATGGAAGATATACGACGAGGTGATAGGCAACGTAAGCGTCGTCAACAACTTTCGCGTCCAGTTTGATCGGGTGACCGCCAAATCATCATTCGAGGAGCTGACAAAGTTACTGCGCGAGAAAGGCGAAAAAAAATAATCGATCATCGATCGCCGGAGTCGCAGTCGCGATTTCTAATCCTGGGTAGCTTGGCAAATTGCTGGGGTTGGAAGTCAAACCATATTGAGCAATGAACCTTCGCTCCTTCGTGAAGCTCAGGCAGGCCCTCAGCACCTCGAAGGGCTCCGATTGAGTTTTCACGCATTCTGGCACCGCAACTGACGCCCAAAAGCGATTCTCTCCGGCGTACCTTTGTCAAATCGCTAGCTGATCTGACCGCGCATTGTCGAGCCTCATCACTCACTTCCACAATGTCAGCAGCGCCACGCCGCCGATAAGCATGCGAAGACCAGAACCAAATTGACACCACGGCCCGCCATCGACTACGCTTTCTAAACGGATCGTCATGAAACGAAAATTTCTCTACGCGCTGATCGCCGCCCTCGTCGTTGTCGCTGTCTCTGCGGCCGCTCGAAAAACCCAATTAGGCAGCTGTGTCGCTTACGCCCTCGGCGGATTTCGCGACGTTCCGGCGCAACGCTCGGAAAGATTCCTCGGCAAAGTTGCGGACGAGGATACGGCTCGCTGCCGCGGCGGCGAAGCAGCGGTCAAGTGGCGGAGCACGCCGTGGGTCGACTGGCAGAAATACTGGGCCGCTGGCGGTGACGAAAGCCGCGCAAGGGGATGGGCGAGTCAACTCGGCTTGCTCAGCCCCAACCGGCGCGGCATCGACGGCGCTATCCTCGATCTCGAATACCAACGCATCGAGCTACTCAAGTTTAACCTGTTCGATAACGCCGGCACCTTCGAGGAATATATTCGCGGCCGAAACGGCATGGCAGGACGCACGTTGAAGAGCTGGCCGCAGATGCGGCTTCCTAAAGATCATCCCGCCTATACCAGCGTCGGCGGCGATGGCACGCAGAAATGTGCAGGCGAGCTGGTCCGCTTCCGCAATTTGACCGGGATCTGCAACGACATCGCCAATCCCTTAATAGGCTCCACCGATCAGCCCTTCGCGCGCAACGTCGAGTTCGACACGACCTTTCCCGATTTGGGCTTGAACGAGACCGTCCAAAACCGACATCGGGACCGCATTGGATTGCTGAAGCCGGATCCGCAAGTTATCAGCAGGAAATTATTCACTCGCGCCCAGTCGTCGGCGAGAAAATGTAACGACGGACAAGGTTTGCCGGAGTATTCAACGGAAGCGAACTGCGATTACCAAAAAGCGGCCTCCTTAAATGTTTTGGCGGCCTTCTGGATTCAATTCATGACCCACGATTGGTTCTCACATTTGGACGAGGGACACAACCAGTCGGAGCTGCTGGCCATGGGCTGCAGCGCGCAACGCGTCAACAATGACGAACGGCTACTGACCCCCGATGAAATCAAACAGCTCGGGTGCCGGCCCGACGACCGCATCGATAAGAGTTATATCGCCGAAGACGCCACGCCCAAGTCATTCACACACGAAGGAAAACAATACTTGACCCGGGCGCCCAAAACGACGCTGAATAGAGTGACCGCCTGGTGGGACGCTTCGCAGATCTACGGCTACAACGAAACCTCGCAGCGGCGCGTGAAGCGCGATCCGCGCGACCCGGCAAAGCTGTTGCTGGAACCCTTCGAGGGCTCAGTGCAAGATCAAATGGGTTACTTGCCCGTGCTTGAACCCGCCGATCCCATGAACCCTCAGTGGGCCGGTCAAGAGAGCGTGGCCTTTCCGGACAACTGGACCGTCGGTCTGAGCCTCTTTCACAATATTTTCGCTCGCGAGCACAATCTTTTTGTCGCAGCGTTCCGCAAACAGGCCCAAGCAACTCCCGAAATGGATTCGGGGCTGCGCAATCCGGCCGCGCCTGAGGCTGTGATTAAATATAAGGAGGTGACTGCCCACGATCTGTTCGAGGTAGCTCGACTAGTCGTCTCCGCCGAGATTGCCAAAATTCACACCGTCGAATGGACCACACAGCTTCTGTACAACGAGCCACTCTACCTCGCGACCAACGCCAACTGGTCCGGCTTGGCGGGAAAATACCCAACGGTGGCGGCCGCCCTGGAAAAAGTGCTCCAACATTTGCGCAAATTCGACAACGACAAGAAAAACGTGGGTTGGTATTCCGCCTTCGCAACCGGCCCTGGCATCTTCGGGCTGGCCAATGACAATAAAGACATTAACGGGGGCGTCAACCATTTTGGCTCGCCGTTCAACTTTCCCGAGGAATTCGTCACCGTCTACCGACTCCATCCCATGGTTCCTGACCTCATCGAATTTCGAGAATTGCATAGAGATCCAAACGTCATCAGATATAAGATCCCGGTGACGGAAACGTTGCGCGCCCGGGCGACGCAGATGATGCGTCGATACGGGATTGCTAACTGGACGCTTTCCATGGGGCGCCAACGCCTCGGCAAACTGACGCTGTTAAATCATCCCCGTTTTCTGCAAAACCTGAGCGTGCCGCGGCTGAAGAGCGCCACCGGCAAGATCGATGTCCCGGCACTGGACATCATCCGGGATCGCGAGCGCGGCGTGCCACGCTACAATGAATTTCGCCGTCAGTACGGCCTCAAGCAACTGACCAGCTTCGATGACTTCATCGACCCAAACCTGCCGAAGGATTCCCGCGAGCGCGCCGAGCAACAACGGATCGCTGGGCTGCTACGTGAAGTATATGGGCAGCACAAATGTGACGCCAGCAAGCGCATTACGACGGCCCAATTGAATGGCAATAAATCGCAGGTTAACGATTGTCTCGATCATCTGGACGGCAGCATGGTGGATAATATCGAAGACGTAGACACGGTAGTCGGCTGGTTGGCTGAATCTGCAAGGCCCCATGGCTTTGCGATTTCCGAGACTCAATTCCAAGTTTTCATTCTTAACGCTTCGCGACGGCTTTTTAGCGACCGATTTTTTACCTCGAGCTTTCGCCCCGAATTTTATACCTATCTAGGTATCAAATGGGTCAACGAAAACGGTCCCGACGGGATTAAGATGGAAACAAAAAAGGTCAACGGCCACGAGACCGAAATCTCGCCTTTGAAGCGTGTGCTCTTGCGGACGATTCCCGATCTCGCCCCGGAACTCGAACATGTGGTCAACGTGTTCGATCCCTGGGCACGCGATCGCGGAGAGTATTATTCACTGCAATGGAAGCCGCGAAAAGGCGCAGAATCGGACGTGGCGTTCAAGGAAAGATAGACTCTCGCTTAGAACGCCAAGGAAAAGCAAATTCGAAACTCGAAATTCGAAACAAATCCAAATGTCTAAAAAGCAGAAAATTCTAAACATTTTTTTGGATTTGAATTTCCGTTTTAAGGCTGTGAGTTTGTTTCGGATTTCGCTATTCGGAATTCGGATTTGCTTCGATAATTCCTAAAAGCTCGTTCTGCTTAGCAATTCCGTGGTTAGCGTCTCTTCGCGGGCCATTTCCTTTCTCATGTTGCATCGGCGAGTATTACGTCCGCGGCTTTTTCGCCGATCATGTAAACGGCGCTGACGATGAAGAAGCCGGGAATTCGCGGAAAAACCGAAGCGTCCACTACGCGCAGGCCCTGAGTTCCATGCACTTTGAAATCGCTGCTGAGCACTCCCCCACTTTCCTTCGGGCCGATCGGGCAACTGCACGAAGCATGATGGCCCCAGGCATGATGGCGCACATAATCTCGCAGTTCTTCATCCGACTGGATACGTTCCCCGGGCAGTTCCTCTTCCACAATCAATCGTTCTAATTTAAGAGCTTCCGTCGTCGCCCGGATGAATTTAATCCCTTCCACAACCGCATTGAGATCTTCGCCTTTCTTGTCTGTGCCCTCTTCGAAGTAGCGAAAATTGATCTTCGGCGTGTCCCGCGGATCAGCGGAGCGCAAGGTAACCGCGCCCGCGTTATTCGCCGTATGCGCTTTTAAGACAACCCAGCTGAGATAGTTATGATCGCGGCTGATCAGTTCCGAATAGCCCGGAAAATAACCCTTGAACTTGCCTACCAACCCGAGACAGAAAAGATCCGGCAGCAGCCGCGCAGTTTGCGATCTCTTGATAACCACCAGCGCTCCGCCATTGGTTGTATACACGCCTGTCTTGTCAGATTTCCACTGGGCGTATTGCGAGTCGGTTCGGTCGAACTTGGCTCGGGCTAAGCTTTTCCAATCACCGTTCATGCGATTGACGACGCTGACTTCGTAGCGGTCCTGAAGATTTTTGCCGACACCCGGCAATTCGACACGAACTTTGATCCCGTGTCGCTCCAATTCTTCTTTCGGGCCTATCCCAGAAAGCATCAGGAGCTGTGGTGTGTTAAATGCGCCGCCGCATAGAATCGTCTCTCGCGAAGCGAAGGCTTGCGATTTTTCTCCCGTATCCGCGCTAGGGCTTGCATGGGCTCGATACAATCGCTCTCCCTTGAGATATTCGACACCGAAAGCGCGGTTTTTTTTATCGAACAGCACGCGCGTCACCAACGCATTAAGCTCGATGGCTAATTTATCAGGGTGTTTGCAAGCCACGCTCAAAACGCGCTCGCGGCTCCCGATGCGAACATGCTCCCGCGTCGTGATGGGCGCGTAGCGAACGCCGAACGCATTATCCTCTACTAAGCGCCAATCATTGGGGTCGTGTTGCGATGCAATCGACCACTCCAATTGCGTCAGCGGATCTCCCATCTTGGCAAACGCTTTGATGGCCGATTGCGTAACAACACCCATCATGTCTTGGTCGCCAAGCGCCAACATCGGATCTGTTCTCTCTGTGGTCAACCAACCTGAGAAACCATGACCGGTGGGATTCAAGCCACAAAGCTTTTTGAGCCAGCGATACGGAGGCCGATGCCGGCAGTCTTCCATACGCTCGAAATACTGCCACATGTTGCGCGAACTCCAGGAACCGTCACCAGTGAGCTCGGCAATCTGATTCCAATCGTCGTTGTGCGGATAAACGAAAATCATCGCATTGTGCGCCGTGCAGCCGCCCAGAGTGCCCGCTCGGGGATACAGCACCCCGTCGCGTTCTGCCGTAAACTTGGGATCCTGCTTCTGGCGCTCGTCGCTGCCATAGTGGCGGACAAAAAAATCCCACTTGAGTGCATCGTTTTCCGACGCCAACGCATGAAAGGCGGGGACTTCGTAATCTTCGGGTAATCCGCTTCCGGTCAGCCTAAGCGGATCGCCGCCAGCTTCGAGGAGCAACACTTTCCGTCCTGCCTCAGCTAGCCGCGCCGCGAGGGTGCCACCGCCGGCTCCCGAACCGACGACGATGTATTCACAATCAGCCCGTTTCGTCGTGTCCGAGCTCACGCGTTGCGTCTCCCTCCCTGCGCTGTCATCGCACCTTGCGCCCATTCACCCGTGCTACGGTCGCAGGATCGTTTCGGTTGTTGCGCCAGGTTGGATGGCTGAAGTGAATGACGAAATCACCGTTGTAGGAAGCGACGGCGTTATCGAATACCATCCTGCCGATGCGGCGCCAATTCTTAAACGTGCGCCGTTGAAAGAACGGCAGCCCGCGCGTCGTGCCCTCATCGGTCACTTCGATGTTGAAAGTGAGCGTGCGCTTGGGCTTGGGATCGCCCTTGTCGAAAATCTGCGCCATGATCTCATCGCGAAAATCCAGCGATTCGCCTTTGATTCTCGGCTGCTCTGGCGCCACCAGAAGACGCATGAACTCTGGCGCGCCCGTCGCTTCGCTTTTCGGTTTGCCGAGCTCAGCGATTTGATACAGTTGCCGGTGCGTAGGCTCCTTATCGACGCTTTGAAAAACGGCTCCGGTGACAAGCAAGACCGGCAAGGCCCTGCCGCGCCGCCACGCGCGGGTGTCGGGAGCGTTGCGAAGCTCCGCATCATTGATGTATTCGCAATAATCTCCGCCGAAATCCTGCTGCGTGATGAAGTTGGCGGTCAAAAGCGGCTCCGAATGATTCGGGTCCGTTGTCGGATACAGCTTACCTACCAGCGCCAACGAGCGCGCATGGCCGCGTCGGGTCTCAGTGCAGCAAGTGGAATAGCGCCCGACCACAAGCGCCTGACTGCCTTTGCGGAAATAGCCCGAGTAGCCGGTCTCTTGGGTGATCTCCCAAACCCCGGTTAGGCAAATGCCGTTCGGATGAAGCAGGCGGCGATAGCCTTTGCGGTCGGGACCCCAGCGCAAATCCGCGTGGGAATCGACAGCGCGCTCGGTGGCCTTGCGGAAAAGATAGGGCGCGCCGAACGGCAGAACGCCGCGCAAAACGCTCCGCGTCGTCACTTCGTAGATGGGCAACGGCCGCTCGCCAGAGCGTCCCCACACTTTTGGATAAGGATTGGCGAAGATCGCGTCCCGCACCTCGGCGAAACGCGAGCCTCGGTAGGTAAGATCGTCGTTTACGATTCCCTCAATCCCGAAAAATTCCGGTTCCATGGTTCGTCTCCTACCCGGTCCAGGAATTTCACAGTTGCTCGCTTTGAATCGCCATCGAATGAGCAGCCCGAGGTGAATCTCTCTAGGCGTTCCTTCGCAAAGCTAGAATGTTTTTAAAAACTCAATTAGCGCCCGCTTGTCGTCGTCGCTCAGGGGAGGCTCCTCTTTAAGAAAGCTCGTCCCGAAGTAATGGCCTTTATTTACAACGTAATCCGGACATTTGCTCACTTTGAGGAGATCCGGCACTAGATTCTTGAATACTTTGGCTGCTTCTTCGTCGCTCGCGCCTTCGACCCTTTTCAAGTCTTCCTTCATCTTGACCAGCAGCCTAACTAGGTCCGCTCTGTTCGTTTCGAGATCGATGTTGGTGAGCAAACTTACCGGCGTCCCTTTAGGAATCGGTCCGATCCTCACCACTCCTTCGTTGTAGCTGAAAGGCAGCGGAAGCCAAGAAAATAAATACCGATGAAGCCAATCACCCCAACTGAGCAACTTCTCAAAACCGTCGGGCAAATATCCGGCGGCTACATTGATGTAGCTCCTAGAAGTCGTGCGATAAATAAAACCCGGCACTTTGTCGCCAAGAATCGGATCCTTTTCCCGTTTCTCCGGCCACAGCATTTTTTCGATGCCATCATTGAAAGAATCCATTCGCGCCTCAACCGACGCCTCCCACCTGAATTTTCCAACGGAGTTATTGAGCAGAAATGGCGCCGTAGACCACACACTGATTAGCGAAGGGACGCGCGTATAGCCGCGGCCGCCGGGGGGCATCGGGTATTCCCACGAACTCCCGTCGATGGGGTTTTGCACCGTGATTTTTCCGACGGAAGGGAGAGTCTGATAGGTTTGCGACGCGAAATTATCCCAAATATTTCCGGCGATGGCATTGGTTGCCAGCGGGCTGCAGGCGTTGGTCTGCAACAACGTCACGGGTATGCGCCGATCCGTTGAAAGATAATTGTCCGTGAGAAAGTCGTCGGCCATAACCATGGCGGTCATCTTGGACTTGAAATCATCGGTCTTGGTCCAGGCCCAATATTGATCCCAGTTAGTTGCATCGACGTTGGCCGGCGCTTCGGGAATCTTGCTCGAATGACAGCGCGCGCAGTATTGGGCAAACGCCATCTTGCCGCGGTTCAACTTGGCTCGGTCTTTGGTCAAATATTGTTCCCCTCCCGGCGCATCCTTGAGGAGGTCGGGTTTCGCGGTCTTAAGAAAGAACAACGCTACATCCGCCGTTTGATTTACCGTCGCATTCCAGTAGCTGGAATTCTTTTCCGCGTCCTCGATCTTGATCGGCGTGATCTTCTTGCCGCCGATCAGCGCATTGAAATGAAGCAGCCACTCTTCGCTGAACAATCCGATGTTGAGGTAGACGCGATTGAGCGCTCCGAGAATGCCCACCGAATCGGCGCCATCCTTCAGTACGCGCGGCGTCATCACGGTATCCGGTGGGATATAAAACTGCGAGAGCGCAGCGGTCTGGGGGAAATCCTGGAACTGTTTGTTCTTAAGACCACCGCCCGCGAGTTTCTCTTTGCCCCAGCGCAGCGCTGGTCCCAACCGCGCTTTCACGCTGTAGACGGCGTTCATGGTGCGCGGATTATTGATGTTGTCGGTGGAGATAAACGAAGTATCCAGAGTCCCGGGTAAAGACGTATGTAATAGCTGGTAAACGAAACTCGACTCGTCCTTGTCCCAAAAGAGAATCCGGTCCACCCAGAAATATTGCGCGCCGGGGTTGGAGTTTAAGTTTTCCCATTTAGGATTCTCCGGATCGTCGGGCGGTTTCACCGGGCTGGGGCCGACGTGACAAAAGCCGCAGCTCATGCCGACGCGGTACGGACGGATGAGATTCTTGTCCTGGTAGTATTTCGGGTCGGTATAAAATTTTTCCGCATTCCATTTCTTTGCCGCATTCTCGTCGAAAGCTGGGTTCGGAAAAAGCCGCAAGCCAACGATCCCCGTTGCGTAACCATAATAGGATCCCACCGGCATGTTTTTACCCCGTGCGCCAATCTTGACGCCGGGATATTTTTGTTCGTTTTCAAACGGATCGGGTGGGCAATCTTTGCGGCGCTGGTCCAACCATAGGCCAAACTGGTCCGCGCGCGCTGCCTTGGCTTTTTCAAAGCAGGGTTCGTTCACCAGGCCAAGATATTGCCAGCGAGTGTCGCGGCTTAAATGTTTTACGCTCGGATGGGACGAAAGAAGTTTCAAAAAATCTACCGCGCCATAGCTGGCGTTTACCAGATGATCCCAAAAGCGGTCGTTGCCACCGGTCCATACGATCCAGTTGTTGCGGCCTTTTACTTCGCTGGTCGAGAGAGCTACGCCGCCATCCATGTCTTTGAAGTAGTCCTCGTCGGCTGCGGGAAAACTATCGGCTTTGCGGCCCACAGCCATCGCTTCGTCCTGAACGGTCCCCGGAGCCGGCGCTTTGTTGCATCCCGCAATCGCGAAAATCGCCATCGATAAGATCAGAAAAGTCAACGAACGTTGCCTTATCATTGCATCTCCTGTCTCGTGAATCTGGTTTTAGGAGGAGTCAATTCCGAATGCCGAATCACCGCAGAAACGAAAATACAGCAATTGGTATGGAAATGGCAAGTTTTTCTCTGCAACTTTACCTCGAGATCCACGCTGGCTGCATTTTCTAAAATCACGAATTCTATCTTGCGCAGGCGCTTGCGGTTGCGTTACACTCCGCGAGTTAGAACCCAGGATGAGTTGCTTAAAAATTTTGCACGAAGCGCTTTATACGCTACTCAAAATCGAGCGGCGCTTTGATCCCTTTTTTCGGCCTGCCCTGGACGCGCTTGTTCAGGAACCGCTAGCGGGTCTGGTGCAATTTTTAATCAATCTCCGGCGCGAGAACGAGGAATTGCGCACCGCGGAAGAGAAGCCAACGCCTGATGAACAGGCCTGCCTGGATTCCATTATCATCGATATGTCGGCGTACATGCGGGATCATTATAAGCCCGGTACCTACGAACGCGCTGGAAACACAAAAACTCACGGCGTTGTTCGCGGTGAATTTATTGTGAGAGACGATTTGCCGGTGGAATTTCGCAAAGGGATTCTTGCGACACCGCGCACATTTCCTGCTTGGGTTCGCTTTGCCGGCCCGGGGCCCGCTTCTCCGCCGGATATCGACGATGTGGGCGTCTTGAGTATCGGCATCAAGTTGATGGACGTTCCTGGTCCCAAACTGTTGGATGATGAGAAACATACTCAGGATTTGACCGGCATTAGCACGCCGATTTTTACCACCCCCAATGTCCAGGAAAACGTCAAGCTCCAGGCCGCGAGCCGCCGCGGATTGCCGCTTTTTTATTTTATCAATCCGTTCGATTCTCATCTATTGGACGGCACCATGTCGGGCTTGTGGTCACGCACTCAGACAAGCCCCCTGGAGACTCAGTATTGGAGTTGTGTGCCCTACCTCTTAGGGGAAGGCAGGGCGATGCAATATACCGTGAAGCCGAGAACGAATTTACGCAGCCGCGTGCCTCGACTCCCCTTTCGTCCTCCGGACAATTACCTCCGCGAGAACATGGCGGCCACGCTTGCCCGGCAAGACGTGGAGTTTGATTTCTTGGTACAGCTCCAAACCGATCCTTACCGCATGCCCATCGAAAACGCCTCGGTGCGCTGGCCGGAAAAGTTGTCGCCCCACGTGCCGGCCGCGATGCTCAGAATTCCGCGTCAGAAGTTCGATTCTCCAGCCCAACTCGCCTTCGCTAACAACCTCTCCTACAACCCTTGGCATTGCATCGCGGATCACCGGCCGTTGGGAAATCAAAACCGCGGAAGGTACAGGATCTACCAGGAACTGTCCCGCTTGCGGCAATCGATGAACAACACGCCGCACCGCGAGCCTACGGGAAACGAGGTTTTTGAATAGAAGCCACCCGCCTCTAGGGATATTGCCAATAAACAGGAACCGGAGCGCCTATGCCGGCAAACATTGAGCATATGCAGGTTAAAGCCAACGGCATCACGTTTCACGTCGCAGTTGCAGGCGCAAACAATGCGCCATCCATCTTTTGTCTTCATGGTTTCCCCGAAGGCTGGATGAGCTGGCGACCGATAATGGAATTGTTGAGCAATGTCCGCATTGTCGCGCCAGACCTGCGAGGGTATGGCCAAACAGAGCATCCCGCCGATGGCTACGATGTTTTCACACTCACCGACGATATCAGGGCGCTGATGGAAACACTCGGCATCAATCGCCCGCTGCTCGTATCCCATGATTGGGGCGGCGCGCTCGGATGGATTTTTGCCCATCGCTACTCGAATTTGATCCGCCAGCTGGTCGTCGTCAACTGTACGCATCCGAAAACGCTGGTGCGGGCTGTCCTGCGCTTCGAGGACTTTCAAACCATTCGCATCCCGTGGGTTCCTTTTTTTGAGATACCGTGGCTTCCCGAGGCGTTCATGACCACCGCGCTCGGCAGAAAACTGTTGAAACTTTCGTTCACGCTGCGGGAGGGACAGAAGGGAACCATGAACGTGGCGCTGGTGGACGAACTGGTAGAACGTTTCCAGGCACCTGCGGATCTCCACGGCCCCATCAATTACTACCGGCGGATGGTGGCGACGCAGCTTGTGCCGGAAAAGCGTGCGCGGCTCGACGCCGTGTATGCGACACCGATTAGCGTTCCCGTGACCCTCGTGTGGGGTGCGAAGGATGGCGCGTTATCTGCCCGAGTCGCCATGAACAGCGCCCTGGACGCCGGCTGCGAAGTAGAATTCAGGCCGCTTCCCGGTGTGGGTCACTTCGTGAGCTTGGAGGCAGCCGGCAAATTGGCGCTCGAACTACAACGCATAATCGTGCAACTGCGGAATCCGTGATCAGCTAGCGATGCCGGCAAAATAACGCAGGGCCCGAATGCTCGGCAGAAAAAAGTAAGCGCCGCCGCGCACCGTCACAAATTGCGGCATGCCGGTGATGCGCCGCCGGACGCCGCTTTCCAGCGGAATGGAGAAGGTGTTCGTAACAGGGCAGCCGCCGATGAGTTCTCTATTTCCGATTAATGCATCACTCTCCTCTGTCAAGCCATCGAACTTGGTGCCCATGATCCAAGCATTCTGGACGAATTCGAATTGGCGCCCGATGTTGGCGTTGAGGGAGATGAAATAAATCCCGCGCTCTTCACCGTCGGTTTTCCCCATTTGGAGGGCTTCATCCGGGGACAATCGTTTTCCGTATCGCCGGCCCCGGCGCAGGACACGATGGAACCGGGTCGAAGCGATCAGATCATCCCGAATACTTTTGCGCCCAAATCCGGCGGTACGAATTAACCAAGACAAAAATCCCTTTGTGCCGTACGGCAGATCGGGGTTGCGCGGATTGGCGCGGCGAATATGCGCGCCAAACGGACAGCGAATGCCGTCGCTATCCGATTCGTAAGTAAACTGATTTAGCCTTATATCGTCCGGGTCCGGTCCGACACCGGCTATTGGACTGCTTGCCCGCGGCACCAGCGGTTCGCCCTCTATCGTGCGCCCGACCATCGATTCCGCCAGCTTGCGCCGCTCTTTCGGATCATGGTTAGCCTGTGCGTCCATGAACTGCCAGAAGCCCGGCACGTTTTGCTCCAGCTGCCGAAGCACCAAATAGGCGCCGTTGCGGCCAAGATCTTTTTTACCGGGTTGCTCCTCTGCGAAAAGTAGTTTGTTCTCCGGGTCATCCTTCGGATCAACCAAGGGCCGGTCGGTATATTTGCCGTACTCGTTAAGATAGCCGAGCAACCATTCTCCTGCGCTCACCAAGTTCCCATATTCGAGTTGGTCTTTGCTACCCACTTTGCGCTCAAGCTTCCAATCGATCTCCGGCTGGCTCATGCCGTCTCTAAAGCCGAAGGGCTCATAACCATCCGTGACGGAGTTTCCCAGCTGTCTCAACAGTTTCACGCCGCCCTGAGGTAATTTTTCAACAACGCTTTTTTGCCAGCTTTCCAGACCGCCGGACCCGGCGTAAAGCATCAGCATCAGATGGGGCACATTGCCTGGACCGCCCCACTGCCAGCCTGATGGGGCGTTGGCCTGCACGTCGCCTAACCGGCGCGAGCGGCTTTCCTCCCCGTTCATGCCGAAAATGAACTCCGGAGAAAATCCTTGAATCGTACTTTCCGAGACACCCAGCGCTTGCAGCCCTTGTCGGGTAAAGGCGACCTGCAGGGCAGTCTTAGGCCGCTCCGCTAATCTTTCGGCAGTCGTTAAGCTTTGCGTTATTGTGGCTAGCCAAAAGCGAGTCGCCGCGCCATTTTCTATTTCGAGCAGAAGAAAGCATGCCTCAGGAAGATGCGCATAACCAAAGCGAACCAACCCTTGAACGTCACTGACATCGATTCCCGCGTTAGCCATGAGCTATCACCGTTAAAACAATCTAAGCCACTCCTGGATCTCTGCCTCCGTCGTGAACGGCTTTTCGATGCCTTGCCGGATCTTTCTGTTTCTTTCCAAATCCACCGCAGTGAGACCGGGATGAGCGTTGTACCAAACTTCCGTCGGCAGTTCGTGGCGGCGGATGAAATGTTTAAATTTCTGCTCGTCCTTAGCGCCATTCAGAACCAGCCAATTACTACGGGGATAACCTACGCCGTTACTAAAGACGAGATTCAAACCCCAGGCGACTTTGTTGATGAAGTCGTCCATGTAGCTTTCCAAGCTGCCGTCATAGTTACTCGCGAAGAACAGCCGCTTCTTGTTATCGAGAAATACCCAGCGCGCGAAATGAATACTGTTGACACGAGTAAGAAACCCGCGATTGAAAATATGCCGCGAGCCGTAGTCCAAAATCCAAACCAGAAAACTTACAGTCCAGCGGCGAAACAGACCGGGTTTTACGCTTCCCAGGGCGCTGAATTGGTTGGTAACGTCGTGGTCCTCCAAGTCCGCCAGTTTTTTTACATGTTCGGGATCGGGCGGAGGACAGATTTCCGGATCGGAGCGTTCGCGGCAGCGGAGTTGAACAAGAAAAATGGGCAGGTACAGCAACAACAAAGGCGCCAGCAGCAGCAAGACAACAGGCACGCCGACGAGGTGAAAAAAATTCCGCACTTTCCAGCCTAAAGGCGTCGGCGCCGGCGGCGTTAGGGTAAGCCGTCCGGCTTCTACTTGCCCGTTTACGAACCTGGTTAAGTCATCCCGGATTTGCACGGGATTCTTGGCCGCAATCGCGGTGCGGTTGCCATCCAGATAAGCGGTTAACGCATTCCGCAACGCGTTCTCCTCGCGGACCTGCCGCACCGTCCGGCCGATCCAGTTTACGTAAGCAGCGGCAGCCCGCTGTTGATTGTCCTGCATCCAGCGCAGCAGATCGCCGTTGGCCGCAAAACCCTCGCAATGAGAAAAAATCTGCCGCAGTCCACTGCCCGCGCGCTGCGTTAACTCGGCCAAAAACTCGTCGGCCGGTCCATCGCAATCGCCCAGGAATGCAAGGTATGTAGGCAGATTGGGGCGCGGCAAGCCGTAGACGGCAATGTCGTTTAGCGTTTGATCGTCGAAAACGATGAAGCGAGCGAAGTGGAGGCGATCAAACTCACCGAACGCGACAAGACTATTTTGCGGATCGACAACTCCTGGCTGGCGGTTCATCGAGGCAAGCAGGGTCCGTAAGGCGCTTGTCTTATCCGAAACCAGCGGTGCGATCACCATGAAGTTTGATTGCGGAGTCATAGCTGCGCACAAGCAAGGCTTAACCTAAACTTCATGTCGGAAGGGCTGTGATCGAGCCTGATGCCGCTCGCCACGACGACGATTTAGAACTTCAGAGCGAAATCAATGAGTCGCTTTTTGCCCAAGTAAACTTTTCCCAGGTAAAAGCCCGGTCCGATCTGGCGGATCTCATCGCGAATCCGTTGGGCAATCAGCGATGTCTCCGAGTAATCGAGAACGATGCATTCCTTGCCATCGAGCCAACTTGGCGCCTTGTAGACCTTGGCGATGATCGCGTTTAAGCCGAACGCAAGGATCTTGTTTTTCAGTACACCTTTTTTGGCATCGAATGTTTTGCCTTGCCATGCGAAGTGGTTGATACAGTCAGCGATCTCTTTGGTGTAGGTCGTACCCGGGGCGACGATTGCGGTGCCCTCCCCCTCGCCGTTGGGTATGTCTCCGACGGAGCTATTGGTGAAAAGCTCATCGAGTTGCGCTTGCGACATTTTGATCAGCTGCGGAACATCGTATGGCATGGGCCATCCTCCGGTTAAGTTGCGGCCTGTAAAAACCTGACTTTCGCAGAAGCAGAAACGTCGTTGCAATGGCAGGGTGATGAATCTACATCGCATACCGAAAGTGGCACTGTCAAGAATAATGCTCGGAAAATCGCTCCAGAGTTTCTCTCCCCTTGGGAGATAGATTTCTTTGCCCCATGCGCTAGAATTACGCGCAATAAACTGCGCGCAATGGCACAAGCAAAAACCGCAATCATTTCGATTGAGAATTTGAAAACTGACGATCTGCCCTCGCTGCGTCACGCGCTGCAAGCTGTCCCGGGTGTCGAAAACATAGACTTCAGCCTCGAGCGCAGCGTGGCCGTGATCGATTTCGATCCCAGCCAATCCCACATTGATGATTTCCTACGCGCGATCCTAAAGGCCGGATTCAAAGTGCTATGAAAGATCAGATTTTTTTCGAGTGCGCCGAGTTGTGGGCGAGATCTAGGGAACGAAATTTCGCCCCGCCTGCCTGCATAGAGCGGATTGCTTTTTAGCGCCCCGTCATTTAATATGAGTTAAAGTATTCCATCATTTATTCTAACCGAAATTACGCCGATCTCGATGTTTTACTTCTTTAAGCTGGCGGCGATCGGGATAGTCACGGTTCCGGCTGCTCTTGCAACAACTCTTTTTGGGCTTTTCGATCCCTACGGCAAGCGCGTTTATGGCATAAGCCGATTTTGGTCCTGGGCGATTCTTCGCATCGTCGGCGCTCCTCTTAAAGTTCATGGGCTCCACCACCTTAGCCCAAAGCAGCCATACATCTTCATGGTGAATCACCAAAGCAACATTGACATTCCCGTGCTGCTTCACGGTTTGCCAGCATTTCAGCTTCGTTGGATCGCGAAAAAGGAGCTGCTTTGGGTTCCTTTCTTCGGCTGGGCGATGTGGGCGGCGAAACATATTGCGGTGGACCGGTCTGATCGCTCCGATGCATTGGCCGTTTTGGCCAAGGCGCGGCGGCAAATTGACCAAGGAATATCGATCGTCGTTTTTCCTGAGGGTACGCGGAGCAGCGACGGCCGCTTGTTGCCGTTCAAACGCGGAGGATTTTTGCTTGCGGTCAAGACCAAGATGCCTATCGTTCCGGTTACCATCAACGGTAGTGGACGGATCTTGCCCAAGGGCGATTGGCGTATCCGGCGGGGCGAAATCGAGGTGACGGTGGGCAACCCCATCAATATGGAAAATTATCGGCCCGGAACCATTCGCCAGCTCGCGGCAGAGGTCTATGGACGCGTAGCGCAGCAGCTTTGGTCAACACCGCAAACCGCGACGGTGCAAGCGGGACCGGGCGGACCGGCTGTTGCGGCTCGCGCTTCGATCGAGAACCGCACCTTGTGAGGAAACAATGGAATCATTAAGGATCATACCGCTTGGCGGCCTCGGCGAATTCGGCCTCAACATGATGCTCCTCGAATACGGAGACTCCGCCATCGCTATTGATTGTGGTTTGATGTTTCCGGGGGCGGATCTCTTAGGAATTGACTTGGTGATTCCCGACGTGAGTTATCTTTTGGAGCATCGGGACAAGCTCAAAGCCATCGTTCTTACCCACGCCCATGAGGACCACGTCGGCGCTCTTCCTTACATCTTGAAGCATCTATCCGTCCCGATCTTCGGCACTCG
>Ga0209465_10000320_pt1 | contig 22767 bp, 18 predicted proteins | sample PanSoiPlot1MoBio_FD_188321 | JGI IMG/M metagenome (GOLD analysis project Ga0209465, IMG submission 188321) | Tropical forest soil microbial communities from Panama analyzed to predict greenhouse gas emissions - Panama Soil Plot 1 MoBio (SPAdes)... | ecosystem: Environmental > Terrestrial > Soil...
GCCATGGCAACGGCCGGACAATGGGAGCCGTATGAATCGAGAGATTCACGTACGGTTCTGGGAGAGCCCGGAGGTGAAAGTCCTCCGGGCTACTCGACAACTCCGGTCATTGCATTGCTTGGCGGCCGACCATTGGTCCCTGGGTCGAGATCAGCCTCGCGGCTGTTCCGCTGGCGTAGGTGTCTAAGCAGTGTCTAAGCCATCAACCATTGCATTCTTGTGCAGACGCCCTGTATGAGGGTGCCGCCCAACGACGTGTTTTCTCGTTACGCGCTTAAACTTAGGTTCTATCTAAAATACGGTTCCGGACCACGGTTGATCTCCAGAACATATCCCTCCCAACGGATACTGTGTGAAATAGCCGCTTTTATTCCTCTCTACGATCCTACTCGTTAGCTGTTGTGATTGGCGATCAATCTTTGTCTCAATGTCCACAACACCTCCCCCGCTCGCCCCAAAATCAAATTCGGTTGTTAGAGCATAAAAACTTTCTGATACTTCAAGCGCAAAAGTGCCACCATTTAGGAAGGCGGCCTTTTTCGCATTTGGGTCAATCTTAATTCTTTCAATACGTCCGTTAAAATAGGTGCATTTCAGAAACACAATGGCCTGCGCGAGCGCCGGGCGTGTTGACATGCCGCTCATAACGAGTAAGCCGAATAATAGAAGGCGTTTCCCCATCTTAGTCTTTAGCATTTGGCCTTCCTTTCGCTGCCCGCGGCAGGCCCTGAAAAATGTGACCGAGAACCGCCTTCAACCAAACCGCGCGGAAGGGCGACTCGTGCCTGCCCAGCCACGCGGGGACGCGTCGCGCCATTACTGCCCGGGCTTTGCTTCGCTCAGCAGTTCCGGCAAGAGGTGCTTCCACCATTTCGCGTCGCCCGAGGTGCCGTGGCCGTTGGTCTCCGGGGACGCCGGGATCTGGTAATAGGTGCCTTTCTTCACGCGCTTGATCTCGCGCGCGACGATTCCGAGCTCGACCGGGTTACGCTCGTCGTCGGCCGCGTTGATCGCCAGCACGCGCGCCTTGATCGTCTCGAGCCCCGGCGCTGGGTCATAGTCACGCGCCGCGTCATAGGCGTAGATGTAATCGTTGGCATCGGCGGTGAACTTTTGCGCGAGCCGCCGCTCGACAAGCTTGTCGGCCAATGTACGCGTCGGCGCCCGGCGGAAGAACGACTGGGTGCCGCCTGCCGTCGCGAGGCTGAAGAAGGTTGCGACGTATTTGAAGGTCGGCGGCTCCTCGGTGTAGTTGCCGTTGTTCCAGGTGGGATCGGCCTTGATCGCGTCGATCAGCATGCGGCGCAGAACCCAGTTGCGTCCCGACATGGCAACGGGTTGTGAGCCCATGGGCACCAGCACATCCATCAAGTCGGGATACATCTCGCCCCACATCCAGGCATGCATGCCGCCCATCGACTGGCCGATAATAAGCTTGAGATGCTTGACACCGAGATGCTCGGTCAGCAGTCGATATTGCGCCCGCACCTGATCTTCATAGGTGAATTTCGGGAAGGCCATGCGCAGCCCATCCGAGGGCTTCGATGATTTGCCCGAGCCCAGCGCGTCGGGGATGATGAGGAAGTATTTGGTGGCGTCGAGCGGCTGGCCCGGCCCGAACAATTCGCCAGCGAATGTCGGGCCGAGCATGGTCTGGCCCGAGCCGTTCGAACCGTGCAGCACCAGCACCGGCTCGCCCGTCGGCTCACCGATTGTCACATAGTGCAGCTTCAGTTCGGGCAGCACCTCGCCGGTATGGAAGCGGAAGTCCTTTGCCGTCCAATCGCCCGGGTTCTGTTGTGGTGGGTCGGCCGCGAATGCGGTGGTGGCGAACAGCAGCGCCGCGGCGGTAGCGATCGAGGCGCAGAAGGTCATGAGGAACATGGTTCAGGTCCTCTCTGCCGAATCATAGTCGAGCACGTCCGGTCGTCGGTCAAGCTGATCTTATCCCGAAAAAAATCGATATTAGCCGGCGAATTGGCCTCATCCGATCTGGATCATCGCCGAGCGCGCTTCTATCTGCTTCGCAGGTGGTGTAGCGTCTACGTAACAAGCTCAAGGGAAGAGCTCATGAAAAAATTGATCATTGCAGAACTGCTCGCGGCAACCTGCATTTTCGCGCCCGCCGCATGGTCTCAGGTGACGACGCCAGCTCGCCAAACCATCCGATATTTCACGACGCCCTTGGAGAAAGACACGACGCGCGAGGTAGAGATGGTATCCATCACCGTGCCGCCCGGCGCCGGCAACGAGTTCCATCGCCACCCCGGCGATCAATGGACCGCGGTCCAGGAGGGCGAAGTCACCTTCACCATCAAGGGACAGCCCCCAGTCGTGCTCAAAGCCGGCGAGGGCAACTACGTTCCTCGCGGCATCATCCACCGACAACAGAACCTCAGCGACAAGTCGGCGCGTTATATCGTGTTGAATATTTTCGACAAGGGCAAGCCGGTAGCCGAGCCTGTTCCTGAATAGTGGCGACATAAACCCGCTAACGCATGAACCTTTCAGGCGGAATGACTTTTCTGCCTGTTATGCGAATCCGCTTATGATTTTCCGCGTTATCTGCAAATATCGGGTGATTTCGCGAGGCTGATCGGTCTCCGCCGATCGCCTCAAAACAGGAAGTCGATCAGGAGGGAGAGGATCATGGCTTTCTACCGAACTGCGATCGGTCCGAGCACGCTGCTGGCAGCACTGTCGTTTATGCTCGCCACGGCGCTGGCGCACGACGAGACCAAGTATCCCGACTGGTCCGGACAGTGGCGTCGGCCGCCGGGGGTCGGCGTGCAGTGGGATGAGACCAAGCCCATCGGGCTTGGCCAAAAGGCCCCGCTGACACCCGAATACCAGGCGAAGCTCGAGTGGAGCATCAATGATCAACGCGAGGGTGGCCAAGGGCTCGACATGCGGTACACCTGCATCACCAACGGTATGCCGCGGATCATGACCTTCATCAGGCCGGTTGAATTCATCGTCCTGCCCAATGTCACCTATCTCCACTACGAGAACATCATGCCGCGTCGCATCTTCACGGATGGGCGTCGTATGCCCGAAGACGAGGAGCCGACCTATATCGGTTATTCCATCGGCCAGTGGCTCGATACCGATGGCGACGGCCGCTTCGACACCTTGGAGATCGAAACCCGCAATTTCAAGGGCCCGCGCACCATGGAGCCGAGCGGACTCCCTCTGCACGAGGACAATCAGACCATCGTCACGGAACGCATCTACCTCGACAAGGCCAACAAGGACCTGATGCTCAACGAAATCACGGTCATCGATCACGCGTTCACGCAGCCGTGGACCGTGACCAAGCACTATCAGCGCATCCCGAACGACCGCTGGTACGAGGACAATTGCGCCGAGAACAACAATCACATCATCGTCGGCAAGGAGAACTATTTCATGAGCGGCGACGGCTACCTGATGCCGGCACGCAAGGATCAGGCGCCGCCCGATCTGCGCTATTTCAAGCAGACGCGCAAGTGAGACCTGCGGCTCCCCGGCAACCATTCCTTCGCCCTGCCGTCGCGTCGCGGTTTTCCCCGCCGCTCGCCGGCGACGGCAACCGACAGGAATCCAGGCCGCGACTTTGGCTGTGGGTCACCAGCAGACGAAATCCGCGTTCCATGGATGAATCAGTGAACTTCACCGTACTCACCAGATTCAGCGATAGTCTCAGTGCGCCAGAAGTCTCGGGCCGCCCATCTGTAGGTACTTCCGGATAACCCTGCCCATATGATATCGTCTACGCGGTTCGTCCGGCGAATGTCGGCTCAATAATTAAACCCATAAAACGGGAGGACAAATCGATGCATGCCACCATTATTCGCAGCGTATTGATCGGGCTAGCGCTGTCGGTGCTTGTGGCCAACGCGGCGGCCGTGGCCGAGACCATTACCTACCAGGTCGTACTCAATGCACAAAACCAACCGACACCCAACGACAGCAAGGGCACCGGGACAGCGGAGGTCACCTACGACACCACCAGCAAGGCTTTGACCTGGACGATCAACTTCGATGGGCTTACCGGCCCTGCGACTATGGCCCATTTCCACGGCCCGGCGGCACCTGGCGCAAATGCTGGCGTGGTCCTCTTGATCGGCACCAACCCGACCAGCCCGGCCAAGGGCACGGCAACGTTGACCGACGCCCAGGCCGCCGACCTGCAGGGAGGCCGCTGGTACATCAACATTCACACCAACGCAAACCGCGGCGGCGAGATCCGCGGACAAGTCGTGAAATGAGTTGGACCGACTGGCCACTGCCCAGCGGGGCACACGCCAGGCAAACGTCCCGGTTACCCTTCATAGCGACGGCCAGCCGACATGGCTTTACTTCGCAGTCGGGTCATTCGCACCGTTTTCTTAGCGTGCACGCCATGTCCGGTCATCCTCTGAAACTCACCGCAAAAGCAGACTTGGCCGAGCGGCGGCTTGGGCAAGGAGGAGTCTTTTTGAGGCAAAGCCCTGCACCTGAAACTCGCAGGTCCTCTGCATCTCCCGCAGCGCAATGGAAGCTCAGCGTGATAAACCGGGCGGAGCTGACCCCCTGTTGGGGTCCTACGACGTGTTCGACCCTTACACAGCTCTGAGATTCAAGCACCCTTTATTCAGCCCGGCCGACCAGGGTGGTTTTCGGGTCCGGCCAAGAGCTACCGCGCGTCCGCGAGAAGAGCTAAGGTGAACTCGTTGAAGGGAGGAATCAATGCATCGAATCAAAATAGCCACTTTCACGGCGACCATGGCTCTCGGCGTCCTTACCGGCCTCGCCGATCGGGCGAGCGCGCAGGGCGTCACCGCCTACGAAGGCGCCCGCGTTATCGTTGGCGACGGCCGCGTCCTCGACAACACAACGCTGGTCGTGAGCGGCACGAAGATCACGCAGATCGGCGGCACCGTGCCCGCCGGTGCTACGCGCGTCAGCCTCGCCGGCAAGACCGTGATGCCGATGTTCCTCGACACGCACACGCATCTGAGCACGACACGCGATAAGCTCGTGGCCGATTTGAGGCAGCGCGCCTATTTCGGGGTCGGAGCCGCGCTGAGCCTCGGCACCGATAATTATGAACTGCTCGACCTTCGTAACAAGGACAACCCCGGCATGGCCCGTTTCTTCAGTGCCGGCAAGGGCATCAGCCGGACCGAAGGACGCCCGACCTTGGAGATCAATAGCGTGGAGGAGGCGCGCAAGGCGGTCCGGACAAACGTGGGCTACAATGTCGATATCATAAAGGTCTGGGTCGACGACCGCGACGGCAAGTTCGACAAGGTCCTTCCGTCCCAGTATGAAGCCATCATTGACGAGGCCCACAAGAATGGCCTCCGCGTCACCGCGCACATCTTCAACGAAATTGATGGGAAGCGGCTCATTCGCGCCGGGATCGATGCGTTCGCGCACAGCGTGCGCGACAAGGACATCGACGATGAAATGTTGGCGCTGTACAAGTCGAAACCGAACCTTGTCGTCAACCCGAACCTGCCGGACCGCGGGATCAAGCAGGATCTGAGCTGGTTGAAGCCAAGCCTTGCACCCACCGATTACGCCAAGCTCGAAGAGGGCAACACCGACCGGCCGAAGGCGCAGGAGTTCTACGGCATCCAGTCTCGCAACCTGGCGAAGATCAATGCGGCCGGCGTGAAAATCGTGCTCGGCACCGACGGCAATCGCGCGTGGGCTCCCCACGAGGAGGCTGCCGACATGGTAGCCGCTGGCATGACACCCATGCAGGTCATCATCGCGGCGACAAAGAACGCGGCCGAATTCCTTAAGATGTCCGACACCGGCACGCTTGAAGCCGGCAAGAACGCCGACTTTATCGTGCTCGATGCGAACCCCCTCGACGACATCACGAACACGCGTAAGATTTCGCAGGTGATCCTGCGCGGCGCGGCTGTCGACCGCTCGAAGCTGCCGAACTGAAGGCGCGAGGCGTCCGCTTGCAGCTGGGCGTTAACGGAGCGACGCAGGCGCGGCCCGCGTCGTTTCGTTTGCGAAGCAATGCACAATCGGGATCCGCTTGTGCATCATCTTTACGGCGTTGGATTTAGAAGGCCGAGGCGTTAGGAGCCGGCAATGTCTAAGGGCGATATCGTGGCCATATTGGACCACCAGTCGGCACTCGAGACCACGGGAGCGTACGGGAAATCCCGGGCCCGAGGCAGGGATGGGAGAGGTGAAAAGGGCCTCGCGGCGACGGGTGCTGCGTAGCACGCGGGACGCTCCGGACTTCTGGGGGTACTGAACGAAATCACTCGCGTGGTAGTGTACTGCGGCAGGCAGCGGTGAGCTCGAAGCTGAGCTCGCCCGGCGCTTTCCCGCGCCGGTGACCAACGGCGATGAAGACCGCTATCCCGATCGGCGGGCAAGCTTCTCGAAGACCATGCCGCAATCCTCAGGCAACCTATGCCATCGATCTCGTCGGCGTCGATTCGGCCGCACTCTCGCTCGCACCGCCGCCCGTCTTCGCCAGCCAGACAATGGCCGCGGAGATGGCCGAACTCTACTGGCAAGCATTGATGCGTGATGTCGCGTTCCGCGATTTTGCCACCCACCCGATGCCGCAAGCCGCGGTCTCTGACCTGACAGTCGTCGGCTTCGCACAATCAGGCCCTGAGACCCTGTTTCGAGGCGACACTTTGGGTGAACGCGTTGGGCCCTTCGTCAGCCAGTTTCTTTGGCGCGACGTTCCGTACGGATTGCAAACCGTAGGGCAGCGCTTCGTCGTGCCGTCCCGGGGGCAGAGTTTCCTGACTGCGTTTGACGCCTGGCTTGCTTGCCAGCGCGGCGAGAAGGCGGGCGCGGCGCTGCGATCCGACGGCGATCCGCGGTACATATCGAGCTATCGGGAACTGGTCGAGTACGTTCATCGCGATTTCAGCTTCCAGCCCTTCATGAGTGCGGCGCTGATTATGCTGCGCATGGGTGGCGACCGCGGCGACGCCGTGCTGTCGCCAACGAATCCGTATCGCGGCTCGGCGACTCAATTCGGCGACATTACGCTCGGCAACAAGAACCTGCTGACGCTGCTCGCCGAGGCATCGTTGCTGGGGCAGAAGGCGTCGTATTATCAGAAATGGCGGGTCCACCGCCGCGCGCGCCCCGAGGTATTTGGCGCGCGAATAGATGTGCATCTTGGCGGCCGCAAGTCATACGACCTGCACCCTGCCATCCTCGAGAGCGAAGGTCTCGCCCGGATCAAGGCTGAATATGGCAGCTGGCTGCTGCCCCAAGCCTACCCCGAAGGTTGTCCAACTCACCCCTCCTATCCGGCTGCGCATGCCGTCAATGCCGGCGCTTGCGCAACGGTTCTCAAGGCCTTCTTCGACGAGCGATATGTCATTCCCGATCCGGTCGAGGCGACGGCCGATGGCGCACGGCTTGAGACTTGGCGAGGCGTGGAGCTGACGCTCGGCGGCGAGATCGACAAGCTCGCCTCAAATATCGCGCTCGCTCGTGACGCCGCAGGAGTGCATTTCCGCTCCGACAGCATCGAAGGCCTAAAGCTCGGTGAGGAAGTGGCGATCGGCCTGCTTGCCGAGACGAGCCTGACCTACAGCGAACAATTCGATGGGTTTGTCCTCGACCGATTCGACGGCACGCGAGTGCGGATCTCGAATGGTTCAGTGCGATCGCTGTGAAAAAGGTGCTGCAGTTCCGTTGAGGCGACCCCAACGGGGAGGCCGGCCACCATCTCGGCATTTGAACCTATGGGCGGTATGGTCGCGCCGCGCTGGGCGCCGGCGAGCAATTCGAGGGCTCGTCATTGTTCTGCACTTTGCGTCAGGTCGCGGCTCTGCGCGACCCGGAGTCCCCTTTCACCCGAAGCTCGGACGGTCGGTTGTCCGAAGGTGCAACGCGGCGATCGCTCCGCCTTGACGCCGCCGCGTGCCGGCTGCCATGAATCTTGCGATGTATCGTTTTGTCCTCACGCGACTCAGCTTGGCGATTCCGACCTTTATCGGGCTCACCATGCTGGCGTTTTTCCTCATTCGCCTCATTCCGGGCGATCCCATCGAGACGATGGCGGGCGAGCGCGGGATCGATCCGGTTCGCCACGAACAGCTGCGCGCCGAATACGGCTTCGACAAGCCGATTCTCGTCCAGTACGGCCTCTATGTCGGGCGCGTGTTCCACGGCGATCTCGGCCGCTCCATCGTGACGCGAGAGCCGGTGATCGCGGAATTCGCGGTCCTCTTTCCGGCGACGGTCGAGCTCGCGCTCTGCGCGATGCTGTTTGCCGTGATGATCGGACTGCCGGCCGGAATTCTCGCCGCAGTCAACCGCAATTCGCTATTCGACCACGGCGTTATGGGTGTTTCACTCGGCGGCTACTCAATGCCGATCTTCTGGTGGGGCCTGCTGCTCATTCTGCTGTTCTCGCTCAGGCTCGATCTCACCCCGGTCTCCGGCCGCATCGCGGTGCAGTACTATGTCGAGCCGGTCACCGGATTCCTGCTCGTCGACACGCTGCTCTCCGATGACAGGGGCGCGTTTGCATCGGCGCTGTCGCACATCGTGCTGCCGGCGATCGTGCTCGGGACGGTGCCGCTCGCGGTCATCGCGCGGATGACCCGGTCGGCCATGCTCGAAGTGCTTGGCGAGGACTACATTCGCACCGCCCGCGCAAAGGGTCTTCCGGGCTACCGCGTCATCGGTCTTCACGCATTGCGCAATGCGCTCATTCCGATCGTGGCCGTGATCGGGCTGCAGGTTGGCGTATTGTTCACCGGCGCCATCCTGACCGAAACGATCTTTTCGTGGCCGGGCGTCGGCAAATGGCTGATCGAGGCGATCAATCGCCGCGACTATCCGGTCCTGCAGGGCGGCACATTGCTGATCGGTGCCGTCGTCATGGCCGTCAACCTGCTGGTCGAGCTGGCCTACGGCGTGATCAATCCGCGCATCAGGCACGCCCGATGACCGCTGAATACCTTGAGGCGCCGCCGACCGCACCCCCCGCCGGCGCACCGCTTCCTCCTCCCCGCGCGGAGGAGGGCAGGGTGGGGGCGCCGCACGCCGTGCAAGAGTTCTGGGCCGCGCTTCGCGCCAATCACGGTGCCGTTGCTGGTATCGCGGTGATTGCCACCATCGTGCTGCTGGCCGCGCTCGCGGAAATCATCGCGCCGCACTCGCCGGTGCTCAACGACAACGCTGCCTTTCTCAAGCCGCCATTCTGGCAGGACGGCGGCTCTTTCACCTACCTGCTCGGTACCGATGCGATCGGACGCGACATGCTTTCACGGCTGATCTTTGGCGCGCGCCTCTCGCTCCTGATCGGGATCGCGGTGGTGGCGCTCTCGGTGATGGTCGGCACCGTGCTCGGTCTTGTCGCCGGCTTCTTCCGCGGCGTCGTCGAGATTGGGATCATGCGGCTGATGGATATTCTGCTGACGTTGCCGAGCCTGCTGCTGGCGATCGTCATCGTCGCGATTCTCGGCCCCGGCGTCATGAACGCGCTGCTGGCGGTCGCCGTGGTCGTGCTGCCCCACTATGTGCGCATCACGCATGCCGCGGTCATCACCGAAACCGCCAAAGACTACGTCACGGCGGCCCGGGTCAGCGGCGCCGGCACGCCGCGCCTGATGTTCAGGGAGGTGCTGCCGAATTGCATGGCGCCCCTGATCGTCCAGGCGACGCTCGGGGTTTCGACGGCCATTCTCGATGCGGCGTCGCTCGGATTCCTCGGGCTCGGGGCCCAGCCGCCGCTGCCCGAATGGGGCACGATGCTGGCCGACGCCCGCGAATTCGTATCGCGCGCCTGGTGGGTGGTGACGTTCCCCGGCATCATGATCCTGGTCACGGTGCTGGCCTTCAACCTTCTCGGCGATGGCCTGCGCGACGCCCTCGATCCCAAACTGAACCGCTGACATGGCCTTGCTCGAGATCGAAGATCTGTCGGTCACGTTTCCTTCGCGGACCACAACCGGACGCGCCGTCGACCGGGTCAGCATCGTTGTTGCGGAGGGCGAGTCGCTCGGCGTCGTCGGCGAATCGGGCTCCGGCAAGAGCCTCACCATGCTCGCCGTGATGGGGCTCGTGCCCTATCCGGGGCAGGTCACGGCGAACCGGCTCAAGTTCAAGGATCGCGATCTCTTCCGGCTGTCGGGCCGGGAGCGGCGCCAGCTCGCCGGCAAGAGCATGGCGATGATCTTTCAGGACCCGATGACGAGCCTCAATCCCTGCTTCACCGTCGGCTTTCAACTGGTCGAGACATTGCGCATCCACGAGAAGATAGGGCGCAAAGCGGCACGCCAGCGCGCCATCGCGCTGCTCGAACAGGTCGGCATCCCGGCGGCGGAGAGCCGCATGCGGGCGTTTCCGCACCAACTCTCGGGCGGCATGAACCAGCGGGTGATGATCGCCATGGCGATCGCCTGCCAGCCGGACCTTCTCATCGCCGATGAACCGACCACGGCGCTCGACGTCACGGTCCAGGCGCAGATTCTCGACTTGCTCCGCTCCCTCCAGCACGATCGCGGCATGGCTCTCATTCTGGTTACCCACAACATGGACGTGGTTGCCGACACGGCACGCCGTGTCGTGGTGATGTATGCCGGCCAGATCGTCGAGGAGCGCGACACTGCGGGCCTTTTCGCCGCACCCCAGCATCCCTACACGGCGGCCCTTCTGGCGGCGCGGCCCCCTCCCTACCCTCCTCTCTCCCCCACCCTTCCCTCCCCCGCTGGTGGGGAAGGATTAGGGCGGGGGCAGGGGAAGGGTAGGGACGGGGCGGAATCCGGGCGGCTGGCGACAATCCCCGGCGTGCCGCCGGGCCTCCACGATCGTCCGCGCGGCTGCCTGTTCGGCCCGCGCTGCGCCTACGCCACCGAGCGCTCGTGCACGATCCAGCCGGAAATCCGACCCTGGATGGGTGGCCGGATCCGCTGCCACTATCCGCTCGGCGACCCCGATCGCAATGCGCGCATGGCGGCCGACGGGCTGCTTGGCGCGAAGCCCGTGCCGTGACCGCACTCGTGGTCGCCTGCGGCCTGGAGCGCACCTACGAGGTGCGGCGGGGCCTGTTCAAGGAACGTGGACGGCTGCGGGCGGTCGGCGGCATCTCGTTTGCACTTGCCGCCGGCCAGACGCTCGCGGTGGTCGGCGAATCCGGTTGCGGCAAGTCCACGCTCGCGCGCCTCATAACGCTGATCGAAAAGCCGACCGCCGGAACCCTCGCGCTCGACAGTGTCGATGCGGTCAATCCGCCGGCCGGCGAGAAGCGAAGGCTGCGCCGCGCCGTCCAGCTGGTTTCGCAGGACCCCTACGGCTCGCTCAATCCGCGCAAGAAGATCGGCACCATTTTGGAAGAGCCGCTCGCCATCAACACCAAGCTGCCGAAACGCGCCCGCGCCGGGCAAGCGATCGAAATGATGGCGAAGGTGGGCCTCGGCCGCGAGCATTACGGGCGCTATCCGCACATGTTCTCCGGCGGCCAGCGTCAACGCATCGCGATCGCGCGGGCGCTGATATTGCGTCCGAAGCTTGTCGTCGCCGACGAGCCGGTGTCGGCACTCGATGTCTCGGTGCAGGCGCAGGTGCTAAACCTGTTCATGGATCTCCAGCAGGACCTGGGCCTTGCCTATCTCTTCATCTCGCATGATCTCGCGGTGGTGCGTCACATCGCTCATGACGTGCTTGTCATGTATCTGGGCCTCGCGATGGAGCAGGGGCCGAAGGAGAAAATCCTGCGCCGGCCGCTTCATCCCTATACCCGGGCGCTGCTCGCATCGACGCCCGGATTGGGCCGGCGATCGTCGCACGGCGTTCCAAAAGGCGAGTTGCCGTCGCCGCTCGACCCGCCGAAGGGGTGCGTATTCTCGACCCGCTGCCCTCATGTGGGCGAGCGGTGCCGCGAGGAGCGCCCCGGCGCGCGGTTGATCGACGGACGCGAGGTGGCCTGCCACTTTGCGGAACAGTTCTTGTAGCTTAACGTGGACAACCGGTGGGACCTGAGAGGTTCGCGTATGCGGCGGTGGTCTTCACACGATCGAGCAGGTTGGGCGCGATAGGAGAATTCGCATGGGCAACGCACTATGGAATGGGATGGCTGCCGGGCGCCCGAATTCGCGGCGCCAGTTTCTGCGAGACATGGCTACCAGCGGCGTCTCGATGGTGGTCGCGTCGCTGCCCGCCGACGCACAGGAGAAGACAGAGCTCTCCGCCGTTGGAAATGCACCACCGGCGAAAACCGGTTCGGTCGCAGAGACGCTGGCGGATTTCGCCGTCAAGCTCCGCTACGAGGACCTGCCGGGAGACGTCATCCGCACGGTGAAGCGTACCATTCTCGATACGATCGGCTGCGCGATCGGTGGATACGAGGCCGAGCCGAGCCGGATCGCCCGCAAGCTCGCCAGCCGCGTGAGCGCGACACCGGCCGCAACGGTCCTTTGCAGCGGCGACAAGACAAGCCACGATCTTGCTGTGTTCGCCAACGGCGTCATGATTCGCTATCTGGATTTCAACGACGGTTACATCACGCCGAAGGGCGGCGGTCATCCGAGCGATACCATCGCGGCCCTGCTGTCGTCAGCCGAAATCGCGGGAAGCAGCGGGCGCGATCTTATCGTTGCCACCGCGCTGTCCTACGAAGTCTTTTGCAAGGTCGCCGATGTACTGGATAGCAGAGGCCTCGGGTTGGATCAGTCGACCATCCTCGGACTCGCCAGCCTTGTCGGGGCAAGCCGGCTGATGGGGCTCAGCAAACAACAGATCGTCCACGCCATAGGGATCACAGTGGGCGGGAACACCGCCATCAACCAGGGTCGCGTCGGCACCCTTTCCAATTGGAAGGACTTTGCCAGCGCCGAAGCGAGCCGCAAGGCGATCTTCTCGGCGCAGCTTGCGCAGGCCGGCATGACCGGGCCGTACCAGGTATTCGAAGGTCGATCGGGTTTCTTCAATACCATCAGCCATCAGGCCTTCACGTTGCCGCCCCTCGGCGAACCCTTCGGCATCATGAAAGCATTCACAAAGCGCTTTCCGCTCGGACAATATTCGCAGACGGTGGCGGAAGGCGCAGCGCAGGTGCGATCATTACTTAGCAGCACTGACGAGATCGATGAAGTCAATATTCGGGTGTCCCGCAACGCCATCAAGGTCATGGCCGACAGTCCCGATAAATGGCGGCCGGAAAGTCACGAAACAGCGGACCACAGCATGCCCTATGCCGCCGCTGTCGTGCTGATGTACGGAACGATCGACGATCATTATTACGAAGATCCCTATCTCCACGATCAGCGGCTGCTCGATCTCGTCAGCCGCGTGCGCTGCATCCCGTCGGCTGAGGCCGATGCGCACGAAAAGGACTACAATCTCTGCGATTTCGAGATTGTTCTCAAATCAGGGCAGCGCAAGGCGGTCAGGGTCGAATACCATCGCGGGCACCCAAAAAACCCGATGACCGATGCCGAAATGGAGGAAAAGTTCCGGTCTCTGGCCCGTAGACATCTGCCTGCCGATCCGATCGATGCCTTGCTGCGCCAGCTGCGGGCGCTTGAGAACGTGCCTAAGGCAGGATCGCTGGTTGAGATGACGAAGGTGTAATGCCCGTCACCGGGTGATACCGGAGCGGTAATCTGCCTCACGCAAGCGGACATTTGAATTCGCTACACTATGCGCGGTGCCTGTTCTCAAAGTTCAGGCGTCCCCGCCCGTGGCGCCCCATCCCGGAAGCCGGCAGTGCTTTTCAGAAGTCACGAACGACCGATCGACGTTGGGAGATGTGTGGAGGAACGATAACGTTGACACCGCTCGCGGGCCGACTTCACCGATCTATTCACCAAATCGATGGCTTCAGAGGAGGACGCAATCATGCCGACCTGGACACCTGATCCGAGCTTCTACCCTTCTCCGCGCATGGCGATGAAGGCGGCACCGGAAAAGCTGGCCTACGTTGCGGCGTTCGACCCCGAGCGGAAGATGCCGGACGCCATCGCCGTGGTCGACGTCGACTCCACGTCTAACACCTACTCGCAGATCGTCGGCTCGACGGCCATGCCTACGGCCGGAGACGAGTTGCATCACTTCGGCTGGAACGCCTGCTCCTCCTGCCTGTGTCCGAATGCGCCGCATCCGCATGCCGAGCGGCGCTACCTCGTTGTGCCAGGCTTAAGGTCTTCGCGCATCCACATCCTCGACACCAAGCCCGACCCGAGGACCCCCAAGATCGTCAAGGTGATCGAGCCGGACGAGGTCGCTGACAAGGCTGGCTATACCCGGCCGCACACGGTCCACTGCGGGCCGGAAGGCATCTATGTCGCGGCCCTGGGAAACCGCGAGCGCAAGGGTCCGGGTGGAATATTCCTGATGGATCACGAGACGTTCGACGTACGCGGCCAGTGGGAGATCGACCGCGGGCAACAGCACCTCGCCTACGATGCCTGGTGGCACCTCGGCTACGATACCTTGGTCACCAGCGAATGGGGCACCCCGGACACATTCGAAAACGGATTGATCCCCGAAATCCTGTTGGGCGCGAGGTACGGCCGACGGCTCCACTTCTGGGATCTGCACCAGCGCAAGCATCTGCAGACCATCGACTTCGGCGAGAAGTACCAACTGATATTCGAGCTGAGACCCGCGCACGATCCCACCAAAGCGTATGGTTTCGTCAACTGCGTTGTCAGTCTCGAGAACCTTTCCTCATCGATCTGGACCTGGTATCGCGACGGCAGCAAGTGGGCTGTCAGGAAGGTGATCGAGATTCCGGCGGAGCCGGCAAGCGAGGACCAACTCCCGCCGCTGCTCAAAGGCTTCAAAGCGGTGCCGCCGCTCGTCACCGATATTGACCTGTCGATGGACGATAAATTCCTGTACGTGGCCTGCTGGGGCACCGGAGATCTCCAGCAGTACGACGTATCCGATCCCTTCCAGCCGAAGCTTACCGGCAAGGTCAGGATAGGCGGGATTGTCTCGAAGGCGACGCATCCCGGCGCCAAGAATGGTGCCCTCACTGGCGGGCCGCAGATGGTCGAGATCAGCCGCGACGGGAAACGCGTCTATTTCACCAATTCGCTCTACGGCGCCATTGATCCGCAGTTCTATCCTGACGGCATCGAGGGCTGGATGGTCAAGCTCGACACCAATCCGAAGGGCGGTGTAGCGTTCGACGAGAAATTCTTCGTCAAATGGCCGGCACCGCACCGCCCGCACCAGGTTCGGCTCCAAGGCGGCGATTGCTCGTCGGATTCCTACTGCTATCCGTGATATTTTCTTATCGTTGAGGAAGCGCCTTCAGCGGTTGCTGACCCGGCGCCAAAATTGAAGACATGGACTGGTGGTTCTGGCCCGTAGTGGCGGGGCTAGGGGCTTTCCATGGCCTTAACCCGGCCATGGGATGGCTGTTTGCTGTTGCGCTTGGCTTGCACCGCAAGAGCCGGGCGGTCGTCTTCCTGTCGCTGCTGCCAATCGCAGCCGGCCACGCGGTATCGATCGCGTTTTTCGCCGTGTTGTTGGCGGTCGGCGGCTACCTGGCCGGACAAGGTGTCCTGCAGCTCGGTTCGGGTTTGTTGCTGTTGGGATGGGCCGGCTACCATTGGCGCATGCGCCATCGTCATCGTGTGCGCTTCGGCCTCCAGACGGGGCTCTGGGGCCTCGCCATATGGTCCTTCCTGATGGCCACGAGCCATGGAGCGGGACTCATGCTCTGGCCCGCCCTCATGCCGGCTTGTCTTTCAGGCGAAGGGAGCGCAGGCGGCCTCTCGAGCGGAGCCATGGCAATGCTTGCCGGGGTGGGCCTGCACACGCTCGCGATGATCGCAACAACGGCCATCATCGCGGCCCTGGTCTATGAATGGCTGGGCGTCGCGCTGCTGCGGCGCGCTTGGCTCAACATTGACTTGATCTGGCTCGCGGCACTCGCCGCAACAGGTGCATTGCTGCTAATTACATAAACCCGCATGGCAACAGCTTCCGATCAGACCTCCGTTTTTATGCATGTTCACCTGGATGACTTTCGCCGCTGATGTCACAAGCCGCAAGTGTTGCGCGGGCCAGCGCTGGCCCTCGTGAGTGAAAAGCTTGATGCCGAGGCCACCAACGCTTTGACCTGCTGGTTTACGACCTGTGTGACACTGAGATCTTCAGCCGCTCGCGAGTTGAGCGCGTTGCAGGGCTGCAGGCCGTTGCGTTGACCCCGAATATGAAAGGAATAAGCTTTGCGCGGCGTCGGCTGTTCGGACCGGAAGGCGAATACCGCTGGAATCCAGGAGCCACAGAGGGAGGTACATTCAGCCATGAGAATTGAGGCAGGCGTATTGGCGATTTTCGCCTTTTTGGCGTTGACCGGCTCCGGATTCGCTCAGGATCTTGGCCCCCAGGTCAAGAAGCTCGCAGACGGAGTCTATGTCCACACCGGGAAAGGTTTTGAGTCCAACAGCGGAATTATTCTCACCGATGAAGGCGTTGTGGTGATCGATACGGGGCAGAACCCCATTGAGTCACGCGCCATCATGGACGCCGTCAAGAAGCTGACCACGATGCCGGTGCGGTTCGTTATCGATACGGAACCGCATGCCGATCATACCACTGGCCATTACGTCTTCTCGCCGCCCGCCGTCGTCGTGGCCGCTGCGGGAGCGGGCGAATCGATGCGTGCGGCCGACCGCAGCGCCCCCGATCGGATCCAGAGACTGGCAGCCATGTCACCCGAGATGAAGGCCGCGCTCGAAGGCTACCGCTTCATCACGCCGCATATCGAATATCACGACAAGATGACGATCAACCTTGGAGGCCGAACTTTTGAACTTAAGTATCTCAAGGGAGTTCACAGCGAGTCGGACAGCGCGGTCTGGCTGCCTAAAGAACGTATCGTGTTCTCGGCATCGGCTTTTGTGGTCAATCAGATCAATATTCTTCGCCCCTTCGTTACCATTCCAGATATCCTGGCTGCCGGGAAGATGATGAAGGCGTTGAACCCCGAACATGTGGTTCCCGGGCATGGTACCCCTGGGACGGTAAAGATTTTCGATGATGGCGAGCGGTACTATGCGCTGCTTCTGGACCGGGTCGGGAAGCTGATGAAGGAAGGCAAATCGCTGAATGACCTTAAGAACGAGGTCAAGATGCCGGAATACGCCAACTGGGGCAGCCAGGACCGGCTTCCAACCAATATCGATGCCGCCTACCGGGCGCTAGGTGGGAAGTAATTAAGCGCGGATTTCGTTTGGGTTGAATCAAACATTACGTATCCTCGCCCGGGATGGCAGGCGACGCAGGAGCCCCGGCGTTGCTGGGGTTGCTGGATCGTCGGTCAAACCGGGCGATGACACGTGAGGGGGGAGAGCGAACCGGTTAGGGAGCTGAAGGGGCAGCAAAAGCGGCGACGCCTGAACTGGGCTGGCGCCGCATTCCGATCGCGAGGAAGCGATGAGCGGCACGATCAAGGCACCGTGCGGCGGTGAGTTAAACATTCTCAGCGAGCTCGAGAAAAAGGTTCTCTGGCTTTCGACATGGACCATCCATCACGCCAATCATGTCCGCGAGAATCTCGATGGCGTCAAAGTGGGGGGGCACCAGGCCTCGTCCGCCTCGCTCGCCACCATCATGACGGCGCTGTACTTCCAGGTGCTGCGGCCGCAGGACCGCGTAGCGATCAAGCCGCACGCCAGCCCGGCTTTTCATGCCATCCAATATCTGCTGGGTCAGCAGACCCAGGACAAGCTCGCGGCTTTCCGTGGCTACAAGGGAGCGCAGAGCTATCCGTCGCGCACAAAGGACGTGGACGACGTCGACTTCTCCACCGGCTCGGTCGGTCTCGGCGTTGCGCAGACGCTGTTCTCTTCGCTGGTGCAGGATTACGTGCGCGCCCACGGCTGGGGCCTGGACCAGCCCGAGGGCCGCATGGTCGCGCTGATCGGCGATGCCGAACTCGATGAAGGCAATATTTTCGAAGCGATGCTCGAAGGCTGGAAGCAGGGACTGCGCAATTGCTGGTGGATCATCGACTACAATCGGCAAAGCCTCGATGCGGTGATCCGGGAAGGCTTGTGGGCTCGCTATGAAGCGCTGTTCCGCGACTTTGGCTGGGATGTGGCGATTTTGAAGTATGGCACGCTGCTGCAAGAGGCCTTTGCCGAGCCGGGCGGTCCGTGGTTGCGCCAATGGATCGACAACTGTCCCAACCAGCTCTACTCGGCTCTGGTGTTCCAAGGCGGCCGCGCTTGGCACAAGCGGCTGCTCGAAGATGCCGGCGATCACGGCACGCTGAAGCAACTGATCGAGGCGCGCTCGGACGACGAGTTGGCGCGATTGATGACAAATCTCGCGGGTCACGATCTGTCGTCGCTGCTCACGGCGTTCGCGGCTGCCGACAATGAGCGACCAACCTGCTTTATCTGCTACACGATCAAGGGTTACGGACTGCCGTTTGCCGGGCACAAGGACAATCACGCCGGTCTGATGACTCCCGCCCAAATGGAGAATCTGCAGGCCGCTATGAACGTGCGGTCGGGGCACGAATGGGACAAGTTTGAAGGGCTTAGCCTTTCTGCGGCCGAGATCGAGAGATTTATCGCCGACGTGCAGTTCGCCGAACAGCGCCGGCATCGTAAACGTGCCGTGTCGATCGCGGTGCCGTCCGAATTGCCGGTAACGATCCAGCGCGTGATGTCGACGCAAGGCGGGTTCGGCGCGATTCTCAACGAACTCGGCAAACAGCAATCCACCCTGGCGGGCCGCATTGTCACGACTTCACCCGATGTAACCGTCTCGACCAATCTCGGCCCTTGGGTCAACCGTCGCGGATTGTTTGCTCATGAAGCGGTGGCAGACGCATTCAAGAAGGAGCGCATCCCCTCAACCTTCGCCTGGGAGTTTTCGCCTAGGGGCCAGCACATCGAGCTGGGCATCGCCGAGATGAATCTGTTCATTCTGCTGTCGGCGCTCGGGCTTTCCTATGCACATCATGGTGAGCGGCTGCTTCCGATCGGCACGCTGTATGATCCGTTTATCGCGCGCGGGCTCGATGCTTTGAATTACGCCTGCTATCAGGATGCGCGCTTCATTCTCGTTGCGACGCCTTCCGGGATCACGCTCGCGCCGGAAGGTGGCGCACATCAGTCGATTGGCACGCCGCTGATCGGTATCGCGCAGGACGGACTCGCCGCTTTCGAACCGGCGTTCGTCGACGAGCTTGGGGTCATTCTGTCCTTTGCGCTTGCTTACATTCAGAAGGAGGGTGACGCGCAAGCGTCGGAGCGCAATTGGCTGCGCGACGAGACTGGCGGATCGGTCTATCTGCGCCTTTCGACCCGGCCGATCGAGCAGCCGCAGCGCGTCATGACGGCCGAGTTGCGACAGGGAATCATTGACGGAGCCTATTGGCTGCGAAGGCCGGGGCCCAATTGTCAGGTTGTCGTCGCATTTACCGGCGCGGTGGCGCCGGAGGCCATTCAGGCGGTCGGACTGATGGCGGAAGATCGGCGCGATGTGGGGCTGCTCGCCATTACCTCGGCGGACCGGCTCAATGCCGGTTGGACTGCGGTGCAACGCGCGCGCGAGCGTGGGCTCGTCAACTCACGTTCCCATGTGGAGCGGATGCTCGGAGGGTTGCCGGCACATTGCGGCCTCGTCACCGTGCTTGACGGCCATCCCGCAGCCCTCGCCTGGCTCGGGGCGGTCAGTGGTCACCGGGTGCGTTCGCTTGGCGTCGAGCATTTCGGCCAGACCGGATCAATTGCCGAACTCTACTGCCACTACGGGATCGACACCAATGCGATCGTGGCAGCTGCGCAGGCCATCGCGCCCGGACGGCCAATCCGACATCTCAAGGACGTTGGCTGAACCCCTGAGCCTCCTGTTTTCTTTGCAGCGGCCGCCGCATGTATTGACCGCGCGCCGGTCCGATGATGTTGCCGTTGTGATAGACCAGAGCGCCGCGCAGGAAAGTGCTCTTCACCCGGCCGGTAAGTTCCTGCCCCTCGAAGGGTGAATATCCTTGTTTGGATTCGGATTCGGCCGCCCGGACCACAAAGCTTTCACGCGGGTCTACGAGAGCAATGTCCGCGTCGAAACCGGGTACAATATCACCCTTGCTGAGGAGGCCGAAGCGGGCGGCCGGCTTGAAGCTCAACAACTCGGCCATGTGGTTATACGACATGCCGCGTTTGCTGCCTTCGCTCAGCACTCCCGAGAGCAAGTACTCGGTGCCGCCAAATCCCGACTTTGCGAGCCATATGTTGGTTGGATCGTCCTTGGACCACTTCTGCTCGCTCGAACAGCAGGCATGGTCGCTGACGATCCAGTCGATCTTGCGTGCAAACACCGCCTCCCATAACGCCTCGACGTCTTCCCGAGGCCGGATCGGCGGGTTGACTTTGGCGTGAACGGCACATTCGCAATCGGTATCGAGCAGAAGATGACCGACCGTGACCTCGCGGCGGAACGCGATATGCGGAAAGACCTGCTGCATGGTCCATGCGGCGTCCACCGCTTTGCGCGAGCTCAGGTGCAACAGGTTGATGTTCAGGCAATTGGTTTCATTCGCCAGGTAGGAGGCAATCCAGATCGCAAGCCCCTCGGCGTGAGGAGGACGGGCGGCGCTGTAAGCGTGCAGCCCGGTCAGCTTGCCCTCGCGTTCGACGATCTTCGTGTAGGCCGTGAGAATGTCCGCCAGTTCGCAATGAAGGCTGACACTAATGTAGTCGGCGAGTTGCGGATGCTCTGTCATCAATCGCTGGGCTGAGCGCATGATGAATTCGAAGTGGGCGATGTCATAACGCTCCTCCGGCCCGATCATCAGGAAGTCGTTCTGGTTGGTCGATCGTCCGTGGAGGCCGTATCCACCATAGAACATGAATATCTTGAACGAAGTGACGCCATGATCGAGAGCAAGGTATTCCATTTCGTCAATATGCCCCGACTCGATGGGAGCGACGTGATAGCCGTAGTCGACCCAGAACCGGCCCTCGGACTGCTTTAGCACTTCGGGCATGAAGTCGCGGTAGGGCCCGCTTCTGTTCAGATAATATTGCCCGGTACGAATGTAGTTGAGGCTCGACGTCACGCCACCCATGGCCGCCGCCTTGCTCTCCGAGACGGCGTCCTGAGCAAGCGGCTGATAGATGCCGACATGCATGTGGGAATCGATACACCCGGGAAATGCCAGAAAATTCCTGGCGTCGAAGATTTCGTTTGCCTGCTCTGGTTGGATGTCCGGCGCGAGTTGCGCGATCCGCCCGTGCTTGACCCCGATGTCGAGACAGTCGACTGATGTCCTGTTGGGACGGACGACCCGGGCGTTTTTGATCACGAGGTCAAAAGGTTTATCCATTCGAGAATCCTCACGTTCCGACACCCTGCAACGTCATACCCCGTTGTCGCGGGCATCCCCGTCTTTTTTGCCGAGCTTCCGCACGCAAGGCAGTGGTGGCCGGGACAAGCCCGCCATTTCTCCGCAGAGAAGTTCAGTATGGCCGGAATCGCCGAGTTTCTGCATCAGCCTTTGCTCACATTCCGAGATACGCACGTCTGAGATTAGGATCCGTGCGAAGATCGGCGGCTTTTCCGTCCAGCACAAACACGCCATTATCGAGGACATAAGCGCGCTCGGCCACCTCCAGGCTCTGCGCCACATTCTGCTCGACCAACAGGATGGCCGTTCCTTGCGCGTTGATGCTCTTGATCAGAGAGAACAGCTCCTCGATCAGGAGCGGCGAAAGACCAAGAGACGGCTCATCAAGGATCAGGAGCTCAGGCTCGGCCATCAAGCCGCGTCCGATTGCCAGCATCTGCTGTTCGCCGCCGGACAGGGTACCGGCGCGCTGAGACTGTCGTTCGGCTAGCCGCGGGAAGATCGTAAATACGTTTATTCGGTTCTGTTCACGGCGTGGGCGACCGCGACGATACGCGCCAAGGTCAAGATTTTCACGCACCGTCATATTCGGGAAGACGCGCCGCCCCTCCGGGATATGGATCAGGCCGCGCGCGACGATAGCTGCCGGCCGCTCGCGTTCGATCGGGGCGTCGGCGAACCGAATCGAGCCGCTCCACGGCTGCATCACGCCGGAAATGGTCCGGTTGAGCGTCGATTTCCCCGCCCCATTCGAGCCCAAGACGGCGATGATCTCGCCACGCCGGACGACGAGATCAATGCCACGTAGGATCTCGGTCGTGCCGTAGCCAGCGCGCAGACCGCTTACTACGAGGATGGGCTCAGGCATGGGTGTGTCCGGCGGCCACCGTCCGACCGGCTGCGCCGCGGCCGAGATAGGCCTCCACCACATCCGGATCAGCCGCGATTGCGTCCGGCGGACCTTCGGCAATGACGCGTCCCTCGGACAGCACGAAGACGTGCTCCGCAAGGCTCATGACCGCCTGCATGACGTGCTCGATCATGACGATCGTGATGCCGCGGTTGCGAATGGCACGGATGACCGGCACCATATCGCGGATTTCTGAGGGATTGAGGCCTGCCAGGACTTCGTCGAGCAGAAGCACCCGCGGCGCAATGGCAAGCGCGCGTGCAAGCTCCAATCGCTTGCGGCCGGCCACGTTAAGAGTTGCGGCCGGACAATCGAGCAGATCGCCGAGGCCGACCTCGCGCGCGACATCGCCGGCGGCGGCAAGCGCATCTGCCCTGGCCGGCCGCGACAGATGGGTACCCACGGCAATGTTCTCGCGCACGGTCAAGCCCGCGAACGGTTGGACGATCTGGAAGGTGCGCGCGATGCCGCGCCGCACCAGCCGGTGTGGCCGCTCGCCTTCGATAGTGACGCCGTCGTAGACGATACGGCCTTGGTCCGGCGACAGGCTGCCGGCGATGAT
>Ga0209465_10000322_pt1 | contig 22745 bp, 22 predicted proteins | sample PanSoiPlot1MoBio_FD_188321 | JGI IMG/M metagenome (GOLD analysis project Ga0209465, IMG submission 188321) | Tropical forest soil microbial communities from Panama analyzed to predict greenhouse gas emissions - Panama Soil Plot 1 MoBio (SPAdes)... | ecosystem: Environmental > Terrestrial > Soil...
CTGGCCGAAGATGCCGTCCCAGCGCGCCGACAGATCAACGTCGTAGCCGCGCGCGCGCAGCGACTGCTCGGCGGCGCGGACGATCTCCGCCGACACCTGCTGGCCCAGCGCCGCGGACTGCGCCGGATCGTTGTCGCCGACCTGATCGACGACCACGAACACGTCGGGCGGCAGCACCGCCACGCGCAGCGGCGTGTACGCGCGCGCGGCGTAGCCAGGATCGACCATGGGCGGATGCGGCGTGATCGCGCATCCCGCCGCCCACCCGAACACGGCGATCACCAGCGCGAGCGCCGAACGACGAAGACTGAACAACGTCAACGCCTCCCAAAATACCACGGCGGCCGGGACGCCCGGGTGACGGCCGCCACCAACCCGGCGAAATGCTAGGATGAGCCGCGTGGTGGCCCTCACACGCCTCACGAGCGCGCTGTTCATTCTGGTGAGCGCCGCCGGTCTGGCCGTCGCGGCGCAGGCATCGGCGCTGAAAGTGTCGGTCGACAAGACCAAGGTCGACCTCAAGGCGCACCGCCTCGAGGTCAAGATGTCGCGGCCCGCGGGCAAAGTGAAAATCACGGTCTACTCGGAATCGAATGCCGTGCTGGCGGACGACGAGCAGGACTTCTCCGGGCGGCCTGGCGGCGCGCCGCTGATCGTCACCTGGACGCCGTCCAGCGACGACGCCGTCGCGAAGATCGAGCTGCGCGCCTACGACGCACAGGGAAACTGGGTCGGCGTCGAGATCGCGCCCTGGTTCGTGAACATTCCGCACGACGACGTCAACTTCAAGACCGACTCGTCGGAGATCGACGCGCCGGAGGTGCCGAAGGTCGAGGCGGCGTTCGGCAAGATCATGGAGGCGCTGACCAAGGACAGCGCGGCTGGGCGGATGCACGCCGGCATCACGCTGTACATCGCCGGCCACACCGACACGGTCGGCAGCTCGACGCACAACTTCAAGCTGTCCCAGGATCGCGCGCGTTCGATCGCGGCGTGGTTCCGCAAGCGCGGCGTCAAGATCCCGATCTCGTACGAGGGCTTCGGCGAGACGTCGCTGGCCGTGAAGACCGCCGACAACGTCGACGAGGTCAAGAACCGCCGCGCCGACTACATCCTGTCCGACGGCCCGCCCACGCTATCGACGACGTTCCACGCGAGCTGGAAGCGGATTCCGTGACCTGAGAACAGGCAACAGGCGACCGGCAACCGGCAACCGGCGATGCAGAGATCAAACGGGATTCAGAGCGCGTAGGAGGCCGCGGGCGGTTCCGAACCGTCCATGTCAGGACATCGGCACACCGCCCACGCCGGTTGCTTCGAAACGTCGGAATGGCGCTACAGGGCGTAGCCGCCGGCTTCGATGACGTGCTTGGCGACCTTGCGGCGCAGCGAGAAGGTGTTGATGCGGTCCAGGTTGTAATAGTTGTTGATGTCGCGGATCTCGCGCCCCCACTCCTCGTCCTGCGACATCCACATCATCATCTCGCGCAGCATGTCGAACACCTGCTCGTGCGCCTTCGCGACGAAGAGCTGGGTCATGTAGATCGGGATCTGGCTTTGGGCCTCACCCTTGGCGGCGATCAGCTGCAGCGTCCGCGAGATCGCCGAATCCATGCCGAAGGCCAAAATCAATGAGTCGGCGAGCACGCCGAGCAGCTCCTGCTTGTCGCCGATCGCCTGCATGTACTTCTGCACGCCCAGCGACGCGCCGTAGGCGATGGCGCGCTTGGCGAAGTCGCACTTCTTCTTCTCGCGCCCCAGCGGCCCGTCGGGCACCCGCCGATCGATCTTGATCGGATCGGCCAGCTCCTGCTGCACCTGGCCCACGAACGCCATCAGCGGCAGGCGCCCCACCATCGCGCGCTTGAGCATCGTCCCCGGCACCAGCAGCCGGTTGATCTCGTTCGTCCCCTCGAAGATCCGGTTGATGCGCGCGTCGCGGCTGACGCGCTCGATCGGGTAGTCCTCGATGTAGCCGGCGCCGCCGAAGATCTGCAGCGTCTCGTCGGCGGTCGCGTGCAGCATCTCCGATCCGAACACCTTGATGATCGATGCCTCGATCGAATGCTCCTCGATCGCGTCGATCTGCTTCTTCTGCGCCTGCGGGTCGGCGGGATCGATCGCCTTCGACCGCGCGTCCAGCAGGCCCGCGGTCCGGAACGCCATCGACTCGGCGACGTAGGTCTGCGTCGCGATCTCGCCGATCTTCTTGCGGATCAGATCGAACTCCGCGATCGGCTTGCCGAACTGCTTGCGCTCGCGCGCGTACTTGATCCCGAGCTCGAGGCAGTACTTCGCGCCAGCCGTCGAGCCGACGCCCAGCTTCCAGCGTCCGATGTTGAGGATGTTGAACGCGATCTTGTGCCCCTGGCCGATCTGCCCCAGCACGGCGTCGATCGGGATCGTGCAGTCCTCGAGGAACAGCGGGCACGTCGAGCTGCCGCGGATGCCGAGCTTGTGCTCCTCGGGACCGACCGTGAACCCGGGCGCGTTGCGTTCGATCAGGAACGCCGTGAACTGCTCGCCGTCGACCTTCGCGAACACCGTGAACAGGTCGGCGAAGCCTGCGTTGGTGATGAACAGCTTCGACCCGGTCAGCTTCCACGACTTGCCGTCCGCCGACTTCACCGCCTTGGTCTTGGCCGCCAGCGCGTCCGATCCCGATCCCGGCTCGGTCAGCGCGTAGGCGCCGATCATCTCTCCCGTCGCCAGCTTCGGCAGGTATTTCTTCCGCTGCTCGAGCGTCCCGAACAGCACCAGCGGCATCGTTCCGATGCCGACGTGCGCGCCGAAGCTGACCGCCCACGATCCCAGCCGGCTGGCCGCCTCGGTGATCAGGCTGGAGCTGGTCTTGTCGCCGCCCAGCCCGCCGAACTCTTCGGGGATGTCGTGACCGAGCAGCCCGACCGCGCCCGCCTTCTGAAGAAGCTCGCGCATCAACCCCGGCTTCTTCGCCTCGATGGCCGCGGCGTTCGGCAAGACCTCGCGGATGACGAAGTCGTCCGCCGTCTCCTGCATCATCCGCTGCTCGCCTGTCAGCATCTCGGGCGTGAAGATGGTGACCGAGCCGGTCGGCTCGAGCAGGAATCCACCACCGGGCGAAAGCGTGATGGGGGCGGCTGGCTGGGGGGGGACTGGCAAGGTTTCGGGTCTCAGGGTGCGATGACGATCTTACGAATGCGGTTGTACGGACCGGGCGGTTCCCCACCCAGCGTACCATCCGCAACGTAGATCGTAGCGCCATCTGCGCTGACCGCGATCCCTTCTTGCCCGAAAAACTCGGCCATGTTGCCAGGGCCGTCATTGAACCCGCCCGTACCGTCGCCCGCCACGGTCGTGACGGTGCCGTCGGCGGCGATGCGCCGGACCCGATTCGCGAGTGGGTCGGATACGTACACGGCCCCGCTCGCGTCGGCGGCGAGCGCCCGCGGGCCGACGAAGCGCGCGCTGGCGCGCGGCCCGTCGATGGTTCCCGCGACGCCGTCGCCGGCGAAGGTCGTCACCACGCCCGCCAGCGAAACCTCGCGGAGGATGTGGGCGTCGTAGTCCGCGACGATGATGCGATCACCGGTCACCACAGCAATCCCGATCGGCGTGACGAAGCGGGCGTCGGTCCCCGTGCCGTTGGCCGATCCGGGGCACCCCTGCATCCCTGCCACGTCCGCGACCGAGCCGGTGGTCGGATCGAAGACGCGGATCCGCTGGTTCTGGTAGTCCGCCAGGGCCAGCCGTCCGTCGGACAGGGCGGCGAGGCCGCGCGGCCGGCCGAGGTTGATGCCCACCGCGGTGGCGACGCCGCTCGCTCCGTCGATGCGCCAGATCGTCCCCGACGTCATGCTGCGCTGGCCGCTCGGGTTGCTGTCCGTCGCGGCGTAGAGGAATCCACCCGCGACCGCGAGGCCGAAGGGACGCTGGAAACCGGTCTGCATCGTCAGCGTCGAGAGCGTTCCGTCGGACGCGAGCACGCGCCGGAGGCGATCGTTGTCGAAGTCGGACACTGCCAGCGTCGTGCCGGACGGTTCGATGGCGACGCTCACCGGGTTGGCGAGCAGTCCGACGCCGAACGCGCCGTTGGTCGTGCCGGGCGTCCCGGTGCCCGCCAGCGTGCTGACCGTGACGTTGGCGAGGTAGACGACGTTGTCGGGCAAGGTCGCCGGCGTCCCGGCGTCGGTCGGCGGCAACGTGCACGCGTTTCCGCCGCCCGTGCCTCCCGTGCCGCCCGCTGTCCCGCCCGTGCCGCCCGCCGTCCCGCCCGTCCCCGCGCCGCCCGTGCCGCCGCCGGCGCCCGCCGTGCCGCCACCGGCGCCGCCCGAGCCGCCGGCTGTTCCGGCAGTGCCGCCGCCAGCGCCGCCCGCGCTGCCGGCCGTGCCGCCGCTAGCGCCCGTACCTGCGCTGCCGCCCGTCCCACCGCCGCCACCGCCTCCGCGTCCGGCGCTGCCGCCGTTGCCACCACCGCCGGCGCCGCCCGAGCCACCGCTGGTGCCGCCCTTGCCGCCGGCGCCGCCCGAGCCGCCGCGTCCCGCGTTGCCGCCCGCGCCCACCGCGCCGCCGCTACCGCCCGAACCGCCGCGCGCCGCCGCGCCGCCGCTGCCACCCGAGCCGCCGCGTCCGCCGGCGCCCGCCAACCCGCCGCCCGCGCCGCCCTTGCCGGTGTTGGCCTTCCCGTTGTCGCCGCAGGCAAGCGGCATCAGGAGCAACCACGATACAGACAGGACCCCAAGTCCTGGAACCCTGGATTTGGCTCCGGTCCTCCGCGTCGCCCCGGCTTTCGCCATTCGTTAATCATCCTAACCTGTTTTCCGGCCGTTGTCTGGCCGACCGATGTTTACGGATTGCCCTGTGTTACAAGCCTCCGGGTGGTCCCGTTCTGGCGGCGCCGCGCTTTCTGGATCGGGGCGGCGATCTTCGCCGCCGCGGCCGCCTTGCGCCTGGCGCTCGTGCAGACGGCGCGGTTCACGGGCGACGAAGCGCGCGACTACGCGATCGCGATGGACATCGCGCACGGCGTCCGGTTTCCGGTGCTGGGGCCGGTGATCACGAGCGGCATCGCCCAGCTTCCCGGACCGTTTTCGTACTGGCTGGCTGCCTTCCCGCAACTTTTCACGCGCGCGCCCGAGGCGGGGAACGTGTTCTTCGAGCTGATGGGCGCGGCGTCGGTCTGGATGTTCTGGTACGCGCTGCGCTGCCAGTTCGGCGGTGCGGCGGCCGCGTTCGCCGCGGCGTTGATGGCGTGCTCGCCGTGGAGCGCGCTGTTCGGCGACCGGGTCTGGAACCCGAACGCGTTTCTGGTGTTCGAAATTCTCGCGTTGCTCGCGGTCGTGAAGCTGAGGGAGCGGCCGGATTCCGCCTGGGCGGCGGTGCTGCCCGTCGCCTGCCTGATCCTGCCGCAGCTGCACATGTCGGCGCCGGTGGTCTGGCTGGCGCTGGTGCCGCTGGCGTGGGGCAGCGCGCGACGCTGGAATCGCCGCTATCTCCTCCTCGGTTGCGCGCTGGCCGTGCTGCTGTACATCCCACTCGCCGTGCACGAAGCGCGCACGGGCTTCGCGAACACGCACGCGTTTTTCGCCGAGACGCTGGGCGGGCACAAGAAGACGGCGGGCGCGAACCTGTCGTTTCTGCTGAGCCCGATCTACATGCTCCGCTTTCTGACGCTGGACGTGACGTATCACGAGCTGACCGGTTACTGGGGCGGTCTGAACGAGACCGCTGCGTGGCACGCGCTCTGGTACGGCAGCGCCGCGCGTCCGTTTCATCCGCTGCGCCTGATCGCCTTGATCGCCTCCGGCGCGCTGGTCGTGCTGTCGGCCGTCCTCGCGATCCGCGCCGCTGTCACCCGACCGCAGCCAGCCGATGCGCCCGACGAGGCGGACGCCGAGCCGTCGCTGCGCCCGTTCGCGATCGCGGCGGCCGTCGCGATCGTCGCTGACATCGGCCTGCTCGCGCTGACGAGCAAGCAGGTGTTCGCCCACTACGTGACGCCGACGCTGCCGTTCGTCTTCCTTCTGTTCGCGGCGGGCGCCCGCGCCGGCCTGCGAAATCGCCCCCTGCGCGTCACGCTGCTGACGCTCGCGGCGATCGTCGGCCTGGGCGGCATCGAGGCGACGCTGTCGATCTCGCGCCGGATCGACGGGCGCAACGGCCTCGGCGTCCATCGCGCCGTCGCGGGCCGGGTGATCGACGATTGCGCCGCCGCGGGCCGCCCGCTGGCCGCCTGTCCGGCGCGGCTCGATTTCGGCTTCGTCGGAATGACCTACACGTACGGCATCTTCACGCGCGTGGCGCTGGCGGCGCCGGTCCGCTGGGAGGCATCCCCGAGCGGCCTCGCCTACCGGCTGCAGCGCCGCGAGGATCCGCCGCCGCCGCGGGGTCCATTCCCGATCACAACCATCGGCCCCGTCAACCTCTTCCGTCTCCGCTGATCGCAATCAACTTGGCGAGCTACCGGGGGTCGCATTACCCTGGAGGGATCGCATGAGCGCGCCGACGCGGCCCAAGATACGCGGCGACCGACCCCGCGTCGCCCTCGTCCTGTCGGGCGGCGGCGCGCGCGGCGCGTACGAGGCGGGCGTGATGCGCTACATCCGCGAGGACCTGGCCGGCGATCTGGGCGGTCAGGTGCAGTTCGACATCATGTGCGGCACGTCGGTGGGGGCGATCCACTCGTGCTTTTACGCAGCGACGGCTGACATTCCCGACAAGCAGGGCCGCATGCTGGTCGAACGGTGGGAGAACTTCGTCCTCGAGGAAACGGTGTCGTTCGGGGTCAAGGAGTTCATGCGGGCGCCCGCGACTCTGCTCGGCGGCGGCCACATCGAGGACGTCGAAGGCGGGCGCCGTCTGGGCGGCGTCGTCGACACGCAGCAGCTGGAACGGATTGTGCGCCGTCTGATCCCATGGAACCGGATCGGCAACAACCTGCGCGAAGGGTACCTGGAATCGCTGTCCGTCACTGCGACCGACATCGGCTCGGGCAAGACGGTCGTTTTCGTCCAGAACGCGAACGGCGAGGTCCCCGTCTGGAGCCAGGACCCGTTCGTGCGGGCGCAGTCGGTCAAGATGGGGGCGGAGCACGCGCTGGCGTCGGCCGCGCTGCCGATCCTGTTTCCCGCCATCAGCGTGGGCGAGCGATTCTTCTGCGACGGCGGCCTGCGCCAGAACACGCCGCTGTCTCCCGCGCTGCGCCTGGGCGCTGACAAGGTGCTGGTGATCGGCCTGCGCCACAAGCCGCCCGCGAACAATGGCACCGTCCCGGAAGAGTCGATGCCGTTCCCGGGCGCGGCGTTCCTGGTCGGGAAGATCCTGGACGCCTTCCTGCTGGATCACATCGACTACGACCTCGATCGGCTGCGGCGCTTCAACGCGCTGATCGAGGCGGTGCGCGCGACCGGCAGCCCCGACCACGCCAGCCGCTTCGACCAAGTCGTCACCGCGATGCGGGGCGCCCCTTACCGGATCGTCGGCGAATACATGATCCGCCCGTCCGAGGACCTGGGCGAGATCGCCGGCCACATCGCGCGCACCGGCCGCTTCAAGGGATCGGGCGGCGGCGCCGGCATCCAGCTTCTGCGCCGCCTGGCCACCGCGCGCGGCGCCAACGAGGCCGACCTCCTGTCGTACATCTTGTTCGACGGCCTTTATGCGGCGGAGGTCGCGCGCCTCGGCTACGAGGACGCGCGCAACCACCACGACGAGCTGGCGAAGTTCCTCGGCGACGCGGTCGTCAGGGAGTAGCGGCCCCTCTCCCTAACCCTCTCCCCGCTTCGCGGGGCGAGGGGACAAGATCACTTCACGAGGCGCAGCTGCGGGCGGCGGCGGCGGCGGGCCAGCGGCGCGTCGACGAAATCGGCCGCCGCATCAGCCGGCACGGACCGGAGCAGGCTCTGGCGCGCGGCCGGCATCGCGATCTCTTCCGGGATATCAAGGTCCGCGTCGTCCATTTGCAGGTCCGGCGGCGCGGCGTCGCTGGTCGCCCGCGCGGCGATCACGGTGACGTCCGGCGGCACGTCCTCGGAATACAAGACGCCCCTGCCGTCGTCGCAGACGACGACGTAGACCGCGGACCACGGGACCACGGTCCGGTGCGCCGCGCGCGAGAAAGACAGGGTGGCGCGCACGCCGTAATCGTCGACCTCCAGGTCAGGAATCGGAATCGGCAGGTCGTGGCCGTACTGCAGCACCAGGTGCGGCTCGCCGCGCAGCGCCGGCGGCACCACGACGCCGGGGCGACGGGCGTCCAGATGTAACGACGTCCAGGCCTCCCGCAGGAGCGCCAGGAAGGCCTGTTGCTTCGATGGTCGTTCGGAGGAGCTCATGCGCCGCGCAGTGGGCCGAGACCCGCTAGAGTCTTACTGGGAAGTTGTCAGGATGCAACGGCCACCTTCATGACGCCATACACCCGACGACAGGCGCGAAGTTTTTTCTTGCATCCGCTTCGCTCGTCTGTTTTTTGCGATACGCTTCCGGGGTGATGAACCGCCTGACGCCCGCACCTCCCGTCGGTGCGCCGCCGCGTTTCCCGTCAGGCTGGCGCGCGCGGCTGGGACGCGATCCCGTGCCGATCCTCCTGCGCGAGGGCGGGCCCGCCCTGGTGGCGCGGGTGCGCCGCGATCTGATCGACGACGAGGAGGCGCCCGGCCCGGCGGAGGTGGTCACCTATCCGGAGGTCAAGGCGTTCCTCAAGAAGCAGGAAAAGAACGGCGCCTTTCCCGCCAAGCCGCCCGAGAAGACGCTGGGCGGCCCGAAATTCGCGCGCGCGGTCGGGACGCTGCGGGCGCTGGAGAAGCTGGCGGAGTACGGCCTCGGCAAGGCGCACCCGGCGGTGGCGCGCGCGGCCGAGCTGCTGCTCTCGTCGCAGGCCAGCGACGGCGGCATCGGCGATCTCGCCCTGGGCGAGACACCGGAATCGCGCACGCGCGCCGTCGCGATCCACTTTCACGGCTGGGCGCTGTCGACGCTGTGCCGGACCGGCTACGACGCCGACGCGCGCACCGAGAAGGGATTCCGATTCCTGCTCGCCAACCGCCAGGCCGATGGCGGCTGGGCGTGGCGCGGCGTTCGCACTGACTCCGCCGCACGCCCGTCCAGCCACCTGGTGACGGGGATGGCGCTGCGCGCGTTCGCCGCCTCGGCGACGCGCAAGAGCTCGCGCGAGGCGCGGCGCGCGGCCGAGCTGCTCGCCACGCGCTTCCTGCAACCCGACCGCTACCCGGACCGCAAGGCGGCCAGCTACTGGGAGCAGCTGGGCGAGCCGCGCTTCTACACCGACGTCCTCGACGCGCTCGACTGTGTCACCGCCGTCGGCCTCGGCAAGGAAAATTCGGGCGTGCGCACCGCGGAGGCCTACGTGCGCGGCCGCCAGAACGTCGATGGGCTCTGGTACCCGGGCGCGCCGCCGCGTCTCGAGCCGGGGAGCAAGCCGCCCGCGCCGAACCCCAAGGATCGCGAGCTGGCCCGCTGGCTGACGGTGCGGGTCCTGATCGTCCTGCGCCGGGTGAACTAGCCAGCGGGTGCGCGCGTTCCGAGGCGGAACGTGCTAAAAGACGCACCTTGCCGAGGCACGAATACACGCTGGCAGAGGTCCGCGCCATCTACGATCTGCCGATCCCGGACCTGGTCATGCGCGCGCAGCTCGTTCACCGCGAGCACCATCCGGCGAACGACGTGCAGCTCTGCTCGCTGCTGTCGGTGAAGACGGGCGGCTGCCCGGAGGACTGCGCCTACTGCCCGCAGTCGTCGCACTACGACACCGGCCTCGAGCGCGAGCGCATGATGAAGACGCCCGAGGTGCTGGACGCCGCCGCGCGCGCCAAGGCCGCGGGCGCGACCCGCTTCTGCATGGGCGCCGCCTGGCGCGAGGTCAAGGACGGGCCCGCTTTCGACGAGGTGCTGGAGATGGTCCGCGGGGTCCGCGCGCTCGGCATGGAGGCGTGCTGCACGCTCGGCATGCTGAGCGAATCCCAGGCGCAGCGCCTGGCCGGCGCGGGCCTCAGCGCCTACAACCACAACCTCGACACGTCGCGCACGTTCTACGGATCGATCATCTCGACGCGCACCTACGACGATCGCCTGCGGACGCTGGCGAACGTCCGGAAGGCCGGCATCACCGTATGTTCGGGTGGAATCATCGGCATGGGCGAATCGCTGGACGATCGGTGCGCGATGCTGGCGACGCTGGCGAACCTGGACCCGCAGCCGGAGAGCGTGCCGGTGAACGCGCTGGTTCCCGTCGAGGGGACGCCGCTCGCCGACCGCGCGCCCGTCGACGGGCTGGAGCTGGTGCGGATGATCGCGACCGCGCGCATCCTGATGCCGGCGTCGCGCGTTCGCCTGTCGGCGGGGCGGATGGCGCTGTCGCGCGAGGCGCAGGTGCTCTGCTTCCTGGCGGGCGCAAATTCGATCTTCTACGGCGAGAAGCTGCTCACCACGGGCAACCCGGACGTCTCCGCGGACCAGTCGCTGTTGCGCGACGCCGGGCTGCACGCGGCGGTGGCGCGTGAGTAACGCCCGCGTCGCACGCCTGCCGGCCATGGACGCGGCCGACATGGCCAAGCATGAACCGTGGAAGCAGCCGTGGTGGCGGCCGACCCGCGGCGACGAGCTGTTCTTCGCGTGGTTCGCGCTGATCCACGTCGGCGCGGTCGTCGGCCTGGTGCTGGCGCCGCTGCCGGGCTGGCCCGTGCTGCTGGCGGCGGCCGTGATGCATTTCCTGGGTGGGCTCGGCACGACGGTCTGCTACCACCGCGCGATCACGCACAAGTCGCTGAAGCTGCACCCGGCCGTGCGCAACGTGCTGACGTTCTTCGCGATGATCAACGGCTCGGGCTCGCCGCTGTCGTGGGCCGCGTATCACCGCCTGCATCACGCGAAGTCCGATACGCCCGAGGACATCTCCAGCCCGCGCGTCGGGGGATTCTGGTGGTCGCACCTGCGCTGGCTCTGGCAGGCGGGGTCGGCGCCGATCGGGAAGTACTGCAAGGACATCGACCGGCCCGAGTACCGGATCTGGACGCGCATCCAGCTGCCTCTGGTGCTGCTGGCGTTCTTTTGCGGCCTGCCCTTCGGACTGGCGGCGTTCTTCTGGCTCGGCCCAATCCGCCTGGTGTTCGCGCTGCACGCGCAGTGCTTCGTCAACAGCGTCTGCCACATGCGCCCGGACGCCGGCCCCGACGAGGCGACGGCGAAGAACGTCCGCTGGCTGTCGCTGATGCACTTCTTCCAGGGCGAGAACTGGCACCAGAACCACCACGATCGCCCCGGCTCCGCGCGCCTCGGCTGGAAGCCGCTGCAGTTCGACATCGGCTGGTACACGATCGTGCTGCTCGAGAAGCTCGGCCTCGCGACCAACGTGCGCCGTCCGACCCAGGTCGAGACCGGGTCGCTCGACGCCGCGGCCTAGCCCGACCGCATCGTCCCCGCGATCATTCGGCGAATGGGTCGTCCGCGCCCGGGTCTTTGGCGGCGGGGGCTGCCAGCGACGGTTTGGCGGCGCCGTCCGGCTCGCCGACCTCGGTCTTCCGTCGCCGGCTGGCGGTCGCGACCGCGAGCCCGGCCAAGGCGTCGGCCTCCGGACCGGCGACCTCGCGAAACCCTCCCGCGGCAGCGGCGACGGTGACGCCGCCGTACAGACAGCGGGCCGCTTCCTCGGGGCCGAACCGAGGGAGGCGGCAAAACCGCCCGCCCCACTGGTCGGTCAGCTTTGCGCGCAGATCGGTGACGATCTGGGGCATGCGGTCCGCGATCCATTCGTCCGGTGTCGGCAGCCGCGCGTGAACGGGCGCGATGCTGGCGGGCTCGAAGGTCACGTCGTGCCACAGCGCGCTGACGCGTTGCCGGTGATCGATCGGGATCTCCAGCGCGGGCTCTCCCGGAAACAGGCTGACCCGCGCCCGGCCTGTGATCGCGAAGCTTCCGTCGTAGCGTTCCGCCTGGTACCTGAACACGCGCGGCTCCATCCGGTATCTCCGGACCGGTTGCGTGACGGGGTGGTACTCGGTGCGGAATCGGATCTGGGGACGGGTTCGCTGTTCGGTTCGGGTGCGCGTCACCATCTTCGAGCGCGTGCACATCCGGAAGTTCGTCCCCGACCCGCAGGAATACGATTCCGTTTCGGTCGCCGTGTAGGGGACCGACACAGATTCGGAGACGTACGCCGTGTACGAGACCTGCGTGGCCACCTGGCGCGTCTCCGTCGTCCAGTATGCGACGCGCTCCTGCCACGGCACCTCGAATGGCGCCGGGCCGTGGCGCTGGTCGACGTCGTAGCGCCCGGCGAGCTCGAGGCCGAATCGATCGGGGGACGTCGATCCGTACCAGGGCGTGCCCTGCAGCGCCGTCGACAGACGATCGCGCATCATCGATGCGATCCTGGGCGACGTCGCCGAAAGGTCGCCACGAACGTCGAGGCCCGAGACCGTGAACGGCAGCGCGGCGTCCCTCCGTTCGTCGCGACCGAAGTGCTGGCAGTACGCGCCCACCAGCCAGCCCCAGAACGGCGTCTGGTTGGTCGCGGTCGGTAACAGCGCTTCGCAGCGCCGCTGGCCGAGCGCCCTGACTCGGCCCAGCAGCTCAGCGCGCGCTTCACGCAGCTCGGGCTCACCGACGATTCCGCGCTCTTCCTTCAGCCGCGCCTCGGCGGCGAGCGGCGCCCCCCCGTCCAGCAACGGCTGAACGCCCTGCGCAAGCTCGGTGAACGCGTCGGCCGCTTCTTTTTTCAACGGCCCCACCAGCTCCGGCGGCGTCGACATGAACCATCGCCGGCGCAGGCGGAAGAAGCGTCCCAGGCTGTCGCGCGCGCTCGACGCGTCTCCGTTTCTTCGGTTGGCGTTCGACTGTTCGAGCAGCTCCCGCAGGGCGGCCGTCCTCGCTCGCTGACGGCCCGCGCGCGCCTTCTCGTCGTCCTTGTCCTCTTGAAGCGCCCGATCGTAAAGCTCGGCTGCCTGAACGTACTGGTGACTCTCGAAGGCTTTGTCGGCGTCCCAGCGCACGGTGGCGCACCCACCGATGAGCGCGATCAGGAGCGGCAACCACCTCCCCGTCCCTCGCGACATGCCTCCAATCGTAACGTAGGAAGCTACTCGGAGCTTCCCTCCTCTCCGTTCCAGCCCCACTGGCGGCGGACCTCGTAGACCGCCAGCGCGACCGACGTCGACAGGTTGAGCGACCGCAACTCGCGATCGCGCATCGGGATCGCGACCGTCCGTTCGGCGTGGCGGTCCAGAATCTGCGCGTCCAGGCCGACGCTCTCGCGGCCGAAGATCAGCACCGCCGGCCGCGCGTAGGCGACGTCCTGGAAGCGCCGCTCGGCGCGGGCCGTGAAGAGGTAAGGCGTGCCGAGCGACGGGAGCGCGCGCTCGAAGGCCGCCCAGTCCGGCCAGAGGCGCGGCGCCACGCGCGGCCAGTAGTCGAGCCCGGCGCGCCGCACCTCCTTGTCATCGAGCGAAAAGCCGAGCGGCGCGACCAAGTGCAGCTGCGCGCCGGCCGCCAGGCAGGTCCGGCCCGCGTTGCCGGTGTTCCAGTGGATCTCCGGCTCGACGAGGACGACGTGCAGGGCGGTGGTCGGCGCCGTCACGGCAGCACACGATACGCGCCGGGCGGCAGATCGCGTGGAAGATCGAGGTCGCCGAAACGGACGCGGCAGAGGGCGAGGACGTGGCTCTCGAGCGCGGCGAAGATCCGCCGCACCTCGTGGTAAGCGCCGCCGACGATCGTGATCGTGGCAAACGCGCGCGCCTCGGCGGGGACGGCGAGGCTCGGATGCGCGTCGGCCGGCGCCATCGGCGCCAGGTCGGTGATGCGCGGGCGATGGCCGTCGTCGAGGACCATCTCGGCGGGCAGTGGCTGGGGATCGTTCGCGAGCGCCGCCTGGTACGTGCGCGGCACGGCGCGCTTCGGGTGCGTGAGGCGCTGGATCTCGGCGCCATCCGTGGTCCAGAGCAGGAGGCCGGACGTGTCGGCGTCCAGGCGTCCGACTGGCCGCAGCTCCGCGTGTAGCGGCGCCCCGCGCAGCAGCGCGTACGCCGTCGGGTGGCGCGGATCGCGCAGGGCCGTCACGCAGCCGGTCGGTTTGTTGAGCAGCACGCGCGCGGCATCGAACAGCGTGACCGCCTGGTCGTCGATCGTCGCGGCGACCGGCTGCGCAGCATCGACGTCGCCGCGCGGATCGATGCCGCCCCGACCCGCCACGGTGACACGCCCGTCCGCGATCGCGGCGCGCACGGCGGTGCGCGACCACCCGAGATTTCGCGCGAGCAGGATGTCGATCCGCGGCAAGGCGCTATCGCGAGCCGCCGGCAGCGGCCTTGAGCGCGGCGCGGATCTCCGGGTGCTCGTCGAGGAAGGCCTGGCGGCTCTCGCGGCTGATCTCGACGACGACGGTCGCGTCCTCGAGGATCTTCGACTGGCAGCCGAGGCGTGACGTCGCCTTGACGTCGAACGCCTTGTCCATGATGTCCTCTTCGCGATCCGACGCCTCCGACAGCACCTCCAGCCCCTGCTTCACGTAGACGTGGCAGGTCGAGCAGGCGCAGACGCCGCCGCAGGCGGAGCCGACCTGGGCGTGCGCCTTGTTGGACGCCTCGAGGATGCTGGTGCCGACCGGCACCTCGATCTCGATCCCGTCCGGTTCGAATCGGACCTTGGGCATCGCTACCGGCCCCCCAACTTCGCATCCACGGCGTCGACGTTGCGGCCGCGGAAGCCGTGCTCGAGCGCCTTGTTCATCCGCCGCGTCGCGAACGGCTTCGACGCGTGGTCGAGCGCCTCGATCGCGTCACGGATCGCGAGATGGTCGGCCCCCGCCCGCGCACTCTCGACGGCCGCCAGCGCCCCATCGATCGCCTCGCGCTCGCCCCCTTCGAGAAGCTCTGGCGCGTCGCGCATCGCCGCGCGCGCCGCCGCGACGATCCCGTCCGCCTCCACGCGCTGCTCGGCGAGCAGCCGCGCCTTCACGTCGTCCTCGGCGTGGGCGAACGAATCGAGGATCATCCGCTCGACCTCGTCGTCGGTCAGGCCGTAGCTCGGCTTGACCTCGATCGCCGCCTCCTTCCCTGTTGTCTCCTCGCGCGCGGAGACGCGCAGGATGCCGTCGGCGTCCACCATGAAGGTCACCTCGAGGCGCGCCATCCCCGCCGGCATGGGAGGGATCCCCTTCAGGGTGAAGCGCGCCAGCGAGCGGCACTCGCCGACCAGCTCGCGCTCGCCCTGAACGACGTGCAGGTCGAACCCGGTCTGGTTGTCGGCGAACGTCGTGAACGTCTGCTTGGCGCCGCACGGCACCGTCGTGTTGCGGTGGATCAGCTTCTCGGCGACGCCGCCCATCGTCTCGAGCCCCAGCGACAGCGGCACGACGTCCAGCAACAGCACGTCGTCGCGGCCGGCGCCGCCCGCCAGCATATCGGCCTGGATCGCCGCGCCCAGCGCCACCACCTGATCGGGATCGATGTCGGCCAACGGCGGCTGCCCGAACCACTGCTCGACGAACCGGCGCACCAGCGGCATCCGCGTCGCGCCGCCGACCAGGATCACGCCCGACAGATGACCGGGCTCGACGCCCGCGTCCTTCATCGCCTGGCGCAGCGGCGCCGCGCAGCGCTGCAACACGGGCGCGACCAGCGCCTCCATCTCGTCGCGCGACAGCCGGACCCTGGCGGTCTGGCCCGGCGCCTTCGCGACGTCGATCGCCGTCTCGGTCTCGCTGGTCAGTCGCTCTTTCGAAGCGCGCGCGGCGTCCAGGAAATGGCGGATGGTGCGCGCGTCGGCCGGCTCGGCCATGCCGGCGCGCGCCAGCAGCAGCTCGGCGATCGCGCGATCGAAGTCGTCGCCGCCCAGCGCCGAATCGCCGCCCGTCGCCTTCACCTCGAACACGCCGTTCTCCAGCTTCAGGATCGACACGTCGAACGTGCCGCCGCCGAGGTCGAAAACCGCGAACGTCCCCTCCGCCTGCTTGTCGAGACCGTAGGCAAGCGCCGCCGCCGTCGGCTCGTTCAGCAAGCGCAGAACCTCCAGGCCCGCCAGCCGTCCCGCGTCGCGCGTCGCCTGCCGCTGGCCGTCGTCGAAGTACGCCGGCACCGTGATCACCGCGCCCTGCAGCGGGCCGCCCAGCGCTTCCTCGGCGCGCGCGCGCAGCACCTTCAGGATCTCGGCCGACACCTCCAGCGGCGTCACCGCGCGACCGCCCGCCACCGCGAAGCGCACCACGCCTTCACCATCCGCGCCGGGCGCGAACTGGTAGGGCGTCAGCTTGCGCGTCGCCTCGGCGTCACGCCGGCCCCGCCCCATGAACCGCTTCACCGACGCGATCGTGTCGCGCGGGAACTCGGGCGCCAGCCGATCGCGCGCCTCCGCGCCGACCACGACGCCGCCGTCGCCCGCGTAGTGCACGACCGACGGCACGATCGCCTCGCCCTGCGCATCGGTCAGCGCGGCCGGTTTTCCCCCGTCGACGATCGCGATCAGCGAATTCGTCGTCCCGAGATCGATCCCGACGGCCCGGGTGCGGCAGGCGTGCTTGGGCCGCGATTCACCCGGCTCGGAGATCTGAAACAGCGCGTCCGCCATCGTTCGCCCGGAGCCGTCAGCCGGCTCCGCCCCCTCCGCCGGTGCGGTGCGGTCCCGATTCCGATACGTTGCGCGTCGCCTCGTCGATGAAACGCTGGTAGTAGCGCAGCGCCATCAGCGATCGCGCCGCCTCCTCGAGCTGCGCGCGCACGCCGCTGTCCAGCCCCGCCGCGATCGTCGTCATCGATGCCTGCGCCCGCGCCCGCATCTCCTCGGCCATGAACGCGACCTTCACCTCGTCGCCGGCGCGCCGCGCGACCGCCAGCTCGTCATTCAACTCCAGAATCTCCAGCAGGAACGCCGGCGGCGCGCCGACCTCGACGGTGCGCTTCTCCTCGCTGCCGGGCGTCGGCTGCTTGCCGGCGATGTCGATCCCGGCTCGGGCCAGCAAATACTCGGCGCGCCGGACGGGGTCCTTGATCGTCCGCCAGGCCTGGTTCAGCTGGACGGTCCGCGCCAGCGACGCGCGGCGCGCGCGCGGGTCGCCGGTCGCGAAGCGATCCGGGTGCACCTGCCGCGACAGATCCTTGTAGGCGGTCTCCGCCGCTGCCAGGTCGACCCCGAAACGCGCCGGCACCCCGAGCACGGCGAACAGATCCTGCGCGTCGTCAGGGGGCTGAAGCGCGCCGCACGCCGTGCAGAACGCCCCGGCGCCTGCATTCTTCTGACACGACCAGCAGATCATGACGCGCGCCCTAGAACTGGACGCTCTCGCCGCAGCCGCACGTCCCTTTCACGTTCGGGTTCGTGAACTTGAAGCCCCGGCCCATCATCGTGGTCTGGTACTCCAGCGTCGAGCCGTCCAGATAGATGAAGCTCTTCGGATCGATGAAAACGCGCACCGCGCCGTCCTCGAAGGCCAGCACCTTGTCCTCCGTGCGCGGCTCCTGATCGGACCACTCGAACAGATACGAAAATCCCGTGCAGCCGCCGCCGCGGATGCCGACGCGCAGCCCCTTGGGCGTCGTCGCGCGCGCACCGGCCGCCTTCTTGATCTCGGCGACCGCTCGGTCGGTGACTGCAATGGCCATCGTCTGTTGCCTAGCTGTTTCCGTTCGTTTTGGCGCGCTTCGCCTTGTAGTCGGCGATGGCGCTCTTGATCGCGTCCTCGGCCAGCACCGAGCAATGGATCTTGACCGGCGGCAGGTTCAGCTCCTCGACGATCTGGGTGTTCTTGATCGCCATCGCCTGATCGATGCTCATCCCCTTGACCCACTCGGTCGCCAGCGACGACGACGCGATCGCGGAACCGCAGCCGAACGTCTTGAACTTGGCGTCCTCGATGATCCCCTCGTCGGTGATCTTGAGCTGCAGCTTCATGACGTCGCCGCACGCAGGCGCGCCGACCAGACCCGTCCCGACGCTGGGATCGTCCTTGTCGAAGCTGCCGACGTTGCGCGGGTTTTCGTAGTGTTCGATGACTTTTTCGCTGTACGCCATGACTGCTGTTTCCTTTTTCGGCTGTTTTTCAGTGAGCCGCCCAGGTGATGCTCTTCAGATCGATTCCCTGCTGCGCCATCTCGTAGAGCGGCGACAGCTCGCGAAGCTTCTTGACCTTGTCGACCACCAGCTTGATCACGTAGTCGACCTCTTCCTCGGTGTTGAACCGCCCCAGGCCGAACCGGATCGACGTGTGGGCCAGCTCCTCGTCGACGCCGATCGCCCGCAGCACGTACGACGGCTCCAGCGACGCCGACGTGCAGGCCGAACCCGACGACACCGCGACGTCCTTGAGGCCCATCAGCATCGCCTCGCCCTCGACGTAGGCGAAGCTGATGTTCAGGTTGCCGGGCAGCCGGTGCTCCATCGACCCGTTGACGAACGTGTGCGCCACCTGCGACTGGATCCCCTCCCGCAGGCGCTCGCGCAGCTTCAGCAGACGGACCGCCTCGCTGGCCATCTCGGCGCGCGCGATCTCCGCCGCCTTGCCGAAGCCGACGATTGCCGGCACGTTCAGCGTCCCCGAACGCATGCCGCGCTCGTGACCGCCGCCGTCGATCTGCGCGGTGATGCGCACGCGTGGCTTGCGCCGCACGTAGAGCGCGCCGATCCCCTTCGGGCCGTACATCTTGTGCGCCGACAGCGACGCCAGGTCGACGCGCGCCTCGTTGACGTCGAACGGCACCTTGCCCGCGCCCTGCACGGCGTCGACGTGGAACACCGCGCCCTTCTCCTTCACGACCGCGCCGATCTCGTTGATCGGATTCACCGTCCCGATCTCGTTGTTGGCGAGCATGATCGACACGACCGTCGTCTTGTCGGTCATCGCCGCGCGCACCGATTCGGCCGTCACGCGCCCGTCCTTGGCGACGGGCAGGTACGTCACGTCGAAGCCGTCCTTCTCGAGGCGCTTGCAGGTGTCCAGCACCGCCTTGTGCTCGGTCTGCGCCGTGATGATGTGGTTGCCGCGGTCTTTCAAGAACTCGGCGGCGCCCTTGATGGCCAGGTTGTCCGACTCGGTCGCGCCCGACGTCCAGACGATCTCCTTGCCCGATGCGCCGATCAGCGCGCCGACCTTGTCGCGCGCGTCTTCGACCGCCTTCTCCGCCGTCCAGCCGAAGCTGTGCGAGCGGCTGGCGGCGTTGCCGTACACCTGCGTGAAGTACGGCAGCATCGCCTCCAGCACCCGCGGATCGGTCTGGGTGGTGGCGTGGTTGTCCATGTAGATGGGGAGCTCGAGCTTCATTTTGAAATTCCTTCGACCAGCAGCGGCGCGCGGCCGTCGTGTCCGTGGATGCCGCAGGTGCCGCATTCGTTCGTGTTGTGGGTCGGCTCGCACGAGCGGCAGCTGTCCATGTAGGTCAGCGTCTCGTTCAGATCGCCGACCAGCCGTTCGAGCCGCGCGATCGTCTCCTTGGTCTCGCGCAGCTTGTCCGAGAAGATCTCGCGCACGCGGTTCATCGCCTTGGGCGCCGCGTCCGACTCTTCCCAGTCGCGGAGGAACGCCTTGATCTCGGTCAGCGAGAATCCGAGGTCCTGCAGCTTCTGGATCCAGTCGATGCGCGTGACCGCCTTGCCCGAGTAGAGCCGGAAGCCGCCCTTCGACCGCACGGCCGGCGACAGCAGGCCGAGCTCCTCGTAGAGGTGGATCGCGCGGACCGTCTTGCCGGTCCGCTTCGCCAGCTCCCCGACCCGCAGCAGCGACAGGCTGTCGGCCGAGATGTCGGTCTTGGATGTGGTTAGAAGTCGCATGCGTAAAACCTAACCCTTACGTGCACGTTAGGTTTTACATATGTGACGCTACGGCGTCAAGACGAGCTTGCCGAAAACCGCCCTGGATTCGAGGAGCTTGTGGGCGGCCGCCACCTCGGCCAGGGGGAGGACCCGGTCGACCACCGGGCGGAGCCGGCCCGACGCAAACAAGCCCATCAGCTTGAAAAGCCTGGCTTTGCTGGCCATGGTCGACCCGAGAACACTGAGCTGGCGCCAGAACATGTGGCGCAGGTTCAGCTTTGGCTCGTGGCCGGCGGTGGCGCCGCAGATGACGATGCGGCCGCCCTTCGCGCAGGCCAGCACGGCCTTCTGGAAGGTCTCCCCGCCGACGTGGTCGACGACGATGTCGGCGCCGCGCCGCCCGGTCAGCTTTTTCACCTCGGCCACGATGTCGCCCGCCGCGTGGTTGATCGTCTCGTCGGCGCCGAGAGCGCGCGCGGACGCCAGCTTCGCGTCGGTCGACGCCGTCGCGATCACCCGAGCGCCGTACAGCTTCGCGATCTGGATCGCCGCCGTGCCGACGCCCGATCCGCCGGCGATCACCAGCACCGTCTCGCCCTGCTGGATCGCCGCGCGTTCGACCAGCATCTGCCAGGCCGTCATGAACACCGTCGGGATCGCCGCCAGCTGCGCGTCGTCGAGCGCGACCCACGCGCGTGGCGCCGGCACCAGGTTCGCTGCCGGAACGACGACGAATTCGGCCTGGCCCCCGTGCGTCTGTTCGCCGAGCATCCGCCAGTCGGGGCAGAAGGTGTCGCGCCCGGCCAGGCAGGCGGCGCAGCGTCCGCACGACAGGCTGGGGTTGATGACCACGCGATCGCCTTCGGCCCGATCGGGCATCACCTTCACGCCCGCGCCGAGCGCCGAGACGACGCCGCAGACGTCGCCGCCCGCCACGTGTGGAAACGCGACCGGCAGCGCGGGCAGCCCCTGCCGCAGCCAGAGATCGATGTGGTTCATCGCCGCCGCGGTGACGCGTACCTGCACCTCGCCGGGCCCGGGCGGCGGCGTCGGGACGTCGCCGACCTCCATGACCTCGGGACCGCCGTGGCGGCGAAACAGCGCGGCGCGCATCGCGCGCGAGATTACACCGGCCGCGGTCTCGTGAGTCAGCGGCGGGTTCGGCAGGATGGCCCGGCGTCGACGCGCGCGTCGCGGGCGGACAACCAGCGCAGGAGCGTGCACGCCTCCTGCCGGCGATAGCCTCCGGAGGAACCGTTCGCGAACGGACGCAGCGCCTCGGCCGCGGCCCTGGTGCGGCCGAGCTGCGCCAGGCAGATCGCGCGGTTGTAGCGGGCTTCCGGCGCGAACGTCCCGCGCGGGTAGTCGGCGAGATACGCGTCCCACGCGGCGAGCGCCCGGACCGGCGCGTCGGCGAAGAAATGCAGGCGGTGCGCGCGCCGGTAAGCCAGCGCTTCGCCGTCGACACCGTCGGGTGACGGAAGAACGGGCACGATACGCGCCGGCGCCCGCGTCCTGGTCGCCATCGCGCGCGGCCCGTCGTCCGGCGGATCGGCGACGGTGGCCGGCGTCGGGGCGCGCCAGCGAAGACCGGCCGCGGTCAACGCTGCGCCGGACATCAGGCTGACCGCGACGACGCCGAGCGACGCGATGCCGCGCCGGAACAGAGCCTGCCGGCGCGACCGCCGCTCGGCCCGCTCGAGAACACGCGCGCGCGTGGCGGAGCCTTCGACCGGCGCGGCCGTCATCCGCCGAAATGCGCTGACGGACGCTTCGAACGAATCGGGAAGGTGCCTCATTCGCCGAGCTCCCGGGCCAGCAGGTCGCGCAGTCTCCGGCGCGCATGAAACAGGCGTGTCCGGATCGTCGCCTCGGGCACCCCGGCGATCTCGCTCGCGCGCGGCGAGCTCATCTCCTCGACCTCGCAAAGGACGAACGCCTCGCGCTGCGCGATCGGCAGGCGATCGAGCGCGGCTTCCAGGCGCAGCCCGAGCTCGCGGCGATAGGCGTCCGCTTCCGGGTCGGGGCGGGTCAGCCGGTCCTGCCGCGCCAGCCGCTCCAGCGCCCGGCGCCGCCGGAACGCGGCGCGCCGGTGGTGCCGCGCGCGCTTCACCGCGATCGCGAGGACGAACGTCTCGATGTCGACGTCACCGCGGAAACCGCGCGCGGCGCGGATCAGCGACGCGAACACGTCCTGGACGACGTCCTCGGCGCTGGCCGGATCCGACAGGAGCCGGCGCGCCAGCACGCGCACGCGCCCGTGCCACCGATCGAACGCTTCCGCGAGCGCCTCGACGCGTCCGGCCTTCAATCCATCGACGATGGCTCCGTCGCCCGAAGTGTCCGCACGCTCCGGCGCGATAGTGACGAGCGATGGGCGGCGCGAGCGGGCGTTCACGGCAGCCGCAGCCTCACGCCGATCCTCGAGCTCAGAAACCATCCGTTGATGGCTTCCACCTGGACGCCGAACTGCGTGACCAGATCGAACCCCTGGCTGAGATGGATGCCCGCGGTGGCCTGCCCTCGGGCGTACAGCCCCGGAAGCGGTTCCTGCGAGACGGTGGTCTCCGAAGAGGTCCCAGCGGCGCTGGTGGAGCTTTCCGTCACGACTGTTCTGACGATCATTTGCTCGCGCGCTTCCAGGCCGAGACCGAGATTTCCTTCGAGAAACCATCGGCGCCACTGCCAACCCGAACCGACGAAAGCATCGCCGCCGATGTAGTGAACGGGGCTCGGTCCGACCTGAAGGGCGACGCCGAATTGCATGCTGTCCGGTGAAGCCTGGCGCTGAATCTCGACGTGATAGGCGGTGCCCCGCACCCAGATGATCGGCCGAAGCGAGTCGCCCCGTGTGAATCCCGGGGTCAGCGTCGGTCCGCCGCTGGCGGTGACCGCCCACTGTCGGTGTGCGACGTCGTCGTCAGCAGCGGCCGGGCGCGCCGCGACGACCTCGACCGGTGAGGCTGGATCCAGCGCGGGCGGCTCGGTCTGCGGGCGCGTGTCGACGACCGCCGGGA
>Ga0209465_10000323_pt1 | contig 22732 bp, 24 predicted proteins | sample PanSoiPlot1MoBio_FD_188321 | JGI IMG/M metagenome (GOLD analysis project Ga0209465, IMG submission 188321) | Tropical forest soil microbial communities from Panama analyzed to predict greenhouse gas emissions - Panama Soil Plot 1 MoBio (SPAdes)... | ecosystem: Environmental > Terrestrial > Soil...
TCCTCCTTCCGTCGTCGCGGCTCGACCATCGTTGATCCCTGCACCCGTCATCGCACTATCACCCTCCCCCTTTGAGGGAGGTCGCAGATTTAGCTACAGCCTTTTACCTCTCCCCGCTCGCGGGGGGAGGTCGGAAGGCGCGGCTTCGCGCATTCCGGGTGAGGGGGCCTCTCCACGAGTCCGAGCCCGTGGAAAGGCCCCCTCACCCCGACCCTCTGCCCGCAAGCGGGGAGAGGGAGCAGCGCGGCTGCCCCCACAAAACGCAATCCTGTCTCGCGGGGGAAGTGGCCTCACTCCGCTGCTTCAGTCGGCGCCGTCAGTACCAAGGCGCACAGGCGAGTGCAACGTCACGCCTTCTGAAACAGCCACGGTCACGCCTTGCCGATCAGCCGCGCCGTATAGCGCGCCATCAGGTCGACTTCGAGATTGACGGAATCGCCGGCGCGCAACGCCCCGAAGGTCGTCACGTTAAGCGTGTGGGGAATGATCAGTACCGCGAAACGGTCGCCCTCCACCGCGTTGACGGTGAGCGACACCCCGTCGAGCGCAACCGAGCCCTTGGCGGCGATGAAACGCAAAAGCTGCACCGGTGCCCGGAACGTAAGCCGCGCCGTGTGGTCGAGGTCATCGCGCCCGACGAGCTCCGCTATGCCGTCGACGTGGCCGGCGACGATGTGGCCGCCAAGTTCATCGCCGACCTTGAGGGCGCGTTCGAGATTGAGCCGCGTGCCGTGGCGCCATGCGCCCGCCGTGGTGACGGCCAGCGTCTCGGCAGCGGCATCCACCGAAAACCAGGTGCGATCGTTTTCGACACCGGCCGCAACGACGGTGAGGCAGACGCCGCTGCAGGCGATCGAGGCGCCATCGGCGATGCCGGCGCGGTCATAATGGCAGGCGATCTTCAGCCGGCCCAGGTTGTCGGCTCGCGCATGCACGGCGATCACCTCGCCGACGTCGGTGACGATGCCGGTGAACATTTCAGGTTCTCTCGAATGTTTCGATGGTGTCCTCGCCGACGGTCTCGACGCCGCGGGAGCGAAGCCGCGGCGAGTCCGTCAACGCGGTGAGCGGCATGCCTTCCAGCGCATCGATCCCATCCGGGCCGATCGGCTTCGGACCACGCAGCAGCACCGCTTCGTCGACGAGATCGGCCGCCAGGAACGCCGCCGCGACGATCGGCCCGCCCTCGACCATCAGGCGGGTGATGCGACGCTCATTGAGTACGCGAAGCACGGCCATGAGGTCGAGCCTGCTGCCATTGGCCGGCGGGGTAGTCGCATGCGGCGCGACGGTCTCTTCTCCCTCCCCCCTTGTGGCGGAGGGTCGGGGTGGGGGGTCGAGGGGCTGTGGCAGTGCGGTGCCCGACGGCACGACCCCCACCCCCGCCCCCTCCCCACAAAGGAGAGGGAAGAAGGTGCCCATCGTACGGGATTCGCTGCCGATCGTCGGGACGCGGAACACCGCGACGCCCTGGGCGAGCAACGCGGCTTCGACCTCCCTTGGCGCGTTTTCACCGGCCATCACCCACACGGGCGTCTCGCGCGCGCTGCGCGCCAAGACGCCGGTCACCGGCAGGCGCAGGCTGGTGTCGAGCACCACCCGCACTGGCGAGCGAGTCGCCATGCCGGGCAGCCGGCAGGTGAGTTGTGGGTCGTCCGCGAGCGCGGTGCCGATGCCGATCAGGATCGCGTCGTTCATGGCACGCATCATGTGCACTCTGGTGCGGACGGCCGCGCCGGTGATCTGCGCGGGCTTGCGCCCGGCAAGCCCCGCCTTCCCGTCGGCCGAAACCGCGAGCTTTAGGGAAATGTGCGGGCGGTGCTCGCAGATGCTGCGGATATGTCCGGCATGGGCGCGCCGCGCCCCGGCCGCGCCGACCCCCACGTCGACCATAATCCCGTTTGCCCGCAGCAGCGCATGGCCGCGCCCCGCCAAGGCGTTGGGGTCCTCGATCGCCGACACCACCCGGACAATGCCTGCCGCGATGATGGCATCGGTGCAGGGCGGCGTTTTGCCATGGTGAGAGCACGGCTCGAGCGTCGCGTAGAGCGTCGCCCCGCGGGCCGCCGCGCCGGCACGGCGCAAGGCTTCGGTCTCTGCATGGGGGCGCCCGCCCGGCTGCGTCCAACCGCGGCCGACAATGACCGGTTTATCTCCGTCGTAACGGACCACCACGGCGCCGACGGCCGGGTTCGGCCATGTATTGCCAAGCCCCCGCCGGCCCAGCGCGAGAGCCAGCGACATGAAACGCTGGTCGAGCAAGGCGTTGCGACCTGCCGTCATTTGGCGCGGTCATCTTCAGGCGGATCAATGATGCTCCTGAACGCAAGAATGTCAGCCCGCAACCCCTTTGCGAGCATTGCGGCCGCTTCGATGGTACGGGCGGCTCCTTGAACCCGGAAGCTGTCATAGTTGTGTGCGGCACGGTGCCTAAACCGACGCGTTTCAGTCGCAGCTTCGGCAATCTGGGCGCTGATAATGGCGGGGCGCCTGCCCGGCAGTGCTGCGGCAACTCGGGTGATCAAATCCGCGTGCCAATTTTCGCCAACCGGCCTTTCTTCACCCAGCATTTCCAAAATCCGAAGGAAGCCGCCTTCAAGCGCGGTATGAGCTGGTTGCAATGCGTGCATCAGTGCCATTTCGGCTTGATAGCCGTCGAGCCCCGGCGCATCAAAGCCGCCTTTGCGGTATAGCTTGATCGATTGTCCAAAGTGGCGGATGGCAGCGTCTATGTCGGCGTCGACCTCAAACCGACGGGCGTCGCTCATGGCAGCAGCAGTGCCTTTGCGGCAATCTTTTCGAGGAAGGCGTCCGTGCACCAAGCCTTCGGTTGCACATCCGGTGTCAGCCCGAGGCGATTACATGCCTGTTCGACGAAATCCAAAGCCTGACCGATGTGCCGGTCATCGAAATCGACAACAATGTCGATATCACTGCCGACATGAAATCGCCCGGTCGCTGCAGAACCGTAAATCCAGAATTTCCCGTGATGAGAAAGCGCGAAATTTGTGAGTTCTTCGCGCAACTGAGCGAATCCGGTACGGATTTCTTCCACACGGGCCTTCTTGCGATCGGCAAGCGTTTGAACAGTGGTCATACCGCCTCTTTGATCTGATGCCGCCGCACGCAGCTACGGGGTAATGTCGTATTGGCGCCAAGGAACCTCAAGGCTCTCCGCCGCACAATAGTCACTACTTCCTCGCCGGCACGATGGCGACGTCCTCATCCCCGGACAATTCCCCGAGCACCCGCTCGAAATCCTTGGCCTCGCGAAAATTGCGATAGACCGAGGCGAAGCGCACATAGGCCACGTCGTCGAGATCGCGCAGGTGCGCCATCACGGTTTCCCCGATGGTCTCGGTGGTGACTTCGTTCTCGCCGAGGCTTTCCAGCTCACGCACGATCTTGGAGACGGTGTGCTCGATGAGATCGGGATCGACATTGCGCTTGCGCACCGCAATGACGATCGAGCGCGCGAGCTTGTCGCGATCGAAGGGAACGCGGCGGCCGTTGCGCTTGATGACGACGAGTTCGCGCAGCTGCACGCGCTCAAAGGTGGTGAAGCGAAATCCGCATGCGAGGCACAGCCTTCTGCGCCTGATCGCCGAAGAATCCTCGGTCGGCCGGGAATCCTTCACCTGCGTGTCGAGGCTCGTGCAACTCGGGCAGCGCATCGCTTGCTCGTCAATGATAGATCGGAAACCGTGCGAGCAGCACTTTGACCTTCTCGCGCACCGCCGCTTCGACCAGGTGGTCGGCTTCGCTGCCGTTCTGCGACAACACGTCGAGCACCTCGGCGATCAATGCGCCGACTTCGCGAAACTCGGCCGCGCCGAAACCGCGCGTGGTGCAGGCCGGCGATCCGAGACGAATACCCGACGTCACCGTCGGCTTTTCGGGATCGAACGGAATGCCGTTCTTGTTGCAGGTAATATGCGCGCGACCGAGCGCCGCCTCGGCGGTCTTTCCGGTCAGCCGCTTGGGCCGCAGGTCCACAAGCATGAGATGCGTATCGGTGCCGCCGGAAACGATGTCGCAACCGCCCGCCTTCAGGGTTTCGGCCAGTACCTTCGCATTCTCCACGACGCCGTGGGCGTAGCCCCGGAACGACGGTCGCAACGCCTCGCCAAGCGCCACCGCCTTGGCGGCGATCACATGCATCAGCGGGCCGCCCTGCAGGCCCGGAAACACCGCAGAATTGATCTTTTTCGCAAGGTCCTCCCGGTCTGTCAGTATGACGCCGCCGCGCGGTCCGCGCAGCGTCTTGTGGGTGGTGGTGGTCACCACATGGGCGTGCGGAAACGGGCTTGGATGCACGCCGCCCGCCACCAGCCCGGCGAAATGCGCCATGTCGACCAGCAGATAGGCGCCGACCTCGTCAGCGATCTCGCGGAACCGCTTGAAATCGATGAAGCGCGGATAGGCCGAGCCGCCCGCGATGATGACCTTAGGCCGCTGCTCGCGGGCGAGCCTGCCCACTTCGTCCATGTCGATCCGGTGGTCGTCATGGCGCACATTGTAGGGCACCACCTTGAACCACTTGCCCGACATGTTGACCGGCGAGCCATGGGAGAGATGCCCGCCGGCCGCAAGGTTGAGCCCCATGAAGGTGTCGCCCGGCTGCATCAGCGCCATGAAGGCGGCCGCATTCGCGGATGCCCCGGAATGCGGCTGGACATTTGCGAAGCCACATCCGAACAGCCTGGTGGCCCGCTGAATCGCCAGGTTTTCCGCAACATCCACGAACTGACAGCCGCCGTAATAGCGCCGGCCCGGCAGCCCCTCCGCATATTTGTTGGTCAGCACCGAGCCCTGGGCTTCCAGCACGGCGCGGCTGACGATGTTCTCGGATGCAATCAATTCAATTTCGTCGCGCTGGCGGCCGAGTTCGCGGCGGACCGCGTCGGCGATTTCCGGATCAGTCTCAGCCAGCGGCGCCGTGAAAAAAGGATCGGCGGCGGCCTCGGACGGACGTAGTTGCTGCATCGAAATCTCCAGGTGTGTATCGATCCGCGGCAGCCTTCTGACCGCCATATGCGCGACGAGGTTGCGATAGCATATTGCCCCCAGCGCGCCAAGGTTTGTTCCTCTCCCGATCCTTTCCACTATATGTAGGGGCCGGAAACGCCAGGATGAGGTGAATGTTTCACAGCCTCTGTTGCAGCCGTTTCACTTACCGCGCAAAAATCGAATGATGCCGGAAAAATCCTCTCCGGCATGTCCGCGGCCGGTAAACAAGCCGTAAAGCTCGGCCGCCGCGGCGCCGAGTGGCGTCACCGCCTGGGCGGCGCGCGCGGCGTCCTGGGCGAGTTTCAAATCCTTCAGCATCATGGCGGCGGTGAACCCCGCCTGATAGTCGCGATTGGCTGGCGATGTCGGCACCGGGCCGGGCACCGGACAGTAGCTGGTCATCGACCAGCATTGTCCTGAGGACTTCGACGCAATGTCGAACAGGCGCTGGGCATCGAGGCCGAGTTTCTCCGCAAGCAGGAAGGCTTCGGATACTGCGATCATCGACACCCCGAGAATCATGTTGTTGCAGATCTTCGCAGCCTGACCATTGCCCGAGCTGCCGGCGTGCACGACGGTCTTTCCCATGGCTTCGAGAATCGGACGTGCGTAGGCGAAGGCAGCCTCGGGCCCGCCGACCATGAAGGTGAGGGTGCCGGCCTGGGCGCCGGCGACCCCGCCCGAAACCGGGGCGTCCACCATCGCAAGCCCCTTTTCGGCGGCGCGCGCCGCAACCTCGCGGGCGGTCGGCACATCGATGGTCGAGGAGTCGATGAGGAGCGCGCCGGCACCGGCCGCATCGATTACCCCGCCGGAACCGCAGTAGACCTCGCGCACATGCTCGCCCGCCGGCAGCATGGTGATGATCGCGTCGGCGCCGCTGCACGCCACGGCGATCGTTTCTGCCGCAAGTCCGCCGATTGCCGAAAGCTTTCCGCTGAGCGGCTTGACCACGTCGAATCCCACCACCTCGTGCCCGGCCTTGAGGAGATTGGCTGCCATCGGGAAACCCATATTCCCGAGCCCGATGAATCCCATGCGCGCCATGAGAATCTCCTCATTCCAATTCGGCAGAATTGGTCATCGCGGATGCTCGCGTGCTGCGAGTATGGAGAGTATGAGATATATCAGGACGGCAAGCGCGCTCGCGGCCACGACGGTCACGTCGGTCCCGTAGACCTGATCGAAGAAGAGCTGAACCATGATCATTGTCACCGTCGAGGTGAGCCACACAACGGCCCCCCACGGCGCGACCAGCCACAGCCCGACCGCCGCGACGAGATCGATCACCGAGAAAAACACCGTGGTCGCCTGCCACGCCTGGATATGCGCCTCGAACCCGCCCTCTTCTCCGATAATGCCGCATACGGCCGCCCAATGGTAAAGCCCCTTGAGCATGGAGGTGACGGCCATGATGCGCAGGTAGAACACCAGCCGCTCAGTCCATCCCGCGCTGCGTAAATTGAAGAACAGGCCGCGCGCAGGCGCATTTCTCTCGACAAGGTCATGGGAATGCTGATCAATCACGGCAGCGCAAGCTCGGCTTCCAGCGGAGCGAAATAGCGTTCGACCATTTCCGGCGTCACCTCGGCCAGCGTTGCCGGGTGCCACTGCGGACGATTGTCCTTGTCGATGATCACGGCGCGGATCCCCTCATAGAAATCATGCCCGTAAGCGACCCGGGACACAATGCGGAATTCCGCCTGCATGCATTCCGCAAACGACCAGTGACGGCCGCGACGCATCTGCTCAAGTGCGATCTTGAGACTCAGCGGCGCCTTGGTTCTTATCGCCGCCGCCACATCGCGCGCCCATTGAGCATCGCTGCTTGCCGTCGCAGCCTCTGCATCGAGCCGTGTCAGTATGTCCTCGACACTGCCGGCGGCGAAAATCCGGTCGATGGCGCTGCGCCGCGTCATCACGGGCGCTTGCTCTGCATTCCCCCGTGGCAGGGATACCGGAACCGACGCACGGCCCTTCTCCCTCTCCCCGCTTGCCATTAGGGCGTTTACGCCCGTCTTCGACGGGCTATGGAGAGGGCCGGGGTGAGGGGGACTCTCCACCGGCTCAGACTCGCGGACAGGCCCCCTCACCCGCCCTCGCTTCGCTCGGTCGACCTCTCCCCGCAAGCGGGGAGAGGTAAAGGCATCAGTTGCTGTCGCAGCGACCGGCTCCGCGAACGCCGCCAGGATAGCATCCACTGAAACCGCGCCGCACAGCGCTTCGACGACGTTCGGAAAGCGCGCCGTGGCGATACGGTGAGTCACGATGCCGGCCGCCAGCGCATCGGACGGCCCGAGGCGCTCCCCGGTAAGCGCGCAGTAGGTCCCGGTCTCTCCGGGCATACGGGGCAGGAACCAGGTTGCACCCACGTCGGGGAAGAATCCGATGCCGACTTCCGGCATGGCAAATTGGAAACGGTCTCCGGCAACCCGATGCGAGCCATGCACCGAAACGCCGACACCGCCGCCCATGACGATGCCGTCAATCAGCGCCACGTAAGGCTTGGGATAGTGTCGGATGACCGTGTTGAGGGTGTATTCCTCATGCCAGAATGCGATCGATTCCTCCTGTCGGCCGGCGCGGCCCGCCTCATAGATCCGGCGCAGGTCGCCGCCTGCCGAAAACGCGCGGCCGCCGGCCGCCACGACGATGACCCGGCTGACCGCGCCGTCATTGCGCCAGCGATCAAGCGCCGCGTGCAACGCCCGCACCATCTCGCCCGTGACCGCATTGAGGGCTGCCGGCCGATTGAGCGTGGCAATGCCGGCGGCGCCGCGGCGCTCCAACAGGATTTCCGGTTTGCTCGGCATCGGTGGGCTCGTTCGGGCCAACTGCAGGCTCGCATGCAATCGCCGACGACGAGATAAAGCTTTTTCCGACGAAATCGAGGCACAACGCGGGCGACATCCGGGGTTGCGCGGACAAGCCCGGCGACGACGCCGGTATGTAATTCAAAGCGATCGAAAATCCGCCGTGATCCGTATGGGATCGCGGTATTCCGCCGCGTTATTTGCGCCTTGACTGGAAAACACAGGATTTAGAGACTAAAGAAGGTCACTCTGGAGGAGGCCCCCATGGCCATCAAATTCGGCCGCCCACTCGAAGCAACAATGCGCTTCTCTCCCGCCGAGGCAGAGAGCGTCGCCTCCGCCCGGCTCGATCTCACTGTGCGACCGCGGCGCAACCGGCAATCCGAATGGGTCCGCCGGATGGTACGCGAGAATGTGCTGACGGCCGACGACCTGATTTGGCCGTTGTTTCTGGTCGACGGTGAGCGCAAGCGTGTTCCGGTCTCCTCCATGCCGGGCGTCGAGCGTATTTCGATCGACGAAGCCGTGCGCGATGCCGAACGGGCGGCGAAACTGCGGATTCCCTGCATCGCGCTGTTTCCCTACACCGACCCCAATCTGCGCGACGACGCCGGCACGGAAGCGCTCAATCCGGATAATCTCGTCTGCCGCGCCATCCGTGCCATCAAGAAGGAGGTGCCTGACATCGGCCTCCTCTGTGATGTGGCGCTCGATCCCTATACGAGCCACGGCCACGATGGGTTGCTGCACAACGGCAAGATCATCAACGACGAGACCGTCGAGGTGCTGGTCAAGCAGGCGCTGGTGGAGGCGGAAGCCGGGTGCGACATCATCGCTCCGTCTGACATGATGGACGGGCGAGTAGGCGCCATCCGCCGCACGCTCGATGCGGCCGGCCGGATCGATGTGCTCATCATGGCCTATGCGGCGAAGTACGCGTCCGCGTTCTACGGGCCGTTTCGCGATGCGGTCGGCTCGTCGGCAACCCTCGTCGGCGACAAGCGAACGTACCAGATGGACCCGGCCAACGCGGACGAGGCGTTGCGCGAGGTTGAGATGGACCTTGCGGAGGGCGCCGACCTCGTCATGGTGAAACCCGGCATGCCGTATCTTGACGTGCTGCGGGTCGTAAAGGACACGTTCGCGGTGCCGACCTTTGCGTATCAGGTCTCCGGTGAATATGCGATGGTGATGGCGGCCGCCGGACACGGCTGGCTCGACGGCGACAGGGCCATGATGGAAAGCCTGACTGCCTTCAAGCGCGCCGGCGCCGACGGGATTTTGACCTATTTCGCCCCTCGCGTGGCGGAGAAATTGTCTGGAAGCTGAGCCGGAATGTCCGGCGCCACTGCGAGAGTTTGCGGGTCGGGGATGGACGACCGGCGTCCGGTGAAATAGTTCGTTTTCCAGTCTCTGGTCAACCGGCAGCGATGACGCCGCCCGTACCCTCCCCCGCGTGCGGTCGCGTGCGGGGGAGGGTAGGGAGCGGGCACCTCAATCAATCGCCGATCCGGCCGCGAGCCGCACCGGCTGATAGCCACCGCGCATCAATGCACTCATGATCTCGTTGGCATGATCGCGGTCGCGCGCCTCGACCGTAATGTCCAGCTTCGTGCCCTTGGCGGGAACGTCGAGAAACAGGCGACGGTGTTCGACCTCCAGAATGTTGGCGCTGAGCGCGCCCAGCAATGAAGCAATCGGGCCGAGCACGCCGGGCCGATCCGCGATGGTGAGCCGGAAGGAGACGATCCGGTCCTCGCGCTCCAATTCGCGCACCATGATGCTGGCGAGGATGCGCGGATCGATATTGCCGCCGCACAGGATCAAGCCGACTTTGCGGCCGCGGAAGCGATCGGGGGCGGCAAGCATGGCGGCGAGTCCCGCGGCCCCCGCCCCTTCTGCCATGGTCTTCTGCAGCGTGAGATAGGCGTTTACGGCGCGCTCGAGATGCGCCTCGTCGACCAGAATGATGTCGCTGACGAGTTCACGCACCACCGGCAGCGTGAGCTTGCCGACATTCTTGACCGCGATGCCTTCCGCCAGCGTCGGCCCGCCGATCGGATCGTTCGCTCCCGTAATGGCGTTGCGCATGGACGGATAAAGCGCCGCCTCGACGCCGACGACCTCGATCCTTTCCCGCGCGCCGCGCGCCGCAATGGCATTGCCAGCAATGAGCCCGCCGCCGCCGATGGGGATGACCAGCATATCGAGATCGGGCATTTCGTCGAGCATTTCCAGCGCGATGGTGCCCTGCCCCGCAATGATGGCGGGATCGTCATAGGGATGCACCAGGACCAGTTGCTCCTCTTCGATGATCGCGGCGACGCGGTCCTGGCATTCGCTCAACCCTTCGCCTTCAAGCACCACTTTCGCGCCGTACGCCTCGGTTGCCTTCACCTTCACGAAGGGCGTCGTCACCGGCATCACGACGGTGGCGGGAATTTTCAGGCGTTGCGCATGATAGGCAACCGCCTGGGCATGGTTGCCGGCCGACATGCAGATCACGCCGCGACGGCGCTCGTCCTCGGTGAGCGTGGCGAGCTTGATGAAGGCGCCACGCTCCTTGAATGAATTGGTGACCTGCAGATTTTCGTACTTGACGTGAACGTAGGCGCCAGTGAGCGCCGAAAGCTTCGGCGCCGGCAGCATCGGGGTCTGCAGGATCGAACCCGTGAGCATGTGCCGCGCCGCCTCGATATCGGCAAGCCGTACGGTCATGGCGGCATCGTCAAGGTTTGGCGCTCCAATCTTGCCAGACCAGACCGCGCACCCGAGCAAATTCCGACACGTTCGCCGTAACCAGCGTAGCTCCGCTTCTCAATGCCTGCGCGGCGATCAGCAGGTCATAGGGGCCAATCGGGGTTCCCGCCGTCGCAAGTGCGCCGCGCAAATCACCAGCGATCGCCGCGTCCTCCTCGTCGAACGGACGAACGTTGATATTGCCAGACAGAAAAACGCGCAATCGCTCCACGTTTTCCCGGCGCCGCTCGCTTCGCGCCACGCCATACCACAATTCGTACAGCACAATGGACGAGACCGCGACCACGGCGCCTCGTGAAGCCACGCGTCGCAACCGACTCCGCACGGGCGGCTGGTTCTTGAGCAGCGCAATCACAGTGTTGGTGTCAAGAAAATAGCTCACGCGAAGAGGTCCTTGATCGGAGGCATCGGCGGTTGAAGCCGCCCCTCCTCCATGAACGGCACGTCAGCAAAACGATCCAACTCGGCAAACCAGGCGTCAATGTCGGTCACCATGGGCTCAAGCAGGATGCCGGTCTCAACACGGCGGACGCGCACGCGGTCGCCCGGTAATCGGAATGCTAAAGGCAAGCGCACGGCTTGGCTGCGGCCATGCTTGAAGATTTTTGCGATCCCGGAGTCGGACATAACGGCCACCTGGTTTGATATACACTGAAAGTATATATCGCCGCCGGCGTGCTGCGGCAAGGGGAAAGCCGACTCGCCGAAGGGCACCCATCGACGCGATGGTGCCCGCGCAATGTCTGCAGCGGCAGCGCCACAGTAATTGAAAGGCCGCTGACGACTCCACCGTTCGGGTACGATGTTATTTCGCCAGTGTGATCGCCGTGTAAGGACCATGCGGCGTCATGTCGATGTTGTGCACCTTGGCAATGAGCTTGGTCGCCGGGTTCCCTTCAGCCTTCCTCACCACCTCGGTGAATTCGGGATCATCGGCCCTGGCCTGCAACCGTTTGTCCCGTTCCTCCTTGGACGGATAACCTCGGATATAAATGAACGTGTTCTCGGCGTTGATGCCGAGTTCGGGATCGCTTTGCTGGGGAATCCAGTAGCCCACATTGGTGATCCCGTGCCGCGCGAAGATCGCCGCCGTCCGGCTTGCGAACCGTTCCGCCAGCGCGTCTCGCTTGCCCGGCAGTGCGGTGTACACACGCAGTTCGTAGAACCCGGGCGCCTGGCCTTGCTGCGCATAGCCCCACGTAACGCCGGCCGCCCCGAAGGCCAGTCCGAGAACCGCAGCGATTTTCCACTTCAACATCGATCCCTCCCTTGATGAAATTGCAAATCAGTCCAACTGGTCTACTGGTGCGTTGTGGCCGACCACGCGATGATCATCCCGGGATGACGCACCGTCAACGGCACTTCGCGTCATCCAACCGCCGATTTTATCCGCTCGACTTCACCCTTGCGGCGGACAATGCACCGCGCCATTGTTGATCCGAGGAGAGGCCCATGGCTGACGGCGGACCCGGACGTTTTGTTGAAATCAAACCGCACGCCTACGATCCCGTTTTAAACCCGGAGCTTTTCGAGGGCGTGCTGGCGCGGCGAATGATCGCCTTCGTTATCGACCTCGTCATCATCACGGTTCCGATCATCATGGCCTGCATCTTCATCTTCCTGTTTGGGGTGATCACCTTCGGCCTTGGGTGGGCGCTCTACTTCCTGCTCGTCCCGGGATCTGTGATCTGGGCACTGGTCTACTACGGCGCCACCATGGGCAGCCCGGCGTCCGCCACCATCGGCATGCGCACGGTCGATATCGAAGTACGGACGTGGTACGGCGCGCCCTGCTATTTCGTGCTCGGCGCAGTCCATGCCATCGCGTTCTGGATAACGACCTCGGCGCTGACACCGCTGGTGCTGCTGGTCGGCCTCCTCAATGAAAGGCGACGGCTGCTGCATGATTTCCTGCTCGGCACAGTGGTCATCAACAACGAGTACCGTGCCGCGGCGCTGCGCCATTACGGGCATTGACCCGCAAATGGGCTTTGACGCCGGGCGATAACCGCGCAAATCTATGGTGGGAGGCGGGTTCGCAGCCCGAGCCCGCCGGACGAAGCCTGAAGCACCGAACCTTTCTGAAACGCGCACCGACGAAACCGAACCTTGACCCAACATTCCCGCGATACGCCGCAGTTCTACCTCACCGCCCCGTCGCCATGCCCGTATCTGCCGGGCCAGGAGGAACGAAAGGTATTTACGCACTTGGTCGGAGAGCGGGCCCCGGAGCTCAATAATCTGCTCACCCACGGCGGCTTCCGGCGCAGCCAGTCGATCGCCTACCGGCCGGCCTGCGAGCGCTGCAGGGCCTGCGTGTCGGTGCGGGTCATCGCGGGCGAGTTCCGACCGACCCGCAACATGCGCCGGGTGCTCGACCGCAATCGCGACATTGCGGGCGAAATGCGAGTCGCAGTGCCGACCTCCGAGCAATATTCGGTATTCCGCGCTTATCTTGACGCCCGCCATTGCGACGGCGGGATGGCTGACATGACGGTGCTCGACTACGCCATGATGGTCGAGGACAGCCATGTCCAGACCAAGCTGATCGAATATCGCCGCATCAGCCCTGACGCCGACGGCTCCTATTCCCCTCGCGGCGGCGAGCTTCTGGCGGTGGCGCTGACCGACGTGCTCAAGGACGGCCTGTCTATGGTCTACTCGTTCTACGAGCCTGAGCGGGAGCACCGCTCTCTCGGCACGTTTATGATTCTCGACCACATTGCGCGGGCACGTCGTATGGGGCTTGCCTATGTGTACCTCGGATATTGGGTCCGCGGCTCCCGCAAAATGGATTACAAGGGGCGTTTCCTACCGCAGGAGCGGCTTGCGCCGGAGGGATGGTTGCGGGTCGAAAAGTGAGGCTCGTTAGACGAAACTGATCACCTGCCATCTTAAAGGAATTCGGTAAGCCGTCTAAATTTATTGCACAAGCGAAGCAAAGCTGAATTCAGGGCTGGCGGCAAAATCCCGATCTATTTCAATTTATTGAAAAAATTAGAATATGGCGCATGGCGCAACTGATACTGTGATGCAACAACGCTACTTTCGCCTGCATCGCAGCATTTAACGCGCTCATGAAGATGTGATTGCTTCATTTGTAAAAATGCAAAAAAAATCGCGCATACTGTGTTGAGCAGTCAAAGTGCGACGCCCGACAGAATAGATTTTGTCAAGATGCATCGCCGGCTGGAAGAAGCGATAGGTATGACTATGCGTGCCTTCATCAAACGGTTTCTCATGCACTACGGCATCTATCGCCGTTATCCGCTACCGCGGCTGTCGGCATTCCGTAATGCGTGGCGTAACGCCCGCGCCTGATCCGAACGCATCAGGCGAATTTATTCGACCGCGGAAACCCCTTCGGGGCGATACGCCCTGCGTCGGCGCGGTTGCCGCGCCAATCAACGAGTTCTTTCATGGTGAGGGTGAACAGGCGCCCGGCCGAATCCGTCCACGACAAACCGTCCGCAGCCTTGAATGTCTTGATGTCGGAGAGACCGCCGTCCTTGTAGCGCTGCAGCCGGACGCCCCGCCCGCGCGTCATTTCCGGAACCTGGTCGAGCCCAAACAGCACGAGCTTCCGGTTTTCCCCAATCGCTGCGACGATCTCGCCCTCGACAACGCACATGGCGCGCGCCTCGTCCGGAGGTGAAATGTTGAGAACCTGCTTACCCTTGCGGGTATTGGCGATGCACTCGTCCTCCGGAACCACGAAGCCCCTGCCCTCTCGGCTCGCCACCAGCAACTTGCGGCCGCCGACCGCGGTGAACACTGACACGAGATCGGATTCCTGCTCGAGATCGATGAACAGCCGCACCGGTTCACCGTGGCCGCGTCCGCCCGGAAGCTTGCCCGCCTCGATCGTGTAGAAGCGCCCGTTGGTCGCGAATATCAGGCACTTCGACGTCGTCTCGGCCGGAAACGCAAAGCGCAATCCGTCATCGGCCTTGAAGGCGACGCCGGACAGATCCGTGACGACGCCCTTCAAGGCGCGAATCCAGCCCTTCTGCGACACCACCATGGTGATCGGCTCGCGGATCACCATGGCCTCCTCGATCGCGGCCTCGTCGTGCTCGGGCGCCTGTGAGAAAGCGGTGCGACGTTTGCCGAGCGGCGTCTTCGGCCCGAAGGTGTCGCGCACCGCCCTGATCTGGTCCGCGACGGTCTTCCACTGGTCCGCTTCGGACTTGACCAGGTCCCGCAGCTTCTTGCGTTCAGCGCGTAGATCCCTGTCCTCGGTCTTGATCTCCATTTCCTCGAGCCTGCGCAGGTTACGCAAGCGCATGTTGAGGATCGCGTCGGCCTGAATCTCGCTGAGCTTGAAGGCTCTTATGAGGACGGGCTTGGGCTCGTCCTCGGTGCGGATGATCTTGATGACGCGGTCGAGATTGAGATATGCGACCAGATACCCGCCGAGCACCTCGAGGCGGTTCTCGATCTGCCGCAGCCGATGATGGGTCCGGCGCAGCAGCACCTCGCGGCGGTGATCGAGCCATTCGCGCAAGGCTTCGGCGACGCCGAGCACCTTGGGAATTTTTCCCTTCACCAGCACGTTCATATTGAGCGGAATGCGGCTTTCGAGCTCGGTAAGCTTGAACAGCGATTCCATCAGCAGCTCAGCGTCGACGGTGCGGGCGCGCGGCTCGATGACGAGGCGGATATCCTCCGCGGATTCGTCCCGCACGTCGCCGACCAATGGGAGCTTCTTCTCGTTGACGAGTTCCGCGATCTTCTCGACCAGACGCGACTTCTGCACGAGCCAGGGGATCTCAGTGACGACCACCTGCCAGCCGCCGCGCCCGGTATCTTCCTTCACCCATTGTGCGCGCACCCGGAACGAGCCGCGGCCCGTGATGTAGGCCTCGGCGATCACGGCCGGATCGTCAACAATGACGCCCCCGGTGGGGAAATCCGGTCCCGGCACGTACTTGAGAAGACTGCGGCTCTTTGTATTGGGGTGCTCGATCAGGTGGAGCGCGGCATCGCACAGCTCGGCCGCGTTGTGTGGCGGTATCGCGGTCGCCATGCCGACCGCAATACCCTGCGAGCCATTGGCGAGCAGATTGGGAAACGCGCCCGGCAACACCACAGGCTCTTCTTCCGAGCCGTCATAGGTCGGGCGGAAATCGACCGCGTCCTCGTCGATTCCATCCATCAGGAGCCGTGCCACTTCGGTCAGGCGCGCCTCGGTGTAGCGCATGGCCGCCGGATTATCGCCGTCTATATTGCCGAAATTGCCCTGACCATCGATCAGCGGATAGCGCTGGGCGAAATCCTGGGCGAGCCGCACCAGCGCGTCGTAGACGGCCTGATCGCCGTGCGGGTGAAATTTGCCGATCACATCGCCGACGACCCGGGCGCATTTCTTGAACGCAGCCGCAGGATCGAGCCGCAATAGGCGCATCGCATAGAGCAGCCGCCGGTGCACCGGTTTGAGACCGTCCCGGGCATCCGGCAGGGCGCGATGCATGATGGTGGACAGCGCATAGGCGAGATAGCGCTCTTCCAGCGCGTCACGCAGCGCGATTTCCTGCACATCGGACGGTTCGGGAATCAGTGTCGTGGCCATAGTGATTCGATAGCGAATGGAGGGGATCAGGACAACCTGATAGGTAGGCAAAGCCGCCTCTAGGTGCCAGCGACCAGATTGTATTCGGCGATCACATCGGGCGTGCCAAATTCTGCCCCGCGGCTGCTCCCCTCGCGCCTTGCTCTAGTCACACGGGAATGGCCTGCTGTGTCGATCCAGCCGGAAGAGGGGGAGGTACCGATGAATTCCAGGCTGAGCATTGCACGAGCCGCGTTCTCTCGAGGGCGATGGGACACCGAGCCATCCGATGATCCGCCACTGCATCCGACCGAACTCGACTTCGTCTCGAGCAAGCGGTCATCGCGCAGGAAGCGGGCCTTGTTCGCCCTCATCCGCTTTGTGATCACGTTTGCTATTGGGGTTGCTGCCGTGCTGGCCTGGCAGTCCTACGGTGACGCGGCGCGGGCAATGATCGCCCGCTCTTCCCCGCGGCTTGCCTGGTTGGCACCGCCGGCGCCACCACCAGCTCAAGCTGCGCCCACCGCATTCGCGAGCGCTTCACCTGATCAGATCAAGGCGATATCGCAAGGTCTCGCGGTGGTGCGGCAGAGCGTCGACAAGCTCGCCGCTGAGGTCACCAAGCTGCAGGTGACTAAACCGGATACTGCGGACAGGACCTCAGCACCGCCACCGGCGGCGGCCAGCGTCCCGGTGCGCAAGCCCGTGACGCCGGCGCTGCCCGTGAGGTGATCAATCTACTGAGCGAAACAATAGAGCAGCCCGTAGCCGCCGGTGGCGATCAGATCCGCTTGGCTGCAGCCGCGTGATTGATGCGTCGAATTCCACGACCTGGCGAATTCGTTGTCGGCAAGGCCGCGGCGATCGGAGTGCCCCAGTTCCGCCTTGCCGAATTCACTGCTGGTCCAGTTGTTGCAGGTCAGGTTCATGTTGCCGGGGAACGCGCGGCCATCGGATTGCGAACCGGTCAGGACGTCGTGCCACACAGGCGTGTAGCCGACCCCGGAGACCTTTGTGCCGCGTTCGGTAAGTGCGGTGTCCATCGTCAATTTGTTGTTGTTGCTGTGGAGATCATCAACATTTTGCGCGATCACCTCGCCCTTGGCGTTCTGCCACGGACCATTGCCGATGCGCTCACGCGCATTGATGGCTTTGGCGGTAGGTGTTTCCGCCGTGCTCAGGTAGGCGTGCCACGTCTTGCTTCCGGCGCCCGCGGTCGCGGCCAATTGTTGACAATGCGCATCGGCCCCAGCGAGCCCGCCGAGGTCGCCGCCCTTGCCGAGCGAATTACTGGTCACAAAGAAGCTCAAATTGGGTGCCTGCGGCACTTGCTGCGCCTGCGCGGTCCCACTCACGCTGAGCGGCAGCAGCATCGCCAATGCGAGCGTGGACACATCCATCATCTTGTACATCGCCAACCTCCCTTTGTACGACTGTCGCCACCTTGCGGATGGGATGGCAGGCGTTTCCCTGCACGCCTGCTCGACAACGAGATTTCGGCAAGGAAACCTCATCATGCTGCGATTGATATTTCAAACGCCCCGTTCCGCAACGCGACCAAACCACAACGCCTTACCAGCCGCAAGACGCACAAAGGTGGCGCGCTATCGATTATGGCGCGATGCTGAGTCACCCGGGACGACGCCGGACCTTGAAGCAGCATAGTAGTACTGCTGCGGCGCGAACCGATATTCCTCCGGCCTGCGGGCGAGGGGTATTCTCTGCGTGTCATCGACGGTGGTGAGCCGGGTCACGCACGGCGCTTCGACCTTGCAGTCGGGCTGGCCTGTCCCGCTTTCCATAGCGGGCGTTTCCCACAGTGCGTCGACCAAGGAGTCTGGCCTGAGATTTGAGGTTTTATCGGAATCGGTAAATTGACGTTGCATTGTCTTCCTCCCGCATTCAGCCCATCGCTTTTTCGGTTGTGTTTCACATCCCGTTGACTGAGACGTGTCGCGGCAACTCCGACCGGCGGCGCCGCGTAAATTTTGGGGACTCGACTAAGCAGCCTTGGTGGCTTCCAGGACCTTAGGGCCCTTCCCACCCGCCGGCGTGGTACCGATTTGAATCCGTCTTGGCTTCAGCGCTGCCGGCAGCTTGCGCACCAAGTCGATTTGCAGGAGCCCGTTCTCAAAAGTCACGCCCACCGCCTCCACATGGTCGGCGAGGCTGAAGTGGCGCTCGAAGGGACGCGCCACAATGCTCCGGTAGATATAGTCTGGCTTATCAGTATCGCGCTTGTTGCCCGCGATCGTCAACCGATTCTGTTGGGCCGTGATGGTGACCTGTTCGGGTGAAAAGCCCGCGAGCGCGAGCGAAACGCGATAGCTCTCGTCGCCCGTTCGTATGATGTCGTAAGGCGGATAGCCGTCCGGGAATTCAAAGATTTCGCTGTTGTTGATCAGATCGAACAGGCGATCAACGCCGAGCGTCGACCGCCCGAGGGGAGAGAAGTCGTAGTTTCTCATAGCCACATCCTCCATTGAGCAACATGGATACGAGCACTACGCCGGACACCCGCCGACGCCCGCGCCAAGCCAAAGGCAGCGCCTAGTGGACAGCAAATTGGGAAGGACGTGATGGAGTTCAAGGTTCGCAAGGGGACAGCGACAATCCGCCGCGTGCTGCGGTTTTCAATGGGCCACAACCGACTGAAAACCATGGCTAATCTTTTGACGAGATGCGCGGCATAATTTATCAAATCCGCTGCCTTTACCTAATCAGGTGGCTGACAGCATACTCACCCGTTTTGCGGTCGATGGTTGGCTACAAAATATAAGGCGAGCTTCATTAACCGCAGAAATCCCGATAGATGCCCGCGATTGGCGATGCGCCGGCTGCTCTGATACGTTGCACCCCCGAGCCGGCGACCCAAGAGGACGGAATGGCACGTGGCCTCATCATTGCGCGGACCATGCAGGTGCTCGACAGGACGATCGGCAGATACCGCGCTGCCGGCGAGACATTGGCCCTGGTGCCGACGATGGGGGCGCTGCATGCCGGGCATCTGGCCCTGGTGCGCCGTGCGCGCCGCCGTGCCGGTCGCATTGTCGTTTCGGTCTTCGTCAATCCGGCGCAGTTCGCACCGACCGAGGATTTCTCCAGCTATCCGCGCACCTTCGAGACTGATATTGCGACCCTGCGGGCGGAGCACGTCGATCTCGTTTGGGCGCCGTCGCATGAACTGATGTACCCGGAAGGCTTCGCCACCAGCATCAATGTCAAGGGACCGGCAGCCGCCGACCTCGAGGACCGGTTCCGGCCGCATTTTTTCGGCGGCGTCGCAACCGTAGTAGCGAAGCTTTTCACGCAGTGCCTGCCGGACTTTGCGGTGTTTGGCGAGAAGGATTATCAGCAGCTCAAGACTGTGACGCGCATGGCTGCCGACCTCGACCTCAAGGTCAAAGTCATCGCCGTGGCGACGGTACGTGAGAAGGATGGTCTCGCCTTGTCGTCGCGCAATATCTATCTGTCGCCGGCCGAACGCGCCGTTGCGCCGATGCTCTACCGCACCCTCACCGAGAGCGCAGCGAGGATCGCGGCGCAAGAGCCCATCGCTCGGGTCATGACCGAGGGATGGCTCGCCATTGAAGCGGCGGGTTTTGCTGTCGATTATTTCGAGGCGCGCCACACGGAGACTTTGCGTCGCGTCGAGACTGCGCAAGACGGTCCTCTCCGCCTTCTCGTCGCTGCGCGCCTTGGCAAGACGCGGCTGATCGACAATATTGCAGCGTGAGCCGCCTGGGAGGGCGGGCGAGACGCCCGCGTTCCGGAGGGCCGCGCGTCTGCGCTGCCCGATCGAGGTTGCCCCATGATCCTCGCTATCCCGGCGGCTCTTGTCCTCCTCGCTCTCATCATCGCGCCACAGCTGTGGGTGACGAGCGTGATGAAGCGCCACGGCTCGCAGCGCGCGGCCATTCCCTGGACCGGCGGCGAGTTCGCCCGCACGCTGCTCGACAGCATGAAGCTCACTTCCATAAAGGTCGAGGAAACTGCTCTGGGAGATCATTATCATCCACTTGCCAAGTCGGTTCGCTTGAAGACCGATCATTATTTCGGACGGTCGCTGACTGCGATCGTGATTGCGGCCCACGAAGTCGGCCATGCCATGCAGGACGCGACCGGTTACGCGCCGCTGCAGACCCGAACCCGCATTGCCGGCGTGGCGGACTTCATACACAAAGCCGGTGCGATTTTCGTCATCGCGTCACCCGTGCTCGCTGCCCTGCTGCGCCACCCGGGCGGGCTGTTCGTTGGTCTCGCAGCTGCGGTACTGATGAATCTCGTGGCCGTGGTGATGCATGCCGTCACGTTACCGGTCGAGTTCGACGCCAGCTTCAATCGCGCGATGGTCGTCCTCGAGCACGGAAAATTCATTCCCGAAGAGGAAATGGGCGCGGCCCGTCACATCCTGTCAGCCGCAGCCTACACCTATGTGGCCTCGGCGTTGATCGATCTCATCAATCTGCCGCGGCTGGTGCGAAGCCTGTGGGTGTAGGGTATCTTTGCATGGAGGCGCATACGGCTGCTCCTTCTCCGCGCAAGCGGGGAGAGGTTAAAGAGGCCGCTGCACTTCTCGTGCGAAACGGAGGTCAGCCGCGTAACCGCGGCATCAGCCGCAGCGCGTTGTCATGCTCGATTGCGTCGCGGTCGGCCGCCGCAAGCTCGTAAGCGGCGATCTGAGTGACGCCCTCCTCCGGCCCAACGAACGGCGCATCGGTGCCGAACAGAAGCTGGCTTGAGGGGACAAGCTTGAGCAGGGCCGCGAGCGAGGGCGCGGATGCGGCGCTGGAAGTGTCGTAGTGGAGCTTGCGCAACTCCGCCATCACGCCGTTGGGAAAGAACTTCACAAACGGAGGACGTGCGAGATTGCGTTCAAGCCGGCCCGCCAGCATCGGCATGGCGCCACCACCATGTGAGAAAATCCATTTGATATCAGGGAAGGCCGCAATCGTGCCTGTAGTGAGAAGGCTTACCAGGGTGCGCGTGGTATCGAACGGATATTCGACGGACTGCGGGAGAATTCCCGGCAACACGCTGCCGCAGCATGCCGCAACCGTCGGATGGACAAACACTACGGCCTTGCGGCGGTTCGCCTCCTGCAGCACCGGCGCGAACACCGCATCGCCCAGATATTTGCCGTCATAGGAGGTCATCAGCGCGAGCCCGTCGGCCTTGAGCACGTCAAGCGCATATTCGATTTCGCGCAGGCTCCCCTCGGTGTCCGGCAATGGGATGACCGCGAACAGGCCGAAGCGGCCCGGATAGGTCCTGATCTGCTCGGCGGCATATTCGTTCCACGTGCGCGAGAGCCGGCGACCTGCCGCCTCATCGCCGAACCAAACGCCGGGGGTCGAGACCGACGCGATTGCAGTGGCAATGCCGTATTCATCCATCGTTTCGAGCGTGCGCTGCGGCGACCACGACCGCAGTTGGTTGGGCGACAGGCTGCCATGCTGCAGGCTCTGCCGCTCCTGCTCCTCCGCCATGTATTTCGGCGGCAGGAAGTGGTGATGCACGTCGATGAGCGTGCGCGCCGCCGAACGCACCGGTTTTTCCGCCGCCCGCGCCAGCGGCAAATCTCCGAGTCCGGAGAGCGTCGCGCCCGCCGCCACGCAGGCAAGCCCGCCAGCCAGAAAATCGCGGCGGGTCGATTGTCCTCCGCCCACACCAACGGTGTGGCAGGCGCACGGAAGCGGCCTCCTAGCATTAATTGCTGTAGACATGGCGACCTCCTCTTGTGCCGGCGGGCACACAGCACGCCCGAACGCGGCACGAGGTGAAGGCGGGGGCTATCCAGCATCTGCTTCATCTTAGATTGTCGCCATATTGCTGCGTTCCATCAAGTAACGTGATGGGCCAATCTCTTAACGTGCAAGCATCAATTTAGGTGGCTGCTCGTCAGAAAATCTTCATCGCGTTCACCAGCGTCTGCCACACGCCCCAGGCCAGCGGAATTCCGACAAAAGCCCAGAACAGCACCGACTTTCCGTCCAGCCCGCCCTTGCCAATGCCGAACGACCCCGCCGCCATCGTCCCGGCGGTGCTTTGTTTGGCTTGCAGCGCAGCCACCTCTTCCGGTTTCATGAACCATTTGTCCGACAGCGGCTTCACAAGATAATTGCAGACGAAGCCCCCAACCAGCATCGCCGCCAGGACGTACATCGTGACATCGTAGACGTGGTCACGCGGAACGCCGGCCGCAATCTCGAACTCGCGGATGTAATTCACGACGACTGGACCGACAATTCCGGCCGTCGACCACGCGGTCAGAAGACGACCGTGAATGGCACCGACGAATTGCGTGCCGAAGACATCTGCAAGGTATGCTGGCACCGTGGAGAAGCCGCCCCCATACATCGAGAGGATGATGCAGAAGAACAGGACGAACAGCGCCTTGTTGCCGGATTGTGCCGTCCAGGGTGCAAGCGCATACATGGCAATCCCGAGCAGGAAGAACGTGTAGTAGGTGTTCTTTCGCCCGATGTAGTCGGACAGCGATGCCCAGAAAAAGCGTCCGCCGATGTTGAACAGCGACAACAGGCCGGTGAAACCGGCCGCAATCGCCGCAATCATCGTGCGCTGCTCGGCGCTCAGC
>Ga0209465_10000325_pt1 | contig 22631 bp, 20 predicted proteins | sample PanSoiPlot1MoBio_FD_188321 | JGI IMG/M metagenome (GOLD analysis project Ga0209465, IMG submission 188321) | Tropical forest soil microbial communities from Panama analyzed to predict greenhouse gas emissions - Panama Soil Plot 1 MoBio (SPAdes)... | ecosystem: Environmental > Terrestrial > Soil...
CACAATCGTGAGCGGAAATAGTTCTGATGATTCGGCTGCAACCATTGGGGGGTTGGGCGGCGGCATTTATAACGCAGGGAAACTCACCATTATCGCCAGCACTGTCAGTGGAAACAGCGTATCCCGGTTCCGTTTGGGCGCGAGCCCATACGGCGGCGGCATCTATAACGTTGGCAACCTGACGGTTACCAACAGTACCCTGAGCGCTAATCAGGCGGTGGATTATTGGCCGGCCGGGGTGCCGTATGGGGGTGGCATAGCCAACGATAGCGGTAGGGCGATAATCAGCAACAGCACCATCAGCAAGAATAGCGCACTTATCCACACTCCCTTCGGTACCGCCGGCACCTATGGTGGTGGCATCTACAACAAAGGCAGTGCCATCGCAAAATTCCAGAACAGCATTCTAGCGAATAACAATTCAGGGGGAAACTGCACCGGCTCTCTGAACTCGCTGGGCCACAACATGAGCAGCGATAGCACTTGTCATCTCAACGGTCCCGGCGATCAGCAAAGCATCAACCCTATGCTTGGAGCATTGCAGAACAATGGCGGCCCTACAAACACGATGGCTCTACTTGCGGGAAGTCCTGCGATAAATGCAGGCAACCCGAGTGGCTGCACCGATGGCAGCGGTCATCTGTTGACGACCGATCAGCGGGGTTGGTTTCGTTCCACGCCGTGCGACATTGGAGCATACGAACACTAGCCAGACGGGGGCGAAAGCGAGAGTTGACTTCGTATCGGGCAGTCGCCCAGGCTTCGAAACCACACCAAACTTAGAGATGAGGTTGTGCCCACAATTAATTCGTGAACACAACCTCTTTTTGTAGTAGTGAGTGCTTACAGCGGCTGAGGAAAGGCTTTGTCGCGGGAATTTGCCGAAGATGATGTTCGTCAGCCTTGAACGCATCTATCATTCATTGTCCGTTGGGAGCATTTTGAGGAGTAAAAGGAGCTTGTAGATATTTTCTAGCCTCGTCGAGGGCGCCTGCAGTGTTGTCATTGGTCTGCAAAGCTTGGCGGTATTCGTTGCTCGCGCGCTCGCGCTGGCCGGTGAGGTCGAATATTTTGCCCAGCTGAACGTGACTCCACACTTCGGTCCATCGCGGCTCCCCATCGCCATTGAGCGCCTCACGATACGAGTTCGCCGCCGATTGATAATTGTGTTGCAGGAAGAAGACCTCTGCGATGCGGTAATGCGCCAACGAGCTGTTGCGGTTAACATCCAGCGCTTTCTGGAATTCTTTCAGAGCTTCGGGGAAGTCCCCCTGTTCGATGTCCTGCTGACCGCGCACGATAGAAGTTCGGACCTGTAGCTCGGGCGAGTTCTTCAGTACGTGATTGCCCGGATCGATGGTGATCTTGCGCGGCTTTCCAAAGGTTTCCACGGCGAATGCGGAATCGGTGCCCGAAACCTCGATGCGTTTGGTTTCGGATTTGCCATCCGTGTCGATTCGCAGATCCACCGGCATTCGAAATAGATCCAGATCCTGTTGCACTTCGCCTACTACCCGAAAGCCTTTTTGGGTGCGGTAGATGGTGTACTTCATCTTGAACTCCGGCGCGCCTGTTGAGTCCAGCCATTGCACAAAGAACCAGGAGAGTTGCTGGCCAGAGGACTGCTCGGCGACTTGGCGCAGGTCGTCCACGGTTGCAGATTTCCCAGCGTATTTCGCCAAGAATTCCCGCATGGTTTTATCGAACGCCTCATCGCCGATCACCCAGCGAAGCATGTTCAGAATGCTGCCGCCCTTGTCGGCGACCAGGGTCTGAAATTCGGGCGAGAACACGTCCATCTTGCCGACCTGCGATAGCGGGACGCTGATGTAGGCGAGCGCTCCGACCGCCATGTCCTTGGTCACTTCTTCGAATCCTGCTTGACCGGCCACGTGCTGGACGTAAAGCGCTTCGGAGTAGCGCGCAAACCCGTCGTTCAGCCACCAGTCGTTTCGACTGGCGGGACTCACCATGGTGCCCCACCATTGATGGGCGATCGAGTTGGCCAAGAGCCGGTAGTTGACCTTGTTGCTGAAAGCCCGCGAGCTGATCGCCGCAATCTCCGGAGCCCACGCTGAGGGAACTGTGTCGTCCGGCAGTTCCACAACATTGAGCTTGGTGCTAAATGCCGGGCCAAAAGTTGAGGTGTAGAAGAAGAACTGTTTGGAAGCGGTCTCGGCATACGCCTGTGCGAAGCCTTTGTTCTTCTCTAATGTGTACACCGTGACGTCGAGGCCGCCTTCTGTGTTTCTGGTCGGCTCGTATTTTCCGATGAGAATGGTTCCCGGAAAGCTAGTTCGCGAGTAGGTGTAGGTGTAGGCACTGTATCCCGCGGGTATGGTCAATTTAGCCGGCCCGGTTGGTACCGCGGGTTTCTTGGCGGCTGTGCGCGCGGGCTCAGCGCTTTCAGCAATGGGCGGCAAGCTCCCGGTGGCCTCCTTGCCGCTGCCGATGACCGTGTAGCCAGTCGGAGCGCTGATGCCGATGGTGGAGGAGAATCGGTTGACGCCGTATCCCACCATGGGGAACCAAGCGCCGGCATACAACAGATAACTGATCGGGTCACCGACGTATGCCAGCTTCAGGCCCGGAACCGGGCTGTCATCGGCTGATTGCAGCGTGCCCTCATATTCGAAAACCAGTGTCGAGGAATTGCCCTTGGACAGTCCGGCAGGCAGAGAAACCCGGACGGTAGAGTCCTGGCTGATGCGTTCGGCCGACAACACCTGTCCGTCGGCATCGAGCACCCGGGTGGGCCTAAGGCCATTGTGGAGCTGAAAGGTGGCAACGGTGATGTCGTCGAGAGCCGTGAACTTCACTTGTGCCACGGCTTTGAGCTGGTGGGATTGCGGCGTCACTACCGCCTGAATGACGTAGCTGTCGACTTGAAGGCGCTGTCGGTCAGCCGCAAAAACAGCGACGGAAACCACACTTAGGATGAAGACCACGCGAGAGAAAGTTCGCGCTACCTTATGCATTCCCTGAAGAACTCCTGTCTTAAGGTCACTATAAACGATGAAAAAAATGCCGGAAAGGACGCGAGGGCTGCTGGTCATGCGGTCTGTCCTAAAGCCTGCAAGACGGCGCAAGCTGCACGCTCGCTGGCACTTATGCGTTGGTCGGGCGACTGCAAGGCGCGGCGTACGTCAGCCAGTCCGCTAATCATTGCAGCTCGCGCAGGCCCATCGGGCAAGATTGTTTTCAGTGCAGCACATAAGCGCTCGGGGGTAAAACCTGCTTGAACTAACTCAGGCACCACATCGCGCCCAGCGATGAGATTTGGCATGGCAAAGCGGTCCAACTTAACCAGACGGCGTCCCAGCCGCCAGGTTAGCGGCGCCACCTGATAGACCATCGCGAAGGGAGTGTTCAACAAAGCCGCCTCGACGGTTGACGTACCGCTGGCTACGGCTGCGGCACGGCAGAGAGCCAAGGATGCGCGCGCGTCACTGCTCAGGCGAATGGGAGGACCACTATGTTTCTCAAGGAGCGTTTTCATCCACTCCGGATCCAGTGTTGAAGCGACTGGAGTTATGTAAACGTATTCCGGACCCAGAAGTTTCGCGGTTTCGAGAAGTCTAGGGAAAATGCGCGAGACCTCGCCACGGCGGCTGCCGGGCAAAAGAGCGATCCATAGTTTTTCGAGCGGGAGCGAATATTGACAGGCGAATTCCTCGCGGTTGGGCCTAGGCAGGGCTGCGTCTGTTAATGGATGTCCGACGAATTCTGCCTCAATTCCGTGCTGGCGATAATAATCGACCTCGAAAGGGAAAATCACCAGCATCTTCCGCACGTATTTTCGCACCAGCTCAATTCGCGAGGGCCGCCACGCCCAAAGCTGCGGGCTGACGTAATAGATGACGGGAATGTTGCGCTTGTGCAGTTCACCCGCCAGGCGAAAGTTGAAGTCGGGAAAGTCAATGACTACCGCTGCGTCCGGGCGGCGGCGCTCGGCCTCTTGTACGACCTGATGAAACAACCGGTAAATGCGTGGTAAGTGCTCGACAACCTCTGCCAGGCCGACGACAGCGATCTCTTTGGCATTTACCACCAGCTCGCAGCCAGCCTGCTCCATCTGTCGGCCGCCAACGCCGAAGAAGTCCACGTTGTTTTGGGATGGCCCCAGCTGGTTGCGAAGAGCCGTAATGAGGCTTGCGCCGTATGCTTCGCCGGAAGCCTCGCCTGCTGAGAAGAGAAGTCGCACAATGAAATTATGACAGGTGGGATGAGGAACCCGCGAAGCCGGGAGTGCGCGGCTCGTCGAGAATGAACAGCCATGTGCCGTTCGATTGCCGCAGGGCAACTTCGGTGCTTATTCCCGAGGTCGTATTGCCGTCGCTGTGAATTGCCCATGCCGAATGCAGAAGTGCCAGGCCGTCGCCAGAGGCGAGGACCGCCAGAGTCTGCAGTTCCATTCGACCGGCGCTTGCCAGTATGTCGACGTAAGCCTGTCGGATTGCATGGCGCCCAACCGCTCTTCCGGCTCTGGTGGCCAATACTGCGTTGGCTTGGTAAAGGTCTGCTAGCCCGTCGGCATCGGCGCGATTAAATGCGTCGACGAAGAGGGCATGGAGGGCCTCAGGCTCATAAGCGGGCATGGTCGGCCTAGTCATCGGCGGAGGCGCCCACGGCATCGCGCATGATTTCGCCGGGGGCGACCGCCGGAGGCTCCTGATCTTTGTACTGCAGTTGGTACAGCTTCCAATAAACGGCTTTGTGAGCGAGAAGCTGCTGGTGGGTGCCGATCTCGCGCACCTTGCCCTTATGCATCACGATGATCTTATTCGCGCGCTGAATGGTGCTGAGGCGGTGCGCAATCATGATGGAAGTACGTCCCTGGACCATGCGGGTCAGGGCATCGCGGACGCGAAATTCGGTTTCGGTGTCGACGCTCGAGGTGGCTTCATCGAGAATGAGAATCTTGGGATTGTGCGCCAGGGCGCGGGCGAACGAGATGAGCTGCTTTTGTCCGGTGGAGAGTGTGCTACCGCGCTCTTTTACCCCTTCAGCGAAGCCTCCCGGCAACGAGCGGATGAAATCTGCGACATTAACCTGCTCGGCTGCGTCCTCGATGGAGGAGTCGGGGATCCAATGTGAGCCGAGCCGGATGTTGTCGGCCACCGTGCCCGAGAATAGGAATGGGTCCTGCAACACCACACCGTACCGGCGGCGCAGGTCGGCTAAATCCATGTCGCGGATGTCCACGCCATCGATGCGAATTGCGCCCTGCTGCACATCGTAGAAGCGCAGCAGGAGAGAGATGATGGTTGTCTTGCCCGCACCGGTATGGCCCACAAAGGCCACGGTGTCTCCGGGATCGATGGTGAACGACACATCGCGCAACACCCAGTCGTAGCCCGCCGTAGTCGGGGTGAAGACCTTCTCGCCCTTGCTGGCGGCTTCTTGCGCCGCCTGGGCCAAGGTGCGGTAGGCAAACCAGACGTGATCGAACTCGATCCGACCCGCGCCTTCGGCTTTCTTGGGACTTGAAGGCGAGACAACTTCAGCCTTGGTGTCGAGGAGCTTGAAGATGCGCTCGCTCGAAGCCATGGCCGATTGAAGGATGTTGTACTTTTCGCTCAGGTCCTGGATCGGCCGGAAGAACCGCTGCGCATACTGCATGAAAGCCACCAATACACCCAAGGTAACGGTATTGCGGATCACCTGGTTTCCGCCGAACCAGATGACGCTTGCAATTGCAGTGGCAGACAGGATTTCCACAACCGGATAGTAAATCGCATGTGCCTGGATAGCGTCTTTGAAGGCGTCCATGTGGGTGCGATTGATTTTTTCGAACTCGTCATACGAGCGCTGTTCGCGATTGAAAAGCTGGAGCACCACGATTCCGGTGACGTGTTCCTGCAGATAGGCGTTGATTCTGGCGATTGCAATGCGGATGCGGCGGTAGCTTTCGCGCACGGCTTGGCGGAACAGTGTGGTTGCGTAAAAAATCACCGGTAGAACGGCGAAGGTGATCAGCGCCAGACGCCAGCTCATGTTGAGCATAATGGCGATGATCCCAACCAGGACGAAAATGTCCTCGAAGATTGACACTACTCCGGCGGTGAACATTTCGTTGAGGGCATCGACGTCGCTGGTCACGCGTGTGACCAGTCGGCCAACCGGATTGCGGTCATAAAAAGCAATGTGAAGACGCTGGAGGTGGCGGAAGATTTCCGCCCGAAGATCAAACATCACCTTCTGCCCCGCCCACTGCATGATGTACATCTGGGTGAACTCAAACAGAAAGCTCAGCAGCAACAGGACGAAATAGAGCGCGGCAATCTGCGCTATCCCGGTCATGGGGCGAGGGCTCAGGAAACCGTCGAGCAGGGAATGGGCTTCGCTCCGACTGGCAAGGTACTTATCGATTGCAACCTTGGTCAGATACGGGCCCAGCACATCGACCACAGCCTTCAGGATGATCGCGACGAGAGCGATCACAACCTGCAGCCGATAGGGACGGAGATAGCCGAGCAGGCGTTTCATCAGCCGGCTGTCATATGCCTTCCCTAATACGTCTTCTTCGTGGATGGAAGCCATGAACCTAAGAACGATTCTAGCGAATCGGTGGGTGCAGTCGATACAACGCTATTTAGACGCAAGAACTTCAAGGCGCGATGAAAAAGTTCGATGGCGCGAGGTTAATACTGGTCGTCACCAATAGGCTGTCCTGGCGGAACCGGTGGTGGTGGAGCAGGAACGAATTTCTCCGGGTCTTTCAGGAACAGGTCAATGCGTGCAAGAGTTGTTGTGTTGAGCGCTTTATCTTCGCTGCTGGCGGCAGAAACCGTGCCGATCCAGCTACGCAGTGAGAGCACCTCGGCACGAGCGATCGTCCGGGCATCCACTGAAGCCGCGTTATTGGCTGCCAGTGCCAACAGGTGTTCGGTGACTTCGGATCGGGTGATACGCTGTGTCTTAGCTTGCATCGCATGTGCTGTGGGGGCTTTCCAGGTTGCACTGATGGTCGCTTCGATCACTTCCTGAAGGCTGGGATATTGCGCATCACGCGCATGGTATTCCGCCAATCGAGACGCTCGCTGAGGGTTGAATAACAGTCCAAGAGTAATCTCCGTCGCCGATTCCGTGGCCGCGTCTGGATCGAAGGTGAGACCGGTATGGCCGGCAAATGACTCCAGAGTACGTGGATACCCTGGCGGACGTGGCGGAAGAATCTTCAACAAAGATTCGGATAATGTGAGGGTGGAAGGTGAGATTGTCTTCAGCAACTCATAAAGTGCCTTTTGCTGGTTGGCCGGGCTGACAATTTCGGTCACCATCTGCCCGTCGCCGCGCAGGGCATAGCGATAGTTGAGCCCCCCTACCTCCTTAGCAGCGGCTTCTGTTTGGTAGCGGTGCATGAGGTACAGCGGCACCAAGGCATCTTCAATTTCCGACCAGGGCCGGCCCATCGGTATGGCATTCTCACCGAACTGCGTCAACGCGGCATTTCTCACCTGCAAGATGCGGTCTAGTTCGGCTGCGGGGTCGGGTCCGCTGTCCCAAAGATGCGAGTACGGGTGTGCACCACCAGGGGGACGCGAGTCCTGATCTGAAATGAAGTAGAGGCCGTCGGCTTGAGCCTTGCTGAGAATTGCATCGAGGGCTTCGTGCTCGTTCCTACCGGAGGAGAACTGCGAATACCCGTACTGGATCGCGACCTTGTCCCAGGCACCGATTCCGGTCGAATAGGCATGCGAGAGGTCGGGATTTCCGCTGGAATCCAGCGTGATCCAAGGATGGGGATAATCCATGACTGACGTACCGGGCGCGATGGCGCTAGCGGCGAAGTTATGCGCCAGGCCCAAAGTGTGTCCCACCTCATGCGCGGCCAACTGTCGGATGCGCGCTAGTACCATCTCTTGCAACTGCGGGTTCAGAGGCGAGCCCTTCTTGTAAGGAGAAAGCAGCGCTTCAGCGATGAGGTAGTCTTGCCGCGCGCGGAGCGAGCCGAGTGTGACCTGTCCCTTAATGATTTCGCCCGTGCGCGGATCAGTGATTGCATTGCCGTAGGACCATCCACGCGTGGAGCGATGTACCCACTGAATAACGTTGTAGCGAACGTCCATGGGATCGGCGCCCTCGGGGAGCACTTCAACCCTAAACGCATTCTTGAAACCGGCGGCTTCAAACGCCTGATTCCACCAGCTTGCACCTTGAACCAGCGCGCTGCGAATTGGTTCAGGCGCGCCGCGATCGACGTAATACACGATCGGCTTGACCGGCTCGCTAACCGCCGCTGTGGGATCCTTCTTTTGCAAGCGATGTCGCGCAATGATTCGCAAGTCCAGAGGCTGGCCTAATGGTGCCGAGTAATCTCGATAGGTCTTCTCGAAGTATCCGGACCGCGGATCGTAGGCGCGCGGGGTGTAGGCCGGTTCGGGCAACTGGACGAACGAGAAATGCTCACGCAGGGTCACGGTGGAAGCATCCGGAGCCACGGTTGCAACCAGCGACTTCTCCCCTGGTTTGTCTGTCACAAAGGTGAGAAGCGACTCGACTTCCGTGTTTAGAGGGAAGTTCTTCGTGCTGTCCAAGACGATTGCACTGCGGTCTTTATCAACCTTGTAAGTGCCCTGCTTGGTTTCTGTTAGGGCGCGGATTACGCCGAAGGCGTCAGTCTGGAAGAAATCTGTGGCGTCAATGAGGACTGCACTATTTTCCTCAGCATGGATCTGGAAGCCGCTAATTACCGATTCCGCAAACGACTGCTGCACGGCCATGCGCTCGGCCGGATTGTCGGAAGACGAGCGGTAGTCGAGGTTCGGCTGAACTAGCAGCACTTTGCCTCCGAAGCGGGAGAAGTGCACCAGTCGCCCGTCTCCGAGTTTGCCGCGGTCCAAGCCGATGTCGTTCGAACCCAATCCGTAGGGAAGCGAGATGACAAACAAGAAGTCCTGGTCAAACTTGCTTACCTGAAGATAAAGCTTGCCCGCCTTCGCGTCCCAAAACATAGGAAACAGGCCGTCCATCGCTTTCATGTTCGCAGTGAACTCGGGGATGGTCGGCGTTGGCTTCGTATCAGCGGCGAAGAGAATTGTGGAAAAAAGACAGAGAATTATGGCGGGAAGTGTTCTGCGCAAATTTGACCTCAGTATCCTCGGAGGGATTGGGGCGGAGTCTATCGTGTTCGAAGGCTGAATCGCAAGCGGTGAGGTAGCTTTAGCTGAGCTTCCGCAACACCAGTGCCGAATTCTTCGAGCCGAAGGCGATGCAGTTGCACACTGCGTGCTCGATTGCAGCCTTCCGTCCCGGCCTGGGCACGTAATCGAGATCGCAATCCGGATCGGGCTGTTCGAGATTGATGGTAGGAGGAAGCTGGCCGCAATTCAGGGCCACCAGGGTTGCAGCAACTCCAGCAGCTCCGGATGCACCCTGCGGATGTCCGATCTCGGACTTCACGCTCGACATGGGAATGGAACGCGCTCGGTCTCCGAGGGCCAGCTTCAGTGCTTTGGTCTCGATGCGATCGTTCAGTTGCGTCGAAGTACCGTGCAGGTTTACGTAATCGATGTTCGGGGCATCGACTACGGCGTCGGCCATGGCCATTTCGATTGCCCGTGCCGGTTCTTCGCCACACTCCTGCAATCGAACCCGATGGAAGGCTTCACACGTCGATCCATAGCCCGCAACTTCAGCCAGAATTCGCGCGCCGCGGGCGCGGGCATGCTCGAAGTCTTCAAGCACGAACATCCACGCGCCCTCGCTCAGCACGAAGCCGTTGCGATCGGCTGAGAATGGCCGCGATGCCCGCTCTGGGGCATGGTTCCAAGAGGTCGTCATGATGTGCATGAGGACGAATCCCTTCATGATGCCGGGAGCGATAGGGGTATCGACTCCACCCGCCAGTAGCATGGGCATGAAACCAAATTGGATTTGGCGAAGCGCGTAGCCCAACGCGTCCGTCGATGACGTGCACCCGGTTGTGACGACGTGGCTCATGCCGCGCAACCCGAACCGCATGCTGATCTCGCTCGACATCGTGCCCATCGTGCCACTCGGTATGGAAAACAGACTGGCTTGCTTTGCTTTGCCGGCGAAATACAGCCGGTAATTCTCCTCGGAGAAGTCCTGTGCGCCTCCACCGGTGCCGAGGACAACTCCGATCTCGCGTTGCTGGGTCAGCGACAGTCCGGCGGTTTCTATCCCCGCCATTTCCAAGGCTTCTGTCGAAGCTGCCAATGCGAGTGGAACAGAGCGCGACAGGTGTTTGCGTTCGTGGGAATTGACCCAGGACAGCTCGTCAAATCCTTGCACCTCTCCGGCAATTTGCACGGGGAGGTCACTGGCGTCGAAGCGAGTGATACGACGAACCCCGCTCTGTCCGGCAAGTACAGCGTTTGTGAAACACTCATTGCCGATGCCATTCGGGCTGACTGTGCCCATTCCGGTAATCACCACGCGTTTCTTCAAGCAGTAACTCTCGATCGGGTTGAGGGATTTGTCGATCTCATAGGTCGCGTTTCGGATTACCGCAGTGGAACTAAGTGATAATAGACGAGAGCTGTAGTGTTCACCTACTGGGGCTGCAACAACGCGGTTAGGAATTTGTCTCTAGGGATTTACATTTCGGTGCCGTTTTGCCGCACGAAGTGCAGTTTCTGCAACTTCGCTTCGGGCGTATTCGCGCGCGGCGCGCTCGACCGTTATGTCGATCAGCTATGTCACGAAATTGAGGCGTGCAGGAGATTAGCCTCCGCGCTTGGCATCCGGCTCGAACGCAATGTCGATTCCATTTATCTCGGTGGCGGTACGCCTTCTATTCTCGCGCCCGATCAACTCGAGCGGTTATTCGATGCGGTGCGCAACAACTTTATTGTCTCTCCTGTTTCAGAGATTACCGTAGAGTGCGCTCCCGGCACGCTTACTCCAGCGATAGTTGACGCGCTGTGCGGTTGCGGGGTGAATCGCGTAAGTCTGGGCGTGCAGTCTTTCCTCGATCGGGAGTGCTCCGCTGTTGGCCGGCTACATACGCGGGCAACGACGCTGGAAGATATCGCTTATCTGAGGAGCGCTGGTATCGGCAACATAGGCATAGACCTGATTGCTGGCCTGCCTCACCAGAATCAGGCAAGCTGGGAACTTACCCTCGCCGAGACGCTTGCCACGGGTGTACCGCATGTCAGCGTGTACATGCTGGAGGTGGACGAGGACTCTCGTCTCGGCAATGAACTACTGGCCGGAGGCAGTCGTTATCACGCTCAATTCGTGCCGGACCAAGACCTGACTGCGGATATGTATGTCACAGCTTGCGAGCGCTTGGAGAGAGGAGGAGTTCATCAGTACGAAATCTCCAACTTTGCAAGGGCTGTGACTCACGGCGTCGGACTTCGCGATTCGCGACACAATCTGAAGTACTGGACCCGCCAACCGTACCTGGGATTTGGAGTAGATGCGCACTCGATGCTTCTTCCGAATGAAGAGCTGGCGGAGCAAGGCATCGAAGCTGTTCGGTTTGCGACTCCTGATTTGCTGGAGATCTACTCCGAGGCTGGGAATCAACCGGACCCGTTGGGGGCGCGCATTCAGCAGCTACGCTTGTCGCAAACACTGATCGATGGTGAAGCGGCACTCGAGGAATCCTTCTTTCTTGGGCTGCGAATGAACCGAGGGATCCGGCTACGGGAAATTGCAGATCGATTCGGCGAAGCGGCCCTGCATGAGCTTGATCCCGCCCTTTGGGACCTGGCGCAAGCTGGCCTACTCGAGCGCGACCACGATCGAGTTCGTCTGACTTCGTGCGGTCGGCTGTTGTCAAACGAAGTCTTCGCGCGATTCATAAGAGACGGCTCTCGTACCAGACAGGAGTCGAAGGCTTAGTATCACCATCTAGCCATCCTGTTAAACTCGAGTATTCCATGTACCAGACTGCCTCTTACTCATCTTCCACTCATTCCAGAATCGATTTGCGTAGCGACACCGTCACCAGGCCCTCACCCGAAATGCGCCGGGCCATGTTCGAAGCCGAGGTCGGCGACGACGTGTATCGCGAGGACCCCACCATCAATCGGCTGGAGCGCCGGGCGGCGGAAATCTTCGGTCGCGAGGCAGCGCTATTTGTACCCAGTGGAACCATGGGAAACCAGATCGCCATCAAGCTGCACACGACGCATGGCCAGGAAGTCATCTGCGAGGAGCGTGGCCACGTCTTCAATTACGAGATGGCGATGATGGCACAGTTTTCGGGTGTGGTGCCGCGGACAATTTGGGCCGAAGACGGCATCCTGACCTGGAAGCACATTAAGTCGAAGCTGCGGCCAAAGAGCTATGACTCATCCACGACCGGTTTGGTGTTGTTGGAGAACACGCATAACCTCGCCGGCGGGACCCTAACGCCGCTGGATATTTTTGATGAGGTTTGCAACCGCAGCCATGAACTAGGGTTGCCAGTGCACCTCGATGGAGCTCGCATCTTCAACGCGTCGGAGGCCCTCGGCGTGCCCGTGAATCGTCTCACGGCCAAGGCCGATACTGTAATGTTCTGTCTGTCGAAAGGACTGGGCGCGCCTGTCGGCTCAATGTTGGTCGGCAGCGCCGACGCTATCGATCGCGGGCTTATCTACCGTAAGGCTCTTGGGGGCGGCATGCGTCAGGCAGGTATCCTCGCTGCTGCCGGCCTGATCGCGCTCGAAGATGGCCCGAAGAAGCTGGCCAACGACCATGCCAACGCAAAATTCTTAGCAGAAGGTCTGTCGCAAATCCCTGGATTCAAGATCGATCCTGCGAAAGTGCAGACCAACATCCTCATCTGTGACATCAGCGGGACCGCAACGACCTCCAACCTGCTGTCACGCCGCCTGTTTGAGCACGGCGTTCTTGCCAACGGCGTTGGGCCGCAGGTGATGCGCTTTGTCACCCACCTTGACGTCGACCGGGAACAGTGTGCCCGGGCGCTGGAAATCATCGCGAGCGTTTGTTCTCCAAAGCACGCACACGCTTGATCGTCGGCCCATTCTGGAATCGCACACCGAAGATGTGATGCAGCCCAATTCCTTCCTTCGCGGCGATGTGCTATAACCGCTAGTTTCCCCCTGGCGTGCCGGACTACTCTGTGCGACCGCGCGTCAGGTGGACAGGAGACGAGTCTGTGGATTTCCAACTGTCAGATGAACAATTGCAGTTGAAAAAAATGGTGCAGGAGTTTGCCGAGCGCGAGATTGCTCCCAACGTCATGAGGTGGGACGAGGGCTGCGAATTTCCGCTTGCCACGATAAAGGAGTTGGGCAAGCTGGGCCTCCTGGGCATGGTATTTCCCACGGAGTACGGCGGCTCGGGAATGGGCTACATCGACTACATCACCGCCATCGAAGAGCTCTCGCGAGTAGATGGCTCGATTGCGATTATCGTAGCGGCGCATACTTCGCTTTGTACAAACCACATCTTCCTTGCCGGCAACGAAGAGCAAAAACACAAGTACATTCCCAAGCTGGCATCGGGTGAATTCATCGGCTGCTGGGGGCTTACCGAACCCGGTTCGGGTTCCGACGCAGGTGGCGCGCGCTGTTCTGCTGTCCGCCGGGGCAAGAACTGGGTGCTGAACGGTACGAAGACTTTCATTACGAACGGGCACTACGCTGACGTTGCCGTCGTCGTAGCGGTGACAGACAAGACTGCGCATACTCACGGTCTCTCGGCGTTTGTTGTCGAGAAGGGAACAAAGGGCTTCCGTCCGGGGAAGAAAGAGAACAAGCTGGGACTGCGGGCTAGTGATACGTCAGAATTAATTTTCGAGGACTGCGAGGTTGCGAGCGAAAACCTGCTCGGCAAAGAAGGCGACGGCTTCAGCGATGCCATGCGCGTTCTCGACGGCGGCCGCATCTCGATCGCTGCCTTAGGGCTGGGAATGGCACGAGGAGCCTACGAGGCGGCGCTGCACTACTCGAAGCAGCGCAAACAGTTTGGCAAACCGATCAGCGAATTTCAGGCAATCGGATTCAAACTCGCCGACATGGCTACTGAAATCGATGCTGCACGGCTGCTTACACAACGCGCCGCTGCCATGAAGGACGCTGGCATGAAGACCACGCAAGAATCTTCTATGGCGAAGCTTTTTGCCAGCGAGGTGGCCGTACGCTGCGCCAACGAGAGTGTGCAGATCCATGGGGGATACGGCTTCATTAAAGACTACCCTGCAGAGAAGTACTATCGCGACGTGAAGCTCTGTACCATTGGTGAAGGTACAAGCGAGATACAGCGCTTGGTGATCTCTCGCCAGTTGCTGAAGGACTAGCTATCGAAAGCGTCCCAACCACCGTGACTTCTCCCAGCGCCATTCAGGAGCTGGTGAACCGTGTCCGCTCAGGTGATCCGCGTGCCCTAGCGCGCGCGATTTCTCTTGTCGAAAATCATGGCGCTCACTCGATTGAGGTACTGAAACATCTGTTCCCGTTCAGTGGAAGGGCGACGCTCATTGGCATGACGGGGGCTCCCGGCGCGGGAAAGAGCACACTGGTCGATCAGATGGCGCGCGAGTATCGCAAACAAAGAAAGACCATCGGCATTATCGCGGTTGATCCTACCAGCCCGTTCAGCGGCGGCGCGATTCTCGGCGATCGCATACGCATGCAGGCGCATTATGCCGATCCTGGCATCTACATCCGCAGCATGGCAACGCGTGGGTCGTTGGGCGGACTTGCCAGCACTACCGCCGATGTTGCGACGGTCATCGATGCCAGCGGCCGCGATTTGGTGATGATCGAGACCGTAGGAGTAGGGCAGGATGAGGTCGATATTGTCGGCCTTGCTGATGTCACGGTCGTCGTGCTCGTGCCTGGCATGGGTGATGACGTGCAGACCATCAAAGCCGGTATCATGGAAATTGCCGACGTTTTCGTCATCAACAAGGCTGATCGTGACGGCGCCGAGCGCGTAGAGCGCGAGATTCGTGCCATGCAGTCGCTGTCTGTGCGCAGTGATAGTTGGGTGCCCCCCATCGTCAAGACAGTCGCGACTGAAGGCAGTGGAATTTCCGACGTAGTGTCAGCCATTGAACAGTATCGCGAGTATCTGATCGAGGGAAGCGCGGGAGACCATCGCCGCGTCGCCAACTGGCGTAAACGCATTACGGAAATGTTGCGCGACGCGCTCTTTCGCCGCGTAGTTGTCGACTATCTCGGAGACGGCGAAGCCGACCGCTTGGCAGCCGAAGTTGCCGAGCACAAGCGCGATCCGTACTCTCTGGTCGAACAGATCGTCGGAGAACTGGGGAAACACCCATGAGGCAAATCGATCATCTCGGCATAGCAGTGAAATCGCTGGCCGAAGCCAAACAGTTCTACGAAAAGCTCGGGTTGGAAGTCACCTCGGAGGAAACCGTCGAGTCAGAAAAGGTTCGTGTTGCCATGGTACCGGTCGGCGAGAGCCGCATCGAGTTGCTTGAACCTACCGTTCCTGACTCTACCATCGCGAAGTTCCTCGAGAAGCGCGGACAAGGGCTTCACCACCTTGCTCTGCAGGTTTCGGATCTGTCCAGAACTGTCGCACGCTTGAAAGCCGCCGGAACTCGCCTTATCAATGACGAAATCAGGATTGGCGCCGGAGGACACCGCTATGTCTTCGTACATCCGTCCAGTGCCGGGGGTGTCCTGGTTGAGCTGGTTGAAAGCGGCGACTCTCATCAATAACGATGTTCGTTCTCGCCATCGATACTTCGGGTAAACATGGGAGCGTTGCCTTGTGCCATGGCGATGCGGCCAGCTTCGCCGTGCTCGGACTGAGTGCGATTGAGGGCGGAACCTACTCCGCGCGGCTGATGCCATGCATCGCTGATTTGCTACAGCAGGCAGGCCTTTCCAAGACTCAACTCGACGGCATTGTGGTAGTCGACGGCCCGGGATCGTTCACGGGACTGCGTGTCGGCCTTTCGACGGTGAAGGGATTGTGCGAGGTGCTGCAAAAGCCGCTAGCTGTCGTGTCGATGCTGGAGGCTCTTGCCCTTACCTACGGCAGAGACGGCGACACCGTTATCTCAGTTCTTGATGCCGGTCGCGGAGAGGTTTATGTCGGCGAGTATGAAGTGCGCGGTGGGAGAGCTGAGCTGCGGGAGCAGTCGATTGTCAAACTCGATGAATTCGTAAAACAATTACCTCAATTGAAAAACAGGGTCTTCAGTCCCTTTAGCAAAATTTCCGCTCAGGGAAAGGCCATGGTCACACAGACAGAGCCGTTGCAGGCCGATGCTGTCGGCCGTATCGGGCTCAAGAAACTACTGGCTGGTAACACTGTCGATCCGGCAACGCTCGATGCAAATTACATACGACGCTCTGATGCCGAGCTCTTTTTGCTTCCGAAGCGGTGATTTTGTGCAACTGCGCGACGCTACAAGCTCTGATATTTTGCAGATGCGCAAATTAGAGCAGGAATCATCCAGCGCCGCGCACTGGACCGAATCGCAATACCATTCACTTTTTGATTCGCCGACCGGGGATCGAGTCATCCGCATTGCGGAGAACGATTTCGGCCAGATCCTAGGGTTTGTGATCGCCCGCTGCCTCGCGGATCAATGGGAGATAGAAAATGTTGTCGTCGATCCTTCCTGCCGGCGACGCGGAGTCGGCTCCTGCCTGATAGGAGACCTGGTGGGCATGGCCCGATCCGCCGGCATGGGGAGCGTTCTTTTGGAAGTGCGCGAATCCAACCAGGCCGCCCGCCGACTCTATGAAAAGATTGGATTTACTCTCGAAGGCCGGCGCAAGGACTACTATCGAAGTCCGCCCGAGCCCGCAGTTCTTTATCGCCTTGCATTGCATTTCTGTGACAAAATTCCTTGAAGCGGTATTGGTGGTGTGCTAACTTTTGCTTCTCTCGACATCTCCGGAGGTTTCCCGAATGGCAACTCAGGTACGTGATCAGCTTTTGGCCAGCAATGAAGTTTTTCGCAAACTGGCCGAGGAGCACACGCAGTATTCTCAGCGGCTCGATGCACTCGTCACGAGGAAGTATCTCAGTGATGAAGAGAAGCTGGAAGAAGTGCGACTCAAAAAGCTGAAACTCCGCCTGAAAGACCAGATGGAGTCGCTGGAACAGCAGTTCCGCAAGACCCTGTCGGTCGCATAGTCGAGTCCCGATCGCCCTTCTGGCGGCAGAGCCCGTTTCTTCTGCCGTTCCGCTGCCCTTCTATCTAGCATAGCCGCTCTGACCCTTCCTCAATTCAAACCTGCGTAGCACCATTCGAAACCGGCGAACCAAAAGGTTCTATAATCATCGAGATAAGCATGGTTCGCGACGGCTACTATTACGCTTTGGGTTGTCTCGGGGCTGCCGGATTGCTCGGCTGGCTGACCGCACCTGCCGTTGCGGCCATTCCTCTCATGTTGGGAGCATTCTTTCTGTGGTTTTTTCGCGATCCTGAGCGCCAGATTCCTTCCGATGCAGGCGCAATCGTATCGCCCGCCGATGGTACCGTGACCGCTGTTTCTCAGATTCAATACAATGGCGAGCTCCGCACCCGAATCAGCATCTTCCTGAATGTCTTCAACGTTCACGTGAACCGCTCGCCTATTACCGGTGTGATTACTGACGTTAAGTACGTCGGCGGCAAATTCGGTAATGCCATGGGTGCGAACTCGGCCCAGCAAAACGAGCAAAACATAGTGACCGTGCGGGGCGAGGTGGGCGACGTGATCTTCAAGCAAATCGCCGGACTGTTGGCCCGACGAATCGTTTTCACCAAGAAGATCGGTGACACAGTCGCTCGCGGCGAACGAGTTGGCCTTATCAAATTCGCTTCGCGTGTGGACGTGATCTTGCCGCCTACTATGACCGTGCAGGTACGTATCGGAGACAAAGTAGCCGGTGGGTCCTCAGCGCTGGCGTTAGCTTCGGTTTCTGCTGCGCTTCCGGCGGAGGCCCGATGAGTAGTCCTGCAAAAGCCTACAAACCAGCAGGTCCGAACCCTCCCGCGCGTAAAGGGCTGTACATTATTCCGTCGGTCTTCACCGCCGCTAATATTGCGGCCGGGTATTACGCCATCTCGCAGGCCATCGCCGGATCAACCGTCGAGACTTGGCACTTCGATCTGGCGGCCAAAGCCATCGGATTTGCCATTCTGTTCGACGGGCTTGATGGCCGTATCGCCCGCATGACCAATACTGCCAGCGCATTCGGTCGGGAACTCGACTCGCTGGCAGATGTAATCGCCTTCGGAATCGCTCCAGCACTTCTTGCCTGGTTGTGGGGATTTCGCAGTCTGCCGGCGATGGACGATTTCGAACTGCGCAGCCAGGTTGTGAAATTCGGGGCCGTGGCTACTTTTGTATTCCTCATGGCTGGGGCTGCACGCCTTGCGCGATTCAACATTCAGATGAACCCCCAGCCGTCGAATCCGGGGCGCCCTGGCAAGAAATACTTCGTCGGCATGCCCATTCCCGCCGGCGCCGGGGTGATCGCCGCTGTCGTACACTTCGCCGGCGGTGCTCCCTTGCAGTTCTGGCCTGTCTCTGCGGCGTGGGGCTTCGTTGTCTTAGGCCTGGCGTTCCTGATGGTCAGCACCTGGAGGTTTTACAGCTTTAAGGAACTCAATCTCGGCCGGCCGCTGAATTTCCGGTGGATTATCGTGTTCGGTGGGATTATCGCGCTGAACTGGTTTTTTTCGCGTTATGTATTGATGGTGGTTGCCGTCGTATATACCTTCGCCGGGATTTTCGCACGACTCTCCTATCTGTTCCGGCGACCGAATCTTCCGCAGTCACATTCGCAAGATGAGGCATCGCGCGCCTGATGAAGAACGGTTCGAAATCCAATATTGCTCGAGCGGAAGCAGGAAACTGGGGCGGTCTTTTTCGCGTCGCCATCGTGGGCGCCGCCACGCTAAAAGGGCGCGAAATTAAAGACGTTCTGAACGAGCGCAACTTTCCCACCCATGATGTCCGCTTGCTCGACGATGATGAATCGCTGGGACAGTTGGAAGCCATCGGCGATGAGCCGACATTCATTCAAAGCGTCCTGCCCGAACACATGGAGAATGTCGATTTCGTTTTCTTTGCCTCCGACGACAAGTTCACGCGCAACACCTGGAACATGGCTAAGAAGTCCGGCAGCGACATTATCGATGTTTCCTTTGGGCTGGAAGGGGTGAGCGGGGTGGAACTCCGTGCCCCGTGGATCGAACACGAACTAGGCAGTGTGCCTCGCCTGGACCTTGTGGGCGCACCTGTGCGAGTGGCGCATCCCGCTGCAATTGTTTTGGCCTTGCTCCTCTTGCGGGCCGGGAAGGCGGCCTCGGTTGCGAAATCGGTCGTCACCATTTTCGAGCCCGCATCGGAGCGCGGCAAGCGCGGCATGGACGAACTTCACGAACAAACCGTAAACCTGTTGTCGTTTCAGCAATTGCCGAAGAACATTTTCGATACACAAGTGGCGTTCAATCTGATCGACCGCTACGGTGCGAAGTCTGATCCACCGTTAGAGGCAGTCGAGTTTCGCATCCGCCGGGATTTCGCGCATGTTGTCGGAGGCCAGTTGGAAGTACCTTCGCTGATGCTGCTGCAAGCTCCTATCTTCCATGGCCATGCCTTTTCCCTTTACATTGAGCTGGAGCAGAGCGTTCCGATCGAGGAATTATCCGCGGCGCTCTCCGGCGACCACGTGGAGATTTGGCATGGTAAAGACGATGCTCCAAGCAACGTCAGTGCCGCAGGACAGGAGCAAATTCAACTGATAATTCGTAGCGACGTCGGATCGGACAAAAGGTTTTGGATTTGGGCTGCCTGCGACAACCTGCGTGTTGCAGCGGTGGCCGCGGTTGAGTGCGCCGAATCGCTGCTGCCGAGTCGTCCTCGCGGGACGGTTCAATGATCTTGCTTAAGCGCAATCTGCGCTGCTGCTGGCTCGTTTTCGCGTTCGCCTTGGCTCTATTCACCGGCTGCGGCTATCACACCAGCGGCCAGGCGGTTCGCTTGCCGGGTGACCTTCACACAATCTACGTGCCGATGTTCGAGAACACCACCCAGACCTTCAGGGTTGAACAGGTTATGACGGCAGCGGTCGTCCAGGAACTACGCAGCCGTACAAATTACCGGATTGTGAGCAAGAATGATGGCGAGGCCGACGCCACACTGCTGGGTCTGGTGAACTACACCGCCAATAGCCCGCTGACCTATGATTCCGTTACCGGGCGCATATCCTCGTCTATCATCACTATCGGAATGAAAGTCTCTCTGGTCGGCAAGTCAGGCAAAGTGCTGTGGGACAATCCGAATTACACGTATCGTGAGCAGTACCAGGTTTCCCGCGACACAGCCAGCTTCTTTGACGAGTCCAGCCCCGCCTTTCAGAGAATCGCAACCGAATTCGCCAAATCGCTCGTCAGCAATCTCCTGGAGGCGTACTAGTGCGCAGCTTCGCCGCCTCCGACCGGTTCGTTGCCGACGTGCAGGCCCGCAAGCTGAAGGCGGGTTATGTTTTCGTGGGCGACGAGGCGTTTTTCCGCAAACGTTGTCGTGACGCAGTGCTTCAATATCTGATTCCAGCCGAGGTGCGTGATCTCAGCATCTACGAAATGGATCTTGCCGAGACTGACCTGCAGCAGATCCTCGACCGCGCCCGGACACCTTCGCTGATGGCGCCGTTCCAGGTGTTCTTCATTCGCGGAATCAAGAACCTCTATACGCGGGGGAAGCACGATGAGGAATTTGCTGCCATCGCCGAATATTTCGAGAATCCCAATCCCGACGCGCTGATCATTCTTGTGGCGGACCACATCAGCATTCCTGCCGACGTGCGGCGCATGGAATTGCAGGACCGGGATCGTTACGAGCGCATCCGGCAAACGCTGGGCGAGTACTGCTCTATTCTCGAGTTTGCGCGGGTTGATGAAGGCGATGCCGTGAAATGGGCCATGGAGACTGCGGCCGCTGAACAGGTGAAGCTCGACACAGATGCCGCGCGCGAACTGGTCGACTCCTTGGGCGGTGACATGATGATGATCGCCAACGAGCTCGAGAAGCTGACGGTTTATGTCGGCCAGAGGCAACGCATCACACTAGGCGACATCGAAACCATGGTACTGGCCGCCAAGCAACGCTCGTTTTACGAGCTCACCGACGCCATCTCCGCTCGCGATCGTACCCGAGCGTTGACCGTGCTCGATGCGATTCTCTCCAGCGGAGATGGTGAAGAAGCTGCTATTGGCCACCTATACATGCTTGCCCGAACCTTTCGCCAGATGCTTGTTATTTCCGAACGTAATGTTCGCGATTCCCGGGCATTGTGGCAGGCATTGTGGCAAGGTTTCCGCGTGCCGCCGTTTGCGGCAGAAGACGTCATTCGCCAGGCGCGCCGCTATAAGTCGCGGCGAGAATTGACCGCGGCGATTCGCCGGATCGCGCGCGCCGATTTTGCCCTGCGCTCGAATCCTGTAAGCAAGCGGCTGGTGCTGGAGAACCTGGTGCTGGACTTGACCGCTGAGCCAAAGCCGCAAGAAATTGCGTGGCTGCAAGAGCAGTTGCCGGTCTAAGACTTTCTTTGGTTGGGTGATTGAACCAGCGCCGGAGTACCAGTGTTCGCGGCTTCTTCAACCAACTGCACGAGGCTTTGCACGGTCGGAATGCCCTGCGCCTTGGTGTAACAGAAAACAGACCGGCCATTCACCAGCACCTCAAGCTCGTGGTACTGATGGCGCATCGTCGGGCGGATGGCGTATCTCGCTTTGATCTCTCGCTTCAGGCTCCCGGCCAAGCGTCGCAGGCCGCTTCAAAGCAGGCATCGGCGAATTTCGATGTGGGTGTTGGGGTCCATGGCTACTTCTTCTCCATTACATCCACCTTGGCGATGGTGTCGGCCCAGTCGAGCTTCAACACCGCGGAGCCCGTGCCAGTCTGGTCGAAGCCGATGGTGAACTGCTCGGTTGGTGATGCGTTCTTCGAGACCTTCATTTCCACGCGGGCGAGGTCCTGTTTCTCGTCGTATTGCGTGCCCCACTGACCGGTCTGCTTATTAATGATCAGCGTCCACTTCTTCTCTTCCGGAATGGTGTAGAGGGTGTAGGTGCCGGCGGGGACATTCGCGCCGCCGAGCGTCAGATTCGTGTCGGTCTTCAGGGTGGTAGCGGCGTTGGCGCCGGTGCGCCAGACTTGTCCGTACGGAACCAGGCCGCCGAAGATCTTGCGCCCGCGTACGGAAGGACGGCTGTAGTTGACGGTGATCGTCTTGCCGTCAGCAAAGGCGAAGGTGGCGGTCCCCGGAGGACTGGCCGGAGGATTCTGTCCCTGCACGATGGAGCTCATTGCGACAATAGCGACCGCGATAGCGACGAATAACCTGGGGCTCTTCGGCATTGCGCTCTCCTTTGAAATCGGCGAAAAAGCGTTTTGACTGCGCGGCTCTATTATTCACACCAATGCGGAACGTTACAATCAGCGGATGAGTGTTTGGGACGAAAAGCACGAAGAACTGGAACACTACGAATTCCGTATGGGTGTAACGCGTGGGCGATTGGCGGTGGCGCTCGATTCGCTGACGGATGCGCTCACCATGGTGGGCCAGCACGGCGTCTATTGCCAGAGCGCCCGGCAGCCGGGAATGCCGGCGATGGATATTCAGATCGTGATGAAGGGAATCACGAATGCCAAGGAATTGATCGCTTCAGTGATGGAAGAGATTCGCCGAGGAAATCAGAACGAAGAAAGCTA
>Ga0209465_10000328_pt1 | contig 22551 bp, 17 predicted proteins | sample PanSoiPlot1MoBio_FD_188321 | JGI IMG/M metagenome (GOLD analysis project Ga0209465, IMG submission 188321) | Tropical forest soil microbial communities from Panama analyzed to predict greenhouse gas emissions - Panama Soil Plot 1 MoBio (SPAdes)... | ecosystem: Environmental > Terrestrial > Soil...
ATCACTTCCAGCAATTCCGCAATGGAAGCATTGTCACCGAAAGTCTTGCTCAAATGCGCGTAGAGGTCGCGGTTGCCGGGAGCAAAGACGAAACTGCCTCCCAGCTGAAAGGGATTCTTGCCCAATTTGTGCTGGCGATGGCCGCTCGCACCGGCACGTCTGCGAGCTATTGCGTTATCGTTCCTAAGTAAATGGAGCAGCGAAGCGCTGCCTAATCCGGCAGCCCGATACGCTTGGCGTTCTTCATCAATGAGCAGAGGAAATGTAATGCCGGTCTCATCTCGGAAGAATTTAGCGTAGTTCCTATCACCCAGGCCGATAGCCGCGATGCCGACTCCTCTGCGGTTGAATTCTGTCTCGCGTTCGCGCAACTGCGCGACATGTTCGCGGCAGAAGATTCATCCATAGTGCCGCAGAAAAGCCACTACTGCTGGCGTCTTTGCCCATATTGATCCGAGCATGACCTGATTGTCTTCGGAATCGGGCAAGCTGATGCTTGCCAGCCTTGCGCTTAGTGACTCCATGACGTGGTTATTCTAGCTTGCTAGCAGAACCGCATCAACATTTGAGAGATCAAGAGGTACGTGTGAAAACCGCTGGATCCTTAGCACAGGCACACTGTTGAAAAATCGCTTTTACACTCACAATCGCCTAACCGTAAACCAGTCGGTGTCCGAACAGGTGAAACCTTGTCCGCGCTGTCCGCAAGGCCGAGTTCGACCTTCAACACATCAGGGGAGGGGCAGATAGCCCACGCGAGGCTTCCTGGCATTTCTCGCGCGAATTTCTGCGAGTTCAGCCTGCTGCGCAGCCTCGCGGCTTCGGCTCGCCGGTAACCTTTGAATCGCACATCATACGTGCCCACGAATTGTTGCCAACCCGTTTTGCATTGCTTGCCACGCACGCCATGAGAAGCGCCAGCCGGGCTGAGTCAGAAGCCGTCGATGCTTGGCGATGTACTTGTTGAGTAACTCTTAAGGCAGGATAAAAACGAGAAACGATTGTCTCGTATCCAACCAAGTCGCAGCGGTAACGATCTCGCCGCGCGAAGAATAGATATATACTCCTTCAGAAGGCCCACAATCAGCGGCCTCGTACGCTAAGGGGCGCACGGCTCCCAAGCGCAGATTGATTGTCCCTCGAGCGAGATTCGAGATGAATCCGGATTTTGCTTGGTCCAAATCAGGTAAGCGAAGGATCGCTTTCGGCTTAGGATGTGTGCGTTTACGTGAATGCTGGCGTGACATCGTTCGCGGTCCCCCTCGACCGCGAGACGATCGTGCGATCACCGGCCAATTTACGGTTAGCCCATTATCGGTCAGGTGCTGGGTGGCATATCTGCCGGTAAAATCTGTTGCATCAAATGGAGAGCTCGCATGCATGCAGCCGTCCTGCACAGGATTGGGACCGTGCCTGGATACGAAGAATTCCCAGAGCCGGTAAGTGGGGACAAAGACAATGAAGTGATCGTACATGTTCACGCCGCGTCGTTGAAGCCGGTTGACAAGCAACTGGCCAGCGGATCGCATTATGCGAGCCGCGGCGAATTGCCCCGCGTCTGCGGTTCGGATGGAGTCGGGCATCTGGACGACGGGCGACGGGTCTTCTTCGGTGGACCTCGACCACCCCACGGCGCGATGGCGCAGCGCACGGTTGTGCCACTCGCATTCACGTTTCCAGTTCCGGAAAACGTGAGTGACGAAACTGCCGCCGCTTTGCCGAATCCTGGTGTCTCAGCCTGGCTTTCACTGGCCTATCGTGCGAAGTTGATGCGAGGTGAAAATGTCCTCATCCTTGGGGCAACAGGAGTGACCGGCAAGTTAGCGGTAAAGATCGCCAGGCTTCTTGGGGCAGCTCGGGTCGTTGCCGCCGGGCGGAATCAACAGGCCCTGCACGCGCTCCAGGATCTGGGCGCCGACGCGACCATTTCCCTGGCGTTACCGGCGACTGAAGTGAGCGAGGCGTTTCTGCGGGAAGCGGGCCAGACCGGATTCCAAGTCGTGATCGATTACGTGTGGGGCCAACCTGCACAGGCGTTTCTGGCCGCAATTACACGAAGAGAATTTGCGTCTGTTCAATCTGAGATTCGCTTTGTTCAGGTTGGGGAAAGCGCCGCGCCAACCATCACGCTCCCGGCAGCCGTGCTGCGTAGTACGGCACTGACAATTATGGGCACTGCCGGGATTCCAGCGCGCGACGTTCTGGTCGAAGCCTTTCAGCAGGTGATGGCGTACGCCGCAACAGGCGAGCTTCAGATAGACACGGAAAGGGTAGCGCTCGCCGACATTCAGAGCGCTTGGCAGCGCGAGCAGCCAGGCCGTCGACTGGTCATCATACCGTAATAGCCAGCCTGATCCAGCCATCACGTCTAGTTGGTCGGCAATCTAGAAACTGACCATGAAATCTCCGAAATGGACGGGTTCGCCGGCGCGCAGCAGGACTTCCCTTTCCGCATCAACTCGAAAAGGACCGAACTCGAAGAGCTCTTTGACTCTCTGGTCTTTCGCTCGCCGACATGAAACGCATCACCATCGCAAAGATCTTCACAATCTCCGCAATCGCTGTACTCGCTCTGGGCGTAACGTCCATGGCGAACGCCCAGAACAAAGGATGCTCCAACGCTACCCTGAAGGGCACCTTCGCAGAGAAAGATGCCGGATTCTTTACAAACCCGGCGCCCGCGGCCGCCTCCCTTTTCGCCGGAGTCATTCTGGATACCTTCGACGGAAAGGGCACAATTACAGCTACTGGAATCGTAAGCATAGACGGCAACGTAACTCCACAAACGGAAACCGGGACCTATACGGTGAACCCCGATTGCACAGGAACCTACGAGGTTCAAGTTTCGCCTGGAGGCTTCACCGCTCACGCCTTTTTCGTCATCGATGAGGGCGGGAATGAACTTCAAATCATCCCAACAGACCCAGGCACGGTGGTCACCTGCATCGCACGCAAGCAATTTCCGGCGGGTCACTGGGAGCAGTGACGGCGGCAGGGCCGGACAACGCACAGTCCAGTTGTCGGGGAACATGCTGTATCGCGGGCGACGGTCTGCCTGAATGATGTTAGGGATCTGCTCGCCCGCGCAACAGTACACGTCGTTTGCCGAGAGCCCCCTTTCGAGTGGATGACGGGACACTCGGAAACCAGCCGGCCGTCAGCAAGGCTGTCGCGACTGAGAGGGCTAAGACTAGCGGTTACCGCCGGTTGGAAGCCGGCTGCGGGCAAGATTGCCTGCCCCGCGTCGTTCCCAAAAAAGTGATTCTGGCCACCTCTCGACGCTGCCATAAAAGTGACTGCGCACCGAAAGGTACGAACGGAAGCTCTCGACAGTCCAATTCTCGTATTCCATCATCGCTTCCACGTCGCCCTCCAAGAAACGCGTGATCGCAGCAGACGACCGGAGTCCGCTCTCGATCGCTTTGTGCACCCCAAGTCCGGAAAGAGGATCAAAGGCGAGGGCGGCATCACCAGCGGCGATCCAGTTCGGACCATGAACAGGCTCCCGCAGCACTGATGCCGCAGAGACGATGCGGATCGGAGACAACATTTCTATGGCACCCGCCCGTTCCCAGGTGAGCGGAGCTGACTTCAAGAGGCCGCGCCAGCCCGATTTTCTCCATAAGTCGGAATCCGTCATGTAGGCGAAAATCATTCGATCGCCGGGAACTGGCGCCGAATACCACCAGCCGTTTTCGACCGCCTCGATCAAGGTCCCCTGTGTTGTTTCGCGCCGCGGAAGCAGGGCCGCCGCGCCGATCAAAAGATCCACAACCTGTCCTCGGCAACCGAGTTTGCGCGCAAGGCAAGCCTTTCGGCCCGTGGCCTCGACGAGCATGCCGGCGCACAACCTTCGCCTTGTTCCTTCTTGCACGATTTCGAGAAGCCAGCGGCCATCCGCATCCTGATCAACACCAGTAATTCGCGCAGACGTCAAAAGCTCCGCTCCGGCGCGTGCGGCTGCGCAGGCGAGCATCGCGTCAAATCGGGCGCGATCGACATGCCAGCCGCAGCCGTAAGGGTTGAAGAGGAAATTGCGATGGCGGGCGACAGGCGCTTCCCACGCCGACCGGATGCCGTACGACTCCAGGCGGTCTGTCGCCAAAAACCGCTCCCAAATGCCCAGCTTGGTCAACGACACTCGGATTTCAGGCGGCAGCGTCTCGCCGACGCGAAAATCATCGTAGGAGGACTGTTCGATTAGCGCGGCCTCGATCAATGCAACATGGAATCCGCGCCGGCTAAGATCAACGGCCGCAGCGGAGCCAGCGGGTCCGCCGCCCGCCACAACAATATCGAATGACTGCTTCACGCGTGTGAGCTACAGATTTCGCTCGGTCTCGATAATGGAATCGCCGCTCTGAACCAGGAACCCAAGACCGCTCCACAAATTCACCATGTCTGAAAAACTATTCAGACCTCGATCCCATGTAAGGTAGTTGTTCGAGTTGGCGGTAAAGACATTATCGGGGTGTGCGGCCGGCCACCACGACAGAGGGGATTGGAATACGCAATCGAAGAAGTCTGTCTGCCAGGGGACGGCCTGCTGCTTGGTGAGATCGCCGGCCTCGAGTTGGGTCCCATCGAGCCTGAAAGGTTCTACATAAGGGTATACATCGCGAGTGAAAAAGCTGGTCTCGATTCCCGGGAAAAACGGACCGCCGCTACAGTTCTCCAAAGCGGCGCGAGTAAGCCCGTCCGGAGTGATGTTCGTACCGGGCGCAGGAGGTCCAACCCAGTCGTTGATGAAATTGCCGGCTGCCCAGTTTTTCATCGCGTTGTATTGCGTGGGAGTCAACGCATGGTTCGCCCAATGACCGGTGTTCGGCGATCCGTGACCTCGGATTCCGAAAACTTGTTCGAAATAATCCGTCCAAATGGCCGGCATGAGGTGTGGAGTATCCACAGTCGGAGTCGTGGCCGGGTCACGCAACTGCTGGAAGACCGTATTACGCTGGTCGGTGGTGGCAGGCGGTGGAATGACAGCCTGGAGATCATCATGCTTTTTGCCGATTTTGCGTGTGACCCATTGGTACTGGATGGCGCGCTGGAGGATGGGATACACATCATTTGTGAACGACGGCGTCGACGGCAGGGGGTAGCCAAGACGATCGACGGCAACCTGCAGCAGCGCGTCATAGAGACTAATAATGTGGAAGATCGGCGGTGCGAAGCGCGGCAGCGGGCAGATCACCCAAGCGCCGCTGGCCTGAACCGGAGTGTTGCCTTGTAATGTTACAGTGGCAGTGACCGGACCGTCGGACACATCATCGTGCCAGCCATCATTATTGTCGAACGACGTGAGCCGCGCATTGCTGGGAGAACCGGAGTTCCCGAACCCGCCGAGCACCACAAGGCGGCCGCTCGAGTCGGTTTGAATTTCTCCGAGCGGCACCGACGTTCCCATAAAAAGACCGGTGTCGAAGACGGCGGCGCCGTTGGGTCCGGCGATGGTACGAGGGCCGGGTGTGATCATGAGAGAACTGCGATCGGTAACGGACGCGTTCCGTAGAGGGCCGGTCGGTTGGCCGATGCCCGTGAATTGGTTAAACGCTGCTTTGGTATTGGCAAGCTCTACGGTCCACGTGATATCGGCTACGGAGGAAGTGATCTCCCCCATGAAAACGCCTTTTTCCCAACCATAAATGCGGAAGCGCGCGGCCTGGCGTAGCACTCGTCCGCTCGAGTCTTTATACCCGTCCGGCGGAACGATCACCGTGCCCGGAATCTCCGGTCCAACGTAATAGTCCTGTGGCGCACTGCCCAGATGATTGCCAATTCTCGCGATGCCGATCGCAGGAAAGATTTTGAACGTCCATGCCATGTTTCAGATTCCTCTGCTTACGACAACGGCGAATAGGGAGCAAGCTTATAGATCGAGGCGCCGGTAACCTTCGCCTCAAAGTCGCTCCATTCCGAGTCGGCCTCGAGGCTTCCCCAAGCCTCCTGGCGTACCGCAAGGCTCTCAAAGGCAACCAGGAACGTGAATCGCGGCACGTGTTCTCCGGCGGCGGACGCAGTCAGAATGGGGCGAATGCCGGCGCGACGGAAGGCCGCGTTGACAGCAGCCGGCGGGCGATCGCGCCACGCGGGCGCATGATACGCCCGGAGTTCAAAAATGCCGTCTCGGCGGCGCGTTGGCCCGGCGTGAAATTGGAGAGAATCGGCACTCGTGATCAGGATCTGCGCTTCACCGCATTCCCGATCCGTGCGTGCTCGTTGGATGTCCGGATGAGCCGCAATTTTGCCACGGATCTCGATCATCTCTGCAAAACTCGGGAATGCTGTCAAGACGAGCGCCTGCGGAGTGTGCGGCGCAACGAGCGCGTCCAAGAACATCTTTGGACCACGATGGATCTGAGTAAGATACGGGAGAAACGTGCCACCGAGATAGGAGTGCAGATGCGGCATTTGATCCGCGTGATTCGCTCGGAAGCTCTCGAGAGAAACAACCCACGTCTGTTTAGTGGGACTGGAACCGGTAACGGCGTAAAGGCCAGTAAAGCTGGCGGCGGCCGAAATACCCAGCGATGATAACAAGGTTCGGCGATTCATGCCCTGGCATCCTATCACAATTCGCCGATCGTCTTTCCTCGATAAATTCTCATGAAATCCAGCGACTTTCTTTGGCGTGCCATTTTTTGATGAGCCAGTCGGATCTCTCAGGAGGTCGAGCCGTTGTCTCCTTGGGGGTGCTCATAGTGTGTTCCGCCGAACCAGCATCCCACGGACCATACGGACTCAGCGGAACCCATCTCAGTTGTTCCGGTAGGGACGCCCATCGCTGGGCGCCCCCCGGCAGATCCGTACGAGCGCGATTAACGCATACGGCTCTTACGAATAGACGCGCGCATCAGGGCAGGGATGGAGGATGCGGCGTTGGGGAATCCATCGCTTCAAGAGCGGGCTAAGTCGCTCCCACCGCACTTGTGCTCGCTGGCTGCGCCGGATGAGAACACTTCGCCACAGCCAGTAAACACGATGTTGAAAGATGCGCAGCTGAGTCGTGTTACCCGGGACAGCATGGTATTGGTAGTAGCCCAGCACAAGCTTGCGAAAGGCATGCACCGACGTCGGCCGTCGGATGATGCTTCCGGCGTTGAAGTTCAGCCTTGATGGCCATCGGCTTCGCGGCCATCCGCCTCTTCGCCGTAATCCGCCAGACGATGAAGGCTCCATCGCTGATGCGCTGCCTACAGTAGTGGGTGAAACCCAAGAGGGTAAAGGTCTCCGGTTTTCCCTCTCCGCGCCGTTGCCGATTTCGAGCGCCACCCTGCACCGTAATTCGAAACTTAGGCTGCAGCTGTTTTAACCGACGCTCTCTGAGACACCGGCCTCTTGTGTGCTGATGTGTTGACGCGAATGAGGTTGTCCAGGGAAAAGAATCCTGCACCGAAGATGAGGACTAGCAATGATGCCATTAGGAAGGTAAACGGATCTGCGTTGTAGAACTTGCCGGGATCCGACAACACGGACATCAATGCGGGGCGATCGGCAGTGATGTAGGCCATCATCATGTTCACGCTGAGCACGAACCCGATAATGCGCGATCCTAAGCCGAGAGCCAGCAAAGCACCTCCAAAAAGCTCGAGGTAGGAAATTGCGGTAGCGGTGAAATGCGGAGCCGGCAATCCCAGGGAAGTAAAGAACTCGCTGACGCCGGCAATGTTATGCAGCTTGCCCCATCCGCTTTGCATGAGCTGCCATCCCCAGTAAAGACGAATAGCGAGCAGGAAGGGTGACTTGAGGGAATCGGCCGCCTGGGTGTAAAGCCGATATCCGCGGGAAATCAGGTCTTGTGATTGCATAGTCAGTGCGTCTCTCCTCTAAATTCGCCATTTTGTTTGAGTGTCTATGGCATGCTGTAAATACGATTCGGCAGGGAGCAGAAAGTGACAGATCACGTCACTCATTTGCGTGAGAAATCGAAGAAGCGAATTGCAAACAAAACAGCGAGCTCGCAGACCTGAGCCTTGTGCTAGCTCTGCGCGCTCGCGCATTGTCGAGCGGTTCGCTCTGTTTATGCGGCTGTCACCACCTCGAGTTCAGGCTGTGGTTCCTGGGCTGGCTCGGCTACTTCGCAATACACTTTGATGGCGCTGCGGTCTCCTGTGAGTTGACGGAACAACTCCTCGAAGTTCTCTAGACCTTTCACGGGATTCGTGAGCAGCTTGTCCAGCCATCCCGGATATTCGGCTTGGGCCTGCGCCATGTCCCGTACACCCGACTCGAAGTATTCGCGGTTTGCGTTCACCGTGCCAACCATTACCTTGTTGCCGAGGACGAAATCGAGATTGATGCGATCGGCATGGACTTCGATGGTCTTGTCGCCGCCTGTAACGCTCGCCAGCACAAGCACTCCGTTTTTCGCGAGGCCCTGCATTGCGTCAAATACTACTGACGAGTTTCCGGTCGCTTCGAAAACGACGTCGTACGGGCCGCACTCTTTCGCGCACTCCATGAAGGGCAACTGCGACGTGGCGTGGTAGTGGGCTCCGAGAGCTTCGACGAGATCTGCGTTACGGCTCGGCTTCGAGCTGCGAGCAAAGGTATCCACCTGCAATCCGCGCAAACGGAGTACGAGTGTCGCAAGCAGACCGATGGTACCGGCGCCCATTACGGCTGCCGTCCGGGGTCGCCAGACTTTGAGACGGCGCTGAATCTCATACGCCTGCACGATGCCCTTTTGCACGACCGTCATAGGCTCAAGCAGCACGGCAACCTCCTTGAGTCCCTGCGGGATTTTCACAATGTACTCGGGATCATCCACGTAATACTCCGTAAGAAATCCATGCAATCGGCTGATACCCCGCTCGAAGTAGGCGTCGTCGGTCGTCATGTCGTATGTGCCGATCTTGTCATAAAGGCTTGAGCCGGGACGCCGTACGGTGGCGACAACATAGTCGCCGGGCTTGAACTCGGTTACGTTAAGGCCAACTTCTTCGACCTGGCCGAAGCCTTCGTGTCCGATCACGAGGAAGTCGTAACCGTTGGGAGCCATGCCGTATTCGGCGGCATTGATCTCTTTGTCGGTACCATCAACCCCAACTTTCAGGATGCGGACGAGTACTCCGCGTCCATTGGGTACGTCGTTAACACTCGGCTTTTTCAGATCGGCAAGGTGGACGGTGCCGCTCCTGCCGGGAAAAACTGCGATAGCCTTCATGTTTGTATCTCTCCTCTGGTATTAATCTGCCGACACGCCCGTCAGGGCTTATGCAGGTTGTACATTCTTTTCGCCACTCTGCTGCAGCAATTTAGCGACCAGCGCTGTCCATCCAGTCTGGTGACTGGCGCCGATGCCGGCTCCGGTGTCGCCGTTGAAGTACTCGTAGAAAGGAATAAGATCGCGCCAGTGGTCGCCTTGCTGGAATTTGCTGTAGTTCCCGAATACCGGACGACGGCCTTCTTCGTCGCTGAGGAAAATGCCGCTTAACCTGCGCGAGACCTCCGCAGCCACGTCCCACAATGTCAGGTAGTTGCCGGAACCAGTGGGGCACTCCACCTTGAAGTCATCGCCGAAGTAGTGATGAAAGCGTTGTAGCGCTTCCACCAGCAGAAAGTTCACCGGAAACCAGATGGGACCCCGCCAGTTGGAGTTTCCACCGAACAGGTTGGTTCGCGATTCCCCCGGCTCATAATCGACGCGGTGCTGCGTTCCTCCCAACTCCAGCACATAGGGATTGAACGCGTGATGCCGGGAGAGGGCGCGGATTCCGTGTGGCGAGAGGAACTCGTTCTCGTCCAGCATGTACTGCAGAATGCGGCGCAGCTTGTCGGCATCGGCGATGGCGAGCAGGCGGCGTTCGTTCTCACCAGCGGTCCGCATGCACGCCAGGTTGCTCGTCAGGTCAGGACGGTTGTCGATGAACCACTCCATACGGCGCTTGAAGGAGGGCATGCGGTTGAGCACCTCTGAGTCGAGGGTCTCAACCGCGAACAACGGGATCAGACCGACCATGGAGCGCGCGCGGATGGGAGTCCTTTCGCCATCGGCATGCAAAACGTCATAGAAGAAGCCGTCTTCTTCATTCCACAGGCTGCGGCCTTCGTGGTGGCACATAGAGTCGGCAATGTAGAGGAAGTGCTCCCAGAACTTGCTGGCCACGTCTTCATAAGCCGGGTCATCCTTGGCGAGTTCAAAGGCGATGGCCAGCAGGTTCAGCGTATACATCGCCATCCAGCTTGTGCCGTCGGACTGCTCGAGGTGGCCGCCGGTAGGCAGTGGGGCGCTGCGGTCGAAGACGCCGATGTTGTCGAGTCCGAGAAAACCGCCCTGGAAGATGTTCATGCCTTCGGCGTCCTTGCGGTTGACCCACCAGGTAAAGTTCAGCATGAGCTTGTGGAAGACCTTCACTAGGAAAGCGCGATCCCCCTTGCCGCGCTGCTTCTTGTCGATCTTGTATACGCGCCACGCGGCCCAGGCATGCACTGGAGGATTCACGTCGCCGAGCGCCCACTCATAAGCCGGCAATTGCCCGTTGGGGTGCATGTACCATTCGCGCGTGAGCAACACGAGCTGCTCTTTGGCGAAATCCGCATCGACAAGCGCCAGCGCGACACAGTGAAATGCCAGATCCCACGCCGCGTACCACGGGTACTCCCACTTATCAGGCATCGAGATCACGTCGGCGTTGTACAGGTGAGTCCAGTCTCGGTTGCGGCCGTTCTTGCGCTCCTCAGGCGGCGGTGGCCCGGGGGGGTCGCCCTTCAACCACTCGCGCTGCACGTAGTGATAGAACTGTTTCGACCACAGCAGGCCGGCAAAGCTCTGCCGCATTATGTTCTTCGCGTCATCCGACAACTCGGCCGGTATCACCGTGTCGTAAAACTCGCCTGCCTCAAGCTTGCGGGTGAGAAAGATCTGATCGAATTCGCCATTGAGCGGGTCTTTTGCGGCGGGCAAGTCCTGGTCCGTGAAGCGGAGCTTAATCGCAACGGTTTCGCCGGATGCCACCGTGAAACGGTAGTCCGGTGCAGCCTTGGTGCCTTCGCTCTCAGCATTTACGGCGTCGATCCGGCCGTGCACTACGAAATCATTGATGCCGTCCTTGCAGAAGACAGGACCCGGAGCGTCGTACAAGCGTCGGTTGTTGGTCTCGTTCCCGGTGAACAACACCTGCGGTTTGTTCTCGAAATACAGGTAGCGTCGGCCGTAGACCGGATCATCGACGTGAATCACCGTGCCCGGCCGTCCGTTCGGTCCTTTGGCGAGCCGTGGCTTGGGCGAGTTTGGCTGCCATGACCAGGTGTTGCGGAACCAGATAGTCGGCAGCAGGTGCAGGAGGGCCGGCTCGGGGCCGCGGTTCGTGGCGCTGATACGGATAAGCAGGTCTTCGGGCGAGACTTTCGCGTATTCGACCACAACGTCGAAGTAACGGTCTTCGTCGAACACGCCAGTATCAATCAGCTCAAACTCGGGATCGTCTTTACCGCGCCGGCGGTTCTCCTCGATCAGCCGTGCGTAGGGGAACTCCGCCTGCGGATACTTGTACAGGTACTTCATGTAGGAGTGGGTCGGAGTGCTGTCGATGTAGAAGTAATATTCTTTGACGTCTTCGCCGTGATTGCCTTCGCTGCTGGTGAGGCCGAAGATGCGCTCCTTCAGGATTGGGTCCTTCTCGTTCCACAGCGCAAGCGCAAAGCAGATGCGCTGGTGACGGTCGCAGACACCAGCAATGCCATCTTCGTTCCAGCGGTAAGCCTTGGAGCGAGCAGCGTCGTGGCTGACGAAGGTCCAAGCATCGCCATTAGCGCTGTAGTCCTCGCGCACCGTGCCCCAGGCGCGTTCTGACACGTACGGCCCCCAACGCTTCCAGTGCGACTTGCGATCGCGGCTATCTTCCAGCCGCTTGTGTTCTGCAGTTTTGCGGGTGCGCGTGTCCATGTATATCTCCTCGTTATCGCTGTAGCAGCAACAACTGGTGCCCGTCAGGGTCGCGAATCAGCTCTGCCTGGCTCGCATGGAATAGGAATTCCGAGCCCGAAACTTGTTTCACCGAAACCGGATGATTTTTCGCATCGCCGACAGCCGAATTCAGGCGGGCGATATTGTCCACTAAGAGAACCGTTTCGTGCTGTGAAATATCGGTTGCACTGGCGTTTGCGGGAGCAGGCCGGCCGTCGCGGGGCGTGATGTACTCCAAAAACTCCACGCCGATCCCGCTGGAACTGTGCAGGGACGTTATGCGCAAATGGGCGCCAAACACGTTGTTCAGATGCTCCTGCTCGAACCCGTAGTTGTCACTCTCACCGGTAACATGAAGACCCAGAAGGTTGCGGTAGAAGGCAAGACTGGAGCCGGTGTTGGAGACCGCAATAGCTGTGTGGTCGATTCCCAGAAACAGCCTGCCATTGGCCTGCTGCCATTTCGGATTGCCCTTGCCCTGAGGGAATTGCAGAACCTCCAGCGGATGACCATCAGGGTCACGGAAGTAGAAGGCCTTGATCCCGGCGGCATTCGGATTCCAGTCCGGCAGCCGCTGCGGATACGACGAAATCTGCTGCACCTGGTTCTGGCGAAGTACGGCGTACGCCTGATCCATGTCGCTGACGATGATGGCCACGTGTTGGAAGGAGAGATCGTTACTGCGCGAGTCTGGCGGAACCGGCGCACCAGCCGCGCCGATGAACTGCAGCAGTTCGATAGTTTCGTCGCCGAGCGTCAAATCTACAGCCCGTACCCGCGCACTCGCCACACCGTAAAGGACGTTAATCTGGGGACCGCTGCGCTCAACCTCACTTTGCTTTTCAAACGTCAGGACTCGCGTATAGAAGTCCACGGAGCGATCCATGTCCGCCACCGTCATTACTACCGGGCCGACCTCGAGTACCCGGCAGCAATTGGGTGTGGCCGATTGCGCGGCGAGTAGGACGGGCCACAATGCAATCGACAGGGCTGCTGTCCAAACTCGCCGCGGTATCCGACTACAAAGCACGGCTCACCTCCGCTGCTTCACGTACAACCATTGCGCCCATGCGTTCCAGAATGTGGTCGCCGACGCGTAACGCGTTTGCCATGATCGTAAGCGCCGGATTCACGGCTGCGCTTGAGGGGAAGAAGCTGCCATCAACCACGTACAGGTTGTCGAGGTCGTGCGCCTTGCAGTTTACGTCGAGCGCCGATGTTTTGGGATCGTGACCGAAGCGGATCGTGCCGTTCTGGTGCGCAACACCAGCCAGCGGGATACGCTGCCCGACGTAAAGATTACGCCTGAAAAGTCCTTCGTGGCAGTTGCGTCCGTGAGTTGGGCAGGTGTGATGCTTCATCGCCTCTTTCAGCTTGGCCTGTAAACGGGCATGCGGCTCGAGATTGTTAGGCGTATAGCTCAGCACGATCTTCCCTGTGCGATCGAGAGTAACCCGGTTGTTGGGATCGGGCAGGTCTTCCGACGTCAGCCAGAAATCGAGTGAATGCTTGGCCATCATCTCTAATGTGAAGTTGGGTGCGATGGCCGGCGCCCCTGCGCGAAGCGTAATCGCATCCAGCTTCCCTACGAAGGAAATGTGGCCCATGGGATAAGGGAAATCATCCGAACCAAAGTAAAAATCGTTGACGCCCATCGTCTTCTGGAACACCGTCGGATTTGGACACTTCGAGATGGCCATGAGCACCGAGTTTGTATGGCCCATGTAATGGCGTCCTACAACATCAGAGCTGTTGGCCAGGCCTTTTGGGTGCTTGTCGCTCGCCGAACGTAACAGCAGAGCCGCCGAGTTGATTGCTCCGCACGAGACCACAACGATATCGGCGGACACGTGCTCTTCGCCGCCGTTGCGCTCCACCACAACGCCGGTCACTTCGCAGCCGGAAGCTCTGGTCTTCAGCCGCTTCACCAGTGAATTCGTCAGCAGGGTGACATTGGGGTACTTCACCGCTTCATCTACACAAAGGACTTGCGCGTCGGACTTGGCGTACATGAGACAAGGAAAACCGTCGCAGGTGTTGCAGCGAATACAGCGGCTCTTCTGCGGATTGTTCTCATCCAGCATGACGCCGACGGGAACGTGAAAGGGTTTCAGCCCCTGGGCTGCAAAGCTGTCAGACAATTCCTGAATGCGAGACTCATGGCTCACCGCCGGCCACGGGTAATTCGAGGAAGCAGGTGGCTCCGTCGGATCTTCACCGCGGTTGCCGTGGACGCGGTAGAGCTGCTCGGCTTGGGTGTAGTACGGCTCCAGGTCACTGTAGCTAATCGGCCAAGCGGGCGAAACTCCGCCGTGGTGATGCAGCGTGCCAAAATCACGTTCACGCAGCCGAAACAGCGCGGCGCCGTAGAACTTGGTATTGCCGCCCACGTAGTAGTTCGTGTGGGGATGCAGTTCTTTGCCGTTTTTGTCGAGCCACGTCTCTTTCGTGTTGTAATGGGCATCGACGTTAACGACCTTCGGGTCCCAGTTCGCCTTCTCGCGAGGTACGTAGTCGCCGCGCTCCAGAATGAGGATGCGCTGGCCCGACGGCGCAAGGTGGTGGGCCAGCGTGCCTCCTCCGGCGCCGGTCCCGATGATGATGATGTCGTAACGGTTGTCGTTTGACAACGTCCTCTCCTCTGCCCGCAAGCGGGCCGTTGTGTGTGTTTCGTTGTCCCTGGGCATTACAGTTAGTCGGCCGTGCTGGTTATCGGCTGCGACGTGTAACCACAGCGAAAGATGCAGCGCGCATTGCCCGAATGGTTCAGCTTGGCGCAGATCACCGAGTGCAATCCGCGCCTCCGAACGAAGAGTTCAGCGGCGGTTATCATACCTACCAGCGGTGCGGTGAAGTAAATCCAAATTGACTGCCACTGCATCCCCACAAAGTCACCGGCGAAGCTTCGCGCCGGATTCATGCTCATCCCGGAAAACGGCGCCTCGAATGTAATGAAGAGCATCACCATCATGCCCGCCGCAAGGCCGGTATAGCGTGCGAATCTGTGGCTATTCGAGAAATTCAAAATGACGGTCATCAGCAGGAACGTGATGCACACTTCGGCGATGAACGCGATGCCCGCGCCACGCATTCCCGGCCGTGTGATAGCAAAGTTTACGCTTCTGTGCGCCAGTTTCTGGCCAAGTGCGACCAAACCCACCAATGTGCCGAGCACTCCGCCAAGGAACTGCGAAAGCACGTAAAATGCGGCGTCCCAAGGAGCCACCTTGCCGAGGCGATAGAAGGTCAGGGTTGTCGCCGGATTCATGTGGGCCCCGGAGCGTCGTCCGAAAGGCGAGTAGATCAGAAGCACGGCGGTGAGGCCCATAGCAAGGCCGCCCAAAGATCTGCGAAAGTCTGCATTGGCAACGCTCATCCGCACCGGCGATGCCGGATGTTCCAGCAGCGCTGCGAACGTGCAGGTCGAAATCATGAACATGCCAAGACAGAAGCCCTCGATCATGTATTCTGGCCAATGTTGGGTAAGCGCCCGTTTAGCGTCGTACGACCAATGCCCGGTCCTGGCGCCGGCAGCCGCAGGTTCTGACAGCAGTTGCGCTGCAAACACTCGCACCGCAGCGGCTGGAGTACATTGGATTTCCTGTCTCATGGGCGGTGGGATTCAGGCGCGTGGCAAAGGTTACGTGCTCTGCGGAGAAAAATCGCAAACCGGACGTGGGTTGGCCTCGTACTCATAGAGGAAACTCGCAACTCTTTTTTGTACAGGGACAAGTCAAATTTCCGTAAAATCATGCTACCCGCCGGAGTTTGTCGCGTTTCGATTCCTGATGATCTGACGATGGCTGTGCCCAGCTTGCAAACCGACGACCGCGAAGTGAACCTGATCCAACGAGTCTGCCGCGGAGAGCATGAGGCTTTTTACGAGCTCGTGCAGCCCTACGAGCGTGCGATCTATTTTGCGGCCAAGGGGGTGTTGGATAATCCTGCCGATGCCGAGGAAGTGGCCCAGGAAACAGTGCTCAAGGCCTTTAACGCCCTCCCGAACTTCCGCTTCGAGGCCAAGTTCAGTACCTGGATCATCCAGATCGCCATTAATGAAGCTCGTATGAAGTTCAGGAAAAACCGGCGACATCTGTACGAGTCGATTGATCCCGAGCGCGAGGATGAGGAAGGTGAATATCGCCCGAAGGACTTCGCCGACTGGCGCGATATTCCGTCCGACGAGTTACGAAGGAAGGAACTCCGGGACGCTCTTAAAAGAGCTATGGCTGCTTTGGCCCCGAAGTATCGAGAAGTACTGGTTCTCCGCGACATACAGCACGTCAGTATTGCAGAAACAGCGAAAATACTCGGCATAACGGAGGCTAACGTCAAGACACGACTTTTGCGTGCCCGTCTGCAGATGAGAGAGGCACTGGCTCCGGGGATTGACGGCTCGTGGGTGACCGGAAGGGACGAGTACAAAAAGGTGCGCCCGTTTTCTTAGAGCAGGTGTAACAATATGGTGGTACCGGCATCTACTCTATGGTGATCGAAATTAGCTGCCTCGAGGTGTGGCGAGAGGTCTCGAACTATATCGACGACGCTCTCGAACCCGAACTGCGGGCCCGCATGGAAGCACACTTTAAAGTCTGCAAGCACTGTTCCGCGGTGTTGAACGGCACCCATAACGTGGTCAGGCTTATTGGCGATGAGGCCGAGTTTGAGGTTCCGGCGGGCTTGGGCTCACGCCTGTACTCGAAGCTAAATGCCAGATTGGGAAAGTCCTAATCGACTACGTCTGGTAGATCGTCGTTATCGATATAACGAATAATCCGCCACTCACCGTTTTTCTGCTTTCTCCACAGTTCGAGGTAACGCTTACGGACGAGACGGGGTTCTCCCCCGTTCCGGGGTGTAATCGTAAGCTCATGCCATCCGTAGTCGTAGGCGAGATCCCCTGCGAGAACGATCGCCGCAATGACGATGTTCAGGTGGGTCTTGTTGTCGGCGAACAGATCTTCAAGGTAGCGTCGCAGCTTTGCCGGAGCGTCCTTTCCATATCGACTTGGCCGCCCATCTGAGTTGTCCGTAAACTCCGGCGCAAAGACGGAGACCACCCTCTCAGCGTCTCCCGTATTAAACCCTTCCCGATACTCCGTTTTCGCTACATTGATCGCGTATGTGTCATCCATGACTATTCTGGCCTGCAGCACAGTCTAGCCGAGAAGGATCGGCAGGAGTACACCCAAACCCAACACCAGGAACCAGAGTGCCGGCGCCGGAGTCCCCAGCGGCCGTAGGCGCCGCCTCGCGCGCGCGGCGATCCGCGGATCGAGCATCAGCCAGCGCGTATAGCGGTTTCGCAGGACAAGAAAGACGGACGCCGTAACAGCTCCGAATACCAGGTGGCCCATGAGCGACGGCAACAATGCCGAAGCCGCGTCAGTGCTCCAGTCGCAAACACCGTTAAGCATGAGTGGCAGTAACGTCATTGGACCCAAATACCACCAGATCAGGCCAAACAGCCATCCCCAAGCCACTCCCGCACTTGGGTTCGTGGACTCATTGCGAAACAGCAACCCAAAGGTCATGCCGATTGCGGTGCTGACCAGAAGGTGTACCAACAGGCCGTGCCAATTGCTGAGACTCGTATCGAGCCCCGCCACTTTGGTAAGTACTCCGGTCTTCAGCATGATCGGGCTGGAAACAATTCCGCCGGCAAATCCCGCTATGGCGCCCCAACCCACGGACTGCAATACGCGCAAACCCGGTCCGTGTGGCTCCCGGTTTAACGGGTCCGATTGGATGAACAGCCGAATCCATACTCTGTCTATGGTTGCGTAGCTCACTCCTAAAATCAGGCCGTACAGAATGTGGCCGACCAAAGAACCGAACACTGCACTTCCTGCGTCCGATGACCAGTCCAATGGACTCCGCGAAACGATCGGCAATAATGTCATTGGTCCCAGAAACCACCAGAGGATGGCATACCCTATCCCCCAGCCCATACATGAACCGTAGCCACGAACGTCGCGCTGAAACAACAGGCCGAAAATCACGCCCATCAGCAGGGCAATGAGGAATTGCAGCAGAAGACTGGTGCCGCGCGACGGAAGCTGACTGATTCCAGAGAGCAGCGGAAAGTAATCGCCTGCCGACATCCAGCGGTCGAAGATAGCACCCCCAAGTACACCGGCGAGTCCTCCGGCAACTATCGCACGCGTCCAATTGAAGCGGCTGTTACTCTCAGAAGAGCGCCATCCATTACGAAAACCAAGGACGAGCCCGACCGGCATTCCAAGACAAACCAAGTAACCCACCAGCTGAGGGAACTGGTCTCGTGCATCACCCAAGGCCGCCATGGAATGGAAGCCACGGAGGTATAACGGTACCAAGCCGGCAGGAAAGACCAACCACATCAGGAAGGCTGAAGCGAGTCCCCAAATCAAACCTGCGCCGGTGGTGCTGACCCTGCGCTCGAGAAAGAGTGCGAAAATCAGGCCGAACACTCCGCCCACGGCCAATCCATGTGTCAACGATGTGCCGAGCGCGGCTCTCTCCAGCGCACCTCCCGCCAGGCCAACGACGAGGCCGATCACCCACTCGGTTCTGCCAAAGCGATGCACCTTAGTCTCGGCATCTATTACGGGAATCGTTTGAGTGACCGACATAATACTGCACTCCTAGCGCAGATCAATGGTTTGCACGATGTCTTTGGGAAAGAACAGTTCCACAGTCCAATCCGTCAGAACGCGGATTTTGCGCTCCAGCCCCGGCAGCTTGCCCAGGTAAATGCTGCGCCACATGAACCACGCCAGCAGCCCGGAAAACCGCAATGCTTTATCGCGTGCGAAGGGAACGGTCAGCTCCGCGCACGCAGTCTGGTGTCCCACAACGCACAACGCACCCAGCGAATCGAAGTGGAATCCTTTTGTGGTACGACCTTCGAGAGTGGCACGAATATTTCTCGCTAAGGTTGCCGCCTCACGCTGCGCAAATTGCGCAGTGGGCGGGCATGGCCTCCCACTCTTCGCATCCACCACTGCCGCGCAATCACCGAGCGCCCACACTCCTGCATGTCCGGCTACAGACAGGTCCTGTGCGACAATCAGAGCGCCACGTTTGTCTTTCTCCAATGGCACGGTCTTTACCAGCGGATTCGGCGCCGTCCCCGCAGTCCACACCAGGGTGTCTGCTGGGATTTCTCCATTGCTGAGCACCACCACACCCTCGCGCGCGTCGGTCAGTCGAGTATTTAGACGGAACTCTACACCTCGCATCTCCATGTGTTCTTGCGCATAGCGACCGAGCGACTCACTCAATTCCGGTAAGATTCGCTCACGCGCGTGCACCAGCACAACCCGCACATCCTTGCCTGCCAGGTTCGGGTAGTCAGCAAGGATTCCACGGGCGAAGTCGTTCAATGCGCCAGCCAGTTCCACGCCTGCGAAACCGCCTCCTGCAATCACAAACGTCAGCAGCGGCCTGCGTGCTTCAGGGTCCCGCTCTCGGTCCGCGCGCTCAAACATGTCGATCACGTGGTTGCGGATTCGGATTGCGTCAATGAGGCTCTTGAAATCAAATGCCAGCCTCTGCACGTTGCTCAGCCCGAGATAATTCGACACCGCTCCCAATGCGAAAACCAGGTGGTCATAGCCAAGCTCGCTCTGGCACGATTCCGTGCCAGTCATGCTGGCGTCCAGCATGACCTTCCTGTTCTCGACGTCAATGTCAGTCACGCGACCACGAACAAATTCAGTGCGGTGCAAGGTGGTGCGTAGTGGAGTGCTGATGTGACTTGGCTCCAGGCTGCTGCCTGCCACCTCAGCAAGCATAGGCGTAAACAAGAGCGCGTTGGTTTCGCTCACTAGCGTGATCGACACCGACGAATCTTTTTGCAGTTCGCGCTCCAGGCATTCCGCCGTAGTCATCCCGGCAAAGCCGCCGCCGAGAATGACAATGCGCTTTCTTGGTTCCGCATCTTTCGCCTGAGGCGAGGCTTCGGGTCCGAAAAACCGAGTGGCGACGTCGCTGAGAAGTTGCGTACAGAGCCCGAGAGTCACTCCGTATAGCACCCACCCGACTAGCACAGGAAAATGCGAGCGCATCTGCTCGGCGCTCCATTCCGGCATTTGTCCGCTTAGCAGCGGAAGCGCGATAACGCTGATCACCGCCCACAGCGGAACGCCATAACCTCCTGCGGTGAACATATTGTCGAGGTAGGCATCGGGCGTTGGACCAGTCAACGCGGCGTAGGCAGCACCTAGGGCCGCTCCCAGCAACACGACGCCAGGAATGTGACCGAGGGCTGCGACAAGAGGAACAGAAGCTACCATTCCTGCTATGGCCCCGATTGCTGCTCGCCGGATAAGTCGATTCATCGTTGACACCACGTGAAGGGAGACAGGTTCAAGCACCCATCTCATTGCGAATGAGAGTCCCTTAATGGACAAAAGTTTCACCCGCACAAACCTCTTAATTTAAGACCTCACGCCGAGCGTGGCACAAGAGGATGCTCTGATTTGACAGCGTCGATGGCGTTCCATTCTAGAGTCGCATGGGTGTCGGTTGTGGGCGGCCGCTAACGATGGCGACGCAATCCTTCATTTCACCACCGTCAGCCAACTCTTCTGGTAAGAACGTTCGCGCCGATCTCCTTGCCTTCCCTTCCCATACCTAGGTGTCCGAAGTTGATACTGATGTACAAGTGTCACTCTATTGTCAGTGTCATTCTCTTGGCAGGAAGTTCAGCGTCGAAACCGGCGAATTCCGGATGAATCTCATTCAAAATCAATATCTTGCAGGCAAAGACCGTAATGAGTGCGGTGGCGACATTGGAACTTAGGTAATTATAGTGATTACTTTATTGAGTATAAGGCGGGTTTGAGCAAAATGGAGGTTCAGAACCTGCATCCATGAATGCCTGCGCTGACGCGGAAGCGTCATCGGATGCAAAGCAACGACAGGCGTCCCTCGTCTCATTGCGAGGGACTACCATTCGCCAACCGAGGTGTTTCTGTGGGATTTTAAGAAGCACAGGTTGCACGACCGATCTGAACTGAGCGGCCGGATAAGTGTGTTGACCAGAAGAGAGGAAAAGGGTTGAGCCAGGACACACTTCGTGGGCAAAGGTGCGTGCTGCCGCGCCCTCTTGTTTCCGTACTAGTCCCTTGCTTCAACCAGGGCCGGTATCTGATGGATGCTTTGCGCAGCATCCTGTGCCAAACGTATAGCCACCACGAGATTCTGGTCATTGACGATGGGTCAACCGATGACACACGGGAGGTGGCGGCGCGCTTTGACAAGGTGAAATATTTCTATCAGGAGAACCGCGGTCTCGCCTCTGCCAGGAACGCGGGAATTCGGGAAAGCAAGGGCGACTTGCTGGTCTTTCTGGATGCTGACGATCTGCTTTCGCCGAGTGCGTTACAGATCGGAGTAGGCGAACTGATGGCGCATCCTGAGTGTGCGTTTGTGTCAGGAGATCACCGGCGCGTTGCTGCGGACCTGACGCCGCTCTTCAAATTCCGGGCACGCCCGATCGAGCGAGATCACTACCTTGCTTTTCTGCGTGGAAATTACATCGGGATGCACGCCACCGTGATGTATAGGAGAAAGCCCATCGAGGAAGCCGGTGGTTTCAACGAGAGCCTGGCTGCGTGCGAAGATTACGACCTGTATCTTCGTATTGCACGGCAGAACCCGGTTCGCTGTCACGACAATGTCGTGGCCGATTACCGCCAGCATGACTCGAATATGTCACGTGATCCGGAGTTCATGCTGAAGTGGGCTCTGGCGGTTCACCACCATCAATACGACTATCTGAAAGGTCACGCCGATCGAGAACTGGCTTACGCTGAAGGAGACAAATATTTACGGGAGTACTACGGCAACCAGGTCTTCCGGCAGTTGCGAGCCAGGTTTCAGATGAGCCCCGCCGATTTTAGATCGATTCACAGCCTGCTGTTGCAATACCCGATTCTGAGAGTCTCAAAGGCACGAATGCGAGAGAAGCTTGGATATCTGGCCGGTACATTGCGACGTGTAGTGCGCAGGTCTACGGTGTGGCCACCCCTGGGAAAGGTCCGCTTTAGAGCGATGCGCTCACAGCGTCCAATCTGCCCGACAGGCTGCAATCTCCCTTCGATTACACGCTGGTACTCCGATCACTGGATCGAGAAATGGCAGGCACATCTGCATGGCCGTGTACTGCGGGTATGCGCCGCGGATCTTCGTGCTGACTCCATCGAATCCCTCGCACCTGAGGAATACGATGCCGTGATCTGCCCGCTGCAAATGCAGTCTGTCTACGACCTTGATTCGGCGATTGAAGCGATGTGCAGGGCCTTAAAACCCTCGGGTGTGCTCGTGGCCACACTTCCAGGAGTGACAACAGCGCAGGGCGCGGATGAGAACGATTTCTGGAGGTTCACTGAATTGTCGGCGCGCCGATTACTCGGGCAGAATTTCCCTGAGCATTCGATTCATGTACAGGGATTTGGCAATGTATTGGCAGGCATTGCTGGCCTGCACGGCGTTCCCGCCGAGGACATCGCCGCCATGGCCACGCTGGCTGGCGCGCAGACCACCGGCGACTGGTCGGTCGCCGTGCGGCAGAGCGGCAAGACGCTCGACGTGGGCGCACCGATGCGGCTGAAGAAGGAGCCGTTCGAGTTCGTGTTTCAAGGACCCGCCGACAT
>Ga0209465_10000329_pt1 | contig 22532 bp, 20 predicted proteins | sample PanSoiPlot1MoBio_FD_188321 | JGI IMG/M metagenome (GOLD analysis project Ga0209465, IMG submission 188321) | Tropical forest soil microbial communities from Panama analyzed to predict greenhouse gas emissions - Panama Soil Plot 1 MoBio (SPAdes)... | ecosystem: Environmental > Terrestrial > Soil...
CGACTTGCCTGGATTTACCGCGCTTTATGGCAGCGGGCGGGTTGCCCAAGCGAACTACACATTTTTTTTGCGGCGATCGGCCGACGATCTCCCGATGCAGAACCGTCCGATCGGGCGTCATCGGCAGTGGGGCGTTCGTATGCACTTCGCTATTTCGGTAATGCCCTGCTCAAATCCGACGAAACCGGCGAACTTGAATTCACGAGTGTAGAATTGACTGCACCCGGCGCTGCCTACGTGGAAGCCCTGGGAACCGTATTTGCTGCTGCCGCCCAGACGCTCGGATTCCGAAACGCTTCTGGGGAGCTATCGATCGATGGGATGAAAATTGATCCAGCGCATGCTATCGAAAAATTGCGTCATCACGGGTTTCTGCTGCTGCGTCTGAATGAATTCATGATTCTTTAGCGAAGCTTACGCCCTTCGTTGGCATCTCCACGTCCCTACCCCCACCCCAGCCGCCCCATAATCGCCCGCCCCATGATCCAGTCCTTGTCCTCCTCCGAGAGGAACGCCAGCTCCTCCGTGAAGTGCGTAATCCGCTGCCGGTAGGTCGCCTTGGCGAAGGAGTTCGTCATGTCGGTGCCCCAATAGCAGCGCTGCGGGCCGAATGCGTCGTAGAGGCGGCGGATGAACGGGGTCATGTCGCGGTAGGGGTAGGGCTCCGACGAATAGGTGGGGGCCGACGACAGCTTCACCGAGACGTTGGGGTATTTGGCGAGCGCGGCCGCTTGCGCCACCGCCTCCTCGCGCTTGTCCGCTTTCGCGATGTCGATCGACAGCCCCATGTGGTCGATGATGAGGGCAAGCTGCGGGTGGCGCTCGGCGATGGCGGCGAAGATCGGCAGGTTGCCGGGGGCGAGGAACATCACCGGGATGCCGGCCTTCTCGGCGGCGGGCCAGAACCAGTCGGCGGTGCCGTCGGTGAGCCACGCGGTCTGCGCCGCATTGAACGACACGCGGATGCCGAGCATGCCGGGCTGCTCCCTCCATTTCGGCAGCAGCGCGGCCGATTTCGGGTCGGCGAGCGGAATGCGGCCCATGATGCCGAAGCGGGTCGGATATTTGGCGTGGGCTTCCATCGCATAGTCGATGCGGTCGCCTTCCCATGACGGCGGCACGATGACGACGCGCTCAACGTCCGCCTCGTCCATCATCGGCAGAAGCTTGTCGTAGCCGAACGGTTCGGGAAGCTGCGGCACGGTGTTGGGCGGCCACGGCCGGTCCGGCGTGTTCGCCTTCCACAGATGCACCTGTGCATCGACGATGCGACGCGCGGTTTTGGGCGCGGGTGCCTGGGCGGTGGCCTGCTGCATGTCCGGCGCCGCGAGGGCGAAGCCTGCGCCGAGCGTGGAGTTGAGGAAACGGCGCCGGGAGAGCATGGGCTGTCCTCCGTGTTGGGTGTGTTGTTGCTATGTGTCGCTGTGGCCGTCGAAAACGCGACTGTCCTTAATCTCTCCCCGCTTGCGGGGGGTCGGAATTGGCGCACTTCGCGCAAATTCCGGGTGAGGGGGCCTCTCCACAGGCTCTGACTCGTGGAGAGGTCCCCTCACCCCGACCCTCTCCCCGCAAGCGGGGAGAGGGAGAAGAACAAGCTCATCGCCCGGCGTTCCGTCCACCGTTTGCGTACCTCACCCCTTCGCATTCCACTTCGCCGACAGCGCAGCGCGCGGAATTTCCTCGCCGCGCAGGTAGACCCGGTTGATGCGACGCGTATTGGCGATGTCGTCGAGCGGGTTGGCGTCGAGCACGATGAAATCCGCGCTCTTGCCGGGTGCGATCACGCCGAGGTCCGTGAGCCCGAGATTTTCCGCCGAGGTGCGGGTGCCGATCACCAGCGCCCGCATAGGCGTGAGCCCCACCTGTGTCACCAGCAGCTCCAGCTCCACATGGGAGCCGAGCCCGAAGAACTGGCCGCCCGACACGCCGCCGGTGTCGGTGCCGAGCCCGATGCGGGCGCCGGCGGCGTAAAGCTTCGCGGTGTTGCGCAGGTTGGTCGCCGCCATGGTGCGGGCGCGCAGCACGGCTTGCGGATTGGCCTTGGGGTCGGGCGAGAGCTGTTCGGCAAGCTCGCGCAGGTCTTCCGCCGAGAAGGCTTCGCGCAGCGCCGGATCGTCGAGCCAGGCGGGCTTTGCGCTGTAGATCGCGCGCCGCTCGCCCCACAATGTCTCCAGGAAAAACACGTGGGGCCGCTCTTTGACGAGCGCCAGAAACTCATCATCGATGTCGCGGTCGCGCACCATGTGGGCGAAGCCGTCGAGGCCGGCGCGCAGCAGGTCCTTGGCGTCGGCCAGCTCGACCGTGTGCGCCATCACGCGCAGATTGTGCTTGTGCGCCTCGTCGATGATCGCCCGGTAGAGGTTGGGCTTGAGCTTCTCCACCGTGCCGTTGCGGTCGTCCACCCAGATCTTCACCATGTCGGGCTTATTGGCTGCAAGCTCCTGCAGGTCCTTACGCGCCTCTTCCTCATTGGTGACTCCGTAGGCGGAGTCCCGCATCGGGCCACCCGGCCCCGCATTGGGCATGCCGAAGCCACTGCCGGTGGTGAGATAGCGCGCGCCTGAGCGCGCCTCGGCGCGCACCTTGTAGGGGAGATCGCCGCGTCCGGTGCCGGTTTCGAGGACCGCGGCGATGCCGTAATACGCGTAGCGATCGAGCATATCGAGCAGGTTTTCGCGGGTGTAGTTGTCCGGCGTGAAGCTGGTGCCGCGGCGATAGCCCATGTGCACGTGATCGTCGATCAGCGCCGGCATCACGGTCTTGCCAGTGATATCGACGCGCGCCGCGCCCGGCGGCACCGCGACTTCGCCATGGCGGCCAACGGCTGTGATCCGGTCGCCGGTGACGACGATGGCCGCATTCTCGATCGGGGCGCCGCCGTCGCCGGTGATGAGCCGGGCGCCTTCGAACACGGTCACGCCGGGAGTTTGGGCGTGCGCCGGTAGGAGAATAGCCGTCACCAAAAGCGCGACGGAGGCGATGAGAAAGGACAAAGTCCATTTTGCGTGCGCCATGGTGTGTTCCTCCACGTTTGTTGATTGGGCTGTAGGGTGGGTTGAGCTCTTGCGAAACCCATCGTCGATCGCGCCGGGAACACCGGCCGCCGATGGGTTTCGCTGCCGCTCAACCCATCCTACGATCACCGTAACACATCGCTCGCATCGGCCGCTGTGATCAACGCATTGGCGTCCGGCTCCAGCAGGAAGCCCTCCGCAACCGCCTTGCGGGCGGCAGCCTCCACGGCGCCGACATAGCCCGCGTGGTTGCCGTAGCGCTCCTCCAGCGAGGGGCGCGGGTCTTCGTTGGTGGTCCGTTCGGCCTTGGTCCTGGTGAACGGGATCATGCCGCCCGCGTAATTGCAGATGTGGCCCTTGTGGAAGCCCGCCGCGGTGATGTTCCAGCCGAGATAAGTGCCGAGCGGCGCATCGCGCAACACCACCGGCACGCCGCCGAGTTCGTTGCCATCGGCATCGACCCGCGGCACCTTCAGCCGGATGACCTGCTTGATGCGCGGTGGCACGACCGTCTGCACGCCCGTGCCATCCATGTAGTTGAAGTCGGGCCCGAAGTCATAGTCGAGCCCCGGATTGATGAGACCGCTCGGCGCGTGTCCCGGCAGGCCCGGCAGGGCCGGAAATCCCATCGCCTCGCTGGTGGCGTCGACCAGCGTGCCGGCCGCCAGCGTCGGGTAGCGGCTCGGCGGCGGCGCCACGTCCTTCATGACCCAGTTGCGGAAGTGCACCCGAATCGCGTTCACGGTCTGGGTGTGCGGCATCGGATTGGTGGGGAGCACGCCGGTGCCCCATCCGGAGCTGGGACACGCCGGCGTCGGCAATGCCGTCGTGCTGAAGCCGCCGGGGCCGCCGCCGTGCTGCGTGCTCGGGATGTAGTAGCGCCGCACATTGTCCGGCAGCGGCAGGTCGGTGTTGCCGGCCGAGCCCACCCATTCGGGCGTGAGCTTGAGGCCCCACGCCTCCGCGGCGCCGAAATGCTCGATGATCTTCGGGCAGGTGTGACTGGCGTTGCAGCGGTCGAGAATGCCGCCGGCCGGAAGACCGCGGACCGGGTCGGGCGCGGCTCCCCACCATTGCGGGCCTTCGCTGCCGACCTCATAGAGCTTGAGCACACCGTCCGGCAGGGCAAAGCGATAGTTCAGCGCAATGCGCCGGCCCGCGATGATGGGCCAGGCGCCGTCATAGACCTTCCGCCCCGCTTCGTCCTGGTTGAAACCCAGATGAATGAAGCCGCGCACGAAATTGCCGGACTGTGAGACGCCGCGGGTGATCGCCCAGGACACTCCGCCGGCGATCGGATTGGGCGTGCCGGCATCATCCTGCGCGGCCTTACGGAAGAACGAGCCGACGTCGCGGAAGGCCGCGAAGCCGATGCCGAGCACCGGCGGGTCCTTGGCGGTGAACGTCACCTGATAGAGCAGGTTTGGATCGAAGCCGTTCTTCAGGCAGATCTGGGTCGGATCGGGCGTGCCGGGGAACGGGTTTTCGGCGCTGCATTTGGCAAACGCCCAGTCGGCGGGCGCAATGTCCGTCGCCGTCCCGATGGTGCCGTCGATCGTCTCGGACGCATGGGTCGTGAGGCTGGCCTCCTTCGTGTCGAGACTCGCCGGCCGATAGGGCATCGGATTGCTGTGAATGATCATCGGCCGCGAAGCCTTGCCGGACGCATTCATGATCCGCGCCATGACGCGGCCCGTAATCGCCGAGCCGTCGGGATTTTTCGCGGTCGGCACCATGACGTAGTCGTTGTCGGGCCCCGGCGCCGTCGAGCCCGAGCTGTCGCCCTGCCATCCGCTGGAGAGACCGATGTCGCCGTTGGCGCGCTCGATCGGCACGATCGCGAGGCGGCGGGCGCGGTTGGGCACGTCATGCCACATCAGGCGGCTCGCCTTCGCCATGTCGACCGGCTTCACGATCTGGAAGGTCGCGGTGTATTCCACCATGCCGCGCGCATTGCGTGGTGCCAGCTTGATGTCCTGGATTATCGCGTTGTGCGGGTCGTTGGGATCAAGCTCGCCGAACGCCTTTCCGGTCAGCGTTTCGTACTGGCCGGCGCTGCCGAAGCTCGCACCATCGAAGGCGGGCGAGACTTTCTTCTCGATCGCGATGCGGGTCACGCGCGCTTGCGCGGTCGCGGTTGCCGCGAGGACGAGCCCTATGGCGGTGAGACAAGCCGCAGGTGCCGTGATAGTGTTGCGAAGCCTCTGTGCGGTTTCGAGCATGGTTTTCCTCCCGAATGCGTAAAACGTCAGGATCGCGTGGCCCGCTTGATCAGCGGTGTTCTTCCGCATGCCAAATGACTCTATCGGATGTTTGGCGCGTAGGGTGGGCAAAATCGCATCCATGTCCATTGATGAACACCTGCTTTGCCGGCGATTTTGCCCACGCGTTCAAATCGAAAGCCGACTGCGTGGGCATCGCGCCCGCGCAGTGGAAATGAATAATAGAGTTGTCGAACGGGCGCGATGCCCACCCTACCTGCCTCCTTCACTTGCCCAAGCGATCCGGCCCTTTCGCAAGCATCTTTACGCGATAGAGTCCCTCACGCGCCGTGAGGTAGAGCGTCTGCTTGTCGGGTCCACCGAAGGCCACATTGGCGGCCTGGCGGCCGGCCTTGATGGTGCCGAGATATTCGCCCTTGGCGTCGAACACCTGAACGCCTGTGACGGTGGTTATGTACAGCCGGCCGTCCCGATCGATCGCGAGGCCGTCGGCTCCGCTTTCGGTGCCGGCCGGGATATCGCGAAGCTGCAGGAACGGCCGCTTGTTCTTGACGGAGCCGTCGGGCTGAACGTCATAGGCGAACACGGTCGGATTGAGGGTGTCGTCGACGATAAGGGTCTTGCCGTCGATGGTGAGCGTCAGGCCGTTGGGCCGCGGCACGGTGCCGTCGATCAGGATCGGCGTCTTGGTGCCGGCCGGCAGATAATACACATAGGTCGGGCGGCCCGGCACCACTGGCCGCGGGCCCGGGTCGGTGAAATAGATGCCGCCCTTGTCATCCACGATCAGGTCGTTGGGTGCCAGCAGCGGCACGCCCGGTGGGCCTTCGGTGAGCACCGTGATGGTGCCGTCGCGGTTGCGCTTGGTGATGCGTTTGCCGTCGCCCTCCGCGAACAGGAGTTCGCTGTCCCGGGTCAGCGCGAGGCCGTTGCCGCCATTGGTGCCTTCGCGCGCCACGCTGATCTTGCCGCCCGGATCAAGAAAATAGGTCTTGCTGACCCTGATATCGGAGAAATAGAGGCCGCCGTCAGCGGTGCCGACCGGACCTTCCGTGAAGACGTAACCTTCCTGGACCAGCTCCGGCGTGGCTCCCGACGCCAGCACACCCGGAATCCCTTGTGGCGTCTGCGCCAACACTGGCATAACGAGCGCCGCGATGATCGCTGCTGCTGCCAATGCCGATGGACTTCCAATTGGTCGCCGCCTTGCCGTCATGATTTCCTCCCTGCTCCAGCATTTGCCGGTCGGCTGCCTGCACCGGATTGCGGGCATTGTATCAGAGCGGCGGCATTGGCCGGAAGCCGGCACTTGGAGCGGCCGCACAGTTGGCGTCCTCCAACATGGCCCGCTGTAGGGGCGATCGTTGTGGTCGCCCCATTCGTAGTATCCGGCAACAGAGCGACCGTAAGGGTCGCCCCTGCTCATCTTCCGTTGACGCGAATCCTTTGTTACCGCTTGCATGACGGTCCGATCACTTCAGATTGGCTAAAGCGAGCGACTGATATGACTAGATACTGCAATCTTGACCGGAGTCTGCTCTGTGGGTGCTAAAGTCACCGTTCGTTGGCGCCATCCTATTCGGATGGTCGTTCCGGTGCTACATTGGAGCAAAGCAACAGTGCGTTTCGGGAGGTATCGCCCATGCTTGATTGCCTGAAGGCTGCTCGCCACGTCGCTGCTTCCAACATTACCGGCATCACCGAAAGGGTCCGCCAATGCGCGACGACGGGCGTCGCCATTGCGGCGCTAACGGGCGCAGTCCTTATGCTCCCGACGACTGCCCTGGCGCAGATGCCGTCGGATATTGCCGAGAAGATCGCTGCGCTCGGACGCGTGGTCGACCCAGAAAACACGGCCAAAATCTACACGCCCCTGCAGGAGAAGGAGCCATACGCGGGCATCAAGGTGATGCGCGACGTGAAATACGGCGAAGATGTTCGCAACGTCGTCGATATTTTCGTGCCCGAGACCGGTGCCGGCGGCCGCGCGGTGCTGATGTTCGTCCATGGCGGCGGCATGATCCGCGGCAACAAGCATCCGCCAGGCAGCGCCTTCTACGACAACATCATGCTGTTCGCGGCCCGTCACGGCACGGTCGGCGTCAACGTGGAATACCGGTTGGCGCCGCAGTTTCCGTGGCCGGCCGGCAACGAGGACCTAGCCGCAGCGGTGCGTTTGGTTGCCGACAAGGCCGCGGAGTTGGGCGCGGACCCGACCCGCGTCTATCTGATGGGACATTCGGCCGGCGCTACCCATGTGGCATCCTACGTGTCGCATCCGGAATTCCATGGACCTAAGGGCTCCGGCCTCGCCGGCGCGATCCTCTCCTCCGGCGGCTACGACTTCACCAAAGACGAACAGAGCGAGGGCAGGATCGCGTATTTCGGCAAGGACCCGGCGCTGCTTGCGCAGCGGTCGGCGGTGGCGGGTCTCATCAAGACCAAAGTTCCGTTGATGATTTCTTCGGCTGAACTCGATCCACCGCCGATTGCAGCACAGTCCGCCCTGCTCAAGGACGCATTGTGCAAATCGGAACACCGCTGCGTGCGCAGCATCGTCCTGCCGAGGCACAGCCATATGTCTGAGTCCTACTCGATCAATACGGCGGATACGCAGCTCTCGGACCAGATCCTTGAATTCATCAAGACCGGCAAATAGGCTGCAAGGCATTGATAAACACGCTGTTATCGCCCGGCTTGACCGGGCGATAAGTAACCACCGATCTTGGGTTACTGGATTGCCGGTCAAGTCGGGCAATGACACCAACAGGTCGGTGCGGGACCATCATATTTTATTTTAACGGTCATAACTATCGAGGCCACAAACGATGGCGGAACTCTCGCAATGGGTCGGCAGCCTGCCGATCAGTCTGGCGATGCGCCGCATTACCTGGCTCGTCCCTATGCTGCAAACCCTCCATATCCTGTCGATTGGGATCGTGTTGTCTTCGGTCGTCATGATCGACTTGCGTATCTGGAGGGCTTCGCGGTCCGGTACCGCGATCGCGCGCAGCGAGCACTTCATCCCGTGGATGTGGACTGCACTCGCTATCGCAACCCTCACCGGGATCGCCCTGATGTTCGGAGCGCCGCGGTCATGGCGCGACGGCGCGTTCGTGGCAAAGCTCTACATGATGGCAGCCGCCACAATGGCGACGGTGGCGCTTCCCATCATGCTGCGGCGGAACGATTGCGGCGGCAAGGATGCTGGTGTGCCGGCGCAGCTTGTCGGAGTCGCAGCGCTGCTGCTGTGGCTCGGCGCAACGCTTGCCGGCCGCGGGCGATGGATTGCCGGCGCGCTGGGCGGGTGAGCGGGAGCACAGATTGAAGGCCTTCACCGACTTCCTGCATTGGGTGGAAACAACGCCCCTCGCCATCTTGGTCTCGCAATCCACCTACGGCTTCTCGGCGATTGACATGTTTCATATCGCCTCCGTCTCCGTGGTGTTCGGGATGATTGCAATTTTGGATCTGCGCCTGACGGGTATGGCGTTTTCCGATTTTTCCGTCACCGATCTGTCCCGGCAGGTGCTGCCGTGGACCTGGGCGGCGTTCGTGATCGCGGCGATCACAGGCGGGCTCATGTTCACCGGTCAAGCGGTGAAATATTCCGTGAACTTTGCGTTCCTGGTTAAGATCGCGCTGATTGCGCTCGCCGGCCTCAACGTGCTGGTGTTCCACTTCATCACGTATCGTGGCGTTGCGAAGTGGGACCGGGGCGTCCCGGTGCCATGGGCCGCCAAACTCGCCGGCGCCTTGTCCCTTGTGATCTGGATCGCAGTTACTGCCTATGGGCGCTTTACGGCGTACTATATGTTTCCCTAGCGTGGGCAAAAATGCTTTTGTCGCAGCCTGCCGCAGCCAGAATGGAGCGAAGCGAAATCCGGGAATACACACTCAAAGATCGGCCACAGATTGCGCTTCGCTCCATCCGCGCTACCATCTGTTTCCTTGTTGTTCAAATTGATCGAAACCGCTTTTAGAATAGCGTGTGATGGCTTCGAGCGAAACGACCGTCGAACCGAACGCTCCAGCGCAGCAGGCCGTCGCGCCGCAGCGCGAAGTGATGTACCGTCACACCGTCGCGGTGCGCCTGACCCACTGGATCAACGCATTAATCCTCGTCTTGTTGCTGATCAGCGGACTGCGGCTGTTCAACTATCACCCGGCCCTGTATTGGGGCGATTACGGCTACAGCGGCGTGCCGTCCTTCTTTTCGATCGCGGCGTTGGAGGATATCGACACTGACGAGCCGGTGGGCGTGACCACTGTCATGGGCCACAACTTCATCACCACGGGCGTACTGGGTGTGACCTACGATCTTCAAGGCGAGCCCGTCGCAGGCGCATTTCCGAAATGGCTTATACTTCCGGGCGGCCTTGCGCTGGCGCGCGATGTGCATTTCGCCGCGGCATGGCTGCTCGTGCTCAACGGCCTCGTCTATTTGCTGTTCGGATTGTTCACCGGACACTTCCGCCACAACCTGATGCCGAGCGGCGTGGAGCTTCACCCACGCCACATGCTCGCCGACATCTGGAACCACCTGCGACTGCGCCGGCCCCGCGGCGCGGCGGCGCGCCACTACAACGTGCTGCAGAAGCTCGCTTATGTGATCGTGGTCTTCGTGCTGCTGCCCGTCATGGTGCTGACTGGGCTTACCATGTCGCCCGCCGTCACGGCCGCGATGCCGTTCCTGTTCGATATATTCGGAGGACGACAATCGGCGCGCACGCTCCATTTCCTGGTCGCCAATCTCCTGGTGCTGTTCGTGCTTATCCACATCGTCCAGGTCATTGTGACCGGCATGTTCAACAACATGCGTTCCATGATCACCGGACGCTACGCGGTCTTGCCAGAGGAGGGAAAATGAGCCTCATCACCCGCCGCTCTCTGATCGCCGGCGGTTCCGCCGCCACTGCGACGTTGGTGTCCGGCTGCGACCAGAATTCGTTTCTGAATATGCAGTCGCTGCGCCGGATCCTCGATTTCGGACAGCTGATGTCGCTGCACGCGCAGCGCCTCCTGCTGTCGGGCCAGCCGCTGGTGCGTGAATATGCGGAAGCCGAGATGTCGCCGGATTTCCCGCCCAACGGCACCGAACGGCCGAACGGCATAGCGTATTTCCGGCACATGATCTCGAATTTCGCGGACTTCCGGCTCACCGTCGACGGCATGGTGCAGAAGCCGTTGTCGCTCACTCTCGACGAGATCAAGGCGATGCCGTCCCGCGCCCAGATCACTATGCACAATTGCGATGAAGGCTGGTCCGCGATCGGCAAATGGACCGGCGTGCCGCTCGCCCATCTGCTGCAAACCGCAGAGCTGATGCCGCAAGCGCGCTACATCGTGTTCCATTGCATGGATGAGATGGTGCGCACCCCCGACAACAGCGGTTTCTACTATGAGAGCATCGATCTGTTCGACGCGATGCATCCGCAAACCATTCTGGCCTATGGGATGAACGGCAAGGCTCTGCCGGTTGCCCACGGCGCGCCGCTGCGGCTGCGGGTCGAGCGGCAGGTCGGCTACAAACACGCCAAATACATCAACCGCATCGAGGCAACAGACCGCCTCAGCCACATCGCGGGCGGCAGGGGCGGCTTCTGGGAGGACCGCGGCTACCAGTGGTACGCGGGGCTGTGAGTCCGGGAGCGCGGGCGTCCCGCGCTTCTTCTTCAAAGAGGAGCGGGCGGGACGCCCGCGCTCCCAGCCGGCAATCGATAAAGCTCCCCATACTTGTGACACAGATAGGTCACGTAAGGCGCAATCGTCATCGGCTCGCCAGTTGTATGCGTGATCAACTCGTTCGGCTGGAACTTGCGCCCGTGTCGGTAGATGTGCATAGCGAGCCATTTGTGCAGCGTGCCGAATTCCCCGCGCGCAATCTCATCTGGGATTTCCGGATGCGCCGCGATGGCAGCCCCATAGAACTGGGTGCTAAGAATGTTGCCGATGGTGTAGCTCTGAAAGCTGCCGCCGATGCCGCCGGAAAACCAGTGGACGTCCTGAAGGCAGCCGTCGCGATCGTCGTGTGGCGCGATGCCGAGGTCGGCCTCGATACGGGCGCGCCACGCTTGGGGGAGGTCCTTCACGGCCAAGCGGCCCTCGAGCAGGTCGAGTTCCAGATCGAACCGCATCATGATGTGAAGGTTGTACGTTACCTCGTCTGCATCGGTGCGGATCAGGGAGCGCCGCACTTTGTTGACGGCGCGATAGAACGTCTCCAGCGTGACCTTGCTGAACTGCTCTGGAAATGCCGCCTGCAGGGCAGGGTAGAAGTGCTCCCAGAACGCGCGCCCGCGTGCCACCATGTTTTCCCACAGCCTCGACTGGCTTTCATGCACGCCCGCTGACGTGCCCCAGCCCAGCGGCGTGCCGACAAGCGCCGCATCAATCCCCTGTTCGTACATTGCGTGCCCGGCCTCGTGGATGGTCGAGAACAGCGCCTGCCCGATGTCGGCTTCGTCAATCCGGGTGGTGATGCGCACGTCGCCGGTCGAAAATTTGGTGCAGAACGGATGATGGGTCTTATCGATCCGGCCGCGCTCGAAATCGTATCCGAGCCGCCTGGCCACGGCGACACTGAAATCGAGCTGCGGGATTTCGGCAAACATGCCGCGCAGACAGCTATCGTCCGCCGGAGGCTGGTCGCAAACGGCGCGCACGATTGGCACCAGCTCGTGCCGCAACGCGGCGAACAGCGCCAGCACGGACTCGGTCGTCATGCCGGCGTCGTAGTCGTCGATCATCGGATCGGTAATGCGTTGATAGGGAGAGAAATAGCCGGCATATTCGCGGCTCAGCTCGACCGTCTTTTCAAGGTAGGGCCGCATGGTGGCGAAGTCGTTCGCTGGCCGTGCCGTGGTCCAGGCCATGTAGGAGGCGGAGCTGTGCGCGCTCACCCTCTCCACATAGTCGCTCGGGACGCGGATTGCTCTCTCGAAGTCGCGACGCACCACACGGATCAGGCTCGCGTCATCGGAATCATGAGGCAACCCCTCCGTATAAGGTGCAAGCGCGTCGACCAGCCTGCCGAGCGCCGAATCCACAGATTTTTCGTGGGCGAGCTTGCTCAGCATCGCCGCTTGGCGGCCACGCGCTGCTGCGCCGGCAGCCGGCATGTAGGTGGCCTGATCCCAATTCAGCACGGCGCCGGCGAAACTGAGATCGCTGATCTCCATGAGCCGGCGCTTAAGCTCCGTGAGCATGGCTTCGGCCGACTGGCGGCCATGCGACCGCTCGACCGCCCTCACGACAGACTTGTTGGCTGCCTTCACGGCGCGGCCAATGCCCTTGACCTTAGGTCGCTTCGGGCCGGTGGATTTGCTCTTTGCGGTCTTTGCCTCCCGTGGCTTGATTGCGGCTCGGGGGGTGGAAGCTTTTGTGGCAGCGGCTCTTGCGTTTGCGGTCTTTGTCTTGGTGTTTCGTCTGGCGATCTTCGTCATATTCATCGTTCCAGCCGCGCCCCGACCTCCGACTACACCAAATCAGCGACTTTCGCGATGGGGCTCGCGATGCAGGATGGGTTGAGCGAAAAGGGAAACCCATCGACGGCCTTTTTGCATGGCACCATCCTCTTGATGGGTTTTCGCTGCCGCTCAATCCATCCTACGGGCTACTGGCGTCTCGCCGCTCGTTGCATTTGAAAATGCCATTGCGGGCAGTACAATTCTCGATCATGGAGGAACGCCCATGTTCCTGAGAAATTTCTGGTACGTCGCGGCCTATGACCGCGAGGTCGGGCGCAGGCCGATGGGGCGGATGATCCTTGGCGAGCCGGTCGTGTTTTTCCGCAAGGAGGACGGCACGCCCGTCGCGCTCGAGGATCGTTGTGTCCATCGCCACCTGCCGCTCTCCATGGGCAAGCTTGTCGGCGACCATCTGCAATGCCACTACCACGGCCTGCATTACGACAGCACCGGCCAGTGCGTGAAGGTGCCGGGGCAGAACACCGTTCCGCCGTCAGCCCAGGTGAAGGCCTATCCGGTCGTCGAGCGGTATCACTGGCTGTGGATCTGGATGGGCGATCCGGTGCGCGCCGATCCGGACAAAATCACGGATTTCCATTGGCTCGCGGATCCCAATTGGGGCGCCAAGGGCTGCTATCTGCATGTCAAGGCCAGCTGGCAACTCATTGTCGACAATCTGCTCGATCTCACGCATCTCGCTTTCGTGCATGAGTCGACAATCGGTAACGCAGCGCTGATAGAGAACGCCACCGTCAAAGTGACACGCGCGCCGAACAATGTCGTGGTGACCCGCTGGATCGTCGATGCGCCGGCCCCCCCCACCTTTGTCAAGGCAGGGGGGGTCACGACGCCGGTCGATCGCTGGCAGATCATCGATTTCGTGCCGCCGGCGTTCTTGCGGCTCGATGTCGGTTGCGCGCCGACCGGGACTGGAGCCCCGCAAGGCAAACGGGTCGGCGGCATCAACATGCGCAATCTCAACGCCATTACCCCGGAAACCGAGACCACCAGCCATTACTTTTGGGGCCAGGCCCATGACTGGGATGTCGGCAACAGGGCGTTGACCGATATGCTGGTCGAACAGATCACCACGGCGTTTCTGGAGGACGTAGCGGTGTTCGAGGCGCAGCAGCGCAATATAACGCTCCTGCCGAACGCTCCGCAGATCGACATCAATGCCGATGCCGGCTTGATTCAGGCGCGCCGCATCCTGGATCGCATCCATAAGGAGGAACTTGCAGCAGCCCCGATGGCGGCAGCTGAATGAGGACCCAGGCAGGCTTCGGATAAGACCGTTGCGGCAGCCCGGGTGCATGAGCAACCTGGCGGCGGCATCCCGCATTATCCATGAGAGCGAAATCGGCTGGCCGGCGATGCCCTCAGGCTCGCCGCCGTGTTCCTGATATCAGGCTCGTCTGAAACAACGCGAGACGCGCGTTCGGGAGGTCGCAAATGGTAGTTGAACACCCTTACACGAAGGAGCAGGCCACGGACTGGCCGGTGCTCGATCACATTCGCGAACTGGTGGCGGAGGAGCAACGCCTGTATCAGCAAAGTGCGCCTACCGATGCCGATCAGGAGCGGCTGCAAAGAATCAAAATCGAACTGGATCAGTACTGGGATCTGCTGCGCCAGCGTCGCGCCCTCCAGCAATCTGGCCGTGATCCGGCCGAAGCGCAGCTTCGGCCGGCCATGATCGTCGAGAAATACGAGGGATGACTGCGCCGCGCTCGTTGAGTCGGTCTAGTCGATTGCCTCAGCCATGTGATCGGATTTGAGCATCGATCAAGTCATAGCGTTGGAGCGGCCGCACAAGCGGCGTCGTGACACATCGCCGCTGTAGGGGTGACCCTTGTGGTCGCCCCTATCGCCGAGTGCGACGAATGGCGACCACAAGGGTCGCCCCCTTATATCATCCTCCCGTCGGCAGACTCGTAAACGCGCTACTTCTTTCTGTTGAAATACCGAGTGTCCGGTGGCGGCTGATTCTTGCGGGTCGGCATCAGGAGGCCTTCCGGGCTCAAAAAGTATGGATCATTACCGATCTTGACCATGGCGTTGTCGCCGGCACAGGCCTCCTCGAGCCAGACCGGCCTCGGATTGGGATTACGCTTATAGGTTCGATTCTTGGTCCACGGCTGCGTCAGCGCATGATCGTAGGACGTGATGTCGTCGTGAAGCAGATTCTTGTCGGCCTTGTCGAGATAGATACGCTCCTTGATGACGGCCTGATTGTCGTCATGGAACGGAATGCCCTGGGCGTCGTAGGTGTGCGGGGCGCGCATGTACCGGGTCTCGACCTCGAGCACGTCATATTTGCCGTCGCCGTCCTGATCGATCCATTTGCCGATGGAATAGCCCGCAAACACCGGCAGGGTGGTCTCCGGATCGGGCCATTCGCGTCCGTCCGTGTAGATGCGCCGATAGGAATCATTGACGTGGCTGATCAGGATGTACGTGGTCTCGGGGGTCACAACGATTTCCATCGGGTCGTAGGCATTCATCATCATCGGCATGCCTTGTGGCAGGCAATACCATGATGGCACGTTACCGGGTCCGCCGTTCGCCATATCGGCCAGATTGGCCTCGTAGACCTTCTGGTACTCAGGGGTGAGGGGTGGTTTTTCGTCGCCGACTGCCCATCGCGGCACGAAGGTGCGGTTCCATTGGCCACGCAAGTCCGGATATTTGTCGACACTTTTGGAGTCGTCGGCGGACGCCGCAGCAATCAGGACGCACAGCGCTGCGAGGAGGGGAGCCACAAGAGCGAATGGGCTGGCCGATTTAAGCAATGACATGACACTTATCCTTCACGTCCGGTCGGCATGTTTAATCCCAAAAGCGGGCGCAGCGCATGAGAGCGTGAAGGATGGGCTGAGCTCAGCGAAACCCCTCAGCGGCCGATCTTCACAACCGAGTCCCGATGGGTTTCGCTCTGCTCAACCCATCCTACGCTACGCGTATGCGGCACCTCACTGCGTCTTTTCGACGATCGGCCTGCCGTCGATGAACTTGATCTTGTTGACGTTCCAGGCGCCGCCGGGCGCGCCGCTGCGCAGCGGCTCGATGGTCAGGCGCAACTCGTCGCCGGGCTTGAGCGATTTGCTGTTCCAGCCGTCGCGGGCGAGCGCGCTCGGACTGCCGCCTTCCAGGTTCCACGCCTCGGTGTTTCCGTCCTTGTCCTTGATATCGAGAACGATGAAGGAGTGCGGACTGGTGTATTTGTACTCCTTGACGACGCCGGTCACTTCCTGCGGGTGTTCCTGATCGAACATTGCGAACGAATGGTGGGCAACGGCCACGCCCGTGAAGGCTACGAAAGCGATTCCTGCGAACATGATAGCTAGAAAGGTCCTCATGCATTTCCTCCGTTCGACACAGCACTGACATCGGAAACGTCAGCACTTCCAACGCGACAGCTGAGTGGCAAAATACACCACTTGGTGACGGGGGAGAAGGGGTTGCGGTTTCGAGCAGGGCTGGCCTTCGAACACGCGCGCAATCGCCACACATGCAGTTGTACTTCCCTCTCCCCGCTTGCGGTCCGCAAGCGGGGAGAGCGGTGAAGGCGCGGTCGCACCGCCACATCGCCTCATCCGGGCTTCATCGCGATGGCGATCTTGCCGAAATGCCGATTGGCTTTCATCATGTCCAGTGCCTCCGTAACCTTCGTGAGCGGGAAGATCTTATGGATAGGTAAGCGCAGCATGCCAGCCTCGACAGCCGGCCATAGGTCGGCGCGCATCAACCGGTTGACCTCGCGAACCTCCTCGAGCGTACGCGTGCGGAAGGTCACACCGATGTAGTCGATCCGTTTCGCGGCGTGCTGATCGAAGTCGAATTCGCCCTTCATGCCGCCGAGCCGGCCGACATTGACGATACGGCCGAGGACGGCCGCGGCGGCGAGGTTCTGGTTTGCCACCGAGGCCGACACCAGATCGATGATAATGTTCACGCCCTTGCGGCCGGTCGCTTTCTTCACCTCGTCCGGCCATCCGGGCTGCGTGGAATCGATTGCGAGGTCGCAGCCGAATTCCTTGAGCCGCGCGCGGCGCTCCGAATTGGTCGAGGTGCCCATCACCAGCGATGCGCCCATGAGCTTTGCGATCTGCATGCCCATCAGGCCAACGCCGGCGCTGGCGCCCTGCATCAGCAAGGTTTCGCCGCGCCTGAGGCGGCCGGCGGTGACAATGGCATTGTGCATGGTGCCGAGCGCGACCGGCAAGCAGGCTGCCTGCTCATAGGTCATGTTGTTGGCGGGGATGCGATGAACGCGCATAGAGTCGGTGACGGCGTATTCCGCAATGCCGCCCGGCGCCGTCGCCATGACGCGGTCTCCGGGCGCAATGCCGGTGACCGCGCTGCCGACCGCCTCGACCTCGCCCGCACATTCGAGTCCGATCCTCGCGCCGACACCGCCGACCGCACCGTGCCGAAGCCCCGATGCCACAATGAGATCGGCGCGATTGAGCGTGGAGGCGCGCACGCGGATCAGGACCTCGTTGGGTTTGGGCGCAGGTTTTTCGAGATCGCGAATCTCGACCCCGGCCGCGCCCAGAACGGCGGCTTTCATGTTCGCTCAGTTAGTCGCAAAGCAATAGAACAGGCCGGCGCCGCCGGTGCTCTTGAGGTCCGTCTGGCTGCAGCCGCCTTCGGAGCCGCGCGACGGGTGCGAGGCGTTCCACGAGCGGCCCTCGACGGTGTCCTGGATGCCCTGCCGATCGATATGGCCGAGCATTGCAGTGCCCTGGGTGCTGCTCGTCCAGTTCTTGCAGGTGCGGTCTTCGCCGGGCGGGAACGCGCGGCCCTCCATGGTCGAGCCGGTGAGGGCATCATGCTCATTGGGCGTATCGCCGCGCCCCTTGACCACTTCGCCCTTTTCGGTGAGCGCGGTCTGCTTGGTGAGATTGTTGTTCTGGCCGTGCAACTCGTCGATGTTCTTGGCAATGACGACGCCCTTGACGTTCTGCCACGGGCCATTGCCGATGCGGTCGCGCGCATTGACGGCGGGCTGACCGTTGGCGGCCTGAGTGCTGAGATAGGCATGCCAGGTCTTGGCGCCGGCACCGGCGGCCTGGGCGAGCTGTTGGCAGCGAGCATCGGCGCCCGAAAGGCCGCCGAGGTCCGCGCCCTTGCCGGAGCCGGTGCTGGTAACGAAGAAGCTCATGTTGGCCTGCTGGGCCTGCGCGCCCGTCGACCCGGAGAGCATGAGCGCGGCCGATACCAGAATGGTCGAACGTACGGTCTGTTTCATTTTCAGGTCTCTCCCGGTGATCCGCCCAGCGGCCGATGCGGCCGTGGCCGGGCGGTCGTTTAGCACGAAATCACGACGCACGTGTAGCAGCAGGGGAGCGAAATCGGCGCGCGACAACGAAAATGGGACAACGCTGCGATTGGCTGGCACGCCGGGGCGCGGTGGCAAAAAAATGACGCCATGTTAGGTTTTCCGGCATGTTTGGTTATTGACCTTGCGCGATCGAGTTAGCAGGGTCGCACAAGGCTGGCGGCGGGGGACAAACGCCCAACACGCGCCGCCATGCCGCAAGGAGGGAGCTTCCCATGTATCGCTCAGCGCTATTGGCGTCGATGATTGTGACGGGTCTCGGCTTGGCGAGCCCGGTCCTCGCACAATCGACCGTATACATTCCGGCCATTCTCGAACTCTCGGGCGCCGGCGCGGTATCCGGCACCAATTTCCGCGACGGCATGCTGCTGGCGATTGACGAGATCAACGCCAAGGGCGGAATTCTCGGTCGCAAGATCGACACGCCGCTCCTCGATACGCAAAGCGACGCAGGCATCTCGCGAGCCCAGATGCAAAAGGTGCTCGACAACAACCCGTACGTCATTCTTGGTCCCGTGTTCTCCGGTTCGGTGCTGGTGGACATGGCGCTGACCCAGCAGGCCGAAATTCCGGAGATTGTCGGCGGCGAGGCGGCGACCATCACCCAGAAGGGCGACCCTTATGTCTTCCGCACCTCGTTCGGCCAGCAATTCAGCATGCCGAAAATCGCCAACTACATTCGCGATAACGTCAAAGCGAAATCGGTCGCCGTGCTGTGGGTCAATAACGATTTCGGCAAGGGAGGACGCGACAACTTCATCAAGGAAATGGCGGCGCGCAACATCAAGGTCACCGCCGATATTTCCACAGAGTCCGGCCAAGCCGATTTCTCAGCCGATGTGGTCAAGATCAAAGCCGCTAATGCCGACGCGATCTTCGTCTATCTCAACGAAGAAGAGAGCGCCCGATTCCTTCGCGAGGCCAAGAAGCAAGGGCTCAAAGCCCCGCTTATCGGCGAGACCACCTTGCTCGGCCAAAAGGTGATCGATCTGGCGCAGGGCGCAGCTGACGGCGTGCGCGGCCATGTCGGCCTCACGGTCGATGCGCCCATCCCCGCGGTGAAGGAGTTCGCCGAACGGTTCAAGAAGCGCTTCAACTACGTATGCGATCACAACGGCATCAAGGGTTATACCGCCGTTTACTTCATCAAGCATGTCACCGAGAAAATGGGCAAGTTCGACAGCAAGCTGTTCGCGCAGACCTTGCACGGCATGACGATTACGCCGAAGGACGAACCGGGCGTCCTGATGGAGACGACGTTCGATAAGAACGGCGACATCGACCGCGAAAGCTTCCTGGGCGAGGTCGTGAACGGTAGTCAAAAGATCGTCGAGATATTGCCCAAGCTGGGGAAATAGCCAACACCACTTTGCAGGTTTCTCGCCCGGCCCCTCGGGCGGGAACAGAGCGGCCCTCCATGGCTTCCTTCATCCAGCTTTTCGCCTCCGGCCTTGCGACGGGAGCGATTTACGCCCTCATCGCCATCGGATTCACGTTGTTGTGGCAGACCTCGCAGACGATCAATTTCGCGCAGGGCGAATTTGTCATGCTGCCTGCGTTCTTCATATTGGCAGCCATGAATGCAGGCGCGCCGTTCTGGCTTGCCGCGTTGATCGGCGTTGCGCTGGCGATTGTTATTCTTGGGCTTCTGTTCAAGATCGTCATCGTCGATCCGATGCTCCGATATGGCGTGTTGCCGCTCGTCATTTCAACGATCGCCCTCTCGCTATTCCTCAAGGAGAGCGCCAAGGATTTCTACAGCTCGCAGGCACAGCCATTCCCGGCTCTGGTGCCGGCGACCGATATTCATGTCTTCGGCGCAGTCATTTCGACGCAAAGCCTGGCGGTGCTGGCGGTTGCCGTCATCACGGTCGTCGCGTTGCATGTGTTGCTCCACAACACCCGGCTCGGTCGGGCAATGCAGGCGACCGCGCAAAACCCGACGCTGGCGCTTATTCTTGGGGTCCCGGTGCGAAGGATGGTGCTCTATACATTTCTCATTAACGCTGTCCTCGTCGCCATCGCCTCAATCCTGATCAGCCCGATTTATCTCGCGAAATTCACCAACGGCGAGACGCTGGGTATGGCGGCCTTCACTGCCGCGATTATCGGTGGCTTCAATCAGGTGCGCGGCGCGATTGTGGGCGGCATCATTCTCGGCATCCTCGATAATCTGTCGGCGGCCTATCTTTCGTCCCAGTATCGGGGCGCGTTTCCCTTGCTGATCCTCATCGCAATCATCCTGCTGCGACCGCACGGCTTGCTGGGGCGCCCCGAGGAGCGCACGGTGTGAGCCGGCTCGGCGCCACCGCCGTTATGGCCGCTGCGATTTTCGCCGTCGCCGCGCCGTTCTTTCTCAAGCCCTTCGGCATCTTCCTGATCTCGATGTGGGCGGTGCTGACCATCGCGGCGATCGGCCTCAATCTGACGCTCGGCTATGCCGGCCAGGTATCGCTCGCGCAAGGCGCCTTCGTCGGCATCGGCGCCTATACAATGGCGCTATTGATGCAGGCGGGCTATCCGTTTGGTTTGGCGTTCATCGCAGCCGGCATCCTGTGTTTTGCCATCGGCTGGATTCTAGGCTATCCGGCGCTGCGCGTTCAGCACCATTACCTAGCTTTCGTTACGCTGGCGTTCACGACTTTGGTCTTCCTCGTGCTGCGCAACGAAGAATGGCTGACCAACGGCATTTACGGCATCAACGGCATCGCGCGTCCGGCGTTTCTCGGCTGGTCGACCGGCCGCCCGCTGAACTTCTACTTTTTCAGCTTAGCTACCCTCGCCGTGCTATCGGCGGCGACCTGGTGGATGCTGCGCTCGCCCTGGGGTCGGGCGTTCGTCGCACTGCGCGAAAATCCGATCCGCGCGCTGTCCCTCGGCCTCGATACGCGGCGCTACACCCTGATGGCCTTCGCGATCGGCTCAAGTCTCGGCGGCCTGTCCGGCGCGCTTTATGCGCCGCTGGTCCAGTTCATCGACCCGGGCTCATTTGCGCTCGGAATGTCATTCAATTTGCTGCTGATGGTGATCGTCGGAGGCAGCGGATATTTCTTCGGTCCGTTTGTCGGCGCGCTTGTCGCGGTACTCCTGCCGGAATGGATGCGCATCACGCAGGGGTACTATCTTATCGTCTATGCCGCGCTGGTCATGGTGATGATGGTGTTCTGCCCATCCGGCATCCTGGGATTGATCGAGCGGATCTTGAAGATGGCTTTCCGGAACGGCAAGACGGCGACGGCCCTGCACGCCGAAGGGCTCGGCCCAGAGATCGTGCCATGAGCGCGGTCCTCGAAGTTTCGAATTTACGCAAATCGTTCGGCGGCGTTGCGGCCGTCAACGGTGTGTCCTTCCACGTGCGTGAAGGTGAGATTTTGGGGATCATCGGACCGAATGGTTCAGGCAAGTCCACGCTATTTAATTGCGTGCTGGGCCAGTTGCTGCCGAATGCTGGCGAGGTCCGCATCGACGGCAAGCGGACCACCGGAATGCGCCCTTGCGACCTCAACTGCCTCGGTGTGAGCCGAACCTTTCAATTGCTGCAGGTGTTTCCGCAGCTCTCTGTGCGCGACAACCTCATCCTTGCCGGTCAGGAACATCAGGGGTCGATGTTTTCACGCCTGATCGGTCGCGCCGATGCCGGGCTGGGCGGGGCAGCCGACCGGATGATCGAATTTTTTCGGCTTTCGCATCTAACCAATGAACGGGCTGGCGCGCTGAGCTATGGACAACAAAAGCTGCTCGATGCCGCAATGGCTTTCATGGCGGGGCCGCGGCTCGTTCTACTCGACGAACCGGCCGGCGGCGTTAACCCGACGATGCTCACGCATCTGCGGGAACGACTTCAGGCCTATCATGCGGAGCGTAAAGCGACATTTGTCGTTATCGAGCACCAGATGGAATTCGTCATGGCGCTGTGCACGCGGGTACTGGTGCTGGCGGAAGGATGCGTCATCGCAGAAGGTGCACCGCACGACATTCGTCGTAACCCGATCGTGATCGAAGCCTATCTGGGGCACTGATTTTACCCTCCCCCGTGGGGCACTGATTTTACCCTCCCCCGTGGGGCACTGATTTTACCCTCCCCCGCTTGCGGGGGAGGGTAGGGAGGGGGCTAATTCCACGGCACTGAGTTGCCCAAGGCCCCTCCCGGCCTCCCCGCGAGCGGGGGAGGAGAAGGAAAATGGCATGAAGGTGTCCGAACCGCTGCTCGTCCTCGATCGTGTTTTCGCCGGCTACGGCAAGATGACCATTCTCAATGGCACGACTGCGCGAGTGAGGCGCGGCGCCATCACGACGGTGATCGGGCCGAACGGCGCGGGCAAGTCGACGATGTTCAAGACGATCTTCGGCTTGCTGCCTGTGCGTTCGGGCCTAGTTGCCTTCGATAGTCGCGACGTCACCAATTGCTCGCCACGGCACCTCCTCAACGCGGGAATTGTCTACGTCCCTCAAGGCCGAAACATCTTTCCCGAACTGAGCGTAC
>Ga0209465_10000331_pt1 | contig 22406 bp, 16 predicted proteins | sample PanSoiPlot1MoBio_FD_188321 | JGI IMG/M metagenome (GOLD analysis project Ga0209465, IMG submission 188321) | Tropical forest soil microbial communities from Panama analyzed to predict greenhouse gas emissions - Panama Soil Plot 1 MoBio (SPAdes)... | ecosystem: Environmental > Terrestrial > Soil...
ATCATGCTGGTCAAGGCGGGCGAGGTCGTCGACAAGACCATCGCCGAGCTGCGCCCGCTGCTGGCCGAGGGCGACATGATCGTCGACGGCGGCAACGAACACTTCCGCAACACCGAACGGCGCGCCACCGAGCTGGCCGCGCACGGCCTGCGCTTCTTCGGCATGGGCGTGTCGGGCGGCGAGGAGGGCGCGCGCCTCGGGCCGTCGCTGATGCCGGGCGGCGAGCGCGACGGCTACGACGACATGGCGCCGATCCTGACCAAGATCGCCGCCCAGGTCGAGGATGGCCCGTGCGTCACCTACTGCGGGCCGGGCGGCGCGGGCCACTACGTCAAGATGGTCCACAACGGCATCGAGTACGGCGACATGCAGCTGATCGCCGAGGCCTACGATCTTTTGCGCAGCGTCGGCGGTCTCAGCAACGGCGAGCTGGCCGACACGTTCGACGAGTGGAACCGGGGCGAGCTGCAGTCGTATCTGATCGAGATCACCGCGTCCATCTTCCGCGTCAAGGATCCCGACACGGGCGGCGACTTGATCGATCTGATCCTGGATTCGGCGTCGATGAAAGGGACCGGCCGCTGGGCCGTCCAGGACGCCGCCGAGCTGGGCGCGCCCGTACCCACCATCGCCGCCTCGGTCGAGGCGCGGGTGCTGTCGTCCGATCGCGCGGCGCGGCTGGAGACCTCCGAGAGGCTGCGCGGCCCCACCCCCATCGTGCTGTCGCCGTCCGATCGCAAGGCGTTCGTCGACGACGTGCGCGGCGCGCTCTACGCGGCGAAGGCGTGCGCGTACGCGCAGGGGATGAACCTGCTTCGCGTCGCCTCGCGCCTTCGCAACTATGGCCTCGATCTGGGCGAGCTGGCGCGGATCTGGAAGGCCGGGTGCATCATCCGCGCCCAGTTCCTCGGCCGCATCCAGGCCGCTTACCACCGCGAGCCGAGCCTGCCCAACCTGCTCCTGGATCCCGACTTCTCCGAGGAGCTGGCGGCGCGCCAGGGCGCGTGGCGCCGCACCATCGGACGCGCGTCGGCCGGCGGCGTGCCGATGCTGGCGACCACGGCCGCGCTCGGCTACTACGACAGCCTGCGGCGCGTGCGCCTGCCCGCCCACTTGATCCAGGCGCAGCGCGACTTCTTCGGGGCCCACACCTACGAACGGGTCGACCGCCCCGGCTCGTTCCACACCGACTGGCACAACCAAAGCTGATCACCCGGGGTCATCCCGCACGCGATGACCTGGATCCGATGGCGCCTGACGGTGTCGGCGGTTGCAACCCTGGCCGGCACCGGCTGCGCGACCGACGGCCCGTCGGCCTCGGAGCTGCTGAGCAATCGGCGGTTGGTGGTGCGTGCGGCGTCCGATCTCGACTGTCAGAGAGAACCCCTGGGCATCACGCCGCTCGACGAGTCCACGCGGATCGTGAACGGTTGCGGCCGGCGGGCGACCTACGTCGAGATCTGCGACGGCGACAGCGTGACGCGCCGGTGTACGTGGCTGCTCAACGGCGCCATTCGCGTCACCGCGCCGTAGTCATATTGCGCAAAGACGAAGCCGCCGAGAGCGGACCGGTTGAGCTTCTGATATAAATCGCCGCCGATGGCGATGGACGACGTGTTGGCGATCATTCTCGGGGGTGGGCGCGGTACGCGTCTGTTCCCGCTCACGCTCAAACGATCGAAACCGGCCGTCCCGATCGGCGGGAAGTACCGGCTGATCGACATTCCGATCAGCAACTGCCTGAACGCGAACCTGCGGCAGATCTTCGTGCTGACGCAGTTCAACTCGGAGAGTCTGAACAAGCACGTCGCGATGACGTACAAGTTCGACGTCTTCTCGTCGGCGTTCGTCACCGTGCTGGCGGCGGAGCAGACCGAGGAGGGAGGCAACTGGTTCCAGGGAACCGCAGACGCGGTCCGCCAGAGCCTCCGTCACATGCGCCGCACCCCGGCCCGCGACATGCTGATCCTGTCGGGCGACCAGCTTTACAGCATGGACTATGCGCAGATGCTGGAGACCCATCGCGCGAGCGGCGCCGATGCGACGGTGGCGGTCATCCCCGTCGCGGAGGATCAGACGTCCGCGTTCGGCATCCTGAAGATGGACAACTCGGGGCGCATCGTCCACTTCGACGAGAAGCCGCCGCGCGAACGCCTGAGCGGCCTGCAGTCCGAGCTTCCCGGCGGCGGCAGCGGCTACCTGGCCTCGATGGGGATCTACTTCTTCAAACGCGAGATCCTCGAGCAGGCGGTCGCGAATCCGCACCTGGTCGACTTCGGCCGTCACGTCATCCCGGACGCCGTGCCGCGCCAGCGCGTGCAGGCCCACGTCTACCGCGGCTACTGGGAGGACGTCGGAACGATCCAGTCGTACTTCCTGGCCAACCTCGCGCTGTGTGATCCGATCCCGCCCTTCGATTTTTACGACGCGAAACGGCCGGTCTACACCCACCCGCGCTTCCTGCCGGCGTCCAAGCTGGAGGGCTGCAACATCCGGCGCGCGCTGGTGTCAGAGGGATGCATCATGCACGGCGCCGAGATCGATCACGCCGTCATCGGGATCCGCAGCCGGATCGGCAGCGGCGTCAAGATCCGCAACAGCCTGCTGATCGGCGCCGACCACTACGAGACGCTGGACGAGATGCATGCCACCGAGGCGCGCGGCATTCCTCCCGTCGGCATCGGTTCCGACTCGGTCATCGAAAATGCGATCATCGACAAGAATGCCCGCGTCGGGCGTGGCGTGCGCATCATCAACGAGGCGGGCGTCAAGAACGCCGACGGCGACGGCTACTACATTCGCGAAGGCATCGTGATCGTCCCGAAGAACGGCTGCGTCCGGAATGGTACCGTCATATAGATGTTCCGTTTCGGCGTCTTCGGCGTCTCGCACTTCGCGGTGAGCAAGATGATCCCGGCCATCCAGGCCGGCGGCGACATCACCGTGCACGCGGTCGCGTCGCGCGACGCCGCGAAGGCCGCCGCCACCGCGCGCGCCCTCGGCATCCCGAAGTCGTACGGATCCTACGAGGACCTGCTGGCCGATCCGGACGTCGACGCCGTCTACAATCCCCTCCCCAACCACCTGCACGTGCCGTGGTCCGAACGGGCCGCCGCGGCCGGAAAGCACGTGCTGTGCGAGAAGCCGATCGGCCTCGGGGCCGCGGAGGCGCGGCGGCTGCTGGCTGCGCGCGATCAGGCCGGGGTCGTCATCTGCGAGGCGGCGATGGTGCGGGTCCATCCGCGCTGGCTCGCCGCCCGCGAGCTGATTCGCAAGGGCAAGATCGGCGAGATGGGCGCCTTCGTCGGCACGTTCGGCTACGACCTGTCGGCCCGGCGCGAGAACGTCCGCTTCGATCCCCAGATGGGCGGCGGCGTCCTGCTGGACGTCGGCTTCTATCCTGTGACGATGAGCCGGTTCTGCTTCGACGACGAGCCGATCGCGGTGGCCGCGCAGATGGAGCGCCAATCGGACGCGGGCGTCGACGTGATGACCAGCGCGATCCTGCGGTTTCCGCGCGGCCACGCCACGTTCAGCGTCGGCATGCACCTGGCGCCGCAGCAACGCGCGCAGATCCTGGGCAGCAAGGGACACATCGACCTGATTCACGCCTGGAACCCGGCGTCCGATCAGCCGTCGCACCTGCTGCTCGAGACCAGCGGGCAGCTCGAGTCCAGCGAGGCGGCGCGGATCGAATTTCCGCCCGTCAATCAGTACACGATCCTGGCGCAGCTTTTTGCGCGCGCGGCCGCCACGGGCGGGCCCGCCCCCATCTTGCTCGAGGATTCGATCAAGAACATGGCGGCGCTGGACGCCCTTCGCCGGTCCGCCGCGAGCGGACGCTGGGAGACAGTCTAGAAGGCGACAATCAGGCGCCGTCGCCGTCCAGCCGGCGCCCGAGGATCAGCAGATCGCGCTCGATCCCGTCGAGCACCGCGACGCGCGGCAGTCGGCCCCACGTCTCGAACCCGAACCTGCCGCAGAGCGCGACGCTCCGTTCGTTGTGGGCGAACACGAATCCGAGGAAGGTCCGGATGCCGAGGCCGGCCGCGCGCGCCACAGCCTCCTCCATCAGCAGCGTCGCGAGGCCCCGCCGCTGGGCGCCCGGCGCCACGTAGATGCTGATCTCCGCGGTCGCGGCGTAGGCCGGGCGGCCATAGAAATTGCCGACGCTGAGCCAGGCCTCGACGCGGTCGTCGCCCTCGAACACCCAGACCGGGCGGCACGCGAAGTCGCGATCGCGCAGCCACGCCCGCCGCGACTCGACGCTGACGGGCGCGGTATCGGCGGTCGCCAGACGGCCCGGGATCGCTGCGTTGTAGATGTCGACGATCGCCTGCAGATCGTCCTCCGTCGCATCCCGGATCATGGCGTGCTTTGTATACCAGCAAGAGTAACCTTGCGCGCATGACGCGTCCGCAGCGGCTGGTCCTGGTGGCCAGCATCCTGGGATCGTTCGTCGCGTTCCTGGACGCGTCGGTCGTCAACGTCGCGCTGCCGGCCATCCAGAAAGATCTGGGCGGCGGCATCTCCGCCCAGCAGTGGATCGTCGACGCCTATCTGGTGACGCTCGGGTCGTTCATCCTCCTGGCGGGGTCGCTGTCCGACCTGTTCGGGCGCAAGCGGGTGTTCGCGGCCGGCCTCGGCGGTTTCGGCGTCACGTCGCTGCTCGCCGCGATCGCGCCCGGCACCGGCGTGCTGATCGCCGCGCGCGCCCTTCAAGGCGTCACCGGCGCGCTGCTCGTCCCGAGCTCGCTCGCGATCATCATCGCCAACTTCACGGGCCCCGATCAGGGCAAGGCGATCGGCACCTGGACGGCCTGGACCGGGATCGCCTTCATCGTCGGCCCGCTGATGGGCGGCGCGCTCATCGACCTCGGCTCGTGGCGCTGGGTGTTCGCCATCAACGTGCTACCGATCGCGGCGACGCTGGCGGTGCTGTCGCGCATCCCGGCCGAGCCGCCGCGCGCCGAGCGCAGCCGTGTCGATCTTCCCGGCGCGACCCTCTGCGCGCTCGGTCTCGGAGGCATCATCTTCGGCCTGATCGAGGCCCCGACCCACGGCTGGCTCACCCTCGAGATCGCGCTGCCCCTCGCCGGCGGCGCCGCGGCCTTCGCCGCCTTCCTGATCTACGAACGCTTCGCGCCGCACCCGATGCTGGACTACAAACTGTTCCGGATCCGAAACTTCGCCGTCGGCAACGCCGCCACGGCCGCCATCTATGCCGGGCTCGCCGCGTTCACCTTCCTGCTCGCGGTCTTCCTGCAACAGGTGGCGGGCTACCGGGCCACCGCGGCCGGCCTTGCGCTGCTGCCTGTGACGCTGCTGATGTTCGCGCTCTCGCCGACGGCGGGTCGCCTGGCCGGAAAGTACGGGCCGCGCCGGTTCATGACCTTCGGCCCGCTGGTGGCGGCGGGCGGCTTCCTGCTGATGCTGCGCATGAGCGCGCGGACTGCCTATTTCTCCGAGATGCTACCGGGCGTGATCGTGTTCGGGCTCGGCCTGTCGTTCACGGTGTCGCCGCTGACGGCGGCGATCCTGGGCGGCATCGACCAGCGCCAGGCCGGCATCGGCTCCGCGATCAACAACGCGATCGCGCGCGTGGCCGGCCTGCTGGCGGTCGCGGCGATCGGGGCGATCGTCGCCGCCCGCTTTTCGGCCGCGCTCGCCGGCATCGACGCCGGTCAGCTGGGCGCGACTTCCCGCGACTTCCTCGCCGCGGCCGGCGCCCATCCGCTCGACACGGCCGTGCCGGGGCCGCTGGGCGGCGACGGACCGGCGGTCAAGGCGATGCTGCAGAACGCCTCGGTCAGCGCGCTGCGGATGGCGCTCCTATCGATGGCGGCGATGCTCGCGACCGGCGGCCTGATCTCCGCCGCCGGCATCCAGGACCCGAAGCGTCACTGACAATCGCCGGCCGGCGTCGGGACGCACTTCGCGCAATCGTAGGTGATGGTGGCGGAGGTGCTGGCGTTCGGATCCGCGGTGACAGCCAGGCTTTGACCGGAAGCGCAGGTCGAAACGGTCTGCAATGACCAGCAGGGCAATGCGTTGGCGCTGTCGACGCAGGACGGGATCGCGGTGCTGACGCTTCCGTCGTGCTCGGTCACCGTGCAGTCGGGCTCCCCCGTCGACGCTTTCAGCCCGATCCGCCCCGGAAGGCACCGCGGTCCGAGCAGGCTGTTGATCAGATCGCCGGTCCGCTGAAAGCTCGGCCCGAAGCTGGCGTCGCAGATCGACAGGTCCAGGCCGTTGGCCCCGAACTCGCCCACCAGCTGCGCCGTGCGGACGCCCGGATCCGCGAAGCTTCCGTCCGGGGCCGTGCACGAATGCGAGACCTCCGGCCACGGGCACGACGCCGCGCCGCACGAGTTGTCCGCCGTGGACGGGTTCTTCCAGTGGACCTGATACGGCGTCGGCGCGCCGGTGATCGCGACGACGGCGACCATGGACGGATCGGCCTTCAACGCCTTGAGGGCGTTCGCGGTCTGCTTCACGGATATGAGGTAGCTGCCCGAATCGTTCGACGTGCACATGTCGTAGTCGACCGTCGCGTTGACGTCGTTGTTCGGCGCGTGCCGGCTCGGGGGCGCCAGCGCGCCGCCGCCCATGCTGCAAAGGTGGCCGAACTCGTTGCAACGGAAGCTTCCCGGCGGGCCGAACTGGGACGCGATGTTCTGGTTCGAGGCGGTGTCGAAGAGCGCGACGTTGGGCAACGCGGAGCAGTCGTCCTCATCGGTCAGCATCATGACGACCAGGTAGGCGTCCGGCCGCAGGAAGCCCTGATTCTCGGGCGGCGCCGCCCCACGGCCGTCGGCCCCGAGCGCGCGCAGGACTGACCCGAACTGGTGCTCGTACCCGCACCCGTTCTCACCCAGCGAGGCGATGCACTGAAAAACGCTCGCGAGGTTGCCGCTGTAGTTGGTGACGCCCCCGATGTTGGAGATGAACGTCTGACCCTGCTGGAGGCTGTTGGACGTGCAGTCGATGCCGCCGGGGAAGCGCGACGTGTACTGGAAAATCCCTTTGTCGCCGGCGGGAATCGTGCCGTTCGCGTCGTTGTCACAGCCGGCCGTCGTCCCGTCGCCCGCTCCCATGTCCTGCGACACGACGGCGATATGAATGTTCGGCAGGCCCTGCGGCGCGGACTGCAGCGACGTCAACAAGATCGGAAAATTGGTGAGGAAGTTGACCTGCGAATTCCGCATCGACGCCGAATCGTCGATCATGACGAGGACGTCGACGTTGCGGTTGATGCTCGCGCTGATCGTGCCGGTCCACCGGTTCGGGTTGCCGCCCGCCCCGCCGCCGCCGTCAGCCCCGCCGCCTCCGTCGCGCGTGTTCAGCCCGCTGCTCCCGCAGGCCGCGCTCGCCAGGACCGCCGTCGCCAGGCCCAGTCGCAAATGCCCCATGATCCTCAAGGGCAGCCGCGCGCCGGATCGGTCATGCCCGCCACGCACCGTCCGCAGTCGTAGCTGAAACTGGCAGCCGAGGCCGACATGTTCGGGTCGAACGAGATCGACAGCGTCTGGCCGTTGCACGTCGGCCCACCGGCCATTAGTTGCCAGCACGGTGGCGCACCGCCGTTGTCGGCGCAGGCCGGCACCGTCTTGTCGACGGTTCCCTCGTGCTGCGTGATCTTGCAATCGGGATCCCCGGTCTTCGGATCCAGGGCGATCTGCGCCGCAATGCACGGCGGTCCGAGGGTCGCGTTGATCTTCTGCGCGATGAGACTGAGCGCGGGCGCATAGCTGCTGTCGCAGATCGACAGGACCTGGCCGTTGGCCCCGAACTCGCCCGCCAGCTGCGCGTTCCGGACGCCCGGATCGGCGAAGCTGCCGTCGGTAGCGACGCAGGAATGCGTCATCTCCGGCCAAGGGCACGAAGCCGCGCCGCACGACCTGTCCGCGGTGCTCGGGTTCCTCCATTTCACCTGGTAGGGCGTCGCCGGGCCGGTGATCGCCGTGACGAACACCATGCTCGGATCGGTCTTGAGTTGCTTGAGGGCCGTCGCGGTCGCATGAACGGGCAAGAGGTAGCCCTCGACGTCGTCCGACATGCAGCCGTCGTAGTCGACTGTGGCGGTCACGTCGTTGTTCGGCGCGTTGCGATCCGGGTGCGGAGCGACGCGGTTGGAACCCAGCACGCCCGTCGGGCAGGTGTGGCCGAACTCGTTGCAGCGGAAGTTCTGGGGCGGCCCCAGCTGCGACGCCATGTCGTTGTTGGCGGCGGTATCGAACAACGGCAGCCGGCCGTTGGGTCCGTTGCCCGGGGACGCGGAGCAGTCGTCCTCGTTGGTCAATATGACGATGGCGAGGTACGCATCGGGCCGCAGGAAGCCTGCGTTCTCGGCGGGCGCGGGCTGGCCGTCGGCCCCGAGCGCGCGCAGAATCGCCGCGAACGGGTGCTCGAAGCCGCAGCCCGTTTCGCCCAGGCGCGCGATGCATGCGAACACATCCGCGAGGCTTCCGGTGTAGTTCGCCTGGCCACCGATGTTCGAGATGAACGTGGCGCCCTGCTGGAGATTCGTCGTCGTGCAGGTGCCGCGAGCCACGTACCGGAAGATCCCCTGGTCCCCGCTGGTCGCGTTGCACCCGGCGATCGTCCCGTCCCCCGCCCCCATGTCCTGCGACACGACCGCGATGTGAAGATTCGGCAGGCCCTGCGGAGCCGACTGCAGCGTCGTCATGAAGGTCGGGAAGTTGTTGATGAGGTTGGTCTGCTGCAGGGTCATCTCCGACGAATCGTCGATCAGAAACAGGATGTCGACGTCGCGGTTGATGGTCCCGGCTATTGTCCCCGTCACCCGGTTCCCTGCCCCGCCGGATCCACCGCCGCCCGATCCACCTGCGCCGACTCCCCCCGTGCCCAGCAGTGTCTTACCGCTACTGCCGCACCCCACACCGGCCAGAACCGCAATCACCAGACTCAGTCGCCAGCGCCGCATCTCATCTCCTTGTCAGTAGCAGTCAGTCGCCCCGGCCGATCCGTCCTGAGCGCACGGCAAGCACGAGAGCGTGACGGTCTCCGGGTTCGTCGTCGACGCCGGATCCAGCGTGATGACCACCGACGAGCCGGAGCAACTCGGGAAGTCCTTCGACAGCGTCCAGCACGGAGCCGCCCCGCCATTGTCCGCGCAGGCCGGCAGCGGCGTATCGACGAACATGTTGTTGCCGTTGTTGTGGTGACCGACCGCCGTGCAATCCGGCTGCAGGCCCGGCTTGCTCGGATCGTCCGCGATCAGCCGGTCGATGCAGCGCGGGGCGACCTGCGAGGCGAGCAGCCCGGCGGCCTGGGCCAGCCCAGGTCCGAAGTTCGCGTCGCAGATCGACTGTTGCAGCCCGGTCGCGCCGAACTCTCCGACTAGCTGGGAGATGCGGACGCCCGGGTCGGCGAAGCTGCCGTCCGCCGCCGTGCACGAGTGCGTGATCTCCGGCCACGGGCAGGACTGACCCGTCGTGTTGCACGAGGTGTCCATGGTCGACGGATTCTTCCAGTGGACGACATACGGGGTGGGCGCTCCGCTGACCGCGACCACCGACACATAGGACGCATCGACCTTCAGCGCCTTCAGCGCGTCGGCCGTCTGCTTCACGCTCAGCAGGTAGCCCTCCGTGTCGTTGGAGGCGCATTGGTCGTACGCGACAGTCGCGTTGACGTCGTTGTTCGGGGCGAGGCGCCGCGGATGCGCCGGCGCGCCACTGCCGATCGAGCACAGGTGGCCAAACTCGTTGCAGCGGTAGTTGGCGGGCGGCCCGAACATGGATGCGACGTTCACATTCGACGTGGTGTCGTACAGGGCGATGCCCGGCATCGCGGAGCAGTCGTCCTCGTTGGTCAGCATCACGATCATCAATTTCGCGTCCGTGCGCAGGAAGCCTTGATTCTCCTGCGGCGCGGCCTGGCCGTCGGCGCCGAGCGCGCGCAGGACCGCCGCGAACTGATGCTCGAAGCCACAGCCGGTCTCGCCGAGGGCGGCGATGCACTTGAACACGCTTGCGAGATCGCCGGTGTAGTTCGCGACGCCGCCGACATTCGAGATGTACGTCGCGCCCGCGTTGAGGCCGGTCGTCGTGCAGGTTCCGCGCGCCGTGTACTGGAAGATCCCCTGGTTGCCTCCGGGCATCAGGCCGTTGCCGTCGTTCTGGCAGCCCGCTATCGACCCGTCGCCCGCCCCCATGTCCTGCGAGACGACACCGATGTGGACGTCGGGCATTCCGCCCGGTAAGCCTTGCAGCGCGGTGACGAACGACGAAAAATTCGCGAGCAGATTATTCTGCGCGAGACGCATCGACGACGAGTTATCGACCATGAACAGGATGTCGACAGCTCGCGGGGTGACCGCCGAAACGTTCTGCGTGAATCGCCCGCCGCTGCCGCCGGACCCGCCCGCGCCCGTTCCGCCCGCGCCGGCTGCGCCCAGCAACGGCCTACCGGAGCTGCTGCTGCAGCCCGCGCCCGCCAGCACCGCAATCACAAGACCAATCCGCCACGATCGCATACGTGCATCATATCTGATGGCGATCGTCGTCGCTGCTTCGTCCATGGTTGCCTCGACGACGCACGCCGCCGGTGACAGTGTGGTGCCCGGCACGCCCCCTTCGTCGGTCATCATTTCGATCGTTGGCACCAGCGATCTGCACGGCCACCTCGAGGCGCTGCCTCGTTTCGGCGCTTACCTGACGAACCTGCGCCGGGCGCGCGCCCGCGAGGGCGGCGGCGTCGTCCTCCTCGACGGCGGCGACATCTTCCACGGAACGCTGGATTCGAATCTGAACGAGGGCGCCGCGGCCGTCGCCGCCTACAACGCCCTCCGGTACGACGCGGTCGCGATCGGAAACCACGAGTTCGACTTCGGTCCGGTCGGACCCGCGCACACACCGGGCGCGCCCGGCGACGATCCCCAGGGCGCCCTCAAGGCGCGCGCGTCCGAGGCGCACTTCCCGTTCCTCGCCGCCAACCTGGTTGACGCCGCGACGGGCAAGCCGCCGGCCTGGCCGAACGTCCGCACCAGCACCACGGTCTCAGTGGGCGCCGTCACGGTCGGCGTCATCGGCCTCGCAAACGCGGCGACGGCATCGATCACCCTCCCCGCCAACTTCGCGGGGCTGCGCGCCCTTCCGCTCGGCCCGGCCGTCGTCGCCGAGGCGAAGGAGCTGCGCCGCCGCGGCGCCGCGGCTGTCGTGGTCGTCGCGCACGTGGGCGGCGCGTGCACGCAGTTCACTCAGTCCGACGATCTGTCGTCGTGCAACGCGGACAGCGAGATCTTCCAGCTCGCGCGCGCGCTGCCCGCCGGGACGATCGACGCGATCGTCGCCGGCCACACGCACGCCGGCATCGCCCACCGCGTGGCCGGCATTCCGATCATCGAATCGTACGCGAACGGGCGGGCCTTCGGCCGCGTCGATCTGACCGTGGACCTTGCCCCGCGGCGCGCCCGCGGGCGCGGGCACGCGAAGGGCCGCCCCGCCGTGGTCGAGGCGCACCTGTTTCCGCCCCAGGACCTGGCGAAGCCCGGCTTCTCCTTCTTCGGCACGTACGAGGGCGTGCCGCTTGCTGCGGATCCGGACGTCGAGGCGGCGATCGCCCCGGCGCTGGCGGCCGCGCGCGCGAAGCGCGACGCGAAGCTGGGCGTCACGATCGCGCACCCCATTGCGCCCGCGTACGCCACCGAGTCGGCGCTCGGCAACCTGTTCGCCGACCTGATGCGCGCGGCCCGCCCCAAGGCGGACGTCGCGGTGACGTCCGGAGGATCGCTGCGCGCCGAGCTGCCGGCCGGACCGCTCACCTACGGCCAGCTGCACGAGGCGCTGCCGTTCGACGATCGGTTCGCGACGATTTCGATCACGGGCGGCGACCTGGCCGCCACAATCGCCCGCAACCTCGCGCGCGCCGGCGGCGTCGTGTCGCTGTCGGGGTTGCGCGCGCAGGCCGCGTGCGTGGACGGCGCCCTGCAGGTGACGTTGTCGCGGCCCGCCGGCACGCCGGTCGGCGCCGGCGAGCGGCTGACCCTGGTGACCAGCGAGTTCCTGGCGACCGGCGGCGGGGGCGTTTTCTCGGACGAGGTTCGCGCCGGGGCGACGCCGGCGGCCGGACCCACTATCCGGGATGCGATGGCTGACCTTCTGCGGGCGCGCCGGGCCCCGCTGGACCCCGACAACCCGCCCCTTTACGACGCCGCGCACCCCCGGCTCGGGTACGCGGGCAAGCGACCCCTCACCTGCCGGTGAGCCCGTGGGCCCGGGCTTTTAGCCGCAACGCGCTTCAGCCGTTATCATTGAAGGAGGCTCGACGTTTCACATGGCCATCGCCCCCAAAACGGCGGCGTCGCCGCCCGGCCTCACCACGACCAAGGCCCCGTTCATCGAGGAAGCCCGGTCGCACGGCGACATCTACATTCGCCAGCCGTACGAGCTCTACTCGGCGGACAACCAGGCGACCTGGGCCCTGTTGCTGTCCCGCATGCAGGAGCGCTGGCGGCGCTACGCCAACGAGCGCTTCCTCGAGGGGCTGGACAAGCTGCGCCTCTCGCCGACGCGCATCCCGCGCCTCGAGGAGATCAACCATTTCTTGCAAGCGCTGACCGGTTTCCGGGCGCGCGCCGTCAGCGGCTACGTGCCGTCTTACGTGTTCTTCGATTGCCTGCGCCGCCGCGAGTTCCCGACGACGATCACGATCCGCGACGGCGCCCAGCTGGAATACCTGCCCGAGCCCGACATCTTTCACGACGTCGGCGGTCACGTGCCCATGCACACCGACCCCGCCTTCGCGCAGGCGCTGGTCCGCTTCGGCGACTGCGCGGCGGCGGCCGCGCGCCGCGCCTCGACGATCGCCGACGAGCACGAAAAGCTGCGCCGCCTGACCAGCAACATCCGCGCGATGTCGCGCTTCTTCTGGTTCAGCGTCGAGTTCGGCCTGATGCGTTCGGCGCGCGGCGACGGGTCGCTGAAGGTCTACGGCAGCGGCCTGCTGTCGTCGTTCGGCGAGATCGCGCACGCGATCGACAGCCCCGACGTCCAGCGCTTCCCGTTTCAGATTGAATGGGTCGTCAACCAGGGGTTCGAGATCCACCACTATCAGCCGCTGCTTTACATCGTCGATTCGTTCGATCATCTGTTCGCGCTGGTGACGGAGCTGGAGCAGTGGATGCTGGCCGGCAAGCTCGACAACGTCGCCCCCGGCGATCCGGAAGTGAGCGAGACCGATCTCGCCAGCTTCCTGCACGGTGACAAGACGCCGCCGCCTGCGGACGAGACGTGACCGCTTCGGGGAGTCGGGCCGCCCGCTCCTCGAGTTGAAACGCCCGACGATCTCGACGAAACTGACGCGCAAAGTGTGAGCAGCCGTTACGCGCTTCACGACTACGGCGCCATGATCGCCGACGAGGTGCGGATGTCCGCGCACCGCGCAGCCCTCGAGCGCGCGGTGCGGCCCGGGTCCGTCGTTGTCGACCTCGGTGCCGGCATGGGCATCATGTCGTTGATCGCGTGCCAGCTCGGCGCCCGGCGCGTCTACGCGATCGAGCCCAATGATCTCGTCGAGGTCACGCGCGAGCTGGCGGCCGCCAACGGCTTCGGCGACCGGATCCAGATCATCCAGGAGCCGGCCGACCGGGTCAGTCTCCCCGAGCGCGCGGACGTCATCGTCTCCGACCTGCGCGGGATGCTCCCCTTCCACGCCCGGCACATCCCCGCGCTGGTGGACGCGCGGCAGCGCTTCCTGGCGCCGAACGGCGTGCTGATTCCGGAGCACGACGAAATCCGCGTCGCGGTGGTGTCGGTTGAACGAGCGTACGCAGACGTCCGGCGTCCGTGGCGCGAGGGCGCGACCGGCCTCGACATGTCGCCCGCCGAGCGCCTGACCACCAATCAGTTGGCGCGCGTCAGGATCACCGCCGACGAATTGCTCACGCCGGGCCGCAGCTGGGCGTCGATCGACTACCGAACGGTCACGTCGCCTTCCGCGAGCGGCACCGTCTCGTGGACGGTCGAGCGCGACGGCGTGGGTCGCGGTCTGCGGGTCTGGTTCGACACCGTCCTCGCGCCCGGCATCGGATTCTCGAACGGCCCCGACGCGCCCGAGACCGTATACGGCGCCGTCTTCCTTCCCTGGTCCGACGCCGTCTCGCTTGCCGCCGGCGATGAGATCGCCGTGATGCTGTCCGCCGATTTGCTGGGCAGCGACTATCTGTGGAGGTGGGAGACGACGGTGACCGCCGGGGCGGCACAGGGCCGCGCGGTCAAGGCCCGCTTTCTCCAGTCCAGCTTCCTGGCCGCGCCGCTCGGCCCGATCTTGCGTCGCCGGAACCCCGAGCGCGTCGCGAAGCTCGCCGTCGACGGCCAGATCGCGGCGTTCGTGCTCGGGCAGATGCGAGACGAGCGGCGACTGGGCGAAATCGCCCGCGCTGTGCGTGAACAATTCCCCGACCATTTCGCCGACGACGCCACCGCCCTCGCCGAGGCCGCCAGCCTCGTCAATCGATACGGCGCGTGAATGGCGTCAACGCTCGAGGTCGCATGGCGGGCCGATCGCATCCGGCACAGCCGCGGTCGCCCACGGTGACCAGGGTGCCCCCGCGGATCACCGACCCGTAACGGTCGACTACGGGGCTGCCTGCGGAATCTCCGCACAATCAATTTCGGGATCAGCTTTCGCGGTGCTGGCACGACCGCTGCAGCCATGACACCTCCGCGGAGGTGATCATGAAGGCAATCAAGGTGTTGGGAATTTCACTGGTCGCGCTCGTCGCGGGCGGATCGGCGGCGTTCGCCAAGGTCACGGATCAGTCGAAGGTGGGCTCGACGTCCGCTGCGGTGTCGCCGCTGCCGAAGGAAGGCACGCTGGCGGACAACGTCGTCGTCACGCCGGGCACGGCCGCTCCGGCGCCTGCGCCCGCTCCGACAGTGAACGTGGAGCCGGTCCAGCCGGTGCAGCCGGCGCCGGTGGTGCTGCCGCCTCAGCGGCAGGTCGTCACGCAGGAAAGTCCGCACAACTACGTGGCGACGGTCTTCGTCAGCGCGCTGCTGGGCGGCGTGGCGGGCGCGTTGATCGGGGGCTCGATCTATTACCTCAATACGCCGCGCAATCACCCGGCCAACATCGGGTACTGGGCCGCGGGCGGCGTGCTGGTTGGTACGGGCGTCGGCATCGTCAACGTGGTCGTCGACGAGAGCCGCGCGGAACGGGCGGTCTCGAGTCTCCCGGCCGATCCCGTGCCGACCTTCCGACTCTCGCTCCTGAACCGGTCCTTCTAGTCCCTGCGATTCCCTCGACGAAGACCTCGCCGTCACCGCGCGGCCGGACGCCGCGGCGCGCATTGACACGATCGGGAGCGATTCGATAGCGTGCCCGGCATATGGGTCGACGGGACGCGGTGGCGGATCGATCGTCTTGCCACCCGAATGGGATCGCGATCGTGGCGATCGCGATCCTCGCCGCGGGCGCGGGCTGTTCCGGATCATCGGGCGGGCAAGGCGGCGAAGGGCAACATTGCTACCCGAACCATTCGTGCAATGACGGTCTCGTCTGCCTGAGCAACCTCTGCGTTCAGCCGCCTGACGGCGGCGCGACCGGCGGCGGCAGCGGCACGAACGGACGCGGCGGCGGCGGCGGACGCGGCGGCTCCGCGGCCGGCACGGGCGGATCGTCGGGCGGCGCGACGGCGGGCACCGGCGGATCGCTGGCAGGAGCCGGTGGCTCGTCCGGCGGCGCCAGCGCGGGGACAGGCGGCGCGACGGCCGGCAGCGGCGGTGCGACGGCCGGCACAGGCGGCGCGACCGCCGGGACAGGCGGCAGCGCGGGGACGGGCGGCGCGATGGCCGGCAGCGCCGGATCGTCAGGCACAGGCGGATCGTCAGGCGGCGCGACAGCAGGCACCGGCGGCACGACGGGCGGCGGCGGCTCGGGGGGTGCGACCGGCGGGTCGGGCGGCAGCGCCGCCACCAAGTGCGGCGATGGCGTGCGGGATCCAGGCGAAGCCTGCGACGACCACAACCGGACGGCCGGCGACGGCTGCGGCGCCCTCTGCCAGATCGAGGCCGGCTGGCAATGCCCGACCCCCGGCAGCCCGTGCATCCTGATCGCTGTCTGCGGCGACGGCGTGCTCGCCGCGACCGAGACGTGCGACGACGGCAACACGCAGGGCGGCGACGGTTGCGCCGCAAACTGCCGCAGCGTCGAGGCCGGCTTCGCCTGCGGCATGCCGGGCCGGCCCTGCGTTCCGATCTGCGGCGACAGCCTGATCGTCGGCGCGGAGAAATGCGATGACGGCAACACGACCGACGGCGACGGCTGCTCGGCGCGCTGTCAGGTGGAACCGGGCGCGGTCTGCCCGGGAACGCTGCAGGCACCGGCGCCCGGCCCGTGCACGCCGAGCATCTGCGGCAACGGCAAGAAGGAGGGCAACGAGCTCTGCGATTGCGGCACGGACCCGCTGAACCTGCCGTCGGGCTGCAAGGGACCGAACGGTCTGTTCTTCGGAGACGGAACCGGCTGCTCGCAGGTCTGCACCAAGGAGCCGACGTGCCGGTCCGCAGCCGGGACGCAGGCGTGCGCCAACACCTGCGGCAACGGCGCCGTGGAGACCGGCGAAGCCTGCGACGACGGCGACAACAACGCCGGCGACGGCTGCTCGCCGACCTGCACGGTCGAAACGGGGTTCATGTGCGTGGCGGTCGCGCAGGACGACGGCGGCAGCACCTGCACGCAGCCCGGAAACAGCGGCACCTGTCTGGAATTGCCGATCGTCTACCGCGACTTCAAGAACGAGAGCGTCAGCGGCGGCCACCCCGACTTCTTCTATTTCGGCGCCGCCATCACTGGCGGGCCGGCCATCGATAACGTCGACGGCCAGCCCGGCTCGACCCCCTTCGTAAAGCGTTATTGCGTTCCGAACTCCAGCGGTCCGTCGAAAAAGCAGGACGCGACCAACCGCTCCTGGGACATCGCGACGCCCAATCTCGGACCGACCGGCAAGCCCGTGTTCAACGCGAGCCGGGTGGGCGCCGGCGGCAACCCATTCTTCGCCGACTGTCAGTTCATCGACTGGGCGGACGACGGCGACGCGGGGCACGTGCCCGGTTACACGGCCGCGGCCAACAGTCCCCTCAATGGCCTGGCCTTCATCAGCGGCGCCATGGGTCACGCGATGTACCGTGGCCCGGCGCCCGTCGTCACCAATGAGGCGTCCTTCGGCCAGTGGTGGGTCGACGGCACGTACACCGGCGGCACGCACACGGTCGGCACACTGGAGCTGGCGCCGCTCGGCAACAGCCAGTACCGGTACGCGAGCCAGCTCAACGTCGTGACGGGCGGCTTCTTCCCGATCGATCCGCCGGGCCAGTTCGCCATCTACGGCGCGGCGTCGGGCGCGCCGGGCACGGTGCACGCGGTCGGCACCGAGGCGATGCTGTGCAACATCTGGCCCTACTGGTACAGCACGACGACGTTCGGCGCCGGCAACGGGTGCAAGGCCGACCAGTTTCTGTTCCCGCCCGGCCTGTTCCCGCCGGACACCGCGACCAACTGTCCGTCGGGGGCGAACTGCGGCGGCAAGTGGTACACGGCGGCGCAGGGCTGGTACCACGACTACTGGTTCACCAGCGAGGCGCGCACGTTGTTCACGTACGACGGCGACTTCTCGCTGCAGTTCGCCGCGGCCGCCGACATGTTCGTCTTCATCAACGGGACCCTGGTGGCGGACCTGGGCGGCATTCATCAGTCGATACCAGCCGCCGTGAGCGTCACCGGCGCGACCGGAATGGCGACGATCACCGAGGGCGGATCGCTGGACACGACCGGAACCATGGTTCTCCGCTGTCCGGGCGGGGACCCGTACACCGGGCTGACCATGAACAACCCGGTGATCACCGACGGCAACGGCCACGCGAACTGCACGATCCCGACCTGCGACTGCCGGATGCGCACGGTCAACCTCGGCCTGCAGCTCGGCCGCACCTACGAGCTCGCGATCTTCCACGCCAACCGGCACCCGACCGGGGCGGACTTCCAGGTGACGTTGTCCGGGCTGCAGCACAATCGCTCGCAGTGCCTGCCCCGCTGCGGCGACGGCGTTCGCTCGGGCAACGAGCAGTGCGACTGCGGCGACGCCGCCGCGCCCGCGCCGACCGACCCGGCGTGCGGCGCCATGAAGAACAGCGACACGACGTACGGAGCGTGCACGACCCAGTGCAAGCTCGGCGCGCGCTGCGGGGACGGCATCCTCGACACCGGCTACGAAGAATGCGACCTCGGCGCCAAGTACAACACCGGCAGCTACGGCACCATGACCGGCTGCACGACGGCCTGCAAATTCCCGCACTTCTGCGGCGACGGCATCCTCGACGCGTGGGCCGGCGAGCAGTGCGACCTCGGCGTTACCAACGGCACGACCGGCGCGCTCTGCTCCGCCAGCTGCCAGGTCGCCGGGCCCTGACGCCGGCCCAACCTAACCGATGGGCTCGGCGCGGGGACGTGTCACGAGCGCGGCGAGCTTCTCATCCAGGGCCCAAAGCCGGGCTCCGATCCGCTGTCCCAGCTCTTCGATGGCCGCCTTGGTGGGGGCGGACAGCCGGGTCCAATTGCGGCCGTCGTAGAATCCTTCGCGCTCGAGCAACGCGAGGCCGCTCGAAAAATCTTCGGCGGTTTCACCCTCCCCGATCGCTCGAAGGCCGGCAATCATGATCCGGAGCTCCTCCGCATCGAGAGCCTGCTCGTACACCGACGAAAAGCCCGCCATGTCGATCTCGCAGCGGGTCAAGACGACGAAGTAGATCGTCTGTTCGACCCCACTGCAGAAGGCGATCCTTTCACGGCCCAATCCGACCAGCCGCTCGAACTCCCGTGCGATCAACTCGCTCGGCGACATCGTCAAACGCCCCCGCTCGCCCGCTAGCTTTCGTCTTCTTCCTTGTCGGCGTCCTTCTCGTCCTTCTTCTTCGCGGAGGGGGCGAGGTCCAGCCTCTTCTTGGGCGAGCAGCCGGAGCTGAAGCCATCGGCGTTGAACTTGAACATCAAGCGGCCGCGATCTTTTTGCGTCACCGCCTCGACCTCGACCTTGTGAGAGCCGCGGCGCTTGGGCGAGCAGTACGAGAAGACGTAGCGTCCGTCGGCGTCCGCGGTCAGCTTCTTGGCGACCTCCGCGAAGCCTTCCTTGTACATCTTCGGGTTGTTCGACAGGAACGTGCCGCTGCGCCCGAGCGCGGTCAGCTCGCCGCGGTGAATCTGCTCGCCGACGCCGATGACCCAGACCTGCGCCGGCGTGTCCTTCAACCCCTGCTTGAGGGTTTCGGGGCTCACGCTGTGCGCCAGCTCGCCGCGATCGGTGAACACGACCAGGATCGCCGCCTTCTGCGCAGAGGTGGCCTGATTCAAGCGGTCGCGGAGCGAGTGCAGCCCCTGGTAGACCGCGCCGTTCAGGTTCGCGTTGCGGCTGCGCGGGCGGAACTTCCGCAGCGCCTCGGTCACCTTCTTCGTCTCGGCCGTGCCGGCGTAGCCGAGGAACGGCACCACCTCGTCGTTGCCGTCGAACGCGCCGACCGCAATATCGTGCGTCGCGCCGACGTGATCGACGAAGTCACCGATCGCCCCCGCCAGCTCGGGAAGATCCTCGGAATCGACGATCGGGCCGCTCATGTCGATCAGCAGCAGCACGGACCGCGAATCGAACTGCTTCGGTTCCAGCAGGGTGCGCTTCCCCTTGCTGGTCGTCACCAGCTTGCCGTCCTCGTAGACGCGGAAGTTCTTCTCCGCCAGGCCGGGGACCGGCCGCCCCAGCTTGTCCTTGACGTCGACGTAGACGGCGACGTTCGCTGGTGCGTCGGCGGCGGCGGCGATCTTGGTCACCTGCAAGCTCCCGCTGCTGCCGCACCCCGCCGCCGCGACGGCGGCGCAAAAAGCGGGGAGGCATCGCGATGACGCGATCGCCGGGGACAACAGGCGCGATCTCATCGTCCGGCGAGCGAGCATAACTCACATGGAATTGTCCGGGCTCGCGATCTTCCGCGGTCCAGTTTTGTCGTCAGGTTTTCGACGCGGTGAGCCCGACCTTCTCGGCGAGCGCGCGCAGCGGCGCGCTCGGCCGGCCGCGCGACGACAGCGCCCAGACCCGCTCTTCCAGGGCGCGCCGGTCGGGCGACGTGTCGGGAAGCGCAAGGACATCAATCAATTCGCCGGCCAGGCGCAGGTGAGCGCCGCTCGGCTCGCCGTCCAGCGCCGCGAACAGCACGCGGGTCAGCGCCGCGCGCCGCGCCACGCCTTCGGGCGTCTCGCCGTCCGGCGGCAGCTCGCGGGCCGCCTCGACCGCCAGCGCGAGCACCTTGGCGTCGTGCACCGCCGGCAACAGCGACGGCAGCTCGGCCATGACCAGCGCCGCCTTCGTCTCCGCGTCCAGGTCCGAGAACTTCAGGCGATCGCCGCCGACCTTGACGACGAGGGCGCCCGCCGAGCCCGCGCTCGCCGCGAACGGCGCCGCCACGATCGCCCCGGTCCGCAGGTTGACCGCGCGCGCCGCCCCGCGCGACGCGCGCGGGCGCCGGCCGCCCTTCGTCTCTTCCAGCGTCACGTCCCAGCCCACGTCCACCCGCGGCGCGCCGACCACGTCCGCCAGCGCCGCGCCCGCGATGGCATGCACCGCGGTGACCCGATCGCGCGCGACACGGCGAAACACATCCGCGCCCGTCCCCGCCTCGGCGCGGTTGCTCTTCGCGGCCGCCAGCACGTCCAGCACCTGACGGGTGGGCGGCTTGCCGCCCGCCTCGGCCAGCAGATCGAGCGCGTGCGCCCCCATGCGGATGACCAGCACGGCCTCCAGCCCGGCGATGTCGTCGAAGAACCACCCGCAGCTCGCGTACATGAGCAGCGTCGCGCGCTGCAGCTCGAGCAGCCGGCGCGCCGCCAGCCGCGCCCGGTCGCCGCCGGTCTTCCAGCGTGGACGCGCGAACGCGGACAGCGCGCGATCCCGCGCCTCGACTGTCTCGTCGACGACGCTGCCGTAGGCGTCGCGCGCGGTCCACGGGTCGCGGAACAGCTCGCCGGCCTCCTGCTCGTAGAACGAGGCGGCTGCGTCGCGCACCAGGTCGAGCGCCTCGCGCAGCGGGCCGCGCCAGGCCTGGTTCCAGCCGGGGCCACCGCCCATGTTGCAGCCACAGTCGCGCTGCCAGCGGCCCAGGCCGTGCGAGCAGCTCCAGGCCGTCCCCTCGCCGTGCGGCCCCTCGGCCAGCTGCGCCTCCCAGGTCGGCGGATGGCGCGCCAGGTACGCGCCCAGGTTGGTCACCTCGATCCCGCGGCGCGCCGCCTCGACGCGCGTCGCGAACGCCAGGGTCAGATCGGCGAATTTCTTGTGGTGCCCCCACAGCTCGCCGTCGGAGGCGCACAGCACCAGCCGCTGGGCGCCCGCCTTCGACCGCTCGGCGGAAGATTGAACGGCGTCGATGACGCTCTCGGCCCGGTTCGCGGTGTCGCCGAACGCGACCGCGCGCGACAGCGGACCGTCGAAGATCCCGAGCGCGATCGTGCGCCCCGATCCGTCCCGATGCCGCCACAGATAGGCGCGGCCCGTGTCCACTGTGTCGCGATCGACCGCCGTCCATTCCTCCGCGCCCACCGGCCGCACGCCCGCGATCTGCTCGGGCGCCAGGATCGTGTAGCGGATGCCGAGATCGATCAGCAGCTCCAGCGTGGCCGGCGAGACGGCGGTCTCGGGCAGCCACAGCCCTTCCGCCGCGCGCCCGATGCGGCGCCGAAAGTCGTGGAGCCCCCAGACCACCTGGGTCCGGGCGTCGCGCGCGCTGGACAGCGGGACGATCGGGTGCGCGTACGCCTGGGCGATCGCCCCGCCCCGCCCCAGCCGCCGCCGCTGGGCGCCGTCCGCGTCGCGCAGGCGCGCCTCGACGGCCGGATCGTGGCTGCCCAGCCAGCGCGCCAGCGTCGGCCCGAAGTTGAACGACATCCGCTCGTAGTTGTCGACGATCGCCTCGATCCGGCCCGCGCTGTTGTTGATGCGCGCGAACGCGTTCGCGCGGTAGCACTCCGAATGGATGCGCGCGTTCCAGTCGTGAAACGGCGCGGCCGACGGCTCGCGCGGGACCCGATCCGTCCAGGGGTTCTCGCGCGGCGGCTGGTAGAAATGGCCGTGGAAACAGAGCGCGATCGGAGAAGGTGCAGCCGGCTTGGTCAAAAGTTTCGCGAGCGAGTCAGGAGGGTGTCCTTCGCCTTCTGCACGACCGTCACGCCGCCCTCGCTGACCGTGTAGCGAAGGGAATCGCGCGCCAGGTCGTGACCGATGTGGTCGCCGTCGGGCACGCGCACGTTCTTGTCGATGATGGCCCGCTGCACGCGCGCGCCGCGCCCGACATAGACGTTGTCGAACAGGACCGACGCCTCGACCCGCGCGCCCGAGTCGATGAAGC
>Ga0209465_10000332_pt1 | contig 22379 bp, 24 predicted proteins | sample PanSoiPlot1MoBio_FD_188321 | JGI IMG/M metagenome (GOLD analysis project Ga0209465, IMG submission 188321) | Tropical forest soil microbial communities from Panama analyzed to predict greenhouse gas emissions - Panama Soil Plot 1 MoBio (SPAdes)... | ecosystem: Environmental > Terrestrial > Soil...
GAAATGACCGCTGGTCCATCTCTAACAATGCTGTGGGTGTTAAGAGTTTTTTGAGCACACTACTCCCGGCCCTCCGAGGAGCGCGCCATTTCGCTCTCATTGAAAACTCTCGTCGACCCAGGCTCGCGTCTAATCTTTCGGGCCGAACTCAGTCCGACCCAACGCATTATGGAAGGACGCCCCTTTGACGTAGGAGCGAGGATTAATCCTGCACTCTAGCGAAAGGAGGAGCACCCTCATTCCATGAATTACAGCAAGTGCATCGGCATGGACGTTCACAAAGACACCATCTCGATTGCCGTTATGGACTCTCGCGGCAAGCTGGTAATGGAGTCGATCCTCGAGACAAAGGCGGCAACGATTCTGCAGTTCATTCAGGGGTTGCGCGGAAGCCTGTTTGTGACCTTTGAAGAAGGAACCTGGGCGGCTTGGTTGTACGACTTGCTCAAGCCCCATGTCACCGCGGTGGTTGCCTGCAATCCGCGGAGCAATGCTCTGCTCAAAGACGGAAACAAGAGCAACCGGATCGATGCTAAAAACAGGCGGATCTATTACGCGGCAACCACCTCAAGCCGGTCTACACGGGCAGCAACAAATGCACCCGCAAGAGGCCTGGTCCACAGGAAGGTTTGAGGACGGATCTTGATAAAGCGCAAAGGCGGGCAAAATTGGATCATCGCGACATGGATATTTGGGTGTATTCTTAGCGGATAAAGAGGATCTGACCTTGCAACCCGCCGATCCTGGCGAAGTGACCGTGCTTCTGCAGCAGATTGGTCATGGCGACGCGCATGCCGTCGAGAGGCTGATCCCTCTGGTCTTGCACGAATTGCGGACATTGGCGAAATTACAATTGCGAAACGAGAGGCCGGATCACACACTACAGCCTACCGCGCTGGTGAACGAAGCTTATATTCGTCTGGTAACCGATCAAGCGCGAAACTGGCAGAGTCGGGCTCATTTCATTGGCGTCAGCGCATCCATCATGCGCCGAATACTGGTTGATCACGCTCGCCGTAGACAGGCGCTTAAACGGGGCGGGCTTAGCCGCTCGGCTCTGGATACGGAGAACTGCGCGGCACTTTCCGATCAACAAGCGGAGGAACTGCTCACCCTGAACATGGCACTCGACAGGCTGGAAGAGATGAGCCACCGGCAACGGCGAGTGGTGGAACTACGTTATTTTGGCGGGCTATCTCTGGAGGAAACTGCAGAGGTCCTTAATGTATCTCCCATCACCGTTAAACGCGATTGGCTTGCTGCTAAGACTTGGCTAAAAGGGCAAATGCAGCACCAGCCAGTGGGCTAAATCCCGAAGTAACAGTCATGACCCCCGCAGAGTGGACCCAGGTAGTCGAGTTGTTCCACGCAGCGCTCGAGACGTCGGGTGATCAACGCGTGGTGCTGCTAGACCAGGCCTGCGGCACGCAGAGTTTCCTCCGAAAAGCAGTGGAAGAGTTGCTCAAGGAGTATGAGTCTGCCGGCAGCTTCCTAAGCGAGCCGCTATTTAACACCCACCCAGGCCCATCTTGTCCCGATGTTGTCGCGTCCAATCAGCGTTTTGAGCGCTTCATCCTGCTGGAAATGCTGGGCCGCGGCGGCATGGGTGAAGTGTGGTCTGCTCGCGATCCGGAGCTGGACCGGTCTGTGGCACTAAAATTCCTGCGACGTGAAACGGCGTCCGAACTTGACACTGCGCACATTGCTCGCGAGGCAAAAGCCGCGTCAGCTTTGAATCATCCAAACATTGTCACTATTTATGAAGTGGTTCGGTCTGAAGGCTGTTCGGCCATTGTTATGGAGTTGGTGCAGGGCAGCTCGCTCGCGAAGTTGAGAGGTAGTTCACTTCGTATCGATAAAGTGCTGTCAATTGGTGTGCAGGTCGCTAAAGCTTTGGCGGCGGCTCACGCAAACGGCATCATTCACGGCGACATCAAACCCGAGAACATCATGCTGCGCGACGACGGGTACGTGAAGGTGCTGGACTTCGGTCTGGCGCGCCGAGTGACAATGGAGACTATTGCTGGGGCCTATGGTCCTGTTTTCGGAACTTTGCGTTACATGTCTCCCGAACAGGCCACAGGCGAGTCATTGACACCGGGCAGCGACGTCTTTTCGTTCGGGCTAGTGCTGTTCGAACTTGCGGCCGGAAGGCGTGCGTTTGCTGATGAATCACCGCTGGATGCGATGCAGGCTACCCTCACACAGGATCCTCCTGCACCTGCGTCCGTGAATCCGCGAGTACCGGCAGCCCTGAATTCGCTCATCCTAAACATGCTGGCGAAGGGGCCTGCTATGCGGCCCTCGGCCGCGGAAGTGGCAAGACAACTCCGCGAGTCGTACCGTCCGCGAGCCGCTCCAGGCCACCGCTTCTTGCTGGTCGGGTTGGTCGCTTCTCTTGTTGCGTTGGCCGCTGCCGCTTGGTTTGTGTTTGGCAGGCGAGACCTGCCGGAATTCGCGGAGCTGAAAATCCAACCTCTGACTTCCCAAGCTGGCTGGGAGCAATATCCCGCGCTATCTCCTGATGGGCAGTCCGTAGCATTCACCTGGACTGACAAGCTGGATGGTCCGAGGCAGATCTACGTCAAACGGCTCTCTGAGAATGATCCCGTTAAGCTGACGAGCGATGATTCAAAGGGCCTGATTGGATATCTTGTCTGGTCGCCGGATGGCACGCGGATTGCGTTTGAGCGCGCGAACAAAAAAGTTGAAACGCCCGGCGGTTTGTATTCGATACCAAGCGCGGGAGGCGAAGAGGAGAAGATTGTAGACGTGGTGAACGCGAATCTCAGCTCGGCGATCGACTGGTCTCCGGATGGAACCGAGCTGGCATTCTCCGACGAGTCGCCAGGGTCTCAGCGCCTCGCGATTTATCTGTTTAACCTTCGAACAAGAAAGCAGCGAAAACTGACTTCGCCGCCTGCGGAAGGCTGGGGCGATTGGAGTCCTATGTTTTCGCCGGATGGTCAAACCGTGGCCTTCAAGAGAGTCATGGGGTTTTGGGCAGACGACCTTTATGCCGTGTCGGTTGGGGGAGGAACTCCGCAGCGCGTGACCGCCGATCGGCGAGGGATTTGGGGACACGCCTGGACACCCGACGGGAAGAGCCTGATTGTATCCTCTCAGCGAGGCGGCACTATCTTCGGCATATGGCGATTTCCGCTAACATCGAAAGCCCGGCCAGAACGCATTAGTCAGGGAGAGATCGATGCTATTATGCCCGCCACAGGCCGAAAGACAAACCGCGTGGCGTGGGTGAATCAACTCTGGGATCTCAACATCTATCGGGTTTCCATCACGGGAGTGGGAACGCCCGTGAAGCTCATTGCATCCACTCTTCGCGATCAAGGCGCTACCTACTCACCCGATGGGCACATTGCGTTTGTGAGCGATCGATCCGGGAGCAGAGAGATCTGGCTCGCAAAGGGCGATGGTTCGGGTCCGGTACGTGTCACCAATCTCAACGGCCCACCGGTAGATCATCTCCAATGGAGCCCCGATGGGCACAAGCTGGCTTTTGACAGCCAGATTAATGGGCACTCCGGTATTTTCGCTCTGGAATGCGACTCGGCTGCGATGCGTTGTGGAGAACCCAAGCGACTGACAACTGAGCCTTTCCCCGAAGCGGTAGCCAATTGGTCTGGCGACGGCAAATTTCTTTACTTCGCCTCCGATCGAATGGGTCGATCGGACATCTGGAGGCAGCCGGCTCTCGGTGGTCCCGCCGTACAGGTCACGCGCGATGGCGGCTACGCATGCCGTGAATCGTCCGATGGCAAGTGGCTTTATTTTTCGAATCCTAGAATCGAAGCCATCTTTCGGTTACCGGTTCCCGAATCCGGCCTTCCGATTGCGTCCGCTAAGGAGTTAGTAGTCGGTCCGCCTCATCACGTGCAGCCTGAGGGCTGGACATTAACTGGCGATGGAGTCATCTTCTTTATCGATCGCGCTACGGAAAGCCAGTCGCCAGCGATTCGCGCCTATGATCCTAAAACCCAAAAAACAAGATTGATCCTGTCTCTGAATGAACTCTTTATAGATCGAAGTGATATTGGGCTGTCGATCTCACCGGACTTGAAGTGGATTCTGTATTCGCAGCTTGACAGGTCAGGCAGCAACGTGATGGTGGCGGAGAATCGGTAGGCAAGTTTCGAGGTGTACTTGCTGTCCGAGTCCGCCACGACAACCAGGGTGGCTGATAGCACTGCGGAGCTTACTCCATTGAGACACAGTTTGTCGTGGAGCAGGCCGCTGCGCTGCGGGCCTGCCCCACAATCGATCTGATGCGTAATTGATCAGGTCAATCGCACCAATGATCTCGAGCTGGGTCGCTGGGTATGCGAAATTGCAGTAGATCAGATCTGCCGAGAGACACTGGTTTCCGTTTTCCCGCTCTCCCCAGTGTCAGCAACTAGAAATTAATCAGCTAACAGACGCCCCCTTACGTTATTCCATGCTGCAGGCGCACTTCGCAGCGAGCGAGCTGTTGTACGACTTCCTTGAGCGCCGGGTCTTTCTGCCGCACGATCTCATCCAGCCGCGCGGTTTCCATTCCTGATTCTTGCAATTGTTGATAGGGCCTGCCAGCTTCCACGGCTTCGTGCTGCTGCTGGTCTCCGACTAGAATTACGCGATCCTCATCGTGCGTTCGATGGAGAAACTCATTTATCTGCTTGGTGCTGGCCAAGCTTGATTCGTCCGGGATGTAGAGCCGTTTCTGGTCAACCTGCTCCACGCGGCGAATGACGCTGTAGAGTCCCGGATTCAATACCAGACTCCTCCAGTTTGTGAGCCACGCGAAGTTTGGTGCAAGGCCTCGATCTGTGCGAGGTTCCCTTATGCGTCGTTTCGCCCTTTTTGTAGGTGGCTCCACGGTGAAGCGTTACACCAGCCTTCAATTGGCTGGCCGGGTTAGGTAAGAGACTACCAAGAGCACCAGAAGCGCGACCGGTGAAAGAGCTCGGGGGCCATCGCCAGCCAGATAGTGAGCCACGGTTGCCGCCATCCAGGCGATGGCAAAACCGGCGTAGGCCCATTCCTTCACGATCCGCCAACCGGGAATGAGCAGCACAATGGCACCGAGAGGTTTCGCGATGCCCAGCAGGACTCGTAGCTGCTGCGGATATCCTACGTGAGTAAAGCCCTCCACTGCCTGCGGGCTAGCTGACAGGTAGGCATATCCAGCAAACAGGCATGACGCAGCAATCAATCCGGTGCTGATCCAGTAGAGTACTCGCACGTCCCATCTCCTTTTCAGCGGGCGAACCGAAAACGGCCCGCCTTAGCGTTGGCGGGCCGCTTCTCGTTTTCTCACAGGAGTTAGACGCTCACCGATGATAGCCGGAGTTTACAATCTGTCCGGTTTGCGTGTCGTATTCGCAGCGAAACTCGAATCGGCCTCCTGCTCCACCGCTGCTCTGATATTGTCCCTGGCCTTTTACGCGGACAATGCCTCCATCTCCCTGATGGATAGTGGCCGTGTCAGGCAACATTTGAACATTGACCACTTCGGTGTGCTCGCGCGAGACGCGGCGCCCGACGTAGTCCTGACAAGCCTGGGCGGCGGCTGCCGCGCCTGAACCGGCTGAATTCCAGTTGGAGTAGCTTTCGCCATTCCAGCTTGCATCATCGGCATCGTTCCAGCCGCTATTCCAACGAGCCGTTTCGTTGCCGCCCCAGTATCTGCTTGTATTGGGTGGCGGAGGGTTCCAAGCCGTGCCCGATCCACCCTTCCACTCGATCTCTCCGGTGTAGCCCTCGTTCTTATTCGAGTTGTTCACGATGTGAATCACAGCAATTCCGTTGTTGGAATTCGGAACAGCTGCCAGGCTCTGCTGGCCGTGACCATCAATGCCTCTGAACTTAAAGTCTCCGGGATTGTAGGGAAGCGGCTGGTTACATTCGAGCCTGCGCCACTGTGCAGGATTGCCGGAATCGGTTGCCAGGCGGCCTTGCGATCCGCGGATTTGCACGTCTGCCGTGCCCTGCACAACCACTTCGAAGGTGCACTTTCCTTCCTCGCCCGCCTTGCCCAACATTAGCGCGTCAACCGTGGATACTTGGGCGATCGCCGGTGCTCGAAGCACTACTAGCATTAGCACGATTGCCACAGTTGATGAAAAAAGAAGCAGGTTCCTACTTCGGTTCATAACGTGCCTCCTTTTGAGGTTCAACACCCAGCGGCCCTGCGCACGCCGCCGTTTCATCCACTTCAGTCTAGTGATCAGACAGGCCAATACCACTCCGCTTGATCCCGCAGTTTCTTCGGCGAAGTACCTTATTACGAAGTGAGCGCAGGAAGGCTCGTATTTCGCCGCTGAGGGTGAGGGATTGGGGTGTTATTGCGTGGGTTACATCATGAAATTACGGGAATCACCTGATAGCGAGAGAAAGTGGGAGGCTTGTAATTTAGCACTCAGACGAAGTGGCGCATTCGGGGACCCCAAGAAATGGGTCACTCGCCAGGCCGGTTGCAAGTGGCCTGGGGAGTGAGTCAGTTCCAAGGTCCCCGAAGATTTTGGTAGCGAAAAACTGATGACCGGCGCCTGATACCGGATAACTAAAACGGAATATCCTCGTCGGTAATCCCGGTTGGTGCCTGCGACTCATCGTGCTCCGGCCCGCGCTGATCGAGGTTGTTCGCGGTTTTCGACCCTCCACTGCGGCCTCCACCAAATCCACCGCCTTCGCCCTCGCGCTGTCCTCCCACCATAATCAAGTCGTTCACGATGATCTCGGTGCGATAGCGCTTCTGCTGGGTTTCCTTATCGTCCCAGGAGTCGTAGTGAATGCGGCCCTCGATGTAAACCGTGCGGCCTTTCTTCAGGTACTCACCTGCAACTTCCGCCGTGCGGCCGAAGGCTTTGATGTTATGCCATTCGGTGCGGTCCTGCCAGTTGCCGTCTTTGTCTTTTGCGCGCTCCGTAGTGGCCAGCGAGAAAGTCGCTACTGCCATGCCGCCTTGCGTGTACTTCACCTCGGGATCTTTGCCCAGATTGCCCATCAAAGTTACTCGATTAACGCCTCTTGCCATAATGCCGCTCCTATCGACTGCAGGGGAGTTGAAGCTGAGAACTCGAAAGAATATCAGAAAGGCAGGCAGGGCTACGGTACGAATATCTTGTACAACATTATGAAAATAACCACCCCGGTAACCGACACATAAAGCCAGATGGGGAAGGTGTAGCGGGCAATCGCCTTGTGCCGGGAGAAGTTGCCTTTCAGTGCACGATAGAGCGTTATCAGGATAAAAGGCACCACGACAACGGCCAGGAAGGTATGCGACACAAGAATGGAGAAGTACACCGGCCTCCAGAGGCCTTGTCCCTGGAAGTGCGTCACTCCGGCGCGGAGCACCAGGTGGTAATAGAGGTAGGAAGCCAGAAACAAGGTCGAAGTCACAAAGGCCGCCAGCATGAACCGTTTGTGGATTTCCCGCCGGCCGCTCTTGATCGAGTAGTATCCGGCGCCAATCAGCACCGCACTGGTGCCGTTAAGGAAGGCATTCAGGGCCGGGAAGAATGTGGAAGTTATCTGCATCGGTTGGGAGACTCTTGAGGGTAAGCCTGATGTCCTCAGGGGCTAAGGCCCTTGTTTAGGACCGTGCGACACGACGGAAGTCGTGCCCAGACTCGTTGTCGTCGCGGGCGCGTGCTTTCCGATCGGCCTACCCCGCCGACCTTGTCGTCCGCCGGTTTGCCGCCAGGAAGCACAAACCGAACATCACCAGCGCAAAAACCGCCAACACCAGAAGATTCACATTCAGCGGCAAACTCCCGGTCAATTCCGCCTGATAAAGCAGCATGCGCAGCGCATCAGTCCCATACGTCAGCGGATTGATCCGCATCAGCACCCGGATCCACAGCGAAGCCCCGGAAATCGGGAACATCGAACCCGACAGCAGCCACAGTGGAATCAGAAACAGGTTGATCACCGCGTGAAATCCCGCGGTTGAGTCCATGGGCCAGGCGATCATGAAGCCCAAGGCTGTCAACGAAAACGCAACCAGAAAAATTACGGCCACGGTTAGCAGCAAGCTCAAAATCGAAAAGTGGATTCCCAGGAACGGCGCGAACAGAAGGAAGAGTAATCCTTGAAGCGTCGCCAGAGTGGCCCCGCCCACGACTTTCCCCAGCACAATAGCCGATCGGCTCACGGGAGCCACTAGCACCGATAGCAGGAACCCCTCTTTGCGGTCTTCAATCACCGACATCATGGTGAAAATGGCGGTGAAGAGCACGATCATGATCAGCGCGCCCGGAAAGAAATAAACGAGGTAGTGTTGCCCGCCCGCGCCACTCGAGCGAAACGAAGTGCCGAATCCTGATCCGATCACTACCCAGAACAACAGCGGCGACGCGATCACGCCGATCACACGGCTGCGCTGCCGGTAAAAGCGCACAATCTCGCGCCACCACAGAGAAACCGAGGGCAGCAAGATGCCGACGCGCGCGGGAGAGTGCAGGGCAGTTGTCGGTAAGGTTGTGGTATTCGTAGCCATAAAAACCAAAAATCCACCACAGAGGCACTGAGACATAGAGAAGAAGAGTCTCAATACTTAATATTCTCTGTGGCTCCTGTGCCTCAGTGGTTAGTTCTTCTGTTCCTGCTCCGTCCAGAATCGGTGTCCCGTCCTTCGGATGAACACGTCTTCCAGGCTGGGCTTGTGCACTGAAACCCCTTCGATCTCGCCCGGGAACGCCTCAACCACGTCGGTCACGAAGCGATGTCCTTGTTCAATTTCCAACCTGACCCTGCCGTCGATCACCGCAGCTGGCACGCCAAATCTCCGCTCGATATGCTGCGCCAGCATGTTGGGATCGTTCGCCTCCAGCAGGATCACGTCGCCACCGATTTCGCTCTTCAGTTCTGCTGGCGTACCCCGGGCGACCACGTTTCCTTCGGCGTAAATGGCCAGGCGGTCGCAACGCTCGGCCTCTTCCATCAGGTGCGTGGTCACCAGCACCGACACATGCTCTTCGTTGCGCAGCATGTGGAGGTACTGCCACAGATCGCGCCGCGCACCCGGATCCAACCCGGTCGTCGGCTCATCCAGCAGCAGGACCGATGGATGGTGCAGCAGTCCCTTCGCTAGCTCTAACCTGCGCTTCATGCCGCCAGAAAACGTTTCTGCCCGCTCTTTCGCCCGATCAGTCAATCCGACGCGCGCCAGCATCTCGGCGACTCGGTTCCTCAGTGCTGTGCCATGCAGGCCATACACGTTACCGATCAGCATCAGGTTCTCTTCGGCCGACAGCTTTACATCGATACTTTGTTCCTGAAAAACCACGCCGATCTCGCGACGCACACGCCCGGGGTCTTTCGCGACGTCATATCCCATGATCAGTGCCCGCCCGCCTGATGGAACAATCAGCGTCGACAAAATTCGAAAGGTTGTGGTCTTGCCGCTGCCATTCGGACCGAGGAGCCCGAAAATCTCCGCCGGACGCACCTCCAATGAGACGCCCGCCAGGGCGGTGCGATCGTCATATTGGTGCCGCAAATTCTGCAGTTGAATGACAGGGGATGCACCCGTGCTTAGCGGTGCGTCGATCGAAGACGATTCTGTTTCAGGAATTGCAGTCCTGGAATTCACGATTACTTCTATTCTAAGCCGGCCGATTCAGCATCATCAGCGCGAACAGCAACGGCAGATACAGGACCGTCGCTTGCAGGAGCTGACGGGCACGAGCTTTGGACTCGGGCGCAACCGGAGCGAGCTTCATCGTTGCCATGCGCAGGCTGCACCACAGGAGAGCGCTGCTCAACACAGCAGCTCCGCCAAGGTAGAGCCATCCGCTCATGCCGAGCAGGGTTGGAGTCAGCGTCACCGGTACCAAGGCTAGCGAGTACGCTACAATCGCGCGGATGGTTGAGCGTCCGTCGCTTTCCACCACCGGCAGCATGCGCACGCCTGCATTCTCATAGTCCTCGCGATACAGCCAGGCGATGGAATGGAAATGCGGAAACTGCCAAAAGAACATGATGGCGAAGAGCACAATGGCTTCCGAATCGATGCGTCCGCGCACCGCTACCCATCCCAGCAAAGGCGGCATCGCACCGGGAAACGCGCCCAGGAACGTGCAGATCGGATGCACCTGCTTCATGGGCGTATAAACCATCAGGTAGCAGGCCGAGGTGAGGGCCGTCAGCGTTGCTGCCTGCCAGTTTGTGGTGAGCCAGAGATACACAACTCCGCCGACCGTCATACCGAGAGCCACGACCGACGCATGTGCCACGCTCAGGCTCTTGGTTACCAGCGGGCGCATCGCCGTACGCCTCATGCGCGCGTCCAGGTCACGCTCCATGACCTCGTTCATCGCTGCCGTTCCGCCGCTCACCAATCCAATTCCGACGAGCGCATGGAAAACTGTCCAGGACAGTGACGGAATCCCCGATTTCGCCGCGGCCAGAAAGGCTCCGCACCACGCCGTCATCATGATCAGCGTTGTCACCCGTGCCTTCACCAGCACGGAGTAATCGCGCATCAGCGTACTTACGCTCACCCGAGGAATCGCCAACGGCTGGGTCGCTGAGCTCATGCGGCAACGGCCTTTCGCGGCATCGAACTCCCGACGGCTTCGCGCGCTCCCCGGCTAATCATGCGATGTGTTTGAATCGCCAGAACAACCGCTGTCGCCAGGACGATGGCGCCACCTGCTACGTGCGCCACAGTACTGAGCACGATCCAGATAGTCGGTTGCGGCGGATTCAGCATCCAGATGAGACGACTCACATACGCGGCGAATCCCAAACCCAGCTGCACCATCAGCAGGGCGAGAATCAACTGTGCCGGACGGCGCAACTGCACTACACCGGTGTAGCGAGTCAGCATGCGGACGACCGTCCAGCAGAGAAGTGTGGTCACAATGCAGGCGCCGATCAGGTGAGGCAGCAAGCGGATGCCGGTGTGTCGAAAGGCCGCACCCAAAATAAGCTGCACCCAGACACACGCCGCCGAGGCTGCGGTCAGCGCCGGCGTACTCGGCCAAAGCCCTGTTTCCTGTATTGGTGCCGCGTCTTGTAACCAAGCCTTGCTCGTAAACAGGGCCACCGCAACCACCGCACAAAAGAGGGTTTGTGCCAATGTGGCGTGCCCAGTTGAAATGTACCAGGGCAAGCCGAGCAAGACGGTCAATCCCCCCAGAATGGCCTGGCCAAACCAGGCAGCGAGGGCAATCCAGCCTAGTGCCTTCATCCAACTACGCTGGTCAACTCGCTGAGTCCAGATAGCCAAGATCACCAGGAGAATCCCGACGAAGCCTGCAAACATGCGGTGGCCATGCTCGTACTTCACCAGGCCGACCATGGGCGGAATCTTGTACAGTGAGCCGAACGACGTCGGCCAGTCCGGCACGGATAGCCCAGCAGAGTTGCTCGTCACCAGGGCTCCCAGGACAATGAGCAGCAACGTCATCCATGCAACAAACACCGCGAAACGGTGGTACGCCCGGTTGTACGGAATCGTCCGTAAAGTCAGAATCGGCTCCTGTTGATGCTGGTTTCGCGCGACGCTACCCCGCGTCAGCCGAACCAGTCGCTATTCAATGATTGCCGTGGATGTGTCAGTCGCCCGGTTGCGTCGCGGCCGCTCGATTCTCGAAGATTGGCCGACGCGCTATTGTATCAAACGGTTTGTGACGAAGGTGCCTGCCGCGGGCACCCAAATTAACATTGCAAGGCAAGGGAAAAGGCGGGCGAACATCGGCTTATAGCTGCAGCCGGACTGGCACCTGATAACGGAGAACTGACAACTCCGCTACAGCTCCGCCTCCCGCGTCACTGGTGCAGGCACAGGAACGGTTTGCAGCGCTTCGATCACCGCATCGGCGAATTTACTGGTGCTGGCCGTTCCCCCCACATCGCGGGTGACATACTTCCGCTCGGTATAGACATGTCCCAATGCCGCATTAATGTGGTTAGCCGCATCGTGCTCGCCGAGGTGGTCGAGCATCAGCACCGCCGAGCGCAGCACGGCGGTCGGATTAGCGATGTTCTTCCCAGCAATGTCCGGCGCCGACCCGTGCACTGCCTCGAAAATTGCGCAATCCGTGCCGAAGTTCGCGCCCGCTACCAGACCCAACCCGCCTACGAACGCCGAGCACAAGTCCGAGACGATGTCGCCATAGAGGTTTTCCAGCAAAAGCACATCGTATTGATACGGGTTCATCACCAACTGCATGCACGTGTTGTCCACGATGTGCTCGCCGTAGGTGATTTCCGGATAACTGCGCGAGACAATTCGGGAACAACGGATGAACAGCCCGTCCGACATCTTCATGATGTTGGCTTTGTGGATGGCGTGGATCCGCTTGCGCTTGAACTTGCGCGCGTACTCAAAGGCGAACTTGGCGATGCGCGTCGAAGCCTTTTCGGTGATGATCTTGAGGCTCTCGACCACCCCGGGCACCACTTCGTGCTCGATTCCCGAATACAGCCCTTCCGTGTTCTCCCGCACCACGATCAGGTCCACACCTGGATACTTGGTGGGCACACCCGGCAGGTTGATGATGGGGCGGAAATTGGCAAACAGCTCGAACTTCTTTCGCAGGGCTACGTTGATGCTGGAAAACCCGCCGCCCACAGGAGTCGTCACCGGACCTTTGAGCCCGGTATGTGTGCGCTCAATCGACTCGGTCAGTTCCTTTGGAATGTACTCCTGGTACTTGGCGTAGGCTTCGGCGCCCGCCTCATAACTCTCCCAGTTGAACTTAACGCCGGTCGCTTCCAGGATTCGGACGGTCGCTTGCACCACCTCCGGCCCAATGCCATCGCCCGGAATCAATGTGACTGTATGTGCCATCCGGTGCTGCTACCTAATTCACGGTCTTCGACTTTGCAGCTGTAGTTTCTTTAGTATCCAGCAATTCCTTCAACTCTTCCATGAACTCCCTTACGTCCTTGAAGTCCAAATACACCGACGCGAAACGAACGTACGCCACCTTATCAATCCGCTTCAGCCGATTCATGATCAACTCGCCGATTTCGCTGGCCTTTCGTTCCCGCTCGGCGGAATCGACCACCAGCCCCTCGGCGTCATTTACGATCTGCTCCAGCTTGCTCATCGATACTGGCCGCTTTTCGCACGCCCGCAGCAGTCCGTTCAAGACTTTCTGCCGCTCAAACTTCTCGCGGCGGCCGTCTTTCTTGATGACCATGTAAGGGATCTCATCGATCCGTTCGTAAGTCGTGAACCGCTTCTCGCACTTCAGACACTCACGGCGTCGGCGGATCGACTCGCCTTCCTTGCTTTCGCGCGAGTCGACCACCTTGTCGTTTTCAAAGCCGCAGAAAGGACACTTCATGGATCGGGAAAACGCGACCAGAACCTGAGCCGCGCTTCGAATTGTAGCAGGCGAATCTCTCACTACGCAGGTTAGGCGGGAGGTGATGGCTATCCCCGCTTTGTCAGTTTTTCGGAGAGCGTCCTGGCCAAGTCTGCGTCGCTGGTGTCGTAACTGAGGAAGATCTGCAGCGAGCTCGGCGAGGAGACTCTAGCGCTGGTAGCGAGGCCGTCCACCGGAAACATCGCAGTTAGTCGCTCAGTTGCGCCTCTGCCTTCTCTTCTGCTTCCGCCACCGCTCGCAACGACAAACGCTCGCGATGGGCGAGCAGCAGACCCATCGGTATCACCGACATAAACGTACATAGCCAGATCAGCATTCCGCAGCTGGTGGCGATCTCCGGAGGGATCCCAAAGGCCTTGGAACTACTCAGCAGGTTGATGGTCGCCAGCTGCGATCCTCCACCCACTCCCGGCAGTTGCAGCAGGGACCCAAACATGGCGGCCACCATCAGCACCAGCAGGCTGCCCAAACCCATTTCGGCGAGTACACCCGAGTAAGCGTGAGTCAGCAACCAATACGCCCCGGCCACGACCCACCACATCGCCAACGACAACACGGACAACTGCAGGAACGAGGCACCATCGCGAATGATCTGCAGCCCGTCGGTAAACGACACGACCCTCCCATGCAACGCATGCGCAAACGTCGGGCTGCCCGGCTCGAAGCGCCGCTGCAAACGGTTGGCAATCTGGTATCCCGACTTCCTGAGTTTGATGGCGAGTACGGCCAGCACCACGATTACCGCAAGGAAGACTACCGCCGCAACATGAATTTCGTAGGGAAAGCGGCGATTAGGCAGGGTATTCCACAGAGGGTCCCCACGGAATGCGAAGATCACGAACATGACGGCAACTGTTGCCAGGTCGAACACCCGTTCCATAAGCCACACACCAACCTGCGAGGAAAACGTCAGCTTCTCCTTGCGCGCAATCAGGAATGGACGCACCATCTCCCCCGGCCGACCCAGCAGGGCCAGAGCGGCAAATCCGATGAATTGCGGCGCCAGCATCCGTTTCGTTGTCGTTTCGCAGAGCGGCTTCAGAAAGATGCGCCAGCGGGCGGCACGCAACGCGTACGCCAGGTAGGTCAGCAACACTGAACCTGCGATGTAGGTCCAGTGCACATGACTCGTATTTTCCCAGAATGTTGCCCAGTCGAACTTCTTCCATGCATGCACTTGTATGTAGACCAGCAGGCAGAGCGCGCCCAGCAGAAGCACAGTCATCAACGTATGTTTTTTATTCATGAGGAAGCTTGCCGGAGAATTGGAGCGGTTCTGCTGAAAAGACAGCCATCGAAGTGCAATCTTGGAAGCCGGTTCAACGGCCGCCGCCACGGTTGACCGTGTCTGGTTGCGAGGCGGGATTGTCGGATGCGACTCGACGCGCACGCGGCTGCCTCGAGGCAGCCGTCTTTTTGCGGTTGTAATCCAGGATCACACGCCTGACGTAGGCACGAGTCTCGTTGTAGGGCGGTACGCCACCATATTGCTGCACGCGCTGGGGGCCGGCGTTATAGGCTGCCAGCGCCTTGGCAGCATCGCCGTTGTAGCGCAGCAGCAGCTCGCGCAAATAACGCACCCCGCCATCCACGTTGTCCACCGGATCGAGACTGTCCTTAACGCCCAACGTGTTGGCTGTCTCCGGCATCAGCTGCATCAATCCTTGGGCTCCCTTGCGGGAGACCGCGCGTGGGTTATTTCCGCTCTCGGCCCGAATCACGCTGGCAATGAAATCGGCATCAATTTGACTGCGCTCGCTGGCGTCGCCGATGATCGACGTAAGGTCTGCTGCTTTCGCCGGTTTCGCCACGTCTGGTTCAGGCGGTGCCGCCTCGTACCCATCGATTTCTGCAGTAGCAATATCCACATATCCTGCATCCGAGCCGCTGCCCAGATATAGTCTCGTGGTCTCGCCTTGAGTTTCGCGCCACTCGTGCCGGATGCTGAAGCCATTGCGCAGATTCGCCATCTCTGCGGCGCGCAGTTGCGTCGTCAGTAGGGCTATGAGTCCGACTTGAATCGCTTTACGCATTCAGCATTGCCGCATTTGCTGCCAGCACTTTGTCCAGCACCGCCGCCACTCCATGCTCATCGTGGTGCAGCGCCACCGTCCAGCCATTCCTCTTCAACTGGTGGCAGGCATTGCCCATGATCACCGGATGTCCGGCAAACGTCAACATTTCCACATCATTGTAATTGTCGCCGATAGCCATGACCTCTTCGCGGTCCAGCCTTCTTTGCTTTGCCCAGCGTTCCAGCGCGTGCCCCTTCGAGCATCCCGCATTGAGGATATCCACAATGCATAGGTCACGAAAGTCGTACTGCGTTCGCAGGGCGGTGAATTCCGCCCGAAACTGCAGCGTATCCAACTCCATCTGTGCCTGGCTCATCAACTGTACCGGCCCGCAGAACATCGCCTGAATCGGGTCCTCCAGCAGAGCTTTCTCGATCGGCTCCACATATTCGATGAACGGCGCATTCTTCTCCATCCATCGCTGAATGACGCCGTAGAGTTGGTCATGATTTTCGCAGATAATCGCTCCCCTGGCCGTCCGGTCGAAGGTCAGCACCATGTAATTGCGGTACTTGCTCATGGCCAACGCCAGCTTGATTGCTGTTTCCTTTGGCAGCAGGTCGCGATGAAACGTCTCGCCACGCGTGGAACGGGTTACGGCTCCATTCGAGCTGAACATCCAGAGATCGAACCCCAGCGACTTGGCAAACGGCAGCGCGAAATCATGTCTCCGGCCCGTGCCCAGGACGATCTCAATGCCCGCCTCGTGGGCGCGCCACAAGGCATCGCAATTTTCTTGCGAAAGCTCCACCTTGGAGTTCAGCAGGGTGCCATCCAGGTCGATGGCGATCAGGCGGATGGGACGCTTCACGTCAACATTTTAGCAATCCGGTAATTTTGTCGGGTTACGAAATCATCCACGCTTTCCAGTTAATACGCATAATAAAAACCGGTTTGCCCCTCGTCGCAAAGCATCATAAAGTAACAACACGATGGAGTTGCGCAAGGATCCCATTACCCGTTCCTGGGTTATCACCGGAGATGACCAGGAACCTGCTCGCGGTAGCGAATTCCTGTGTCCTTTCTGCCCCGAGTCCGGCCAGCAGATTCACATTCTGACCTCCATGCCCACGGTCAACGGCAACCCTTGGTCGGCGCTGGCCGTCGTCCACCCCAATCCCATCTATCGGGTGGAAGGCGATCCCAGCCGTGCCGGCAACGGTCTCTACGACACCATGCAACCCGTCGGAGCCCACGAGGTCATCGTCGAGAACGCCCGCCACGACCGCCAGCTCTGGAATTCCGACGACCGCGAGATCGAGCAGTATCTTGCGCTCTGCGCCCAGCGAATCATCGACCTCAAGAAAGATGGCCGCTTCAAGTACGTAAGCGTTTTCAAGAACCACGGCACAAGCGCCGGACAGGAGTTCGACCACCCCACCTCGGAGATCGTGGCCACAACCTTCGTCCCTCGCCGCGTTCTCTACGAGTTGCGCGCCGCTCGCGAACACTATCGTGCTAAAGAGCGCTGCGTCTTCTGCGACATATTTGCCCAGGAGTTAAAGCAGAACAAGCGTGTGGTCGAGGTCCGCGGCGACTACCTCGTGGCCTGCCCTTACGCCTCGCGAACGCCTTACGAAACGTGGATCGCGCCCCGTGTCCACGAAGCCTACTTCGAGCGCGTGCCCAGCCGCTCCGGTGCCTTGCGCGACCTCGCCGCGCTTCTCCGGCGAACGCTTTACCGGATTCACACCATCGCCGACGGCTTCCACATGGTGCTGCACACCTCGCCCAACACGCAGCACAAGTCCGAGACGCTCGGCTACTGGAGGACCATCGACGACGACTATCACTGGCACATCGAAATTCTTCCCATCCTCGGATCCAAGGCGAAGTCGTACACCTTCAAAGAGGTTTACGCCTCACCGGTCAGCCCCGAATCCGCAGCCGCTAGTCTTCGCCAGCGCCCAACAGAGCCCTAGTTTTTGGCAGAGTACAATCGGCGAATTGGGAGCCTCTTGTGACCGTCCGCCGTGTAAAAGCCTACACTGCCCAGACAGGCTACGTTTACGAGTACTACTTCGTCGGCAAGAGGCCTGCACTTCCAGACGAGCCGCTTGCACCAGCCACCGAGTACGTCTTCGATGTCAGCTCTGATCGCAAATTCGTTTTCGCCGTCAGCATATTTCTCCCCGCACAGGCCGTCGCGAGCTTCTCCTTGGAGCACGGCCGTGCTCTCAGCGAAGCTGAACAATATGCCGCCGCCAAACTTCGTCTGTTACAGGCCTTCGACGACGTTCCCGACATGCTGCAGCACGGCCGCCGCCTCGCGCTCGATGCCGACGCGCTCGCCCAACTCCTCGCCTCCGTGGGTATCGACTGACGCCCATCACGCGTCGGCTATCGCCATATTGGCGAGTAAGAATTCTTCATGTCCGATAGTTGCTGAACCCATTTGGCTAGTTGCCGTGGGCCTGGTTAGTGGCGGCTGAAGGTGCTCCTGATAGTGCACCAGAAAGACCGTTGAGCTAAAAGCGAAGCAAGAAAAAAAGAGAAAAGGGAACCACACCTAAGCGCTCACCTCTTAACCTGCAGAGAGTCGAATCGACAGACTCGGGCTACACTAACATTGGATAAGGGAATACCCGTGTTCACTGAACTGCCACCCCAAAACCGCAGGCGCCGGGACTTCTCTCTGCTGGTCTCCTTCATGCTTCACGTTGCATTCTTATTGATGTTGGCGCATCGTGCTGCGCCAGTCTTCGTGATGCCATCCGATGTGGCGCTCGGCACGCCCGGCTCGTCCGGCAGCGTGGTGTACCTCGCTCCCTTAGGCCCGGAAAAAGCTTCAACGCCCCAGCCAAAACAGAAGTTGGCTCTCAACAAACCGAAGCTGCAGCTTCGTAGCCTCCCGGTGCCGCCTCCCTTCAAACAGCAAAATGAAAACCCAGCTCCGTCCGCCGGCTCGGAGGAGACTGCCAAGGCAGGTTCGCCTTACGGCGCACGCATCCCCGGAGCGCCGCTCACTGGCCATGAGATCATTCCCGCCCTCCCGCAGGTGTTTCCGGATCCGGCAATCACCAGGGCCGACCTTCCCGCTGGAGTTGAAGGCGACGTCGTCGTCGAAGTCACCATAGACGAACGCGGCAATGTGGTTGAGCTCAAACTGATCCGCGGCATCGGATACGGCGTCGAAGAACGCGTTCTCGCCACTCTTCGCAAATGGCGCTTCAAACCGGCTTCTAAGGACGGCGTCACCATCGCCTCCCAGCACATTGTCACTTTTCATTACCCCAGTTGACGTAACTGCCACCGCCTCTGTGACATAGGTCACACTCCGGGGTGACTGCCATACTCCGCCCCTACCGTCACCTGTTTATACTGGGTCTTACAGGAGCGAATAGACGACCCATACTTGCGGGTCCGTGGGGTTATGCCTCTAGTCTGGCTGCGAGTTGCGGTGGCATTCTATGCGGTTGGCTTGCTCTACTCCCTGTTTTTACTGGGGAACAGGGGCAACTGGCTTTCCCGCATTGTCGAGCCCGCCGTCGGCTTTGGCCTCATCTTTCACTTCGTATCCCTGGTGGAATACACCGTCCTAATTGGCCGGCTTTCCTGGGCTTCCATTCATTACTCCGAATCGCTATTGGCTTTCGTGGCGATGGTGGTGTTCTTCATCTTCTTCGTGGGATACCGCACCACTTCGCCCGGCATCGTCATCTTTCCCATTGTTTTCCTCCTCACCTTCGCTTCCGCCATGGGGCAAAGGCCCGTGGACTTCACCTCGCCCGCACTGCGCAGCAGTTGGATCTTCGTGCACGTGGTCATGATCTTCACCGGCTACGCCGGCCTGTTTCTCAGTTTCGGGGCCAGCCTGCTGTACCTTATGCAAGAGCGGGCGCTGAAATCCAAGAGTACGGACGGTTTGTTGCCGCTGCCGTTGCAGACCATCGACGACATCGGTTACCACTCTTTGCTCTTCGGTTTCCCCTTCATGACCTTCGGCCTGATTGCCGGCTCGGTCCTTGCCATCGGCAAATATGGCCCATTCTTCTTCACCGACCCCAAGATCCTGCTCTCCTTCATCATGTGGGTGGTGTACATGCTGCTGCTGTACACCCGCTGGAGTTCAGGCTGGCGCGGTCGGCGTGCAGCGCTTCTGGCGACCATCGCATTCGTGGTCGCTCTTGGAGTGTGGGCCGCTAACAGCTTCAGCCGCGTGCATAGGTTCCCGCCCTTATGAACCTCATCGTCATTGGCGTGAACCATCAGACAGCTCCCGTTGAGGTGCGCGAACAGTTCACCATTTCCGAAGCGCGTCTGCCTGAAGCGGTGAAGACGTTGGCCGCTCAGCCCGGCATCGAAGAGGCGATGATCGTCTCCACCTGTAATCGGGTCGAGCTCATTGCTCGCACCAAAGACGCCGACGCTAATCTGGACGGCTGCCTCAAAAAGATGTACGGCGTCGATGCTCAGTCGTATCGCAAATATCTGTATGAATATCGCGAACGTGACGCCATCCGCCATGTGTTTCGCGTCGCGTCCAGTCTGGACTCGATGGTAGTCGGCGAGCCGCAGATTCTCGGGCAGGTGAAGGAAGCCTACGCTACGGCCCGCGCGGTCGGTGCACTCAATTCCCAACTCGATGCCCTATATTCACGCGCCTTTGCGGTCGCCAAGCGAGTGAGGACCGAAACCGCGATCGCGACCTCAGCCGTTTCTATCGCTTCAGTCGCTGTCGAGCTGGCCCAGAAGATCTTCGGCAACCTGGAAGGGAAAAGCGTTTACCTTGTCGGTGCGGGCAAGATGTGCGAGCTTGCCGCTCGTCATCTGCTTGCCCACGGAGCCACGAAGCTCTACGTCGGCAATCGCACTTACGAGCGCGCTGCGGCGCTAGCCAAGAAGTTCAACGGCGAGCCAATCAGCTTCGACCATCTTTACGAGACGGTTGATCGCGCCGACATCGTCATCAGCTCTACGGGGGCGCCGCATACTATCTTCCGCAAGGAGCATGGCGAGCGTTTCCTGGCAAGGCGCAAGAACCGGCCCATGTTCTTCATCGACATCGCTGTGCCGCGCGACGTCGATCCGGAGATGAATAAGCTCGACGGCATCTTCGTGTACGACATTGACGACCTGCAGCAGGTGGTGGCTTCACACATTTCCGACCGCCGCGCCGAGGCCGATCGCGCTGAAGCCATCGTGCAACTCGAGGTCGATAAGTTCCAGGCGCGCTTGCAAACCCTTGATGTCGTGCCGACCATCGTTTCATTGCAGGAACACCTCGAAACTGTGCGACAGGCTGAGATCGATCGCGTTCGCGGTCGCTTGGGCATGCTGACGCCCGAACAGGAGATGGCCATCGAGGCGCTTTCCCGCGGCATCATCAACAAGATCATGCATACACCGATTACCACCCTTAAGAGCGCGGCGCGGGAATCGTCCGAGTCGACGACAATCGTTGATCTGGTCCGCAAACTCTTCAATCTGCGCGATACTCGCAAATCTGAGAGCGAAACGAGCGATGCCGAACTGAGTGCAAAGTCCGGAGGGCGAGGCTGATGGCACGCCTGCGAATTGGTTCCCGGGGCTCGCAACTGGCACTCTGGCAGGCCAACCACATCTCGGCGCTGCTGCAAGAGCGCGGTCATCAGGTCGAGATCGAGATTATCAAGACTACCGGGGACAAGATTGTCGACGTGGCGCTCGCACAGGTCGGCACAAAAGGGATGTTCACCAAGGAGATCGAGGAGGCGCTGGCGGAAGGGCGAGTTGATCTTGCAGTGCACAGCCTGAAAGACCTGCCGACCGAATTGCCTCCGGGATTCGAGATCGTTGCTATCACCGAGCGCGTCAATCCGCGCGATGTTTTCCTATCGGTCAATTACGACTGCCTCGATGCGCTGCCAAAGGGCGCCAAGATTGGCACCAGCAGCTTGCGGCGACAGGCGCAGCTCAAGGCTTTTCGTCCCGACCTCGTCATCTATCCGTTACGCGGCAATGTCGATACGCGCGTGCGCAAACTGGAGCAGGGCGACTACGACGGCATCATTCTTGCTGCGGCAGGATTGACGCGACTCGGCAAGACGCAACTGGTGAAGGAGTATCTGTCCGAGCAGTTCATGTGTCCGGCTGCGGGACAAGGCGCATTGGGTATTGAAATCCGCCAAGGCGATCTGGCCATGCAAAAGCATCTGCGGTTCCTCAACAATGCTGACGCCCGAGCTGCGACCGTCTGCGAGCGGGCGCTGCTCAACAAGCTCGGCGGCGGATGTCAGGTTCCCATCGGGGCCTTTGCCGAGATGAAGGACGGCAGGCTGCATCTCACTGGAGTCGTCGCCCGGCCTGATGGTTCCCACGTACTGCGGGAGCAGCAGAGTGGAATCGATCCGGTTGCTCTCGGCGAGCTGGTCGGGGAAATGCTGTTGCGTCACGGCGGCGACAAGATCCTGGAAGACGTGTACAGCGAGTCGTCGATTGTTCCGCAACAGCCGTAATCAACATGGCCACCAACCAGCCACTCTCGGGTTGTCGCGTTGTTGTGACGCGCGCAAGGAAGCAGGCGGGCGCCCTGTCGTCCTCACTGAAAGAACTGGGCTGCGAGGTCATGGAAATTCCTTTCATCGAGATCCACAAGCCTTCCTCGTACAAGCCTCTCGACACTGCGCTACGAAATCTCGCTGAATACGACTGGCTCATTCTTACCAGTGTGAACGGCGTCGAAGCCGTGTTCGAGCGAATAAAGAAGCTGAAGGTCGCGGGGTCAGTGCTCGCGCAGCTCAAGATTGCAGCCATCGGGCCGGCAACAAAATCTGCGATCGAGAAGCCTGGCCTAACTGTCGCTGCCACGCCGAAAGAGTACGTCGCAGAATCGGTAGTCAACATGCTGCAGACACAAGTGAAAGGGAAGCGTGTGCTGCTGGTGAGGGCGAAGATTGCACGCGACGTGATTCCGCGCGAGCTGCGCAAGGCAGGCGCAATCGTCGATGTCATCGAAGCGTATGAAACCGTTGCGCCA
>Ga0209465_10000333_pt1 | contig 22368 bp, 22 predicted proteins | sample PanSoiPlot1MoBio_FD_188321 | JGI IMG/M metagenome (GOLD analysis project Ga0209465, IMG submission 188321) | Tropical forest soil microbial communities from Panama analyzed to predict greenhouse gas emissions - Panama Soil Plot 1 MoBio (SPAdes)... | ecosystem: Environmental > Terrestrial > Soil...
CATGGTTACGCTGGGAGTCACCGGTTTCTGCACGCGATACAACACTGGTGCATAGACAGCAGCGGTACCTGCTGCTTGGCCGAGGAACAAGTACGGCCCTTCCGCGCCGGGGTTGAGCAGCTCGTAGTACCTCAAGCACCGCGCGAGGTCGTCGGCCGGGTGGAGCGGCACATAGTTGGCGGGCTGGCTGCCGACCACCAGCATGGCGTTGTCGATATACGCCGTGCAGGAAGCCGCGAAGTACACCCCCAGGTTGACCGCCGCGGCGGCATTGACGACGGTGACCGTGATCGTCAATGTTTGCCACGTGCCATCACCGGTGTGATAGGCGCTATAGGTCGTCGCCGAACCATTGAACACACCGAGCCGCACGGCGTTCGCGGTGCTGGTCCGAACGCGCACCGACAATGAGATGGTGCGATTGCTGAGCTGGTTTCCCTCACTCGGTTTGAGCGTTTGGTACAGCTGCGTGGCGCCGGCCCCGGTGCCGAGCGTGAACGTGCAGGCCGCAGCGGCGAGACTCCCGGAGCTCGTGTCAACGTTGGTGGTGTCCTTGCTGACCGATAGGGTGTCGGTCCCCTGTGGACTACCGGCCCACCGATCGGCGGAGAAATTCGTACCCGTGAACGGCCCGTTGCCCCTCGACCACACCTCAAATCCGGGGTTCGTTAGTTGGTTGGCGCGCGCCACGTCTGGGCCGAGGCGGTCGTTGGCGATGCCCGCCGCGGCGATGTCGACCGACTGGATCGTGCCGTCGAGGATCTTGGCCGAGGTGACCGTGCCGTCGACAAGCTTTGAGCCGTCGATCGAGCCCGCGGCGATCGCGCCCATGTTCGCCGGCAGCCCCAGCCCCGTCGAGTGATCGTGCAGGTCGACGCTCTTGGCCAGCGTCTGGACGTCCTCTTTCTTGAAGATGTCCGTGCCAGCACTGGCCATCGGGTACTGGTTGGCGCCGGTGAAGTTGACCGAGTTGGTTCTGGCCATACTGAGAAAGCTCCTCTAGCTGGGTGGCGGCTCGACGGCGGTCCACTGAACGGCCTTGACGTGCAGGCTGCCGCGCCACTGGCGGCCCACCTCGTCGAAGGCTTGCGAGATACGGTAGTCGACGAAGCTCAGGTACGTGCTCGTCTCGTCCGGTAGCACCACCGCCACCGCGCCGGGGTTGTCGACCGCGGCCTCGACCAGCTGGCGAATGGCCAGCCTGCCCATCCTGACGGGCACCCCGTCGCGCCGCACCAGGCCGTCGGCGCACAACAGGTCGCCCTCAAACGTCATGATGCGCGACGGCCTGAGCGCGTGCCCGATCGACACCGAGGCGACCGCGGGCGAGCTCGTGTTGACGGTGTTGTGCAGGTGCACGCGGAACTCGGCCAGGATGGCCACCGTGCCGATCGGGAACGGCTGGCGGTCGAACACGCCGGCGTTGAAGGTGTAGCCGAAGTCGGTCCAGGACGCGGCGCTGGGCACCGTCTTGTACTCGAGCGTGACAGTGTTGTTGGTGTCGATCTGCGGCCCGGTGACCGACCAGGATCTGAGCGTCTTCCGCGTCGCCTGATAAGTGCCGTGCCACTGCGGCAACCGGATCCAGTCGTCGCCGACCACAAACCTGTACTGCGAGCAGGCCAGCGGGTTGAACACGCACGCGTTCTGCAGGCGCGAGACCGTGCCATCTGAGAAACCGATCAGGGTGAAGGTGTGGCCGGCGGGCGCGCCGATCGAGGTGGTGAACATGCGCGAGGGAAACTTGCCCGACCAGCCGCGCACCACCGAGCCGTTCCAGGCGTCGATGCGCTCCGGGTTGGCCAGCACGTTGTTGAGCGTCTGGTAGGTCGAGAACGTGCCCTGGATGATGTACGCGCCGAACTTCATCAGGTAGCTGGTGCTGCTGTCGGGGTTCCACAGGCCGGCGTAGCCGAAGAGCGCGCCGACGCCGACGAAGCTGGTCACCTGGCCGCGTACCGGGCCGTTGTAGTCCGGCAGCGTCTCGGGGCCGATCTCCTCGATCGCCAGGTCAGGCCCCATGCGCGACAGGTTGGTGCCGTAGCCGAAGTACACGTCGTTCAGGAACTGGCCGCGGCACTTTCCGTTTCTGGCGTTGCTGGCGTATTGCAGGAACGGGAACAGCGGGTGGTCGTCGCCGGCCTGGTCGAGGGTGTACAGGCCGTCGGTCTTGGCGATGATCAGCACGCCGCCCGCGGTCGCCACCAGGCTGGTGATCGGCGAAGACTGGTCGCCCACCCGGAAGATTGACGCGGTGTAGTTGGCCTCGTTGGTCGGGTCGGCGTTGGTGTCGCACTTTCTGAGCAGGTTGGTCTGGTCCGCCCACCACCACTCGCGCGCGATGTGGATGAACGCCAGCGCGTGGAAGGTGGCCATCGCCGTAAACGTCGTGCCGTCGCTCGAGTACTGCGCCACCGCCGCGGCGCCAAAGGCGACCCACACGCGCGGCGTGCCGTCGAAGTTAGACGCGAACACCACCGCGGCGACGATCGGGTTGGCAAACGTGTGCGTCGCCGCCCAGGTGTTGGTGCCGGGCGTGTACTTCAAGATCTGGGTGCCCGCAGCGCAGAACACGCTACCGCCGAGCTCGAAGAAGTCGACCACCTCGCCGGTGCCGGCGCCGGTCGAGTCGAGGACCTCCGGCCCCTTGCACCACGGGTGGACGCTGGCGTCGACGCCGAGCGCCTCCTGGTAGCGATAGTCGCGCCACTTGTGCTGGGTGCGCATGCCGAAGCCGATGCTGAGGCTCTCGAACGGCTCCTCGCGATCCGCCAGCGGCGACAGGTTGGCGTAGTCGAAGTCCGGCGGGTCGACCGACGAGATGTCCTCCGCTTTGCTCGAGAGCAAAGCCGGCTGACCAGGGCCAGGGCTGCCGATCAGAAAGCCCGTGCCGCCCACCTTGATGTGAAACGGCCAGGGCTCTCTTTTCGCGTACAGGCTCATCCGTAGTACTGCCCGACCAGCTGGCGAGGAGGGCCGAAGCTCCGTTTGCGCCTGAGCGTCCGCTGCGGCAATGGCGCGCTGAAGTGCTTCCTACATTCGTCGGTGAACCACGCCGCGGCGGCCGCTTGATCTCTGATCAACCGCTGGTTGGCACCCGGCTCGAGCAGGTGCGCAAAGCGTCGCCAGGCGATGGCTAGCGCGGCGCTGGTGAGCCACACGCGATCGACCGGCGCCTCGTCAGTTTCCAGCGACAAACCGCTTTGCTCGCCGAAGCTGCCGCCAGAGGCGCGGCAGTGGTCGTAGGCACGCTTCAGCACGCGCAGCCACAGGATGTCGCCGTCCACAAACGTGGTCGTGCCGGTGTTCAGGTAGAAGTCGCCGCCGTCGCGTTCGACCATGCCGCGGATGACGTTCTCGAACGGATCGACCAGGTCGCGGTCCTGATAGTCCTTGATGACGCCCACCTGCAGCACGTCGCTCGGGTCCTGTAGCCAGGGGCACACCGCCGACAGGTTGTGGCGGCTCTTGAGGTAGGTCGGCGTACACGCCACCTCGACGATCAGCCAGCAATTCTTCAGCCCGTCATTGAGCAGGCGGTGCGTCGTCGGCGCGTCGAACGGGCCGAGGATCTCGAACTGCTCGCCGAAGCCGCTGAGCCCGGTGTTCTCCAGGTCGTCGTAGATCTGCGTCTCGAGCTCGGCGTAGGTGAACGCCTCGAGGTTCTGGTACTGCGAGCCAGACGCCGGCGCCAGCATCGGCAATGCCCAGGCCAGGTCGGGCGTGATCAGCCCCAGGGCCGGGTCGTAGGCCTGCACGTAGCGATGGCGGTCGGTCTGCTGCACCGCCTGCGGTCGGTACAACGGACGGTCGATCAGCTGGTCAGTCTGCGGGATGCCGGACTGGATGGGGTAGGCCTCGCAGTACAGGTGCGTTAGGTCGCTGGTGGCGCCCGACGGCCCGCTGGTGGCGCGCACGGTATAGCTCTCGGGCCCGATGTACGGGCCTGCTTCGACGCTGAAGGTGGAGCGGTACTGCGCCAGGGTGGGCATCAGATCGGCACCAGCACCGGAGTTGTCGGACGCGCGGCAGGCTGCAATAACGGCGCCGACGTCGCCACAATCGGCTGCAGCACGGGCATCTCAGCCGGCATACGTCAGGTCTTCCAGCGAGTTGGGCACCGCGGCCGCCTCGAGCGCCGACACGCGCGCCTGCAGCGCCAGGAAGTCGTCCGGCAGGGTGACCGTCTGCAGCGTGCCGTTGGGCTGCTTGAAGATCACCCGCAGGCGCCCGCGGTGCGTCCACATGCCGCCGGTGCGGTGCTCCTTCGAGACGAGCACGGTGTCGGTGATCATGCGGTCAGGTCCAGCACCTGCTTGCCCTTGCGTTTGATAACGATGCTGGGCCGATCGCGCGCGCCTGACGCAATGGCCCGGTCGCGCGCCAGAACGGCCTCCTCGACGGCGCGGTAGGCCCTGGCGTAGTCGGCCTCACTGTCGACGCCCAGCGCCCGCATAGCGTCATCCTGCGGCATGCTGAGAAAACGCTCGCCGTCGACCACGTCGGGTGATTCCAGGTCGTCCTGGTCGAGGCAGTAGCCGTCGCGCTGCACCTTGAGCATCGCCCCCGCAGGCAGCAGGCGGCGCACCGCCTCGACCTGCGCCTCGTTGTCAACGAAGCGGCGCGAGCCATCGCTGAGCACGATGCGAAAGTAGCCCGAGCCGAAGGTGCAGCCGTGACGGTGGGCGTTCACGTCGGCGTCGCCGTGTTGTCGCCCGAGACGCTGGTGTAGCCCGGCGCCGACGAGCTGACGCGGTAGTGCTGCAGCTGCGCCGAGGTCAGCCCGGTGACGACCATCGAATGGTTCAGCACGTATGTCGGGTCGTACACATGGGTGCCGTACGCGGTCGTCGAGCCGATGTCGACCGTCGAGTCGCTGAGCGTGGTGGTCACCCAGGTGATCGTCAGCTGCCCGACGCCGGCGGCTGCGGCGATGGTCGCCAGGCCGCCCGGCAGCGCCACGCCGGGCCGCGTGCCGTAGCCAGGTTGCCCGGTGCTGGCGTCGTTCGGCCAGGGGGCGGGCTTGGTGCCGGTCTCGTTGCCGCGCCAGTCGACCGGCGTGTGCGTCCACAAGCCGCCGGCCTTGCCCAGCGCCTGGGCGGTCGGCGTGATGGCCTGGGGTTGAACCTCGGTCATGGCTTACGGCGTGGTCGGGATCTTGGTCGCGACGCCCGCGGTCGCCGTGGCTTCGGAGTATTCGACGCCGGAGGCGGGCGGGAGGAGTGATCCCGGGCTAACCATCTCTCGAAACGACTCGGTGTCGTCGACGGTCTCCTCTCCGGTCACCTTGTAGCCCAGTCGCAGGTAGCCCTCGGCCTGGGCCGCCGAGCCCAGGAACGTGTCGCCGTCCAGCCGCTGGTACACAAAGAACAGGTTGCCGGGCGGGGTGGCCTGCGGCGCGACATACGGGTCGGCCTGGGCCGCGGCCAGGAAGGGGCTTGCATCAGCCATTAGCGTCTCCTCGATTCACGAGTCGGGTCGTAGCCCTGGCCGCGCGTGAGCTTGCCCTCGAGCTCGGCCGGGCTCATCGTCTGGCTGGTCTCGACGCCGACCAGCCGGGAATCTCTCGGCGAGTCCTTGTCCGGCTTGATGGCCGGCAGCCTGGGCTTCTGGCCGAACTGCTCGCAGTAGCCGTCGAAGAGCTCCTGCAGCTCCTCGAGCGTCTTGTCGGCGAACTCGACGTTCTCGTCGTCATCCAGGACGAACTGGGGCACGATGCTCTCGAGCTTGCGGATGGCGGTGATCAGGCGCGCCTTCTTCTTCTGCTCGAGCACGACCTGCGGGCGCACGTCGGTCTCCCACTCGCGCGCCTCGGCCGGCCGCAGCAGCACGAAGCCGAGGTCCTCGTACATGGCACGATTGTTCGGGTCGGACTGCAACTGGACGATGTCGCCGTCCGGTCGGCGGTACCACGCCAGCGGGTAGTTGTAGTTCAGGCCGTGGTTGGCGTTGGGGTTGGTCGGCGTGGTCGCGCGCGACTCGAGCCGCTCGAGTAAATCGGACATCGCCTAGCCGACGCCCTTGGCCCACACGCCAAACGTGGGACGCATCATCTGGTGGCCGAAGATCACCTCGCTGGCCAGCTTCCAGGTGAAGAAGTCGATGTCGTAGAACAGGTGCAGCTTGGGCGAGCGCTGGACGATCAGCGCGAGCGCCTCGCGATGGAACACGAAGTTGTTGGCCTGGCCGCCCGCCGGCTTGACCAGGTTGGTGGTGACCATCACGTTCAGGTTGTACATGTCGCCCAGGCTGCCGGTGACGGCCGGCTTGGGGTTGCCGACGTACAACGCGTTCGACCAGCGATCCAGCACGATCTTGGAGGCTTTCTCCGCGGGCGACATGATGAGAAAACGGTCGTCGGCGGGCGCGTCGGCGTCATCGAGGTACTGCGCCGCGCGCACCACGTCGACGTCGGCCAGCGCCGTGCCGAGGGTGCCCACGGTCTGGGTGAAGCCGGCCACGTCCGCGGCGAGCTTCGAGTCGATATCCCTGGCGATGGCGTAGCCCATCTTCATCTGGTACTCGTTCTGGACGTCGACGATCGACTGCACCTTGACGATGTCTTCAATCGCAAAGGCGGCGTAGTCCCAGATATTCAGGGTGATCGTGGTCGCGGTCTCGGCGATGGTCTCGTACACGATCGCGGTATTTTCGGTCTTTGCCCGCGCGGCCAGGTTGCCGATGGACGAGACCTTGACCGTCTTGCCGACGCTGGCGTCGTCCTCGAACTCGCGATCGACCGCCTTGGCGAAGACCAGGTTCGACTCGGTCGCGCGCAGCACCTGCTTGCTCCACAAGTCGGGCGAGAACACGCCGTCGGCGATCGTCTTGTCGACAAACTCTGTCCTTGTGTTAGCTCACGCTTTCGCGTGAGAGCAGACTGTACCTTCACTGCCTCAAACGGGCAGGCGCAGCGTTCGGTCGTTGAGGCTAGTATCAGAACCACCCCAGCGGATAGTGGCGCCCTTTCGTCCATTCGCCGCCAGTTGTTCACTGGACGCGCCAGGCCGCTCTTCATTCAGGGTGACTTCGCGAGTAAACGGCTGGGTCTTGCTATTGAGCGACTTCATTTCCATAGCCATAGCCCATTCTTCGGGCTGAATCGGCGTCCGGAAGTCACTGTGAGCCGCACGTGCCGCGATATAACGCAGCACCAGTTCGGCTCGCTCGCGCTTTGTGAGAAGCGCAGGCAGGATCCATTCGACGAAACGTCGAGTGCGTTTGAGTCCAACGATTCGGAGAGTCCAGGCGCGCTTATAGGCGTGGCCATTTTTGGCCGTGCCTTTTGGAACGCCCCAAGCGATGTGGTGCCCGACTTCGACGCGCCCAAGGATGCTGGTAATTGCATCGAGAGAGGCCTGATCCGTGCCAGCCAGTAGTGCCATCGGTTGAACCTTCGGTCCACCGTTCTTGCCTGCGCTGGGACGAATCGTCAGAACCACGGAACCCTCGCCATCAAAGAACCCGGCTAACCAGCCGTACTCAATATCTGAAACTTTCGCCTGCGGATTGCCCATTGCTCGATCCTCCGCACTCTTCCCTAATCAGGCTCGAAGGCTTTAGGGGATTCCCGCATTTTGAGCTGCGTTAGGTGCCTACTTGGTTAAGCACCTGTTGCCATGTTGGTTGCTTCTGCACTTCCTTTCGGCGTCTCACCCACAATGGGTGAGGAGATCACCGCCGCGACTGCTCGCGGCGCACGTCGATGCCTCTGGTCAGCTGGACGCGCACGCCCGGCCGCGGTCGGCCCTTGTCGTCGAAGTAGCGGTCGTACTCCTCGAGCGTCATGGCAGCGACCTGGGCGTCCGTGATCTCGCGGTACGCCTGCGCAGGCCCTCCGTCTAGCTCGGGGGTCATCTCCCCACCGACGGTCGAATTGAGCTCAGCTTTTCTCAGCGCTGGCTCGCGCTTGCGCACCTCGGCCTCGAGCCCGTGGCGAATCGCAGACTCATGGACGGCCTGAAGGTACGCCTGGAATCCCTCGGCGGGCGTGCCGCCGGGCGCGTAGGTCTTGCCCTGGACGTCCTTCTGGACGTCTTCAGGCAGGGTCTTCTGGAACTCGGTGACTGCCTGCAGGTAGGGGTTTGCCGCGGCCTGCGCCTGTGCCTGCGCCTCGAGCATCTGTCGCTGGCTCTGGATGCCCTGCGCGTCGAGCTGGCCGAGGGCATACAGGTCGCCGCGGTCATACGCCTGCTGGCGCTCGCGCTCCTGCTGCTGACGGCTCTGGTCCTCGAGCATCCGCCGCGCGCGCTGGTTCGCCGCGTCGCCCAGCCAACCGCGGATGGTGTCGTCCTTTTCCATCTCGTCACGCGGCACGCTCTTGAGCAGTTGTGCCAGGCGCTGGAGGTCGGTGAGCTCGGCAGGCTCGGGCGAAGGTGACACATCCCCGCCCGAGTCGCCCTCGGTGCCGTCAACGGGTGCCTGGGCATCTCCGGGAGGGGAAGCCTCAGGCGACGGCGCCGATCGATTGCCCCGCCTGCGCCGAGGCGCCGCAGGGGCTTCAGCGACAGCCTCGGCCTCGGCGAGGGTCTCCTCGAGCAAGTCGGGGTGGATGCTGCGCTCGAGGTTGATGCTCACGAGGCGTTCCGTTTTGCCACCGACCGGCGTTTCTGGGCGTAGGCGATCGCCAGCGCTTGCTTCATCGGCTTGCCGGCCTTCATCTCAGCCTTGAGGTTGGCCTTGAACGCGGCGGGCGAGCTCGATTTCTTCAACGGCATCGCAACGTGCCGCCAGTAGAATAAGACCGACGGTTGCCACTAACAACCGCCGGCAACACCAAGGAGGTTCTGGCTCCCTGATGCAGATCGAGTCTAACTGCGCAGAGTGCGGCGCTCCGTTTATCGTTACGAGCCGTCGTCGTCGTTTCTGTTCCAGCCGTTGTTGCGGGCTCGCACATTCCCTGCCGCACGACGCCTTTGAGGGTATCCGCTGGAATTCGGAAACACCCGCAGAACGATTCTGGCTTCGTACGAACCAAGACGGACCGACACCCGGTCACGTGCCTGAGTTGGGTCAGTGTTGGATTTGGACCGGGACGAGCAACCATAACGGCTACGGGCGACTCATCGTCCATGGCAAACCAATCTCGGCACATCGGTTCTCTTGGAACCTCCACTATGGCGAGATCCCGCCCAAGTTCTTCGTGTGTCATCGCTGCGACACACCCGCATGCGTGCGTCCAGACCATCTCTTTCTCGGAACCGGCAAAGACAATGCGCAGGACTGCACCACAAAGGCCCGGTGGCGACCCGCGCGGGGTGAATCCGGAGGCCAGGCAGTTCTGACCGAGAACGAGGTCCTGATGATTCGGGACAAATACGCAAGTGACCGCACAAGTTACAACCGATTGGCCCGCGAATTCGGTGTATCACAAAGCGAGATAGCGCTCATCATTAGACGCCTGCGTTGGTCGCACATTTAACCTTTTATTGTTCCAAACGTCGAGGGTGCTTGGAAGCTCGGTAGCGTGTTCTTTATTTGGGCCAAAGAGTCACTTGGATCTAACCCAAATTTCTCTTGCATGCCGGTTAATATCATGCTCTGGGTCGAGGGCGCCGAGCGGAGAAAATCCTGGGAGTTGATCTTGTTCGGCGTCGGGATGGCATCCAGCACGCTCTGCACGCTTGACTGGTTGGCGCCAGGGTTCTGGATGTCCGAGATGAGCTGGTTCATGTAGGCGAAGCCGGTGTTCGGCCCGGTGCCGCCGGCGGTGCCGACGCCGGCGATGGTATTCGGCGCGCTGAAGCCGGCCACGCCCTGGCCGGTGAGCACGCGCCCGAGCTGGCCGATGACCTGCTGCTGACGGAACGGGTTGGCCTGCAATGCGGCCGCGGCGTTGATCGCGCCGAGCTGCTGCGCGTAGGCCTGCTGCTGCGCGGCGAGCGTCCACTGCGGGTTGCCGTTGGCGCCGGCCTGGAAGATCGGCTGGCCGTTGGCGTCGAACTGCGGCACGTAGCCGTACTGCGACGCCCAGGCCTGCTTGATGGCGTTCTGCTGGTTGATGTTGGCCAGCGTGAGTTGCCCCTGGTTGGGCACGTTCACGCCGGCCTGGGCGGTCTGTCCGGGCGCGCCGGGCGTGTAGTACTGGCCGTAGGCGTTGGCCAGGTCCTGCGCCTGGGTGAAGTACTGCTGCTGCGCCTGGAGCGTCTCCTGGGGCGCGCCGGCGGTGCCCGGCAGCGGCAACCCTTTGGCGGCGTAGGCCTGGCGGATCTGCGCGTTGGCCGCCGCGGTCCACGCCGCCATCGCAGCGCTCCAGTCCGAGCCGTTGGAGGCGTAGTACGCCTGCTGCGTCGCCTGCGGCAGGTCGGCGAACTTGCTGCCGTCCAGCGCGGTGCCGGGCGGTGAGACCGTCGCCGGCGCCTGATACATGCCCGTCACGCCGGCCTGTGCCAGCGCCTGGTTCTGCGCCGCGGTGTTCAGGTTGGAGTACGCGGTCAGGCCCTGCAGCGTCTGCTGGGGGAGCTGCTGCGGCGCGGCGCGCTCGAGGGTCACCGCAGTGGCCATCGGCACCGTGTTCATGCTCGACAGGTCGCCGTTCCAGCCCATTGCCTTGGCCTGCGGGATGCTGACGCGCTGCAATTGGCCGGTGGGCAGCACGTAGTCGAGCTGGACGGTGCCGTACTGGCCGGTGTCGTAGGTGCCGGGGTCCATGCGCAGGAACGTGCCCGGCGTCCACTGCGACTGCGAGGGCGGGGCGTAGAAGCCGGTCAGCCCGGCCGCGTTCTGGGCGGTAGAGGCCTGCCCGCTCAGCGTGCCCATCAACTGCGAGGCGTCCTGGCCGGTGTAGCCGGGGATGTAGCCGATGCTGCCGAACGTCTGGCCCTGGGCCAGCGTCGAGGCGCCGATGGGCGCCGGGTTGCCAGGCCCCCAGTTCTGGCCGTACAGCTGCGCCACGTCGTTGGCGTACTTCAGGTTGAACTCGCGGATGGACTCCTGCAGCGACTGGGTGTTGCCGGAGGCCACCGCGCCCGAGAACTGGTCGATGAAGGAGGCGAGGTCGTTGCTGCTGGGCGTGGCCATCAGGCAGTCACCGGTGCTTGAAAGGGTAGCGGCGGGATGGGTATGGGCTGGAGTGGCTGCGGACCGAACGGCAGGCCCGTCTGAGCGGTCGCCGCGGCGGTCTGCTGCGACGCCAGGTTGCGGTTAGCCATCTGCTGCGCGGCGAGCATCGGGTTCGGCGCGATCGCCCCGAACGGCGCGTTCTGGGGCGCGGTGGCCTGCTGCAGTTGCTGCGCCGCGGCGGTCCGATTCGCAAGCTGGGGCGCCGACGGCGTCACGCTACTCTGCGGTGTGCCGTCGGCGAGCGTCGTCGGCGAGGTGAACGATGGTTGCTGCTGCTGTTGCTGACGGACGGCCGGCGGCTGGTAGTCCTGGCCGGTCTGCTGCTTGTACAGGTCCATCATGCCGCGCAGCGTGGAGTACGCCTGCTGGGCCACCGTCGGGTTCTGGGAAATGGTGGGGTTGGCCTGGTTGACCATCGCCGCCGCGGCGTCGTACACCGGCTGGCCGCCGCCGAGCTGCGTCACCCACTCGCTCAACCCGTTGACCAGGTTGGCGCCCATGCCGGCCGGCGCCGAGGTGATCTTCGAGCTGCCGATGGCGCCGATCGCGTTGTTCAGCGCGCCGGTGGCCGCCGTGACACGGTTCTGCAGCAGCCCCTGGCCGATCTGGGCTGCCTGGTTGACGCCCTGGATGGCGTTCTGCGCCACGTTGGCCTGGGCGTTGATCGTGTTCGCCTGCGCGTTCTGCTGCGCCGCATGCGCGGTCATCTGCGCGGTGACGTTCTTGATCAGGTCCTGCGCCTGCGCCTCGGTGATCGCGCCGCTGCCCAGGTGCACGCCCATCGACTCGATGAACTGACGCGTGGCGTCGGTGATCGACAGCTGGTTCTGGTTCGGCGTGTAGACCGGCTTGCCGTCGTCGCCGACGGTCACCGTGTACGGCGCGGTGGTGTCCGGGGTGATCGCCTGACCGGCCTGCGGGCTGGGCGGCGGATGGAAGTCGGCCTTTTCGACCGTCGCCGTGATCGGCTTGCCGTCCGGCCCGTTCTGGTCGCTGAACAGCTGGATGTACTTGCTGCGCGGGTCGTTGGTGAACGAGCTCCACTTGACGTCGCTCGGCAGTGGGTTGCCGTTGACGTCCCTGGCTTCTTGCCAGGCGAAGCCGCCGCCGGGCTGATCGACGGCGATGTACGTCGTGCCGTTGATGACCTTGGTCTGTGCGGCGCCCAGGTCCTTGGCGTGCTGCGTCTTGTCCTCGGGCAGCTCGACGGTGACGTGACCGGGCGTGCCCGGCGCCTTGCTCGGGTCGACGGTGACCACGCCGATGCCCGGCACGTTGGTCGTCGTCGGCTTGTCGGGCTCGGTCAGCGGGTTGCCGTTGCCATCCCTGGCGAGGGTCGCCGAGCCGTCCGGTTTGACGACGTAGTAGCTGTTGCCGACCTTTTGGAGAGCACCGGCCGGGTCCTTGGTGTCCGGCATGTCGATGACCGTGCCGGTCGCCGGGTCGCGGAGCTTGGCCGGCTTGGTGGTGGTGTCGGTCGCTGCGATGACGTTGCCCTGTGCGTCGAGACGATCGAGTTGCGCGCTCGGGCTCGGCGTCGCTTTGGTCGTGCCCTGCCCAGCCGCCGCGGCTTTGGTCAGGACGTCCTGGTACGCGCGATTGGCACGCCCAAGCTCCGCCTCGGCGTTGTTGAGACGCTGCGCGATCCGGTCGCGATCGGTCGCTTTGGCCGTAGCCAGATCCCGCGCTGCCTGGTCCCGCACGCCCTGCACGCGCGTAACCTCGTCCTGGGCCGCCTTCAGTGCCACGCTCCACACGCTCGACGTGCTCGAGTCGGTGACCGCTTGCGCCGCTTGCGTAGACTGGTCCGCAGCGGCTGGCGCAGCGGCCGTCCCTCCCGTCGCCAGCCCGCTTACCGCCGGCTCACCCTGGGTGCCGTACGCATTCTGCTGATCCTGGCGGTCGGCGTTGGGGTTACCTGGGTCGGTGGGCATCAGTTACGTGGACCCGTACCAATTGCCGGATATAGTACGCGCGACACACAAGCGGTCCCGCGCCGCAGGAACGGCCGGGACCATGACACAACGAAGGAGTACTTCGCCATGCGTGTTCGATCGTATCTGATAGCCACCGCAAACTACCTCGGTGCCATGCTTATGCTGGCGGTACTGACGCTTGTCGGTGTAGCCATGGCCATCTTCGGCCAGACGGTGTGGGACCTGTCCGTCCAAGGCTTGCACGCCGTGGCAGGCTTCCAGCCGTAACTCATGCGGCAGGCCGCCGCTGACCTGGCCGCGGCGTCGGTGTCGCTGTCGCCCGCTGACCAAGCCGTGATTCGAGCTCAGCATCGGGAATAGCATCCAGCAGCGCACCTCGTGCCTCGGCATCGGCCGCTCGTACGACTGCCTGCAGGTCGGCCTTCTGGTCCTCCGGCGACTCGCCTGTAAATCGCGGATCGGCCTGTAGCTCGTCAATCTGCCGTTGCAGGCTCGCCTGGAGGTGCGCGCCGTACTGCTGGCGGTCATCCTGGGTCAGGTTGATGCGCGCATTGCGTCCGGCACCCGCGACAGGAACGCTGCTGGGCGTCGACGGGTAGGCCAGCCCGGCCTGACCGAGCAACTGCCCAACGCGCGACGGTCCGCCCTGACCTTGCGCCGCGGCGCGCGCGGCCTGCGCCTCAGAGACGCTCGTGACCCGCGCACCGGTCAATGCCGAGATCGCCGCACCCACAGGACCGGCACGCTCATAGCCCTGGACTACGCCCGACGCACCAGCCGGCACCGCTTGTCCCAGGGCGTAGCCGACCGCCTGGCCAGCACGCTGAATCGGGTTCGCGTTCGGATCGACGATCGGCTGACCACGGTAGTCGACGTTACGCGTCAGCGCGGAGGCAATGTTGACGGGCTGACTGGCACGTCCGGCGACGAACTTGCCGAGCTCATCGGTGCTGCCCCGCATCAGGCCCAGCCCAATCTGCGGCACCGCGCGCAGCAGGCCCAGCGTATCGACATACACGTGCTGTGCCTGACCCTGGTCGGTGGTCGGCTTGGTCAGCGACGTGACGTCCAGATCCAGGTCGTGACCGGCATCATTCCGGTTTGTGAAGTGGCCGCTCAGGGCGTAGTTGAGGCCCTCGAGCAGGAACGCGCTCGAGAGCGCCGTAGTCGCCGCGTAGACCTTGGCCGCATTGCCCACCGGGCTCGACAGGTCCGGGTTGAAGGTCTGGCCGATCTGCCGTGCGATGCCCTCCCACACATCGGGGGCAAAGGTCACGGTGCGTGCAACGGCCTGCACGTCCGGGCTGCGAGCGATACGCGACAGGTTGAGCCCGCCGAAGGTCTGGTTGACGAAGCGCGCGGCATCCTCGGCGGGCATCCCCTTGCCGGTGAGCGTTTCCCACGTCATCACCTTGAGCGTCGGCACCGTGCGCTCCCAGAGCGCCGGACCGATCACGGAGCCGACGGCACCGCCGAACACGGCGCCGAGACCGCCCTTGAGCAATGCGTCGGTGATGGCGTGCTGGTCGTCGGCGCCCTGCGCCTTATCAGTGGCGTACGTGCTCAAGCCGGTGCCGACGCCACTGATGCCGCTGCGTATGGCGAAGCCCCGCACGCCCTGCAACAGGTTGCTGACATCCTGGTCGCCGGCGCCCGGCAGCGTCACGCCGGCCTTCGCCGCAGCTTCATAGACGGGCGCGAACTTGAGACGCCACGCGTCGTATGCCGCGGGGTTGGCCGCGTTCAGCACCGAGCGACCAATGGTTGGGCCGGACTCGAGCAGGTTGGGATTCGCGCGTGCGGCCTGCTGCAGCTCGTACAGCATGTGAAACGGCGAGCCCGACAGGACCGTCTCTTTGAGCGCGCTCGAGACGTTCGCGATCGGATTGAGCACGCCGCGCGTGAAGTCGCCGGCCGGCTGCGTCAGATTACGCACCACCTGCTTCGTCGCGGGATCGTCCTGGATCGCGGCCGGCAGCGCGCTGATGCCGGCGTGCAGGTCGGCCGTCGCGGTCGTGCGCGCGCTGTCGACCATCGCCTTGACCCCGGTGGGCGTGAGCAGGCCCTGGCGCGCCAGGGTGTCGGCCTGTGCGACGGCACCGCGGGTATCGCTGTCGAACTTGTTGACGAGCTGCTGCACCACGGGGTCTGCGTTGAGGGCTGGCGCCAGCACGCGGTTGGCGACCTCGACCGGGCTGGTGACACCGCCGACGGCGACGACCGCCTGGTTGTAGGCGTCGCGGTCCTCCGGCGTCATGACCGACGTGTCCGGCGGCACCGCGCGCGCCTGGCCGCTGTCGTCGAGGCTGAGTCCCTGACCGTACTTCTGCTGCAAGTCGAGGATTGTCTGCAGACTGTCGGAGACGCTCGGCGCGGCGCGCAGGAAACCGGCCCCGGCACGCAAGACGTCCGGGCTCGGCACCCCAGGCGGCGGGTTGTCCGGTAGCACGTCGGCGGCGCGCTCGAGCGCGGTGGCCAGCGGCTTGTCGCCCAGGTCGATCGGCTGTAGGCCGGCCGCGGCCGCCGCATCCTGGAGCTTCTGGGTGAACGCGCGTGTGAGGCCGCCAGTCGCCAGGTCGCCGAGCGTCTGCGGGCTCGGAAAGCCGCCGGCCTGGTCCAGCGCCGGCTGCAGCGTGTCCATGACGCGGTCCCTGTTCGCCACCCCCAGCGCGCCGGCGGCGGCAAGCCCCAGTGCCGCGCCGTAGCGCGGGTCGATCGCACCACCCTGCGTGCCACTGATGGCATTGCGCAGCTTGTCCAGTGAGTCGGGGAAGACGACCGTGGCCGTATGTTCGATCGGCATGCCGGCCGCGTCCGTCATCGGGATGCGCTTGCCGCCGGCGTAGGTGATGCCATCGAGGCCGGCGTCAGCGAGAAGTCTGTTCGCCGCGCCGGTGGACCCGTTCGGCACTTCGCCGCGGACGATGTTGTAGACCGACTCGCCATCGGCTCCTGGCTGCGACCAGCTGCTGACTTCGGCGCGGACCTCCGGGTCGGTGAGGTCCCACGCGCCAGGACGCGCGGTATTCAGTTGCTGTGCGATCGACTCCGCCTGATCAGGCGCGAGCGGCTTTTCCATATCGAACAGGTTGAGGCTCTGCGGTACGTCAACTGGGCGGACGTTCGGTCCAGCGACCGGTGGCGGAAAGGCGGTGCTCAGAATCTGTTGCTGCTGCTCCAGCGGCACCCGCATGGCGTCCAGCATTTCCTGCGTCCTGGTCTCGGCATACATCGCCGAGTTGCCGCGCATCCCACTGGCGAGGGTGCGCGCCAGGCCTGTGTCGATGCCTGGTACTTGCTCAAGTCCCGCGGCAATGTTGTCAACCTGATCCAACCCGATCACGTCACTGGACCCGCGTTGCTGGGCGTAGCCCTCTGATAGGACTTCACCGGGGTAACGCGTTACGGGTGTGACCTGATCAGCGAGCGTCAGATTACCGACAGGCTCGCCGCCTCGAGCTACATCGCCACCGGCCACGCGGGGATCGCTGGTCAGGTAGTAGCCCGGTCCGAACAGGTTGCCCTCGCCGCTGACCGCCTCCGGGCTCACCCTGGGAAAGTCCGCGCCGGTGCCGTGGAACATGCGCGTCATGCCAGTTTCGACCGGACCGGTCACGCCGCCGATCTGGACCGCGGCCTGGTTGTACGCCGCGCGGTCCTCCGGCGTCATGACGCTGGTGTCGATGGGCACGCCGCGCGCCTGGCCATCCTGCAGCGACAGTCCCTGGCCGTACTTGTCCTGCAGGTCCTGCATGGTCTGCATCGCCTCGACCGGGCTGGGCTGCTGCAGAATCCCACCGGCCGCGCGCAGCACGTCCGGGCTCGGCACGCCGGGCGGGATCGGCGCGCCCGGTGGGATCAGGTCCGCCACCGCCTGGAGCCCCTGCCCGGCGCGTTTGAACACCTGCCCCGGTGGCACCGCGGCGGTGATGTCCTGCAAGCGCTGCACGCCCTGGTTGAGCAGGTCGCGTGCGCCGGCGACCACGTTCTGCACGCCCTGCGTCAGCGGGCTTGGCCCGGGCACCTGCGGGTTGTCGACCGCCAGGCCACCCTGCAACCTGCCCATCGCCGACTCCATCTGCGCCGGCGTCATCCACTCCGCGCCAGCCTTCAGGTCGGTGCCGCTCGAGCCGACGTGGAACGCGCCACTCGAGGGGTCGTAGTTGTCGGCGGTGAAGTAGTGACCAGGCGTGCTGATGACCACGGGGTTGCCGGACGATGCCTCGCGCGCGAGCGCCTGCCAGTCGGCGCCCACGGTGCGGTGCGGGATCTGCATCTTGTCGAACAGGTCCGACTCCGAGCCGAGGCCGGCCATGCCGCCGCCCGGCGTCCAGCCCACCTGCGAGGCGAGGTCGACGGCTTCGCGGAGGGTGGGTTGCCGCCCGAACATCTGCGCGAATCTGACGGCCGCCGCCGGTCCGCACGCGGCATACGCCTCGGCCGCGGAGAGCTGCTTGTCGCCGAACTGGCTGAGCGTCGGCAGCGCATTGCTCACTGCCTGCTGCGCGCCCTGGGCAACGTTCTGCACCGCGTTCTTCGCGCCGCCCAGAATCGTCGAGACGTAGTCCTGCGTCTCCTTGTAGGGTGGCACGCCACCGTACTGGTCGACCGCGTTTGGCCCGGCGTTGTACGCCGCGAGCACCTTGCGCCAGTCGCCGCCGTACTTCTGCAGGTTCTGGGCGTCCATCTTCGCCGCGGCGTCCAGCGCCGCATACGGATCGGTCGGGTCGATGCCCATGCCCTGCGCCGTGCCGGGCATGAACTGAGCGATGCCGATGGCGCCCACCGGGCTCTTGGCGCTCGGGTTGAAGCCGGATTCCTGCTGGATCTGATTGACGAAGATGTCGGGGTCGATGCCGGCCTGCTGGGCCGCCTGCCGCGCGTAAGCGCGCAGGTCGCCACCGGGTTGCACCGCTTGTTGTTGCGAAGCACCCACGGCCATCGTCGACTGGTCGCCGAACTGGTCGAACTGGCCACCGCTCGGCTGCGCGGCCTGCTGGGTCAGGTTGGTGACCTGCTGCTGGCCGAAGTCGTGCAGCCGCGTGAGCGCCTGCTGCGCGTCCTGCTGCTGGGCTTGCGCCTGCTGCTGCAGCGGCTGCAGCGTCTGGACTGCGTTCTGGACCTGCTGCTGGCCGAAGTCCTGCAGCCTTGCGGTGATGTCCTGCAGCCCACCACCAACCTGCCCAGCAGCCTGGCCGAGGGCCTCGCCGGCACCCTGCGCGCCGGCGGTCAGGTCCTGGAGCTGCTGCGAGCCGAAGTCCTGCAGTCGACGCGTGGCGTCGTCGACGGCGTCATCCAGCAGGAGGAATGGCATTGCCAGTCACGTTGGGCACCGTCCCAGGGTTGATGCTGGGCGGGCTGGGGGCGCCGGCCAGCCCCGACGGCGGAGGGGGGGTCGGGGCTGGCAGCGCCTGTGGGAGTGGAGGCGCGTTCGGATCGATCTGCTGCGGGAAGGCTTGCTCGGGGACCTTCGGCAGTGGCACGTTGGGCTTCGCCGCCTGCGGCAGCTTCTGCGGCTGCTCGAGCTCGGTGCCCGGCGGCATGTACGCCCGCCCGTCGTCGATCAGTCGCTGCATGCTGGCCAGGAACTGGGACGGGTCGCGCGCCGCCTCGGCCATCAGGTACGAGCGGTCGCCGGTGGTGATCGCCTGGTGGTACCGATCGTCGACTTGCTGATTGCTCTGGCGCGCCACGTCGGGCTCCTGGCCCTTGAAGATCTGCTGGCCGATGGAATAGGCGTCGTTGGTCACCTCGCGCGTGAGCGAGTTTCTCAAAGCCTCGGTGTCGGTCTGCGACTGCGGCACGCCCTACTTCTTGCTCTTGCCGCCCATGCCGAACTTGGCCTTGACCTTGGCCCGCACCGTCGCCTTCTCGGACGGCGTGCCGTGTTGCGCAACGCGACTCAAGGCCGCCTGAGCGTGCGCCCGGTCGGGTATCGGATAGCTGCCGGAACCTTTGCCACCTTTGCCCTCGCCCTTGCCGGGTAGCGCGAACTGCGACGACTTCAGGTTCTGGCGCTGCTTGCTCGAGAGGACCGCCATCTACTTACCCTTGATCTTTCCCTTGCGCACTGGCACGCCGCGCTTCTTATCGAGGGCGTTGTCCTGCTTGCTGCCCTGGACGATGCCTTCGCGCTTGTCGTAGGCCTTGTCGCGCGCCTCGGTCCACTTCTTGGTGGCCATGGAGAAAACTATTTCTTGGGCGGGGCGCGGTTGCCCGTCTGGTCGCGCGTGACCGGCTGGCTGCCGTTGCTGGCCGCGCCGATGTCGGTGTTGGTCGCCGGTCCTGGCGAGTGGACGCCGCCGATGCAGCCCTTCGAGCCAGTCGGCGGGTGCTCGCGATCGCTGGGTGGGGTGAATTTCGCCATCTCTACGCTCCTCCTGCGCCTGGTGCGCCGATGTTGGCTGCCGCCCCTTGCATGACTGCTGGGCCTGGCGGCGGCAGGGCGCCAGTGCCATTCGGTGCGGTGGCGAGCGCGGCCAGGTCTGGGACCCCTCCTGCGCCTGGCCCGCCGCCCTCGAAGACGCCCGGTGCCATCTGCCCAGGTCTGCCTGGCGCTGGCACCGTGAACGGTCCTCCGGGTCCCATGTTGCCCATCGTTGGCTGGATGTTGGCGGCCATCGCCTGGGCCTGCGCCGCGGCGCCGAGGATGTCGCCGCGACCGGCGAACTGAAAGACCTGCTGGTCGAGCCACTTCTGGTACTCCGGCGACTGGCGGATGCGATCGCGCGCCTTCGAGCGGCGGATCTCGTCGGGGTTGTCGCCCAGATAGTCGATCGCCTCGTCCGAGCCCCAGGTGCCGGCCTGCAGCCGCTCGTGGGCGTAGCGCGCCTTGATCAGGTCGTCGGTCGGCAGCTCCTGCTTGACGTCCCACGCGATCTTGACCGGGCGGGCGAAGTCGTCCGGGCCGAGACCGATGTAGCCCGAGCCGGTCTTCGACTCCTGGCCCGAGTAGCCGACCCAGATCTTTTCCTGGACCTTGTTCTGCGCCAGGTCCCACAGCTTCTCGGTCTGCCGCTTGAGCAGCGCCTCGATGTTGTTGACGATCGGCCCGACCCTGACGCGCTGATAGCTGAGCACCTGGCTGATGGCGAAGCCGGCGCCTTCCATGCCGCTGAGCGTGGTCACCCGCGGCGACTCGAGCTCGCGGATGGCGTTGTCGATCAATTGCATGTGCTTCTCGAGCGTGGTCGCGTCGGGGTAGTTGATACGCTGTAGCTGCCTGCCTGGGCCCAGGTTGATGACCTCACCGGGCAGAGGCCCTGGGTCTCTGTCTCGCGGCTTGCCGTCATCCCCGATTACGGGGGCTGCGGAGCTATCGCCATAGGTGACCAATGGGCTCAGCAGGTCCCTGGCAACGTACTGCGCATGCATGGCGCGCAGGTACTGGCGGTACTGCACCAGCCACAGCTTCGTCTGGCCCACGCCCCAGCCCACCTTGCGATTGCGCCAGAAGTTCATCCACAGGCCCGGCGCGAAGTCGTAGGGCAGAAAGCCGTACTTGTGCTCAAACTGCTTGACGACCGCGCCGGTGGGCTCGTTGTGGTAGTTGGTGCCCGAGACGCACCAGGATGCCCAGCGTTCGTCCCAGTGCTCGAGCATGGTGATCGACGTCGGCAGGATGGGTCGGCCGTTGGCGCCCCACATGTTGGATGGCTGCGCCTGGCCCATCTCCTCGGGCACGATGTTGCCGCCCTCGTCGAGCCCCAACCGGTAGCGCCTGAACGTCGAGCGCAGCGGGCGGTCGGTGACCTCGATGACCTCGCACACGCGGCCGCCCATCGTGTCGGGGTAGACCACGCGCGGGTCGACGAACTCCCAGGCGAACGGCGGGCCGCACGTCTTCTTGATGTCCTCGGTGGCCTTGTCGTAGTGCTGCCAGGCTTCGTACGACTCGCCAGGGTTGGGCGCCGGGTAGGCGTAGCGCTTATCCCAGGCATCCGGCAGGAACAGGATCTTCGACCACGCGCCGCCGTCATTCAGCGCCGCGTCGGTGATGAAGTTCATCGTGTCCATGCCTGGCGTCCTCGAGCCGCACTGCCAGAGCGTCTCTTCGGTCCAGTGCTCGCGCTGGGATGCCGCGGTCTGGGCGGTGTCCGACTCGCCGCCGTCGAGGTGCAGCTTGGGCCGCTCGAGGGTCAGCATCGCCGTCTGCTGGAAGCCTTCCTCGCTGACGTCGGGGTCGCGCGGGTCGACGTTGACCAGCATGTACTTCTGGTCGGCGCCGAGCATGGCCGGCACGCGCATCTCGCGCTGGGCGCGCGAGGTGTCGATCTGGATGTCGTCGCGCCGATAGCGGTCGTACATCTCTGTCTGCAGCTCGCAGAGATACGACGCGCTCGGCGGATCGTCAGCCACGATGACTGTGCGCAAGTGTAACGCGTGAAACATAGGCGTGAAACATTGCCCGGCCGATACTCAGGGGCGTGACACACTTCAATGAGGACGACTACTGGAACCCGCGGCCGACTGGAACCATCAGGCAAGTGAAGGCCAATCGGTTGGGCGACTTCTTGAGCGGCGTGCTCGTCGGCGCCCTCGGGTACTGGGCCTACCTGTTCATCCTGGCCCCGCATCTCGCGCCCAGATAAGAGCTAGAGCAACTGTTGGAGCTGGGCGACGCGCTCGTGGTGCAGCGTCCTCGGCCCGCACTCGAGCGCGCGCTTCGCCAGCAGGCACGCCATGATCGGACGCCCATGCTGGTGCGCCATCAGCGCCAGGTAGCACAGCGCCACCGCGTCGTCAGGCTTGTCCCGCAGGCGCAGGTGCAAGAGCCGCCGGTCGCGCTCAGGATGGCCGCGGCCCAGGTGCAGCAGGTGCGGACCGCCAGGCAGCTTCACGCTGAGCGTGCGCGGCGGATCGGGCAGGTAGCGGATCTCCTCGTGGACGCGGCCGACGTAGCGCAGGTCGGGCTCGTTGCGGAACAGGCGCGCCGCGGTCCATTCCTGCGTGTCGCCCTCGAGCAGCAGCAGCCGAAAGCCGTCGACGTCGCGCGCCACGCGGTCGCCGACGACCGCGAGCAGCGCCTGGCGTCCGGCCGGCAGCAACCGCTCGTCGGCATCCAGCGCGAGGGTCCAGTCGCCATGCGCGTGCTCGAGCACCTGGTTGCGCGCCTCGGCGAAAGAATCGTGCCAGTCGAAGCCGAGCGTGCGCGCGCCGTAGTTTCCGGCGATCGCTTCGGTCCGGTCGGTGGTGCGCGAGTCGATGCCGATGACGACCTCGTCCACCACCGCGTACTCGACCACGCTGCGCAACATGCCCGGCAGAAAGTAATGCTCGTCGAGCGCGATGGCGCACAGGCTCACGCTCACGTACTCGACTCTTCTATCTCAAGCGCTCTCGCGTCTCCGTTCCACGCGAAGCCACGCTC